>Ga0256867_10000309_pt1 | contig 18975 bp, 18 predicted proteins | sample RVTome_15_FD_185939 | JGI IMG/M metagenome (GOLD analysis project Ga0256867, IMG submission 185939) | Soil microbial communities from uranium-contaminated site in the Upper Colorado River Basin, Wyoming, United States - RVT150D86 (HiSeq) ... | reverse complement strand
CCAGGAGATCGGGCAAGGCGTAGAGCTCGGCGAGCCCCTCCTCGAAGGCCGCCATGTCGGCGACCTCGCCTGCTTCCTCGTGCGAGCCGAGATAGTCGAAGTAGATCTCGGCGTCCTCGAGATCGGTCGCGTCCTCCACGCAGGCCGGGCCGGCGAGCGCGAACCAGGCGCCGGCAACGCGCTCGCGCAGCGACCCGCGCGAACGCTCCTCGATCGCGGCGCCGAAGACCGCGCGCACGCGCGAAAGCCGCGCGCGCCCGTCGGCGGAGAGCGCCGCGACGCGCGCCTCGTCGTTCATCAACTCCCACACCGTCTGCCGTGCGCCGTCGCCCGCGAGCGCATCGAGATCGGCGAGCGTCAGCCCGCACCACGGCGCGCGCAGCGACGCGAGCCAGGCGAGCCGGTCGGCCGGATGCGAGAGCGCGCGCGTCAGCGCGAGCAGATCCTGCACCACCGGGCGGTGGCCGAGCGCCTCGATCTCGATCGCGCGAAAGCGCAGGCCCGCCTCCTTCAATGCGGGAACGATCTCGCGCAGGTGCCCGCGGTTGCGCACGAGGATCGCGACCTTGCCGTCGGGGTCCTCGCGCCGCGCGCGCTCGATGATCCGGGTCACCGCAGACGCTTCTCCCGCCAGGTCGCCGTTGAAGAACGGGTGCACGCTGACGGCGTCGCCGGGGAGCGCCTCGCGCGTTGGCTCCGAGCGCGTGTACGGAACGGAGCCCGTTGCGATGTCCTCGCGCTCCGGCATGACCTCAAGGAAGGTCGCGTTGACCCAGTCGACGATGCCGGCCTGCGAGCGGAAATTGGCGGCGAGGCTGATCGGCTCGAGAGCAACGCCGGCAATGCCCGCGGCGCGCGCGCGCAGGAAAAGACCGACCTCCGCCTCGCGGAAGCGGTATATGGATTGCATCGGGTCGCCCACCGCGAACACGGTGCGCCCGTCGCCCGCCTCCCAGCCGGCGGTGAGCCGCCCGATCAGCTCGTACTGGCTGATCGATGTGTCCTGGAATTCGTCGACGAGGAGATGCCGGATGCGGTAGTCGAGCGCGAGCGCGAGATCGCTCGGCGCCTCGGGTCCCCCGAGCGCCAGGAGCGCGCCCTGCGCGACCTCGGTGAAATCGGCCTGTCCGCGCGCCTGGAAGACAAGCTTTAGTTGCCCGACTGCGCGCGGCAGGAGCCGCGTGATCGTGCCGAGGACTTCCCACTGCTCTTCGCTGTACGTTTCCGGGGGAAGCTCGCGCATCTCGGCAAGCGCGATGCGAAACGCCTCGTGGATTTTCAGCGCATCGAGGAGCGCCGCTGCGCGCTCCTTCCACGGCTCTCCCGGCTTGCCCGCAGGGAAACCCTCGGCTTTCGTGAGCCTGCGGCGCCAGGCGCCCTCGGCCGTGAGCAGCACGCGGGCGAGCTGCCCCCAGGCCTCGATCGTGTCGTTGAGTTTCCCCTTCTCAAGATTGGCGAGCGCATAGCCGGCGACCGCTTCCCACTCGGCTCGGAGCTCCGCGGAAAGCCGCTCGCGCACACGGGCGAGCGCCGCGCGCCGCACGCGCTGCAGCGCGGCTTCGAGCTCCGCGCGCTCCGTGCGAGGCACGTGGCGCAGCCAGTGATCGCGGCGCCTCAGCATATCGGCGAGGAGCGCCTCGATCCGTGCAACGTCGTTGTCGAGGTGCGTGAGGAGCCGCTCGACATCCTGTGCCACGTCCTCGTCGCTTTCCACGAGCGCGACGGTCGCGCGCGCGGCCTCGAGATAGAGCTCGTCCGCGTCCTCGATGCTCTCGGGCTGCGAGCCGAAACGCGAGAGCACCGGCATCTGGCGCGTCAGCGCCGCGCACAGCGAGTCCATGGTCTGGATGCGCAGCCGCGCCGGGTTCTCGGTCAAGGCCCAGCCGCCCGCGGCGTCGCGCTCGAGCGCCGCGGCCGCGAGCACAAGCGTTGTCCGCTCGTGCTCGCTTTCGGGCGCCTTTGCCGCGCGCGAGTCGGCGAGCGCGGCAAGCACGCGCTCGCGCATCTCCCCCGCCGCCTTGCGTGTGAAGGTAATGGCGAGGATCTCCTCGGGATGCTCGACCGAGGCAAGGAGCCGCAGGTAGCGCTGGATCAGGAGCTCGGTCTTGCCCGACCCCGCCGGCGCCTGCACGATGAAGGAGCGCGCGGGCTCGAGCGCGCGCTGCCGCGCCTTGAGGTCGGGAATCCCTTTCGCGCTCACTCCGCGTCCTCCTCGAGCGTGCGGTCGAGCCGCTCGTAGATGCGGCAAAAAGGCTTCACGTCGCACAAGCGGCAGGTATGCGGATACTGCTTGGGGGCGACCTGCGCTTCGCCCGCGGCAAACGCGGCGGCAATACGCGAGAGATCCGCGCTCCAGGCCGCCGTGAGATCGCGCCACGAGCCGTGCTGGGCGGCGTAGCGCGTCTGCGAAAGCGCCTTCGTGTCCGGCAGCAGATCCTCATCGCGCGCGAGCGCGGAAAAACGCATCTCGCCCGTTCGCACCTGCGCGAATGCGACCGCAGCGGCTTCCGGCTCGGCGCCCACCACGTAGAGCGGGAGCTGCGGCTCGTCCGGACGGGGCCCCAGCATGGCGCCGGGGGAGGCCTTGCCGGTCTTGTAGTCGATCACGATGCGGCGCCCGTCGCCGGTCTCGTCGACGCGATCGAGGCGCGCGTTCAAAGCAAGCCCGCCGATTTCGATGCGGCGCTTTTCTTCGGTGGCGAGCACCGTGAACGCGTCGCGCTGCTTCTCGAGCTCGAGCCACTCGCGCACAAGCCGCGCGATGCGCCGCTTCTCGATCCCGCCAAAGCGCCCGGAGAGCACCGTCGGGCGATCGCGCCGAATCCGCGCAACGGCGTCTTCCGCAGCCACGCCGATCAGCGCATCGAGCTCGCCGTCTTCAATTGCATCGAGTGCGCTTCGCGTCTTCAGCTTTGCCCATACCTGCGCCAGCACGCGGTGTGCAAGCGTGCCGCGCTCCATCGCGTCGAGCCCGGCGTGCGGCGCCTCGAGGCTCTCGGCGCCCAGGCGATGGCGCGCGAGCGCGCGAAACGGGCACGCCGCGTGGTCGCGGATGACCGCGGTGCCGCCTTCCGCGGCCGCGTCGCCGAGCGGCGGCGCCTTGCCGTCCTCGCGATGCTCGATCCGACGCAGGGCGTGCACCGTGTCGCGGTAGCTCGCATATTCGGGGAGCGCCAAGGCCCGCTCAGGCACCCCGGCGATCAGCGGGCTTGGCTTGAACTCGCGGTCGTCCTCGCGCAGCGGATGGCTCAGCACGACTTCGCCGGCGCCGGTCAGCCATCCGCTCGTCAGCCTTCGTGCGAGCCCGAGCATGCCGGCGGCAGACCCCTGCGGCATGCCGGCCGCGCGCTGAAGCTCGACCGGCAGGAACGGGCTCGGCCGCGCGCCGCGCGGCCACGTCTCGTCGGAGAGATTCATCACCCACAGGTGCTCGAATTCCATCCCGGCCGCTTCGAGCTCGCCGAGAACCTGGATAGGCACCTCCGGCGTCTCGGGCTGGAAGAGCGCGTCGGCCGCCATTCTCCGCAGCCGCGACACCGCATCGGCGTAGCCGGTACGCGGCACGACGCGGTCGAGCGCGGCGAGATCGGCGATCACCTCGTGCCATCGCGCGAGCGTCTGGAACTCGGTCGAATCGAGACCGCGCTCACCGGGAAAACCCACTGACGCCAGCGCCTCCGAGATTGCGCGCGCCCAGGCCGAAGGCGCCTGCCCGCCGAAGCGACGGCTTTTGCGGAACTCGGCGAGGGCGGCAAGGCGCCGCGCGAGGATCGGGCAGCCCGCGTCCTCGCGCGCGATGAGCGCGAGCAGGCGATCCAGCGTGACGGTCGGCTCCGCGCGCTCCCTCAGCCGCGCATCGAGCCGGGCGCGCCGCGCAAGCTCGGTATCCGCGCCGGCGAGAAACGGCGAGCGAATGAGCCGGCTCGCGCGCTCGAATTCGATCTCGCGCCCCGCGAGCTCCAGCACCAGAAACGCGGCGTTGACGAGCGGATAGGAGGCGAGCGGCTCGCCGAGCGAGACGTTGAAGGGAAAGGCCGCGCGCGGGATCCCGGGCAGCGCGTAGTCGGGTTCCATGACCGCGCTGAAGATGCGCCGGATCGCCTGGCGATGCCTGGCAAGCTCGGGCACGACGACACCGATGCTCGCCGCCCCGTCCGCCTCGAGGCGCGCGCGCGCCCACGCCGCCGCGCGCCGTATCTCAATGTTGCTGTCCGCGCAGGGCATGCGTACGGGCTCGCTCCCGCGCGGTTCCGGCCGACCCTCCACGACCTCGCACCCGCTCGCCGCCAGTGCCTCGAAGAGCGCCGCCTGCTGCGGCATGACGAGGTCGAAACCGTAGTGAACGAGCGCGCGCGGCTTGCGGATCCCGGGCCGTGCGATGAGGGACGAGACGATATCGGGCAGGCGCGCGATGTCCGTTTGCCGCTCGCGCCGGGTTGCGGCCTCGTAGCGCTGCGTCCACTGCTGATACGCGCGAGCGTCCTCGTTCAGCGGAAGCTTCGCGCCCCGGGCCGGAAGGCGCCAGGCGTGCGCGAGCTGCCACGCTTCGCGCGCGAGCGCGGCCGTCTCGGGAATGGCAAGCAGGCCCCTGCCCGGCTCGGAATCGCGGATGACGGACTCCCACAGGGCCTGCTCCTGCGCGGGCGATAGCGCGATCGGGAGTGTTGCCGCCTGGTCGGAATAGAGCGCGTCGCCGTAGGCGCGCTCGACGAAACCCGAGAAAGGCAGGATGTCAGCGCTGGGCCAGGCAAGCTTGCCGCGGCCAGCCTGCCACGCGTCGTACTGCCGCTTGAGGTGCGCCGCGAGGCGTCGGGTCGGGGTGACGACCACGCACCCGGCTGCCACCCGCTGTGCGAGGTCCTCCCGCATTACGCCCTGCGAGCGCTATTTTTCGAGGAGGTGCTCCTTCTCCTTCACCTTCGCCCATTCATCGGCGTCGGGCGGGGCGTCCTTCTTCTCGATGATCGCCGGCCACGCCTTCGCCAGCTCGGCATTCTTCTGCGTCCAGTGGCGCTGATCGTCGGGGACGTCGTCCTCGGCGAAGATGGCCTCGACCGGGCACTCGGCAACGCACAGCGTGCAATCGATGCATTCGTCGGGGTCGATGACGAGCATGTTCGGCCCTTCGCGGAAGCAATCGACCGGGCACACATCAACGCAATCGGTATACTTGCACTTGATGCAAGACTCGACGACCACGTAAGTCATAGTATTCCCTTGGGATTTCGCCTGGCTTGAACTTGCGGGAAGTGGCCCCATTTTATCAGACACCGCGCGGGGCGGCGGGCGCTCGAAAGCCCGAGAGGGTACTTTGCAAACAGGGGATTTTTCGGATAGCATTGCCCGGCAAGTCCCGCAGCCACCCCGTTCCCGTGGCGTTTCCCATTGATTCCCAAGGCAGCAAGCAACGCATGAGCGAACACATACATTACGTGACGGACGATACGTTTGACCCGGAGGTGCTTCAGTCCTCGACTCCGGTGCTGGTGGACTACTGGGCGGAATGGTGCGGACCGTGCAAGATGATTGCCCCTATTCTCGACGAGGTTGCCAGGGAGTACTCCGGGCGGCTGAAGGTCGCGAAGATCAATATCGACGAGAACCAGGCCACACCCCCGAGATACGGCATTCGCGGCATCCCCACTCTCATGCTGTTCAAGAACGGGGCCGTGGAAGCCACCAAGGTGGGTGCGGTATCCAAATCACAACTGACTGCATTTATTGACAGCCACATCTAGAGCCTCGACCGTTTCCCGCAAGCGCCCGAGCGATTCCCGCTCGGCTCCCTGAGACCCGAGCGGTCCGGGCGCTGAAGTCCCCTCTTCCCCCTCTTTTCCGAGTTCCACCCACGAAGGGTTGTCGTTTATGCATTTATCCGATCTCAAGAACCTCCACGTCAGCGAGCTGCTCGACATGGCCGTCAAGAACGAAGTCGACAGCGCCAACCGCATGCGCAAGCAGGAGCTGATCTTCGCTCTGCTCAAGAACCAGGCGAAGAAAGGCGAGAGCATCTACGGCGGCGGCACGCTCGAAGTGCTGCCCGACGGCTTCGGTTTCCTGCGCTCCCCGGACACGTCCTACCTCGCGGGCACCGACGACATCTACGTGTCCCCCTCGCAGATCCGCCGCTTCAATCTGCACACGGGCGACACGATCGAGGGCGAGATCCGAACGCCAAAGGACGGCGAGCGCTACTTTGCGCTCGTCAAGGTGGACAAGGTCAACGACGAGCCGCCCGAGAATTCCAAGCACAAGATCCTCTTCGAGAACCTCACCCCCTACCACCCCACCGAGCACCTCAAGCTGGAACGCGACATCAAGGCCGAGGAGAACATCACCGGCCGCATCATCGACATCATCGCGCCGATCGGAAAGGGCCAGCGGGGGCTGATCGTCTCGCCGCCGAAGGCCGGCAAGACCGTGCTCATGCAGCACATCGCTCACGCCATCACGGCCAACCATCCCGGCGTCGTGCTGATCGTGCTGCTGATCGACGAGCGCCCGGAGGAAGTGACCGAGATGATCCGCTCGGTGAAGGGCGAGGTCGTGTCCTCAACCTTCGATGAGCCGGCCTCGCGCCACGTGCAGGTCGCCGAGATGGTGATCGAGAAGGCGAAGCGTCTCATCGAGCACAAGAAGGACGTCGTGATCCTGCTCGACTCGATCACGCGCCTGGCACGCGCCTACAACACCGTGGTGCCGGCATCCGGCAAGGTGCTGACGGGCGGCGTCGACGCCAACGCGCTCCAGCGGCCCAAGCGCTTCTTCGGCGCCGCGCGCAATGTCGAGGAAGGCGGCTCGCTCACGATTCTCGCGACGGCGCTGATCGACACCGGCAGCCGGATGGACGACGTGATCTACGAGGAGTTCAAGGGCACCGGCAACATGGAGATCCACCTCGACCGCCGGATGTACGAGAAGCGCATCTTCCCCGCGATCAACGTGAACCGTTCCGGGACGCGCCGCGAGGAGCTGCTCATCAAGCAGGACGTCCTGCAGAAGATCTGGGTGCTGCGGAAGCTCCTCTACCCGATGGATGAGCTCGAGGCGACCGAGTTTCTGCTGGACAAGATCCGGGCGACGAAGAACAACGGGGACTTCTTCGACTCGATGCGCCGGGGCTGATCGCACGAAGTTCCCCTCCTGCCCGACGAGGGGTGCCCGCGCAAGCGGGCGGGGTGGTGGGAGAAAAGGTGTGCATGCAACAACGCCAGCTCTCTTGCATTCAACGCCTACGCCTCAACCCGCGATACGACGTTCGGCATTTGCCGGTTCGGATGCACGGCAACTCCCACCACCCCGGCGCTTCGCGCCACCCCTCCTCCGGCAGGAGGGGAGTTTGATGCCGGTCCGGAGCACTCGGTTGGCGAAGTCCGGTCCTGTGCCATTTAAATGACAATATGTGCGCCAGGGAATAGCCTGCCTGTAACATTTGTTTGCAGCCGGTGAGCGCCGCCGCGCGCGGCGCTATACTGACACTATCGTCTGTCCGACAAAGGAGGCCTTATGTGGCGCGTTTGGATCGTGGTGACGGTGTTCGCGCTCGCCGGTTGTGCGCAGATCCCGCCGAGCCCTCAGGATATCGAGGCCAAGAGCTTCAGGAGCGTGCCGGATAAATCAGTGATCTATATTGTCCGCGGCGCCCTTGGGCCGCCCCTCGGCGATACGCTCTTGCTCAATGACCGCCTGCAGATCACGACCTGGGCCGGCACCTATTATCGCTGGGAAACGGAGCCCGGCGCGCATCACATCCAGGGATTTGCTTCATCTGGCGCATCGATCAAACTGAAGACCGAGCCGGGGAAGATCTACTTCGTGAAGCACTCGGTGATCGGGAACCTGCGCGACGGCGTGCAAAACACGTACCTCGAGCCGCTGGATGAGCAGACCGGGCGCGTATTCGTAAGGGACGCGCAGCTGCTGTAGCCGGATGCGACCGGGATTCTCTCGAGACTGTCCAAGGAGGCCTCATGTGGCGTGCATTGTTAGCCGCAGCAGCGCTGTCGATTCTCGGCTGCGCGCAGACTCCACCAGGTCCGGAGGAGCTCGCCGACAAGAAAATCGAACCCGTGCCCGGCAAGGCGGTTGTCTACGTAGTGCAAAATCCGCTGGGTGACTATTCTGCAGGACTTGCGTTCGACGACGGCACGCAGATCACGACGTGGCCCGGGACCTTCTACCGCTGGGTGACCACGCCCGGCACGCACACCATCCGCAGCAGCCAAGCCAACCTGACCGCCTCCATCAGGCTGCAGACCGAAGCTGGAAAGATCTATTTCGTGCAACACTATGTCACCGGCATTCGTGGCAGCACGACCGATTCCCGGTTGGAGTTGGTCAGCGACAAGACCGGTCGCCCGTTGGTCGCGAGCGGCACGCTTTGCTGTGGCACAAAATGACGGACCCTAAAGGAGGCTGTATGTGGAAAGCATTTCTAGCCGGAGTCGTCGTGGTCCTTGCAGGATGCGCGCAGATTCCGCTGAGTCCGCAGGAAATCGCGGACAGGAAAATGGAGCCTGTGCCGGGCAAAGCGGTGGTCTACATCGTGCAGAATTCATTCGGCGTCTATGCCGCCGGGCTGACGTTCGACGACGGCACGCAAATCACGACGTACCCGCGCACTTTTTACCGTTGGGTAGCCACCCCCGGCACGCATACGATAGTGAGCACCGAGGGCAATCTGAACGCAGCCATCAAACTGCAGGTCGAGGCCGGAGAAATCTACTTTGTGGAGCACCTGGTCACGGGTATCCGGGGCAGCACGACCGATGCCTGGCTGCGGAAGATCGACGACAACGCCGGGCGCCGGATGGTAGCGAACGGCAGACTGTGATGTAACGCAACGTCACGGGCACAGGCGCCCGCAGCCGACGGAGCGCGCCGAGCTGATAGACGGGAGATGAGGGGCACGCGCTGGCAAGGCGCCGTCGTGGCGATCGCCCTGGCAGCGGCCGGCTGCGCGTCGACGCCGCAGGCCTCGCCCGAGCGCGACGCGGAGGCGAGGGAATTCCGGACCGACCCGAGGTTCGCAGCCGTTTATATCTACCGCCCCGGCCTGAACACGGGCAGCGACTCGGTGCTGTATGTCGATCAAAAGCTCATCGGGTCAACGCTGCCAGGGGGATTCTTCGTCGTGACCCTGCGCGGTGGCGTTCATACGCTCAACGGGGTCGCCAACGACCAGGGGCGCCTCAGGGTGGAAGTGCGCGTAGGGGAACTCTACTTCGTGCGGCTCACCGTGCAGGGCGGCCAATCCTTGTTTGAAGCGGTAAGCGTGGAGACGGGCAAGCGCGAGGTGCTCGCGTGCTGCGTGCTTTTCGAGAACTGGGAGCCCGGGCAACGACCCTTGCTGCGGTGACGCGCAACGGTCCTTAGGGACGCACACCATCGCCCCGTCGACACCGCGTTGCACTCCCCCTTGCGACGTGGATGTAAAAGTCGGATAATGCGGCCCTTTCTGTCGGATACCATCGGCGCGGAGGCCGTATGAAACCGAAGATCCATCCCGAATACACTACCATCACCGTCACCTGCAGCTGCGGCCACAGCTGGGATACGCGCTCGACGCTCGGGCGTGATTTCCATGTGGAAGTGTGCTCCCAGTGCCACCCCTTCTACACCGGCAAGCAGAAGATCGTGGACACCGCGGGGCGCGTCGAGAAGTTCCGCCAGAAGTACGCGCGCAAAAGCGCTCCCAAGGCCGCGGAAAAATCCAGCGAGTCCTGATCGCGCCTCAGGGTGTAAGCGTCATGAAGGGCAGCCTCGGCTGCCCTTTTTCATTTAATACGCGGCGACGGTGCCATCGCTGCGCGGGTCCGCGCCGCCTTCGAGCACGCCGTCCGGATGGCGCACGATCGCCCCTGCGTGCCCCATCGCCTCGTCATAGGCGCCCACGATTTCTATCTCGTGCCCGTAGGCGCCCAGCGTCCCGGGCACGGCCGCGGGGAACCGCGACTCGAGCTTGAGCGTGTCGCTCGCCTGCCCCCAGGTGCGGCCGAGCAGCCAGCGCGGAGCGTCGACGGCCGCCTGCGGATCGAGACCGAAGACGGCGATCCGCGTGAAGACCGCCGCCTGCGTCTGCGGCTGCCCGTCCCCGCCCATGGTCCCGTAGACCATCGTGCGCCCGTCGCGAAAGAGCGCGAGCGCGGGATTCAGCGTGTGGAAGGGCTTCCTGCCCGGCCGCAGGAAGTTGAGCGCGCGGGGATCGAGCGAAAAGCTTGCGCCGCGATTCTGCCAGTTGATGCCCGTCTCCTCGAGAACGATGCCGCTGCCGAACTCGTGATAGACGCTCTGGATCGCGCTCACCGCGCGCCCGGCGTCGTCGACGACGCCCATCCAGACCGTATCCGAGGGCGGCGTGCGCGCCCCCCAGGGCGCAGCGCGCCCCCGATCGATCTCCGAGGCAAGCGCGCGCACGTTGGCCGGCTCGAGGAGATCCTGCGCGGACACGGTCATGTACGCAGGGTCCGTCACGAGCATGTCGCGGACGGCGAAGGCGCGCTTCGCGGCCTCCACCGCGAGGTGGACGTAGTCGGGACTTTGCGGCCCTGTCCTCCCGACTTCCAGCGCGTCGAGCATGCCGAGAATGAGCAGCGACGCGACGCCCTGGGTCGGCGGCGGCAGGTTGTAGAGCGTGCCGAGACTGTGGGTCAGGGCAAGGGGCGTTACGACTTTTGCCCGGTGACGCCGCAGGTCCTTCAGCGCCAGCGGGCTGCCGCAAGCGGCAAGATCCGCCGCGATGGACCGTGCCAGCTTGCCGCCGTAAAAATCATCGAGGCCCGAGCGCGCAAGGCGCTTGAGCGTCGCGGCAAGCCGCGGCTGCTTGAACACGGCCCCCGCCGCAGGTGCCGCACCGCCGGGTAAAAACGCCTCGCGAAAGCCCGGTTGCGATTCCAGCTCGCCGCGCTTGATGGCCGTGTTGTCCGCCTGGCTCCTGGTGACGGGAAAGCCGTTGTCCGCGTAGTAAATCGCGTCGGCGAGCAGCCGCGCAAGCGGCAGGCGCCCGCCCCACTGCCGGCTCATGCTGAAGGCTGACTGCCAGCCCGCGACAGTGCCCGCGACCGTGTTGGCCGCGGCGCCGCCCCGGAAGGGAATCGCGTCGGTGATTCCGCGCGCGGCGTACCATTCGCGCGAAGCGGCAAGCGCCGCGGCGCCACAGGCATCGATGCCACGGGGCGCGCGCCGAGGGGCGTGCACGAGCCAGAAGGAATCGCCCCCGATGCCGTTCATGTGCGGATAAACCACCGCGATCGTTGCCGCGGCGCAGATCATCGCCTCGAGCGCATTCCCGCCCTCGCGCAGCACGTGCAGGGCCGACTGGGCGGCGAGCGCATGGGGAGCAACCGCCATGCCGCGCGCGCCGCGAATCGATTGCATCATCATGCCCACCCGGATCAGGAAAGCTCGATTCTACTGGACGCCTGCCGTGACCGGTGACGGGCGACGCGTGATGACCGACGAGTGACGGGGCTACCAGCCGATGGCCTTCGGCAGCCAGAGCGCGATCTGCGGATACGCGAACACCAGCACGATCCCGAGAAGCTGAATGCCGATGAACGGAAGGACCCCGAGATAGATGTGCCGCGTGTCGACCGACGTCGGTGCAACGCCGCGCAGGAAGAACAGCGCCCAGCCGAAGGGCGGCGTGAGGAAGGATGTCTGCAGGTTCACGCAGATCAGCATGGCGAGCCACACGATATCGACGCCCTGCTGCGCGAATACCGGCAGGAACAGCGGCACGGCGATGTAGCTGATCTCGATCCACTCGATGAAGAAGCCGAGCACGAAGATGAGCAGCATCAGGAACCAGATGTCCGCGTTCACGCCGCCGGGGAGAAACTCGAACATCGCATGAATCAGGTCCTCGCCGTGCAGCCCCCGGAACGCGAGCGCAAAGACCTGCGCGCAGATCAGGATGAACATCACCATCGCCGTGATCTTTGTGGTGGCCTGCACCGTCTCGCGCAGCACCCTGATCGACATGCGCCGCGCGATCGCGGTAACGAGGATCGAGCCGAGCGCGCCCATGGAAGCGGCCTCGGTCGGAGCCGCGACGCCCGCGATGATCGACCCGAGCACCGAGAGCACGAGCGCGACCGGCGGCAGCACCACCAGGAAGAATCGCTTCCACAGCTCGCCCCGCGGCATCGCGTCGCGCTCCGCCTTCGGCACTACCGGCATCAGCCCCGGACGCACCATGCCGAGCGCGACGATGTAGGCGCAGTAGAGCCCGGCCAGCATCAGCCCCGGCATCAGCGCGGCGGCGAAGAGCGTCCCGACCGAAAGCTGCAGGATGTCGGAGAGGAGAATCAGGATCAGGCTCGGCGGGATGATCTGCCCGAGCGTCCCGGAAGCGCAGATCGCCCCGCAGGCGACGCCGGGATGATAGCCGCGCCGCAGCAGCGTGGGCAGCGTAAGCAGTCCCAGCGTGATCACGGTCGCGCCGACGATTCCGGTGGTGGCGCCCATCAGCACGCCCACGCAGATGATGCCGAGCGCCATGCCGCCCTTGAAGCCTCCGGCGAGGTGCCCCACGACGTCGAGCAGCTCCTCCGCCAGGCGCGACTTCTCGAGCATTACGCCCATGAAGACAAAGAGCGGCACGGCGAGCCACTGGTAGTTGCTCACCACGCCGTAGATGCGCGCCGGGACCAGGTTGAAAAGTCCCGCCCCGAAGCCGAGAAAGCCGAACAGGAAACCGGACGTGGCGAGGGTGATCGCCACTGGAACGCCCGACAGGAGCAGGGCGAAAAACGCCGCCAGCATCAGCAGCGCGAGGATCTCGTTGCCGATCATGGGAGGAACGGGGTGCGCCGGCCCTTTCCGACTGAGGCTCGCGGAGCCTTCCCCCGCCCCCCGTACTCCCCGATCGGGGAAAGGAGGCGATGCCTCACGACTCGCCTTTCTTCAGCTTCTCGACGCAGCCGAGGGCGTTCGCGACGCCCTGCAGGGTCAGCAGCGCGAACCCGAAGGGGATCAGCCCCTTGATGAGATAGCGGTGCGGAATGCCGCCCGGGTCCGGCGAGCCCTCATCGATGACAAAGGACTGCTGCACGTAATGGAGCGAGAACCAGATGATGAGCACCGACACCGCGATGACGAGCAGCGCTGATACGAGGTCCACCATCGACTTGGCGCGGTGGGAGAACCTCGAGTACACGATGTCCACCCGCACGTGCTCGCCGTGGCGCAGCGCGTAGGACATGCCGAAGAGGATCAGCGGGACGAGGAGATGCCACTCGAGCTCCTGGGCCCACACCGTGCCGACGCTGAACGCATACCGCAGCAGCACGTTGGTCGCCATGAGCAGCACGATGACAAGCGCGATCCACGACGTGCACGCGCCCACCACGTCGGTCAAGCGATCGATGCGGACGCGCGCGCCGCGGGCCGCGCGCGCGTCCGGTTGAAGCCCCCGGTCAGGCACCGCGGATCTTGCTGTGGTAGACCGCCTCGCTGTAGCCCGCCCACGCGTCGTACTTGGCCTTGAAAGCGAAGTAGGACTCGTGAACCTTCCTGGTCACCGGATCCTTGGCGACCGCCTCGTCCAGCACTTTCTGGGTGGCCGCGCGCAGCTGCTTGATGACCTCGTCCGGCAGCGTTCGCGCGATGACGCCCTGGTTCTTGATGAGATCTTCCATCGCTTCGGCATTGGTGCGCTGGCACCAGGCTTCGCTGATGACGTTGCACGCGGCACAAGCGTTCTCGACGATCGCCTGCAGATCCTTGGGCAGTTTTTCCCATGCGGCCTTGTTGATGAGCAGCTCCGAGACCGTCGCGGTCTCGTGCCACCCCGTGGTGTAGTAGTACTTCGCCGCTTTCTGCAGCCCGCCGCGGCGGTCCTGGTACGGGCCGACAAACTCGGCGGCATCGATGACCCCGCGCTCGAGCGCCGGGAAGATCTCGCCGAGCGGCAGCAGCTTCACGTCCACTCCCAGCGTCGCGTAGACCTTGCCCGCGAGCCCGGGTATGCGCATCTTCAGGCCGTTGAAGTCCTTGACCGACTTGATCTCCTTCTTGAACCAGCCGGTCATCTGCACGCCGGTGTTGCCGCACGGAAACGCGATCATGCCGAAGGGCGCATACACTTCGTGCCAGAGCTTGATGCCGCCGCCGTCGTAGAGCCAGCCGTTCATGCCCTGGAAGTTGAGCCCGAACGGCACGGCGGTGAAGTACTGCGCGGCGAAGGTCTTCCCGGTCCAGAAATAGCTGTTGGCGTGGTTCATCTCGACCGTGCCGGAGCGCACGGCATCAAAGCCTTCGAGCGCCGGGATCAGCTCGCCTGCGCCGTAGACGGCGATCTTCAGGCGCCCGTCGGACATCGCCTCGATGCGCGTGGCGAGATCCGTGGCGCTGCCGGGACCGGCCATGTAGAACGGCGCGCCCTTGGGATAGGCGCTCGTCATCTTCCAGCTGAATTTCTGCTGCGCGTGAACGATGGCCGGGAAGCCCGCGATTGCGGCGCCGGATGCCGCGACTGCTCCGCCCTTCAGGAATTTTCTGCGGTGAATGCTCATGGGGGGATCTCCTTGTGATTGGTCTTGGGAGCGCCTGTCAACGTAATCCCAACTCTGCGCGGACGCAACGACTAACGCGCCCCGCCAGGACGATGCTTTTCAGTGCGCTGCAACAAAACGCGCGGGCCGGGCGGCAGCCTCGTGCCCGCCTCGACCCGCGGCAAGCGGTCCCGCGCCGGCGGCTCGCCGGCCTCCTGGATCAATATGTCTTGTACGGCAGGTACTTCCCGCTCATGGTGATCTTGACCCGGTCGCCCTTGGGGTCGGGCTCGCGGATGAGATCCATCCTGAAGTCGATCGCGCTCATGATGCCGTCGCCGAACTCCTCGTGGATCAGCTCCTTCAAGGTCGTGCCGTAAACGTTGACGAGCTCGTAGAAACGATAGATCAGCGGATCGGTCGGCACCGCCGTGGGGAGCGAGCCCTTGTAGGGCACCTGCTGCAGCAGGAGCACGGCCTCGGCGGGAAGGCCGAGGAGCTTCCCCGCGGTCTCCGCCTGCGGCTTCGTCATCTGCATCTGCCCGAGCAGCGCCGCGGTTGTCCACTCCTTGCTCTGTCCCACGGCCTTGGCGATCTTCGCCCAGGTGAGGCCTTTCTTTATTTTCGCCATCACCGCCATCTCGGTGACATCGGCGCGCGTAATCGCCTTCATCAGGCTGGCCGCGGCCAGCAGTGCTTCCGGTGCGTCGGCTCTTTTCATCTCGGCATCTCCTTTGGGTTGGGGGTCATCTCGCCACCGCCGCGAGCGGCTTCGTTCCGGGCGGAACGCGCAACGGTGTTTCCGCCGCGGGCTGCGATCCGGTGCTCGCCAGCCCCGGCATGACGAGCGGCGGGTGCTTCGGGTCGTAGGCCGCCGGCATCGCGTCGTTGAACTGCTTCGACCGGCTCACCAGGAAATCCACGAGGTGATTGCGGATCGGGTAATAGTGCGGCTCCCTGTGGACCGTGTAGCGGGTGCGGGTGCGCGGCAGCGTGTTGACGACGATCTCGGCGATCTTTGCTTCAGGCCCGTTCGTCATCATCACGATCTTGTCCGCAAGCAGAATCGCCTCGTCGACATCGTGCGTGATCATGAAAACGGTCTGGCGCGTCTCGGCGCAGATCCGGGAAACCTCGTCCTGCAGCGAGCCGCGCGTCAAGGCGTCGAGCGCGGAGAAAGGCTCGTCCATCAGCAGCATCTTGGGCTCGATCGCGAGCGCCCGCGCAATGCCCACGCGCTGGCGCATGCCCCCGGAGAGCTCGGCAGGACGCTTCTTCTCGGCCCCCGTCAGGTGAACCAGGTCGATGTATTGCTGGCAGTGGGCCCGCACCTTCGCCCTGCTCCAGCCGGGCCAGCGCGAGGTCACGGCGAACGCGATGTTCCCGAGGGCGGTCAGCCACGGCATCAGCGCGTGGCTCTGGAAGATGACGGCCCGGTCGAGGCTCGGGCCGGCGACCTCGCGTCCACCGACAATCACGTAGCCCGCCGACGGCGGCTCGAGGCCCGCAAGGATATTGAGGATCGTCGTCTTGCCGCAGCCGGAATGGCCGATGAGCGCGACGAACTCTCCCGGCTCGATCGCGAAGTGGAGGTCCTTGAACACGGTTGTCGGGGTGCCGTCCCGCCCCGTGAAGCGCTTCGCGATGCCGTCGATCCTGATCAGCGGCTCAGCCATGGCTCGACCGCACGACTTCAGCCAAGCGCGCTACTCCGGAAACGTGACGAGGCGCGTCAGGCGCGCCAGGGTGAGATCGAGCGCCATTCCCACGAGGCCGATGGCGAGGATCGCGGTGAGGATGTTCGTGATCGAGAGATTGTTCCACTCGTTCCACACGAAATAGCCGATGCCCGTGCCGCCCACGAGCATCTCCGCCGCCACGATGACGAGCCACGCGATGCCGATCGAGATGCGCATTCCCGTCATGATCGTGGGCGCCGCGGCCGGCAGGATCACCCGCATCGCCTTTCGCATGGGCCCCACCTCGAGCGTGCGCGCGACGTTGAGCCACTCGCGCCGCACCGCCCCCACCCCGAACGCGGTGTTGACGAGCATCGGCCAGAGCGAGCAGATGAAGATGACGAACACCGCCGACACGCCGCTGTCTTTCAGCGTGAAGAGCGCGAGCGGCATCCATGCGAGCGGGGAAATGGGCTTCAGCACCTGTATGAAGGGGTCAAGCGCGCGGTAGATGACCGGCGACATCCCGATCAGAAAACCGATGGGAATCGCGAAGAGCGCCGCCAGGAGATAGCCGGTGATCACGCGCGCGAGCGAATAGGCAAGCTGGATGCCGACGCCCTTGTCGTTCGGCCCGTTGTCGTAGAACGGCGCCTTGAGGTGCTCCCAGATCTTCGCGCCCACGTCGGCCGGCGTCGGAAACGCCGATTTCTGCCCGGTCGCGGCGGCAGTGCCGACCAGCTTGGCGTACTCGGGATCAACCACCTGCTGGCTCACCGTGGGAAGCGTCGCGGCGTGCCAGGCGCCGATGAAGAGCAGGAACAGCAGCAGCGAGAGCGCCGGAGCGCGCCAGGCGTGAAAGCGTTCCATCGGCCGCGCCCCCTACGCAGTGCGCCTGATCGCGAAACTTGCAACGTAGGCTTCGGGCTGCGCGGGGTCGAATTCCTTCTTCATCACCGTGAATTTCTTGGACGTGGTTGTCGGCGGCGTGAGTCCCACTTCCTTCATGAGGCGCGCGGCATCGGTGGCAAGGTAGACCTCCTGCGCGACCCTCTCGTAGCTCACGTCCCCCTTTAACTGCCCCCAGCGCTTCATCTGGGTCAGGATCCAGACCGCGAAGGAGTGCCAGGGGAAGGGATCGAAGTCGATCCGGTCGGGCACCTTCCTCACGTTGCCCAGGCCATCGGCGAACGTCCCCGTGAGCACCTGCTCGACGACCGTGACCGGCTGGTTGAGATAGTTCGCCGGGGCAATCGCCGCTGCGATCTGCTTGCGGTTTTCCTGCTTGCGCGCAAATGCGGTTGCATCGATGATCGCCTTGAGCAGCGCGCGGTAGGTGTTCGGCATCTGCGTGACGAATTCTTTGCTCGCGGCGAAGGCGCAGCAGGGGTGTCCCTCCCAGATGTCCTTGGAAAGCGTGTGGATGTAGCCCACCCCGTCGTATACGGCGCGCTGGTTCACCGGGTCGGGGGCGAGGAACCCGTCGATGTTGTCCGCGCGCAGGTTCGCGACCATTTCCGGCGGCGGCACGACGCGGATCTGGATGTCGCGGTCCGGGTCGACGCCGTACTCCGCGACGAAGTAGCGCAGCAGGTAGTTGTGCATCGAGTAGTCGAACGGCACGGCGAACTTGAAGCCCTTCCACTGCTTCGGGTCGCGCCTGTCCTTGTGCCGGACGGCGAGCGTGATCGCCTGCCCGTTGATGTTCTCGACCGCCGGCATCGTGTACGGAATGGGCTTCGCGCCCGCTCCGAGGGTGATCGCGAGCGGCATGGGCGAGAGCATGTGGGCCGCGTCGTACTCTTTGTTCAGCGCCTTGTCGCGCACCACCGCCCAGCCTGCGGTCTTGACGACCTCAACATCGAGACCGTGCTTCGCGTAGAAACCCATGGGGTGCGCCATGATGATCGGTGTTGCGCAGGTGATCGGGATGAACCCGACCTTGAGCTTCACCTTCTCGAGCTTGCCATTGCCCGCCGCAAAGACCTCCTTGGCCGCCGCGAGCGGGAAAAGGCTCGAGACGGCGGCGAGTGCCGCGCCCGCGCCGACCGCGCGCAGGAAGCCGCGGCGCATCTCGTCGCGGGGAAAGAGCGCGCGCATGACCGCTCCCTCGACCACCCGGCCCGCGAGCGCGTCGGCCGGCGCGCCCGCCAAAGCCGCGTCGTGCTCGGCCGTGTTCGCGTGGCGGCCGCAGACGCAGCCATGAGAAAGCCTTGCGTCAGGTTGGAACGGATCGCTGAAGCCGGACATCGGGACCTCCCGCATGAGTGATGGTCGACGCCGACGTGATTGCACGATGCGTGCCACGCGCGCGCTCCTCACGCTCTGCCGCGTTCAATGAACTGATTCGTCTCGCGAAATCCTCGATCCCCTGCGCTGAAAGTAGAATGGTGCGATCGCCGGGCGCGCGGTAAAGCGCACGATGTTGGTGCCCGGCGCAGGGCCTCGCGCCCCATTCCTGTTCGTCGAGCCCGAAGGCTTTTTCAAGCGATGCCGGATGGAATTACCTCCATCGCGCTGCTTGCGCTGGCCGCTGCGCTCGGGCCGCGCGGCGACGCTCTGATCGCACTGCCCCACGCCGGCTCCGCGAGCCCCGCGGTCGCATGGTCGGAAGCTCTGCCCTCCCGGGGCAGCGCGCACGCAGAGATGCGATAATCGCGAGGCGACCATGCATAGAACCTATTTCATATATAGGCGCGTGATGCGTTGCGGCCAGGACGGACCGGATGCAAGGCGCCCGACGAAGGCCATATGTCGATATGGTCGAGGAGGGCAACGACGCAGCCGACCGTCCTGGCCGC
>Ga0256867_10000307_pt1 | contig 19031 bp, 21 predicted proteins | sample RVTome_15_FD_185939 | JGI IMG/M metagenome (GOLD analysis project Ga0256867, IMG submission 185939) | Soil microbial communities from uranium-contaminated site in the Upper Colorado River Basin, Wyoming, United States - RVT150D86 (HiSeq) ... | reverse complement strand
GCCAGCGGATGGGTGATGTAGGGGTCGCCGCTCTTGCGCATCTGGCCGCTGTGCGCCCGCGCAGCCGCCCGGTAGGCGCGCTCGACCACACCGAGGTCGGCCTTCGGGTGGGTCGCATGGATGATGCGGAACAACGGCTCGAGGGCAGGGTCGGTATGGTGCCGCTGCGCCGTCAGGCGGGCGAGCCTCGCCCGCACGCGGACGGGTGTCGACGCGCTGGTGGCGGGGATGGTCTCCTCTGCCACGGACCTCCTCGCGGCTGCCGGGAGTCCAGTCTACGGGCGATCGCCTCCGGATGCCGGGACCGGGCACGGTGGAAAGCCGGCGTCGGCCGCTCTCAGACGCTCAGCAGCGCGTAGATATCCACCAGACCGGCCAGCCGGTCACGCCCGGCCAGGAAGCCCAGCTCCATCAGCACGGCGACCGCGACCACCTCCGCGCCCGCCTCGCGCACCAGCCCGGCCGTGGCCGCGACGGTGCCGCCGGTGGCCAGGACGTCGTCGACCACGAGCACCCGGTCGCCCGGGTCGAACGCATCGCGATGGACCTCGACCGTGGCCTCGCCGTACTCGAGGGAGTACCGGGCCGACCTGGTCTGGTACGGCAGCTTCCCCGCCTTGCGGACCGGCACCATCCCGGCACCGAGAACGTGGGCCACCGGCGCGGCCAGGATGAACCCGCGCGCCTCGATGCCGACGACGGTATCGATGCGCCGCAATCCGGCCTCGTCGCGGCCCACGGCGGCCAGGGCAGAGATCACCGTCGCGAAGGCGGTGTGGTCGTGCAGAAGAGGGGTGATGTCCTTGAACACCACGCCGGGCTCCGGCCAGTCCGGGATGTCCCGGATTCGCGAGAGGAGTAGCTCGCGGGCCGCCGAGTCGAGTGCGGCGCCGTCGGTGTCTGCGGTCACTGCGTGAGGCTACCGTGCCGGGCGGCCGCCGGAGCCCCGCCGCTGCGACCGGGTCTGGCGCTGCGGCTGGCGACGCTCGCCGCGTTCGACCACGCTCCCCCCGCGCGCGGCCGCGGCCGCCACCACCGACGGCGCCTGCGCCGGCTCGCTGCGCTGGACCTTGGCCGCTGCCCGACGCGCCTCGACCCGGCGGGCCAAGCCGGCGATGGTCGGCTCCCGGTTCTTGAGGTCCACCAGCAGCGGTGTCGCGATGAAGATCGAGGAGTACGTGCCGACCGCGACCCCCACGAACAGAGCGAGGGCGAGATCCTTGAGCGTGCCCGCACCCAGCAGGCCGGCACCCACGAACAGGATCGACCCGATCGGCAGTAGACCAATGATCGCCGTGTTCATGGAGCGCATCAGCGTCTGGTTGAGTCCGAGGTTGGCCGCCTCCGCGTACGTGACCTGGTTCTGCGCGGTGATGCCCTTGGTGTTCTCCCGCACCTTGTCGAAGATCACGACGGTGTCGTAGAGGGAGTACCCGAGGATGGTGAGGAAGCCGATCACCGTGGCGGGGGTGACGTCGAAGCCGACGAGAGCGTAGATACCGACGGTGAACACGACGTCGTGCAGCAGCGCAACGAGGGCCGCGAGCGCCATCTTCCACTCGTAGATGACCGAGAGGAACACCGCGATTGCGAGCACGAACAGGGTAAGACCGACCAGCGCCTGGCGGGTGATCTGTGCACCCCACGAGGGCCCGATCACCTGCGCGGTGATCTCGTCGCGAGACACGTCGAGCTCGGCGGCCACCGCATCCCGGACCGTGGTCGTCTCCTCCGGCGTGAGGCTGCCCGTGTGGATGCGCACGTTGTCGTCGCCGACCACGACGACCCGCGGCTCGGACGCCTCCTCGATCCCGGTGTCGATGACTGCCTCGCGAACGCCAGGAACGGTCGAGTCAGAGGTCTGCGCCACCTGCGCCGTGAGTTCGGCGCCGCCGGTGAACTCCACCCCGAGCTGAAGCCCGCCGCGCAGCAGCACCGCACCGATCGCGACGAGCATGAGCACCGCACTGATCGCGTACCAACGCTTGGAGTGGGTGACGATCGGAAGGGAGGCCTCACCGGTGTAGAGGCGGTTGCCCAGGTTCCGCTGGCTCACGAGGTCGCCTCCTTCGGCGGAGGACCCATGAGTCTCTCGCGCACGCGTCCTGCTCTGCTGGGCGCGCCGAGCCGCTGCGGATCGAGACCGGACCACGGATGGCCGGCGCCGAAGAACCGGCTCCGCGCCAGCACCGTGACCAGCGGCTTGGTGAACAGGAAGACCACGATCAGGTCGACAAGAGTGGTCAGCCCCAACGCGAACGCGAAGCCGCGGACGTTCGCCACCGAGAACACGTAGAGGAAGAAGGCGGCCATCAGCGAGACGGCGTCGCTGGTCAGGACCGTGCGGCGGGCCCGCACCCAGCCGGTCTCGACCGACATCCGGACACTTCGGCCCTCCCGGATCTCGTCCCGGATGCGCTCGAAGAACACGACGAACGAGTCGGCGGTGATGCCGATCGAGACGATGATGCCGGCGATGCCCGCGATCGTGAGGGTGAAGCCGATGGCGGCCCCGAGCAGGACGATGGCCGCGTAGGTCATCAGACCGGCGACCACCAGGCTCGCCATGACCACCAGTCCGAGGCCGCGGTAGTAGAACAGTGAGTACAGCAGCACCAGCCCGAGCCCGATGGCGCCCGCCAGCAGGCCGGCCTTCAGCTGGTTGGAGCCGAGGGTTGGCGTGACCGTGGAGACGTCGCTGGTCTCGAACGTCAGCGGCAGTGCGCCGTAGTTGAGCACGGTGGCGAGCGCCTGCGCGTCCGCCTGGGAGAACTGTCCCGAGATGGTCGCGCGTCCACCGGGAATCGGCTCCTCGACGGTGGGGTACGACACGACCCGGCCGTCGAGCACGATGGCGAATGCGTTGTTCGGGAACGTCTGAGTGGACAGTGCCTGCGTCGACGCCAAGAACTTGGCCGCGCCCTCGTCGGTGAAGTCGAGGTCGACGACCCAGGCCACGTCACCCTGCGGGATGCCGGCTGTCGCGCTGTCGACGTCGGTGCCCACGACGTCGGCCGCACCCAGCAGGAACCTGTTGGCGCCGGCCTGGTCGCAGGTGAACAGCGAGGCGTCGGGATCGTCGACACTCCCCGCCTGCAGGTCGGCGCAGTCCAGCTCGGCGAGTTGGGCCTGCTCCTCGGCAGTGGCGGGCCCGTCCGCGGCCGGTGGTTGGGTCGGAGCCGTACCCGGGGTCGGAGTCGGCGTGGCCGTGGGGGACGGCGTCACCGTCGGTGACTCGGTGCCCTGGGATAGAAGTCCCTCGGTCAACGCGCGTCCGGCGGCGGGGCTCGCCGTGGGCAAGGGCGTCGCGGCAGGCGTCGGCGCGGCCGACGGTGTCGCCCCGGGGGTCGGCGTGCCCGCCTCGGTCGGCGTCGGCACCGGAGCAGGGCTGCCGCCGGGGATCACGGCGCGGACCGGTCGGAAGCGCAGCTCCGCGGTCTGACCCACGAGCTGCACGAGTTCCTCCTCGCCGACGTCGGGCACCTGCACCACGATGTTGGTGCGACCCTGCGTGGTGATCTCCGACTCGGCGACCCCGGACCCGTCGACGCGCGCCCGGATGATGTCGACGGCCTGCCGCATGCTGTCGTCGGTGACGTCGGTGCCGTCGGCCGTGCGGGCCGACAGCGTGATGCTGGTTCCGCCGCGCAGGTCGAGTCCTAGCCGCGGTGTCCACTCACCGAGAAGCGCCATCGTCCCGTAGAGGACGACGAGTATCAGCGCAAGCGCGCCCAGCGGGCGCCACGGGCGTGGCGCATTGACGGATGCCACTGTCGGTTCAGGCCGTCGTGCCCGGCGTGGTGTCGTCGATGGGTCGGGTGGTCGGCTGGTCCGTGGTCGGCTCCGGCAGGCCGTCCTCGAGGACCCGCATGATCGCCCGGCGGACGTAGCGGTTGTTGACGCCCGGCGCGACCTCGATCAGCACCTCGTCACCCTCGATGGCGACGATAGTGCCGATCAGTCCGGCACTGGTCATGACCCGGGCGCCGGGCGTGACCGTCGACTGCACCTGGGCGATCTCACGACGCTGCTTCTGCTGCGGCCTGATGAGTATGAAGTAGAAGACGCCGAGAAGCAGAAGCGGGAGGAGGAGCTCCATGGGATACGCAAATCCTTCCCCGTGCACCGGACCAGCGGGTCTGCACAGGACGACGTTCGGCAGCCAGGTGGCAGCCGTCCGGGCATTCTAGTCCCCGGCGCCGGAGAACAGGTCCAGCTCCCCTCCGTCGAGGCCGGGGTCGGCGTCGGCGAACGGTGCCCGACGTGGCACCGCCAGCCCGAGATGTCGCCACGCGCCGGGCGTGGCCACCCGGCCACGTGGCGTCCGCGCCAGCAGGCCGGCGCGGACCAGGAAGGGCTCGGCCACCTCCTCGACCGTCTCGCGCTCCTCGCCGACCGCCACCGCCAGCGTGCCCAGCCCGACCGGGCCGCCGGCGAAGCGCCGGCACAGCGCGTCCAGCACGGCCCGGTCGAGCCGGTCGAGGCCCAGGTCGTCGACCTCGTAGACGGCCAGCGCCGCTCGCGCGACGTCGCCGTCGACCGTTCCGTCGGCCCGCACCTCGGCGAAGTCGCGCACGCGCCGCAGCAGGCGGTTGGCGATCCGTGGCGTACCCCGGGAGCGACCGGCGATCTCGCTCGCTCCGTCGGCGTGCAACGTCACGTCCAGCAGCCGAGCCGACCGCACCAGTACGCGCTCGAGCTCGGCGGGCTCGTAGAGATCGAGATGGCCGGTGAAGCCGAACCGGTCACGCAGCGGCCCGGGCAGGAGGCCGGTACGGGTGGTGGCACCGACCAGGGTGAACGGCGGCAGGCCGAGGGGTATCGCCGTCGCTCCCGGGCCCTTGCCGACGATGACGTCGACCCGGAAGTCCTCCATCGCGGTGTAGAGCATCTCTTCCGCCGGCCGGGCCATCCGATGGATCTCGTCGAAGAAGAGCACGTCGCCCTCGGACACCGAGGACAGGATGGCCGCCAGGTCGCCGGCGTGCTGGACGGCCGGCCCGCTGGTGATCCGCAGCGGCACCTCCATCTCGGCTGCGATGATCATCGCCAGGGTGGTCTTGCCGAGGCCCGGTGGACCCGACAGGAGCACGTGATCGGCCACGCCACGCCGGCCACGCGCGGCCTCGAGCACGAGGGAGAGCTGCTCGCGCAGCCGTTCCTGGCCGACGAACTCGCCGAGCGTGCGCGGACGCAGCGCAGCCTCCAGGGCCCGCTCGTCGCGGTCCGCCTCCTGGGTGACCAGGCGGGTGACAGCCTCACCGGGCATGGAGTCGGTCACGGGCGCGCCAGCGTCCGCAGAGCGGCCCGGAGCAGGCCCGGCACGTCCGCGCCGTCGACGCCGTCGCCCACGAGAGGCGCCACCTCGTCGACCGCGGCCTCGGCCTCGCGGCCCGACCAGCCGAGCCCGAGCAGCGCGGCGTGGACCTGGCCCTGCCAGCCGTCGGCCGCCGTGCCCGGCCGATCGGTGGCACCCGCCGGGTGCGACCGCGGCGGACCGAGCCGGTCCTTGAGCTCGATGACGATCCGCTGGGCGCCCTTCGTCCCGATGCCGGGGACCTTCCTCAGCGCGACCAGGTTCTCGGTCGCCACCGTGCGGCGCAGATCGTCCGGTGAGTGCACGGCGAGCATGGCCTGGGCCAGGCGAGGTCCGATCCCGCTGGCGGTCTGCAGCAGCTCGAAGACCGCGCGTTCGTCGTCGTCGGCGAAGCCGTACAGCGTCAGCGATTCCTCCCGGACGACCAGGCTGGCCGGCAGCTGCACCTGTTCGCCCACCTGCGCCGAGGCGGCCGTCGAGGGCGTGCACTGCAGTGTGAGCCCGACGCCACCGACGTCGACGACCACCTCGGTGGGGCCCACCTGAGCCACTCGCCCGCGGACGAACGCGATCATCGGCTACCTCCTGCGGTGACGGCGGCCAACAACCGGGCCTGCGCCGATCCCCGCCACAGCGCGCAGATGGCCAGCGCCAGCGCGTCGCTCGCATCGGCCGGCCGGGGCCGCTGGTCGAGGCGGAGCAGGCGCACCACCATGGCGGCCACCTGGCTCTTGTCGGCGCGGCCGTGGCCCGTCACCGCGGCCTTCACCTCGCTCGGCGTGTAGCTCGACAGCGGCAGCCCCTGCCGCACGGCGGCGAGCACGGCGACGCCGCTGGCCTGGGCCGTGCCCATGACCGTGCGGACGTTGTGCTGGCTGAACACCCGCTCGACGGCGACCGTGTCGGGATGGTGTTCGTCGATCCAGGCGGTGACGGCCGACTCGAGCGTCATCAACCGTTCTCCGAGGGGCGTCCCCGCCGAGGTGCGGACGACGTCGACCGCGACCATGTCGAGGCGACGACCGGCTGTGCCCTCGACCACACCCAGCCCGCACCGGGTCAGGCCGGGGTCGATTCCCAGCACCCGCATGACCCTGCCTCTCGCCCGAACACGTGTTCGCACGACACGCTACCGGGCTGTCCGGCCCCGTCGTCGACACGACGCGCCGCCGAGGCCGCCGGGTCGGGACCACTCAGCCGACGGCCTCGATGACCTCGTCGGAGACCTCGAAGTTGGCGAAGACGTCCTGCACGTCGTCGCTGTCCTCGAGCGCCTCGATCAGCCGGAAGATCTTGCGCGCGCCGTCCTCGTCGAGGGGGACGGTGACCGACGGCACCCACGACGACTCGGCGGACTCGTAGTCGAGGCCGGCCTGCTGGACGGCGGTCCGGACGGCCACCAGGTCGGCGGCCTCCGACCGGATCTCGAAGGCCTCGCCGAGGTCCTCGACGTCCTCAGCCCCCGCGTCGAGAGCGGCCTCGAGGACGTCGTCCTCGGAGAGCTCCCTGCCGTCCTGCCGGCGGGGCACGACGACGACACCCTTGCGGCTGAACATGTAGGCCACCGAACCGGGGTCGGCCATCGACCCGCCGTTGCGCGTCATCGCGATCCGCACCTCCGACGCCGCGCGGTTGCGATTGTCGGTCAGGCATTCCACGAGGACGGCCACGCCGTTCGGGCCGTAGCCCTCGTAGGTGATCGACTGGTACTCCGCGGCCCCGGCCTCCGCGCCGGAACCGCGCTTGACCGCCCGGTCGATGTTGTCGTTGGGCACCGAGGACTTCTTCGCCTTCTGGATGGCGTCGTAGAGCGTGGGGTTGCCGGCCGGGTCGCCGCCGCCGGTGCGGGCCGCGACCTCGATGTTCTTGATCAACTTGGCGAACAGCTTGCCCCGCCTGGCGTCGACGATCGCCTTCTTGTGCTTGGTCGTGGCCCACTTGGAGTGGCCGGACATCGGGCTAGCTCTCCTTCGCGATGTCGAGGAACAGGCGGTGCACGCGGAGATCGCCGGTCAGCTCCGGGTGGAACGAGGTCGCGAGCAGCGCACCCTGCCGGACGGCGACGATCCTACCGGCGGCCGGGCCCCCGACCACCGTGGCCAGCACCTCGACGCCCGGGCCCGTCTCCTCGACCCACGGTGCCCGGATGAACACCGCGTGCAACGGCGGACCCTCTCCCAGGCCGGCCGTGTCCAGGTCGACCTCGAACGACTCGACCTGGCGGCCGAACGCGTTGCGCCGCACGGTGACGTCCATGCCGCCGAGGGTCTGCTGGTCGGCCGTTCCGCCGACGATCCGGTCGGCGAGCATGATCATTCCGGCGCACGACCCGTAGACGGGCATCCCCCGCTTGATCCGCTCCCGGAGCGGCCCGTCGAGGTCGAACGCCCGCACCAGCTTGTCCATCGTGGTGGACTCGCCGCCGGGCAGCACGAGCGCGTCGACGTGCTCCAACTCGGTCGGCCGCCGCACGGGCACGGCCGTGGCACCGCACGCCGTGAGCGCGGCCACGTGCTCCCGGACGTCGCCCTGCACCGCGAGGACGCCGACAACAGGTTCAGTCACGTGGCCTCGCCTTTCTCCCTGCGCCGTCTGGTGGCGACCGAATGATCACGTTAAGAGGGTCTCTGGGCCCGTTGCCATGTCTGCAGACCTGGCAACGGGGGGACACACCCTCTTAACGTGATCATTCTGGATCCTGTGCAGCCAGGGGCAGGCCGTTCGGGTACGGGCGATCCGAGCTCACCAGCCGCGCTCGGCCAGACGGTGCGGCGCCGGGATGTCGCCGACGTTGATGCCGACCATGGCCTCGCCGAGGCCGCGGGAAACCTTGGCGATCACGTCCGGGTCGTCGTAGAACGTCGTCGCCTTGACGATGGCCTCCGCTCGCCGCGCCGGGTCGCCGGACTTGAAGATGCCGGACCCGACGAAGACCCCCTCCGCGCCGAGCTGCATCATCATCGCCGCATCGGCCGGGGTGGCGATGCCACCGGCGGTGAACAGCACGACCGGGAGCTTGCCCGCTGCCGCGACCTCGCGGACCAGGTCGTACGACGCCTGGAGCTCCTTCGCCGCGACGTACAGCTCGTCCTCGGGCAGCGTCGTCAGCCGGGCGATCTCGGCCCGGATCGCCCGCATGTGGGTGGTCGCGTTGGACACGTCGCCGGTGCCGGCCTCGCCCTTGGAGCGGATCATCGCGGCTCCCTCGGTGATCCGCCGCAGCGCCTCACCGAGGTTGGTGGCGCCGCAGACGAACGGCACCGTGAACCGCCACTTGTCGATGTGGTTCGCGTAGTCGGCCGGCGTGAGCACCTCGGACTCGTCGACATAGTCGACACCCAGGCTCTGGAGCACCTGCGCCTCGACGAAGTGGCCGATCCGGGCCTTGGCCATGACCGGGATCGACACCGCGTTGATGATGCCGTCGACCATGTCCGGATCACTCATCCGGGATACGCCGCCCTGCGCGCGGATGTCCGCGGGTACCCGCTCGAGGGCCATGACGGCGACAGCACCCGCGTCCTCGGCGACCTTGGCCTGGTCGGGGGTGACGACATCCATGATCACGCCGCCCTTGAGCATCTCGGCCATTCCACGCTTCACGCGCGCCGTGCCGGTCTCCGGGGTTGTCGTGGACAGCTCGGACATGGGGAACCTCGTGACAGTAGCGTCGGGTGGATACGCCTCCATCGTAGGCCCGCGATGAACGTCCCTACGCCCGCGCGCGTGTCCATCTCCGACGAGTTCCTGCCACCCTCGGCCCAGGCCGCACACACGCGCGTCGTGAAGATCGTCGTGCAGGTTTGACGCGCTCCACGGCCTGTCCAGAGCTACACGACGATCTTCACGATCCAGACTGCGGGCTCACAATCAAACCTGTGGGCTGTTGACAGTCGCCGAGCGTTAGTCGTAGCTTACCGTTCGTGGAGACTTACCGAGGCGCCCACCAGCTGGACGCGCTGGGTGACCCGACCCGTCGGGCCATCGTGGAGCTGCTCGCCACCGGCCCGTCTCCGGTCGGACGGCTCGCCGACCGGCTCCCGGTCAGCCGGCCCGCGGTCTCGCAGCACCTGCGGGTGCTCAGGGACGCCGGGCTGGTCAGTTCCGACGCAGTCGGCACCCGTCGGCTGTACCGGCTCGACCCGCGCGGGCCGGCAGAGCTTCGCGCCTACCTCGACCGGTTCTGGACCACGGCACTGGCGTCCTTCGCCGAGGCCGTGGCCATCGACGCCGCCCGAGACCACCTGTCGACGGCTGACCCCGCGACCCGGGACGCCGCTGCCACGAATCCCAGGAGGACCTGACATGAACCCATCCACCACCCTCGCCCCGGTGCGGGCCGAGGTCACTGTGCCCGTCACTCCGGCCCGCGCGTTCGAGATCTTCACGGCCGGTCACGACACGTGGCGGACGCCGGGCCACTTCCTCGGGGCCGAGGAGCCCGAGGAGGTCGTCCTCGAGTCGACGCCGGGCGGGCGCTGGTACGAACGCCAGGCGGACGGCACCGAGTGCGAGTGGGGCCGCGTCCTCGACGTCGACGCTCCGCACCGGATCGTGCTCGCCTGGCAGGTCGGCGGCGACTGGCAGTACCACGCCGACCAGCACAGCAGGGTCGAGGTCACGTTCACCGAGGTCGCACCCGGTCGGACCCGTGTCGTACTCGTCCACGACGGCTTCGAGGGCCACGGCGAGGGCGCCGCGATCGTCCACCGTGGGGTGGGCGGCGACGACGGCTGGCCGATCGCCCTCGACCTGTTCACCAAGGTGATCGCCGCCGGTTGAGCCGGACGAGATCAGCCGGACAGACCCCGCGGCATCTCGTCGTGGAGCTCGACGGTCTCGGGCCACGGAGCACGCCCGGCCAGGCCAAGCCAACGGACCAACACCTTGCGCCGCAGCCGCCTGGCCGCCCGCACCGTGTCGTTGTAGAACCGGCGGGCGTGGCTCGCCCGGCGACACGCCGCGGCCAGCTCGTCCAGCGCTGCGGCGGCACCCTGGTCGGACCGCAGGGTCGTCGTATAGGCGGGATCGGCAAGAGCCGCACCGAGGGCCTCGGTGAGGTCGCTCTCGGCCTGTTCGCGCCCGTCCTCGTCCACCGTTCGTGCTCTCGACGCTGCGTCGGCGACCAGCACGGCGCTCGCCGGATCCAGCAGGCCGGCCCCGGCGAGATCGAGCGCCGCCCCCGAGCGCCGCAGCAACTGTGCATCCAGTACGGCGCGGGAGGCGTCGACCCGCCAGTGCAGGCGATCGAGGCGGCTGGCCGTCCACGACAGGTAGATGCCGAGCAGGATCACGCCGACCGGGACGATCCATTCCATGACGGAACCTACCGACCCGACAGGCGGTAACGTCCGTGCCCGTGGCCGGTCCCGGCGGCCACAGCCATCTCGTAGACCGCGAGCACCTCGTCCGCCACGATGGACCAGTCGTAGCGCCGGACCGCGACCTTCGCGGCGGCAGCCAGGTCGCGGCGCCGGTCCGGTGCCGCGAGCAGGTCCAGCGTGGCCGCCCCCAAGGCACCGGAGTCCCCGACCGGCACCAGCACGCCCAGCCTGCCCTCCTCGAGGACGGCGCGGAACGCGACCAGGTCGCTCGCCAGCACCGGCGTGCCGGCGGCCATCGCCTCGGCAAGGACGATGCCGAACGACTCGCCTCCCGTGTGCGGGGCGACGTAGACGTCGCTCGAGGCGAACATCGCCACCTTCTCCTCGTCGGTCACCCCGCCGAGGAAGATCACGTCGTCCCGGCAGTCCGCGGGGATCCCGCGCCGGATCTCGTCGATGTCGCCGCGGCCCGCGACGAGCAGGCGGATTCCGGGCCGTTCGCGGTGGATGGTCGGCCACGCCTCGAGCAGGACGGGCAGTCCCTTGCGCGGCTCGTCCAGGCGGCCCAGGAACGACAGCGTGCCGCCCTCGCCCTGCCACTCCGGCCGCGCGGGCACTCCAGTGAAGCGGTCGACGTAGAGCCCGTTCGGGATCAGGACCGGATCGCCGCCGAGATGCTGGACGACCACCGTCCGCGCCTCCTCGGACACGGCGATCCGGGCCGAGATCTTCTCGACCGCCGACTGCAGGATGTGGGACGCCGCGCTCATCGCCCGCGACCTGGGGTTGGCCTGGTGGAAGGTGGCCACGACCGGCATGTCGGCCCACCAGACCGCGAGCAGGCCCAGGCTGGGTGATGCCGGTTCGTGGACGTGCAGCACGTCGAACTTGCCATCGGACAACCACCGCCGGACCCGGGACGCGGACAGCGGGCCGAAGGTCAGCCGGGCCACCGAGCCGTTGTAATGGATCGGCACCGCCCGGCCGGCGGAGACCACGTACGGCGGCACCGGGGTGTCGTCGTCGGCGGCGGCGATCACCGAGACCTGGTGACCCCGGCGCATCAACTCCTCGGCCAGGTCGCGAATGTGCACCTGCACTCCCCCGGGCATGTCCCAGGAGTAGGGGCACACCATGCCGACCTTCATCCGCCGGCTCCGCTCGACACCGTGCGTCGTGGGTCGTCCTCGGCCAGGTCGGCCAGGAACAACGCCTGCAGCATGTGCCAGTCGTGCGGGTGGGCCGCGATGCCACGGCTGAACTCGTCGGCGAGACCCTGGGTCAGCCGGGCGACCCGATGGCCTCCTCGCACGCCGGTGGGTGGCTCGAGTTCCTCGTGGAACCGCACGACCACCCGGTGGTCGGGCTCGGCGCCCTCGTACCAGAGGCTCACCGGCAGCAGTGCCGAGCCGGTGCGCAGGGCGAGTAGTGCGGGACCGGCCGGCATCCGGGTGGGCTCGCCGAGAAGCGTGACGCCGATGCCTCGGCGGGACAGGTCACGGTCGGCCAGCAGCGGTACCAGGCGAGGCTCGCGCAACCGGGCCGCCAGCGTCATGAACACGTCGCCCTGTCCACCGGTGAGCGGGATGATCTCCATGCCGAGGCCCTCGCGGAAGGCGAGGAACCGCTCGTAGAGCGCCTCTGGCCTGAGCCGCTCGGCCACCGTCGTCACCGGGGCGCCGGTGACGCAGCCCCACGCTCCGGCGTGGTCCCAGTTGGCCATGTGTGGCAGCGCCGCCACGACCCCGCGGCCCTCCCGCAACGGGGCTCGCATGTTTTCCTCGCCCTCGACCCGGATCCTGGACACGATCCGCTCGGTGTCCCAGTCGGGCTGACGGAACGCGTCGCACCAGTAGCGCAGGTAGGACCGCATGCCGGCCCGGGACGTCTCGCGGATCGTGGCCTCGTCTGTCGTGCCGAGAGCCCGGGAGAGGTTGGCCTCGAGCCGGCGCACGCTCGGACCGCGGCGCCGCCACACCTGGTCGGCGATCGTCCGGAACGCCGCGTAGGCGGCCCGGTCGGGCAGGTGCCGGACGGCGGACCAGCCACCGGTGTATCCGAGCAGGGCTATGCGCTCGGTCAGGCTCGGGCTCATGCCGGCTCGGCGATCGACTGCTGGTGCACGGTGCGCACTCGCTGGAACACCGTCCACGCACTGGCAGCGGCGAGCAGCCAGAGGACGACCTCGAGGACGACGACCGGCAGGTCGAACCAGCCGACCAGGCCCGTCGTCACGAGTACGGCCACGAGCCGGTCGGCCCGCTCCGCGATGCCCACCGCGGCGCTGTAGCCGAGGCTCTCGGCGCGGGCCCTGGCATAGGAGACCACGGCACCCAGCGCCAGGCAGGCCAGGCACAACGCCACCATACGAAGGTCGTCGCCGTCGCCGGCGAACCACAGGGCGAGGCCGATGAAGATCGCCGCGTCGCCGAACCGGTCCAGGACCGAGTCGAGGAAGGCCCCCCACGGACCCTGTTGGTCGGAGAGCCTGGCCATGATCCCGTCGACGTTGTCGGAGAAGACGAACGCCGTGATCACCAAGGTGCCGACGAGGAACTCACCGCGGGGGTAGAACCACAGCGCACCCACGCACACGCCGAGGGTCCCGACAACCGTGACGACATCGGGCCTGACGCCGAGCCGCAGCAGCGCGGTGGCGATCGGGGTCAACAGGCGCGTGAAGAACGCGCGGGCGAAGCGGTTGAGCATGCGGCGGCACTCGCTCGGGTCGGGTCTGCGGGCGGCGCCATGCTAGCCCGGTCGGGTTCGGGCTCCCCCTTGTGTCGTGCGCTCCTCCACGCCAGGGTGGAAATACCAGGTTCACCTGAGTTGGCCGGAGCGCGACCGGCGTCGCCGGGCCTCCGGATGTCGAGTGTGGAGGCGAGCGATGGCGGACAAGAACCCAGTGGCGGCCGACGGCACAGTGCCCGGGGTCGACCAGACCGGCGACGGGCAGAGCGTGCGCAACGTCGTCCTGGTCGGCCACACCGGAGCCGGCAAGACCACGCTGGTCGAGGCACTGCTCGTCGCGACCGGCACGATCCACCGGGCCGGCCGGGTCGAGGACGGGACGACGGTCAGCGACCACGACGAGGCCGAACTGCGCCAGCAGCGGTCGGTCAGCCTGTCGCTGGCGCCCTTCCACCACCAGGGCATCAAGGTCAACCTGCTCGACACACCGGGATACGCCGACTTCGTGGGCGACCTGCGCGCGGGTCTGCGGGCGGCCGACTGCGCGCTGTTCGTCGTCTCCACCGCGGAGGCCATCGACGGGTCGACCCGGATGCTCTGGGCGGAGTGTGCGGCCGTCGGGATGCCGCGCGCCGTCATGCTCACCAAGCTCGACCACCCCCGGTCCGACTACGAAGGAACGCTCGCCGCCTGCCGCGAGGCCTTCGGCGAGAAGGTCCTGCCCCTCTACCTTCCGGTCACCGGCGCGGACGGCGCGACGACCGGGTTGATCGGCATGCTCAGCGGCCGGCTGTTCGACTACTCGGCGGGCACGCGCACCGAGTCCGACCCGTCGTCCGACGACTCCGCCCGCCTGGAGGCCGCGCGGGGAGAGCTGATCGAGGGCGTGATCGAGGAGTCCGAGGACGAGAGCCTGATGGACCGTTACCTCGGCGGCGAGGAGATCGACCAGAAGGTGCTGATCGACGACCTCGAGCAGGCGGTCGCCAAGGCCTCGTTCCACCCCGTGATCCCCGTCTGCGCCGCGACCGGCCTCGGCACGGCGGAGCTGCTCGAGATCATCACCAGCGCCTTCCCGGCCCCCACCGAGCACCCGATCCCCGAGGTCTACACCATCGCCGGCAAGACGCGGGAGGGCCTGAGCTGCGACCCGGCCGGCCCACTGCTCGCCGAGATCGTCAAGACCACCACCGACGCGTACGTGGGCCGGATCAGCCTGGTCCGGGTCTTCTCCGGCACGCTGCGGCCCGACCAGACGGTGCACGTCTCCGGTCACTTCCTCTCCGACCGCGGTCACGAGGACCACGACGAGGACGAGCGGATCGGTGCCGTCACCTCGCCGCTGGGCAAGACCCAGCGGCCGGTGGCGTCGTGCGCCGCCGGCGACATCTGCGCGATCGCCAAGCTGTCCCGGGCGGAGACCGGCGACACGTTGTCCGGCAAGGACGACCCGCTGGTGATGCGGCCGTGGGAGATGCCCGAGCCGTTGCTGCCGGTCGCGATCGTGGCCCACGCCAAGGCCGACGAGGACAAACTGTCGCAGGGCCTGCAACGGCTGGCCGCCGAGGACCCGACGCTGCGCATCGAGAACAACCCCGAAACCCACCAGCTGGTGCTGTGGACCATCGGCGAGGCCCATGCCGACGTGCTGCTCGATCGGCTGCGCTCGCGCTACGGCGTCGCCGTCGACCAGGTCGACCTGCGGGTGCCGCTGCGCGAGACGTTCGCCGGCACGGCCCGGGGTCACGGCCGGCACGTCAAGCAGTCCGGCGGGCACGGCCAGTACGCGGTCTGCGACGTCGAGGTCGAGCCACTGCCCGAGGGCGAGGGTTTCGAGTTCGTCGACAAGGTCGTGGGCGGGTCGGTGCCCCGGCAGTTCATCCCGTCGGTCGAGAAGGGCGTGCGGGCCCAGATGGAGCGGGGCACGACGCCGGCCGGCTACCCCGTCGTCGACATCAAGGTCACGCTCTTCGACGGCAAGGCGCACAGCGTCGACTCCTCCGACATGGCCTTCCAGACCGCCGGCGGGCTGGCGCTGCGGGAGGCAGCGGCCGCCGCGGGCGTGAACCTGCTGGAACCGGTCGACGAGGTCGGCGTCCTCATCCCCGACGACTACGTCGGCAGCGTGATGGGCGACCTGTCCAGCCGTCGCGGGCGGGTGCTCGGCACCGAGCCGGTCGGCGCCGGCCGTACGCTCGTGCGCGCGGAGGTGCCGCATACCGAGATCGTCCGCTACGCGATCGACCTGCGCGCGATGAGCCATGGCACGGGAACGTTCACCCGCACGTTCGCCCGCTACGAGCCGATGCCCCAGCACCTGGCGGCGAAGGCGAAGTCCAAGGACGACTGAGCCGCTGGCAGTTGATCACGTTCACCACCCTGGTGGACGGTTCACCGGGCTCCGGACCCTGGTGAACCGTCCCGAAGCCTGGTGAACGTGATCAACGGGCGGCCGGCCAGTGGCCGGCGATGAGCTCACGGGTGTCGGCCAGCAGCTGCGGCATCAGCTTGGTGTGCCCGAGCACGGTCATGAAGTTGGCGTCCCCGTTCCACCGGGGCACGACGTGCTGGTGGATGTGATCCGCGAGCGACCCGCCGGCGACGCTGCCGAGGTTGATCCCGACGTTGAACCCCTGCGGGCGTGAGGCCGCCTTGACCGCCAGGACCGCGTCGCTGGTCATCGTCGTCAGTTCGGTCAGCTCGTCGAGGGTCAGGTCCTCGAGCTCGGCGACGTGCCGGAACGTCACGACCATGAGGTGCCCGGGGTTGTACGGATGCAGGTTCAGCACCGCGTACGCGAGCTCGCCGCGGGCGACGACCAGTCCGGTCTCGTCGTCGAGCGTGGGGATCCGGCAGAACGGGCACCCGTCCTCGACATCGCGCCCGCTGCCCGGCTCACGCTTGATGTAGGCCATCCGATAGGGCGTCCACAGCCGCTGGAGCCGGTCGTCGGGATGTCCTTGCGCTCGTTCCGCCGCGGCAACCCTGCGATCCTCTGCAGACACCGGTACAGGGTCCCACGCGAGGTGTCAGACCTGGACCCGGCGCTCGATCGTATCGACGATCTCCTCGACCGCGGCCGCCACCGGCACGCCGTTGTTCTGTGAGCCGTCGCGGTAGCGGAACGACACGGCGCCCTTGGCGACGTCGTCGTCGCCGGCCAACAGCATGAACGGCACCTTCTGCCGCTGCGCGTTGCGGATCTTCTTCTGCATCCGGTCGTCGGAGGAGTCGACCTCGACCCGGACGCCGCGCTCCCGCAGCGCCGTCGCGACGTTCTCGAGGTACGCGACGTGCTCGTCGGTGATCGGGATGCCGACGACCTGGACCGGCGCGAGCCAGGGCGGAAAGGCACCCGCGTAGTGCTCGGTCAGGATGCCGAAGAACCGCTCGATCGACCCGAACAGGGCGCGGTGGATCATGACCGGGCGCTGACGTGAGCCGTCGGCCGCGGTGTACTCGAGCTCGAAGCGCTCGGGCATGTTGAAGTCGAGCTGGATGGTCGACATCTGCCAGGTGCGGCCGATCGCGTCGCGCGCCTGCACCGAGATCTTCGGACCGTAGAAGGCGGCCCCGCCGGGGTCAGGCACGAGCTCGAGCCCCGACTCCTCGCCGGCCTGCCGCAGCACCTCGGTGGCCTCGTCCCAGGCCTGCTCGGTGCCGACGTGCTTGTCGGGGTCCTTGGTCGACAGCTCCAGGTAGAAGTCGTCGAGTCCGTAGTCGCGCAGCAGGTCGAGGACGAAGGTCAGCAGCGAGGTGAGCTCGGCGCCCATCTGCTCCCTGGTGCAGTAGATGTGCGCGTCGTCCATCGTCAGCCCGCGGACCCGGGTGAGGCCGTGGACGACGCCGGACTTCTCGTACCGGTAGACGGTGCCGAACTCGAACAGCCGCAACGGCAGTTCGCGATACGAGCGCCCTCGGGCTCGGAAGATCAGGTTGTGGAACGGGCAGTTCATCGGCTTGAGGTAGTAGTCCTGCCCCGGCCTGCGGACCTCCCCCGTCTCCTCGTCGATCTCGGCGTCGACGTGCATCGGTGGGTACATGCTCTCCCGGTACCAGTCCAGGTGTCCGGAGGTCTCGAACAGCGTCGCCTTGGTGATGTGGGGGCTGTTGACGAACTCGTAGCCGGCCTGCTCGTGGCGTTCGCGCGAGTAGCCCTCCATGACACGCCGGATGACCCCACCCTTGGGATGGAAGACCGCCAGCCCGGATCCGATCTCCTCGGGGAACGAGAACAGGTCGAGCTCCGCGCCGAGTCGGCGGTGGTCGCGCCGCTCGGCCTCGGCGAGGTGGTCGAGGTGGGCCTGCAGCGCCTCCCGGCTCTCCCAGGCGGTTCCGTAGATCCGCTGCAGCTGCGGGTTCCGCTCGCTCCCCCGCCAGTACGCGGCCGCCACCCGCGTGAGCTTGAACGCCGGGATGTGCCTCGTGGTCGGCAGGTGCGGCCCCCGGCAGAGGTCCTTCCAGGCCGGCTCCCCGCCGCGGCGGAGGTTGTCGTAGATGGTGAGCTCACCCGCGCCGACCTCGGCGCCGGCACCGTCCGTGCTCTCGACGGCCGCCGTGCCCTTGAGCCCGATGAGCTCGAGCTTGTACGGCTCCCCCGCCAGCTCGGCGCGTGCCTCGTCGCCGCTCACCACCCGGCGGGAGAAGGACTGCCGCTCCTTCACGATCTGCTGCATCCGCTTCTCGATGCGCTTGAGGTCGTCGGGGTGGAATGGCTCGGGGACGTCGAAGTCGTAGTAGAAGCCGTTCTCGATCGGCGGTCCTATACCGAGCTTCGCCTTCGGGAACAGCGACTGCACGGCCTGCGCCAGCACGTGCGCCGTCGAGTGCCGCAGGATCGATCGGCCGTCGGCGGAGCCGATCTCGATCGGGTCGACGCGGTCGCCGTCGTCCAGCACCCGGGCCAGGTCTACCAGGTCGTCGCCGACCCGGGCCGCGATCACGTCCGGAGCGTCCGCGAACAGGTCGGCAGCCGTCGTACCCGCGTCGACCGATCGCTCGCTCCCGGCGACGGCGACGCGGATCTGTTCGGACACGACTGCTCTCCGACCTGTGGCGAGGCTGGCTGGACCCGCCGATCGTACCGACGGCCAGCGCTCCCCCGCGCACGGATTCCAGCCGCCATGGGTGGGCCCCGACAACGTCGGCATGCCGTACCTGGACCGGTTCCCCTACCTGGGCCTGCCCCACAGCGGCTTCGACGTATCCGCCGCCGCGTGATGACGGCCGACTCTCTCGTCGTCGACATCGGCGGCGACACCGGTGCCCTCATCGTGTGCGCCCCACCCGACCTGGTCGGGCGGGAGTTCGAGATCGCCCGCGCCGAGACCTCGTCCGCGCATCCCGTGCACAACGTCGTGCGTGCTCGCCGGGTGGGGCCATGGGTCGTCCATGCGGCCGCCTTCCCCGACCTCCCGGCTGGGACGTACCGCCGCTACCGCAACGGCGTCGGGGACGAGCCGTCGCTCGCCGTGGCGGGCGGTCTGGTCACGGAGATCGACTGGGCTCCACCTCGGGCATCGATCATGGCGCCATCGCCGTCGCGGCGATGACCTCACTCCGGTCGACGAAGTCCTCGGCGGCCAGGCTCTCCAGTCGGGACCTCACATGGCGCAGGAACGCGGTCCGGGCGGCCGGCTCCATGCCTGCCAGTCGCCTGCCGGTCACACCGAGGGCGGTGTGTCGCGCGATGAACTCCT
>Ga0256867_10000306_pt1 | contig 19111 bp, 21 predicted proteins | sample RVTome_15_FD_185939 | JGI IMG/M metagenome (GOLD analysis project Ga0256867, IMG submission 185939) | Soil microbial communities from uranium-contaminated site in the Upper Colorado River Basin, Wyoming, United States - RVT150D86 (HiSeq) ... | reverse complement strand
GCCGCTCGCAAGCGCCCACACGCCAATGGTGATCATCACAGCACGCGACTGCGTGTCAGTCGCCATGAGCAGGATGCCCGTGCCGAGCTCCAAAGCGCCGAGGATCAGCCCCCCGATCGACCATCGGTGGCCCGTGTGTCGTTCAATCTCGAAGGCACCCACCAGTCGAAGCGTGCCCATCGCCGCGGCGGTGAACCCAAGGACGTTAATCAGCGTCGCGGGCGAAACGACCCCAGCCAGGAACTCGCGTAGCACGACCAACAGCGCCGCGGTGATCGCGACCACGCCGGCGCCTGATGCGAGTCGGAACCCGACGGAAGGGCGGATCGCCCATGCGAACCGCAGGGTCACGACGCCACCCCCGAGCCAGTAGAGGGCGAGGTACGTGGCGAGTCGTTCCGGGGTGCCGCTCGCCATGAGCGCGGACCAGCCCAGTGCCAGCGCGATAGCTCCTCGGAGGACACCGATCCACCAGAACCGGGCAACGTGGGGCGCAAGCTCGAGCGCCTTGTCCTGCCTGAGCTGCTCTGGCTTAGGAGGCTCGTCGCTCATTTGCTCGTGCCCGCTGAGCTATTACAACATGGTCTCGGCTCTCCAGTCTTTCGTGCTCCTCTGAAGACCGACTGCTCAGGTTCCCAGCACCTTCGACTTGGCCGCAGCGAACTCCTCGTCCGACAGGGCCCCTTGTGTATGTAGGTCGGCAAGTCTCTTCAGTTCCGCCGCCACGTCGGTCCCCTGGCCAGCCGCAGGGGGCGTCCCCGGCGGTGGGGCTTGGGGCTGAGGCGCGGGCTGCTGGGCGTCTTGCATCGACCCCTGCCGGCGACTGACACGTCGAGCGGTTCGTCTGGCGACCCTTCGATTGGCTCGGAACATACTCCCTCCTCTTCGGTTGGCTAGGGTTGCCGGACTCCGGCGGCGGCCATCAGTTCTTTCCCCACTCCGATCAGCGCCTCGGGGCTGAGGAAGTCCTGGGCCACCAGGATGCCGCCCGCGTCCCGGACGGCCCCCTTCAAGCTGAGGGCCCACCGGTGCTCGATGAGCAGGTACACGGCGGCCCCTCCCGGGGGCAGGTCCTCCAGGATCGCCTCCAGGCCCTCCGTGTCAACGCCGTACTCGAATTCGTCGGCCACGAGCATCGCGCCTGCCAACGCACCAGCTTCCGCGCCCTCCTCGCCGGCTGCCCCCAACCCGATCAGACCCCCGATGACCGCGCCGAGCTCCACCATTTCCTCCGGGGTGTAGTCGGAGAACTCCAACCTGTCGACGGTTCCGTCCTCGTTCTTCAGCACGCCGAGCGCGTCCACCAAGCGGATGTCGCCACGCTCTCGGAGCCGGTCGAGCTCACGGGCGATCTCTCCCCTGAACTGCGGCTGCTCGAAGGCGACGACAACGAGCTGCAGGGGCCCGATCTGTTTGCGGTCCGCCCCCATCTAGACCAGCACCCTTTCCTTCAGCGTCTGGTACTCCTCCGCGCTGATCTTTCCCTCGTCTCGCAGCCTACCGAGCTTGGCGATCTCGTCGGCGGCCGAGTACCCGCCCATCCTCCGCTGGGCCGCCTCCGCCTCCATCATCAGCTGCTGGTCCTGTTCGGTCATCCGGGGTCGGACGATGAGATAAATCAGGATTCCCAGGAAGGGCAGGACCGCGATCAAGAGAATCCAGCCGGCCTTGGCTGCTCCCGACAGGTCGTTTCGTCTGAAGATATCAGCGAAAACCCTGATGAACGCCCAGACGAACATGAACCAAAAGTAGAAGACGATCATCGCCCAGATGACGTCCCCGAAGGACCATTCCACGCCTATCCCTCCCCTGGTCGGTCTTCTGGACAATTCCACCCGCTAGAGTGAACGGCCAGCATCCCCCGATTCGGATGAAACCAGTTGGTTTCATCCGAATCGGGGGATGCCCCCCCTGTCCTCCGCGGATGGGATTGGTCCGATACCGGCACGCGTCGAAGGGTAGCCTCCTCAGGAGCAGCGTTCCCGGCGGTCGACTGTGGCGGAGGGAGAGACGAGATGACTACAGCGAGGACAGCACCGGAAGCCCAAGACAGAACGAGCGGCGGAACCACGCTGATCAGGGTGGGACGAGCCGTCGTCTATCTCGTCTACGCCCTGGCAATCATCTCGGTGGTGATTCTCACCATCGCGTTCTTCCTGAGGCTCTTCGCTGCGAGCACGGAGGCGCCGTTCACCGAGTGGGTCTACCGAAGCGCGGACCGGATCATGCAGCCGTTCCGGGGCATTTTCCCAACGGTCAAGGGCTCGGGGGAATCGGTGCTCGACGTCTCTCTCCTGTTCGGCATGCTCATGTACGGGCTCCTGGCCATGGTCGTGCACTCGCTGATCGAGTGGATCAACCGCAGACTCGCAATGCACACTCCCTCTCCGGCGACAACGGCTTACGCTGTACAGCCACCCGGCGGACCCCCGGCGCGGTGACCTCCCGCATCCGGGAGCCGTCAAACCGGGTGTGTGGCCGAATCAGGATGGTCGTTGGGCTCTGGGCGTCCATGGTGAGCTCGGGATGAAGGAGGGATGCATGGAGATGGGACCTTGATACTGATCTTCGTGCTCGTGATGATGGGCCTGGCCATCGGATGGCTGGCCCAGGTCATCCTGGGGAGGCGAGACAGCTGGCTCGAGGCGCTGGTGGCCGCGACGATCGGCTGCCTTGTTGGCGGACTCCTGGCCAGCCTCCTGGTCGGAGATGGGTTCCAGCTGCGGCCTTCAGGGCCGATCGGAGCGCTCATCGGTGCAGTGATCGTCCTGTGGATCTGGGGGGCGATCCGGAAGCGGGCCTGAGCCCGGGTGATCCCTCCGAAAGCGTCGTCAGCGCTTGTCGCGCACGCGCATGATGCACCGGAAACCGAGGTGGCCGGTCGAGGTGTCAACCGTCTCGCTCTGGCGAGCGGCCGGCCGGTAGCGGAGGCAGTAGTTCGGCGCACACAGATGTGATCCGCCCTTGATCACCCTCCGGGGGATGTGGGCACCTGGTTGGTCCGGGACCAGACTTGCCTCCGGCGAAGTGATCCGCGGGTTGCGTGGCACGCAGCACGACGGCTCCGTCTCGCCGGAGTCAACGGTAGCGAAGTAGTCGGAGGTCCATTCCCAGACGTTTCCGGCCATGTCGAACAATCCGTAGCCGTTCGGCGGAAAAGACTTGACCGGCGAAGTGCCATCGTAACGGTCGGTCTTGAGATTCTGCCACGGGAACTCTCCCTGCCAGGTGTTGGCCATCATCCGCCCCTTGGGGGCAAACTCGTCGCCCCACACGAAGACAGCGCCCTCGAGGCCGCCCCGCGAGGCGAACTCCCACTCGGCCTCGGTCGGCAGCTCCTTCTCGGTCCACCGGGCGTAGGCCTCAGCGTCCTCGAGCGCGACGTGGGTCACCGGGTGGCGGTCCCGGCCGTTCAGACTGCTCCTTGGCCCCTCGGGGTGCCTCCAGGAGGCCCCGGGGACATAGGACCACCAGTTGCGGGCGTCCCGGAGGTCGACCGGACCTGTGGTCATGTGGAACACAAGCGAGCCGGGTACCAGAAGGTCGGGGTCGGCCTCGGGGAAGTCGGCCGGATCCGGTGCGCGTTCGGCCACCGTGACATGTCCCGTGGCCTTCACGAAACGCCGGAACTCGGCCACGGTCACCTGGTGGTCGTCCATCCAGAAACCGTCGACGGCGATCCGACGAGCCGGCGCCTCCTCCGGGTAGAAGTCGTTCGATCCCATTAGAAACTCGCCCCCCGGAATCCAGACCATGTCCTTGGCCGGCGGCCGACCCGGCACCACGCCGGTCGCGGGGGTGGCTGGCACTCGAATCCCTCCCTCTTTTCCTTGCCGTCGGAGCCGATCCCAGAAGCGAACCATTATCGCAACCCGCCGCTGGATGGGACCCCAGATGTCCCACTCGATGCCCATGCGGTAGCCTCCCGCCGTGCCGATCGCCTCCTGGCTCCGGGGATACCGGCTGGAATGGCTGGGGAAGGATGGCCTGGCCGGCGCCACGTCGGCGGCGGTGGTCATCCCTCAGGCCATGGCGTACGCCACGGTGGCCGGCCTTCCGCTTCAGCACGGCCTGTATTGCGCTCTCGTTCCGATGGCCGTCTACGCCCTGCTGGGGACCTCCCGTCCGTTGTCCGTCAGTACGACATCGACGATCTCGCTTCTGACCGCCTCCGCGATCGCCACCGCCCCCGACGGCGCCGAGCCGGCCTCGGTGGCCGCCCTTCTGGCCCTGGAGGTGGGGGCCCTGCTCCTGATCGCCGGCCTCCTTCGGCTTGGCTTCGTCTCCGACTTCATCTCCCGGCCGGTGTTGGCTGGTTTCAAGATCGGCATGGGCCTCACCATCGCGGCCAGTCAGATGGGGAAGATCCTCGGCGTGCCGATCACCGGCGACACGTTCTTCCCGAAGGTTACATCCGCGCTTGGCAACATCGGGGATGCGAGCGTTCCCACGCTGTTGATCGCCGCAACGAGCGTGGCCGTTCTCGTCGGCCTGCGGCGCATCTCGCCTGTGGTTCCCGGTCCACTCGTCGTTCTTGTCGGCGGGATGGCCCTGGTGGCCGCCACCGCAGTTGAGGCTCAGGGCGTTGCCACGGTACCTCCGGTCCCCGGCGGCCTCCCGACGCCGTCTCTGCCCGATCTCGATCTGGCCCGGTCGCTCCTACCAGCGGCCGCCGGGATCGCCCTGATGGCGTTCGTGGAGTCGATCGCCGCGGCTCGAGCGTTCCGGAGTGCGCAGGACCCGCCGATCCGGCCGGACCGCGAGCTGATCGCGCTCGGCGCAGCCAGCGTTACCGGTGGCTTTTTCCGCGCCTACCCAAGCGGTGGCGGCCTCTCCCAGACGGCGGTCAACGACCGAGCCGGGGCCCGCACCCAGGGGGCGGAGATCGTCACCGCCGGCCTCGTCGCCCTCGTGCTGGTGGCCCTTGCTCCCCTGTTCCGGTACGTCCCCGATGCGGTGCTAGGAGCGATCGTGCTGGTCGCCGCGGCGGGGCTCCTGACCCGTGACGAGGCTCGGTCCATGCGACGGCAACGCTTTCAGGACTGGGCGTTTGGGGTCGTGACGCTGGCAGCCGTCTTGGTGCTGGGCACACTCCAGGGAATCCTGGTTGGCGTGGCGGTTTCCCTCCTGGCCCTGTTCTGGGACCTGAACCATCCGCCGATCTCCGTGCTTGGCCGCAGGCTCGGCTCGGATCAGTTCCGCAGCCTCTCCTCTCATCCGGATGACGAGACGATGCCGGGCCTTCTGGTGGTACGAATCGAGTCGCCGCTCTACTTCGGGAACGCACAACGAGTCATCGACCGCATGGCCGACCTCGTCCACGGGGCGGATCGGCAACCGAAGGTTCTGCTCCTCGACCTGTCCGCCGTGCCGGACGGAGACACCACGGCCGGCGCCGTCCTCGCCGAGCGGACCGACCGCCTGGAGTCGATGGGTACGGAGGTGTGGCTGGCTGCCATGACCGACCGGGTCCTGGCAATGGCCCGCCGGGGTCCGAGGTGGGCCCACCTCGAAGAGGCCGGCCGAGTGTTCCCCACGGTCGCCGCCGGGGTTGAAGCGTTCAAGGCCGGCTCGGGCGACTCGCCCTCACGCTGACGGAAAGAGTTGGTCGCGAGCCCCGCACCCTTCTTTCATGCGTTCGGGATGATGCGACTCACAACACCAGAGGGTGGGATGAACACGGCCCAACGCTCGGTAGGAGGGGCGCCGAAGGGAGCTTGGGGCGCGAGGCACCCGAACCAAGGTTACCGGAGGAACAGACATGGGTGAGGCGATCGGAGACATCCTGCCGCTTGCGGTGGTGGTCGCGCTCAGCCCACTCCCGATCGTGGCGATCGTCCTGATGCTGGTGACACCGCGTGCGCGGGCGAACGGCCCGGCGTTCACCGGCGGGTGGCTCGTCGGGCTCGCCGTAGTGGGAGTCATCGTCCTCTCCCTCGCCGGTCCGACGGGCGCGAGCGAACAAGGGCAGCCTGCCGCCTGGGTGAGCATCTTGAAGCTCGTACTGGGTGTCCTCGTTCTCCTCGTGGCGCTGCGACAGTGGCGGGGCAGGCCCCAAGAGGGTGAAGAGGCGGCCGTACCGAAGTGGATGGGCGCGATCGACCGCTTCACCGCGAGCAAGGCGCTCGGCGCCGGGGCTCTCCTGTCAGGCGCCAACCCGAAGAATCTCCTCCTGGCGATCGCAGCAGGGGCGGCTATCGCCCAGACGGGCATCGCCGGAGGACAGCAGGCTATCGCCTACGCCGCCTTCGCCATCATCGGCACGCTGGGAGTGGGGATACCCGTGATCCTGTTCTTCGCCCTCGGCGACCGGGCGGGGCCGCTGCTGGACGGCCTCAAGACGTGGATGTCTCAGCACAACGCCGCCATCATGACGGTGCTCTGCCTGGTGATCGGCGTGAAGCTGGTCGGCGACGCCATTGGCGAACTCTCCGGCTAAGCCTGAGGGACGGTTCATGAGAGAGGAGAGACGACAATGCCTCTGACAGAATACAAGCCCGGTACCGCGTTTCCAGGGGTCATCGGGCGCACGTTCGACGCTTCAACGCCGGCCTGGCCGGAACCCCTCCGGGCGCGAGAGGGCGCACCAAAAGGAAGGCGGGGAGGGGGTGCTGGTGTCCCAAGGCGGTGTCGACGGCGGCTTCACGTTCTTCGTCCAGGCCGGCAAGCTGCGCTACACGTGCAACTACGTCGCGGAGCAGCGATTCGCAATTGTCTCGGACCAGGACGTTCCAACCGGGCGACACGCCCTGAGCTTCGAATTCGAGCCGACGGGCAAACCCGAACCTCTCAAGGGGAAGGGCGCGCCGGGCAAGTTGAAGCTCTTCGTCGACGGCAAGCCCGTCGGCGAAGGCGAACTACCGATCACCATCCCGCTGGCTCTGGGACTCGCGGCCGGGGTTGCCATCGGCGCCGACGCCGGGGCTCCGGTCACCGAAGAATACACCTCACCGTTCGCCTTCACCGGGACGATCGAGAAAGTCGTGTACGACATCTCCGGGGAGCACGTCGTCGACCACGAGGCGGAGATCCGGGTGGCGTTGGCCCGCCAATAGGGTTAGAGAGCAGTAGGCGGTGACAGGAATCGAGCGAGAGGAGCGAGACATGTGGTGACCGCTCGATGCTGATCCTCTTCATCATCGTGTTCGGGATGGCCGCGGGGTGGGTCGCCCAGCTGATACTCGGCCGAGCCACCAACTGGGGCGAGGCGCTGGCCGCCGGGCTGGTCGGCTCCTTCGTCGGCGGCCTCTTGGCGAGTCTCCTGGCAGGGGACGGGCTGGAGATCCGGGCCAGCGGGTTGATCGGCTCGATCCTCGGCGCGGTCATAGTCCTGGCCATCTGGGGCGCCCTCCGTGGCCGGAGCACGAGAGGAGCTCGACGATAGCGGACGACGAACCGAGCCCGACGCGGGATCGCCGGGAATCAGCCCGGGACGCGTATGGCGAAGAAGGCTCGCCGTTCCGGCCCGCTGCTCGGAAGCCAGTCGTTCAGCGGATCGTCCCGATCTCCGCGGAACTCCCCAACTACGGAGGCGGGACGCTCCGACGCGATCTCCTGGCCGGCTTGACCGTGGCCGCCTTGGCCCTTCCCTCGGGGATGGCCTACGCGGAACTGGCCGGCCTCTCTCCAGTCGCAGGCCTGTACGCCCTCCTCCTCCCCGCCGTGGCCTACACCGTTCTGGGCTCGTCCCGTCAGGTAATCATCGGCCCGGAAGGCGTCATCGCTGCCCTGGTGGCCACGGCCGTCGTTCCACTGGCGGACGGGGATCCGGCGAGGTACGCGTCCCTGGCAGCGCTGTTAGCCCTCATGGTCGGAGGGTTCTTCCTCCTCGCCCGCATCATCCGGCTCGGCTGGGTGGCCGACTACTTCTCCAGGCCAGTGCTGATCGGCTACATCCATGGAGTGGCCGTGGTTCTGATCGTCTCCCAGCTGGGGAAACTGTTCGGACTGGACATCGAGGCTCAGGACCCCCTCCCCCAGCTGGCGGAGTTCAGCCGTGAGGTCTCGGGGTTGAGCGTCGATACCGTGGTGGTCGGGCTGGCCTGCCTTGCTCCGCTGCTCCTGCTGCGGTGGCTGGTTCCCAAGGTGCCTACGGCTCTGATCGTCCTGGCGGTGGCGATCTGGGCGTCGTGGGCGCTCGGGCTCCAGGGCCGCGGGGTGGCCACCGTCGGCGAGATTCCCTCCGGCCTACCCTCCGTGTCGATTCCCGGCGGCGACCTCAGCGACGTCCTCCTGATGATCCCGGCGGCCCTCGGAATCTTCGTCGTCGGCTTCTCTGATGGGATCCTTACCGCGCGATCCTTCGCCGGGAAGCACGGCCAGCACGTCCGGGCGGAGCAAGAGTTGGCGGCCCTGGGAGCGGCGAATATCGCAGCCGGGCTGACCCAGTCGTTCGCCGTCGGCGCGAGCACCTCACGGACCGCGGTGAATGATCAGATGGGTGGCCGGACGCAAATCTCCGGACTGATCGCCGCGGGCGTGGTTGGCGTCGTCCTCCTGTTCCTCACCGAGCCGATGCGATACCTGCCCAAGGCCACCCTCGGTGCGGTGATCGTGGCTGCGGCCATCGGATTGCTTGACACGAAGGAGTGGAGAGGGTTGGCCCGGACGAGCAAGGTGGAGGTCATGATCGCCGCGATCACCATGGCCGGGGTCATCCTGGTGGGCGTTCTCGAGGCCCTGGTGATTGCGGTTGCCCTCTCCATCCTCGACGTGGTCCGCCGCAGCGCCACTCCCCACGACGCCGTTCTGGGATGGGTCGAACGTCTCGGCCGGTACGCCGACGTCCGACTCCATCCCACGGCGCGAATCGTTCCCGGAGTGCTCGTCTACCGCCTGGACGACCGGCTCTTCTTTGCCAATGCCGGCTACGTGCGAGGTCGGATCCGTGAGGCCATCGCGGGCGCGCCCACACCCGTCCGGTCCCTTGTCTTCGATGCGGAGGCCCTGACCCACATCGACGCCACGGGTATCGCCGCACTGAAGGAGCTCATTCAATCGCTCACGGAGGAGCGGATCGGCTTCGCTTTCGCCCGCCTGAAGGGACCCGCCGAGGGGACCTTTCGAGAGGCCGGCGTGCTCGAACGGGTCGGCCAGGAGCGCGTGTACCCGACCGTTCGGGCCGCGGTGGACGCCTCGCGCTTGGAGTAGGGTCAGACGAGCTGGGCGATGGCCAGGGCGACCGCGAACCCGGCCACGGTGAGGAGACCCACGGGCCTGCCGCCGAACTCGAAGGCCTCCGGCATCATCGTGTCCGCCAGCATGGTGAGCAGCGCCCCGGCAGCGAAGGCCTGCACGAACGCACCGGTCGGTCCTGACAGGACGTCGAACAGCAGGTAGCCGAATACCCCTGCGGCCACGGAGACCGCAACGACCAGCAGCCACAACCGACGGATCGCCGACCGTCGCCAGCCAGCCTGACGCAAACCGGTGGTGGCGGCCATTGCCTCCGGCAGGTTCGACAGGAACGTGGCGGCCACGAACGAGACACTGACCCCTCCCCCGAGGATCAAAGACAGCCCCACGATCATCGACTCCGGGACACCGTCGAGCGCGGCTCCCAGGACGATGGCCAGCGGCGACCCCGCAGATTGCTCCCCGGTGGAACGCTTCCGGGCTGCACCGCCGGCCCGATCGATCATTAGGTTCCCCACGTAAAAAGTCGCCGCTCCGACAGCCAAACCCAGCGTGGCGAGGACCGGAGCCCCCGCCGCCACCGCCTCCTCGACCAGTTCGAAGGAGACCGCGCTGATCATGGCTCCGGCGCCGAAAGCCATGACCAGCCCGATGGCACGTTGCCCTGGACGAAGGAGGAACGCAAGCTCCGTGCCGATCAGGAGTGAGACCGCACCAAGGAACGCCCAGAGCGCCGCCTCACCCATGGGCGGTCAGCGAACCACCACGATGTGCCCGATAGTGAGCATCACCACAGCGGTCGCTTCGTGGTCGGGATGCATGTCCCTCTCCTTCCCTGGCGATCTCGAGCAGCTGCACGATTCTAGGCTCCTCGTGGAAGCCACCAGGACCTGAGCCTTGGGCCTTCCTTCCCCTCTACGGGGACTCGGGTCGTCTACCGGCCGGGTGCTCGGGCCACGCAACGAGACTCGCTGGACACGGCGGCGGGGTCGTCGCGCTCAGACTGATCGAGCGGCAGACCTGATGGGTCGGAAGACGATCGAGGCCACGATCTCGATCAGGCCCCACAAGAGGATCAGGATCCCAAGGAGGATCCCGATCAGCGACACCGTCGGCTCTGGCCAGAAGATCAGGGCCAGCCCAAGAGCGACGCTTCCCAGGCCTCGGACCAGGAACCCCCACCATCGGGATCGACCGGCAAGTTCTGGTCGGCCCGCGTCCATCAGGCCCCACACGATCACGGCGATCCCGATCAGGATCCGCAGAAGGCGCAGGGACACGTCCGGCACTGCGACCACCGCGATACCGAACCCGAGGGTGAGCAGGGCCACGGCCAGGCCTCCGCTCCGGTCGAATTGATCCGGCTGCCGGAGCGCAGCCACGGCCTGGCGCACCCCCCAGACGATGATCGCCGCTCCCGCCAACCAGGCCAATGCGGACAGCGAACGCCGCGGACTGATCACCAGCAGGACCCCGATCACGACGTTGGCCACGCCGGCGATCAGGCCGATCCACCAGTACCCGTCCTTAGCTTCGGCGGAAGCCACGTCGATCGCATTATAGGGGCCGACGGATACGCTACCCTCTGCCAGGCATGGCGCGCGCGGGACGCCTCCGGAGCTTCCTGGTCTGGCTCCTGGTCGTCCTCGCCAGCCTCGGCGTCCTGGCGTCGACGGTCGCCCTGTGGGCCCGGGCCCAGGTTCTCGACACCGACGAGTGGACCGAACTTGCGGACCGGATCATTCGGGAACCCGAGGTCATCGACACCCTCAGTGACCGGCTGTCGATAGCCATCGTTGAGGGCCTCGACGTGGAGGAGCGGGTTCGGACCGCTCTGGCCGGAGCCGAACAGCTCCCGGCCCAGGCGACGTTGCTGGCCGCCCCGTTCACCTCTCGGATCCAGGACTCTCTGCGGCGGCACATCGCCGGCTTCCTCCGCAGCGAGGAGGGGCGGAGCCTGTGGAGCCAGGTCAATCGGGCCGTCCACCAGCGGGTGGTGGCCCTGCTCCGGGGCGAGACCGGCCCGGGCGTCAACGTCGAGGACGGCATGGTCACGTTGAACGCCATACCACTCATCAATCGGGGGCTGGCCCGTTCCGAAGAGCTCATCTCGGACATCCTCGGTCGACCGGTGACGCTTCCCAGCACCCAAGAGATCGAGGCGAGCGGCGGTCTCGAGGAGGCCCGCCAGATCCTCGAGGAGCGCCTGGGCCTCGCGCTGCCCGACGACTTCGGCCAGGTCCGTGTGTACAACGCGGAGCGCCTGGGTGCCGCGCAGGAAGCCCTTGGGTTCCTCGATCGTTTCGTCGTGGTCGTCGTGGTGGTGACCATCGTGCTGTTCGCCGCGGCCCTGGCGATGTCCGTGGATCGGCGTCGGACCTTGATCCGACTGGCCATCGGCGTTCTGGTGGGAGCCCTGGTGGGCCGCCTGGCCATCCGATTGATCCAGGGATCGATCGTCGATCTGGCCGCCGCCCGGGCCAGAGGCGCCGTGACGGAAGTCATGAGCAACGTGTTCGCCGGTCTGATGGACTTCACCACGATCCTCTTGGTCGTCGGCATCGTGGTCGGGCTGGCGGCGTATCTGGCCGGCCGGCCGGCGTGGCTCGATCGGCTCGGGGAGCGACTCCGGACCGGAGGGGCCGAGCCCTGGGTCCGAGCTCACTTGAACGGCCTTCGGTTCGCCGGCGTGGTGGTGGTCCTGGCCGCCCTGCTGCTGATGGATCTGTCCCTGACGGGCGTCATCGTCGTCCTGGTGCTCTTGGGAGCCTATGAGCTGGGGGTCAGCTCGTTGGCAGGCTTGCGATCCGCTCCTGCTGACGTCCCCGACTGATCTCTCCGAACTGCCAACTCTGCGAGCCACGAATACCGCGCCGGGCGCTACTATCGGCCGCCAGCGGGACCTTCTGACGCGAGAGTGGGTGACTCCGGTGAACCGCCGACCGACCGGGTCGGGATCAGGCGCGTGAAGTAGAGCCCGATCAGGGCGACCAATGCCAGGACTGCCAGGCTCACCCGCAGTCCTTGGATCCGGGCGGTTTCGTTCGCTTCGACGATGGCCTTAGTTTGTGAATCGGAGGTCCCCGCCCGGCGAAGCGCCGACTCCAGATCCGTGTCCGAGACGAACGGGATCCCGCCCGCGAGCTCGACCTCGGCCGCCGAAGCGATCCGCGGCGGAACGGCGGGGTTCTCCTGGATACCCTGGATGAACGCCGACGTCAGCCCCGCGATGAGGATCGACCCGGCCAGCGCTGTCCCGAGCGACGCGCCCAAGTTCGTCATCGTGTTCTGGAGCCCGCCGACCTCTCCGCTCACCTCGTCGGGGACCGCGGAGACGGTTACCGCACCCAGCTGCGACGCCAGAGCGCCGACCCCCAGCCCCGCGAGGAGAAGCGGGACGGTAACAATCTCGGGCCCAGCCCCGATCTCGAGGGCCGCGATCAACGACACGATCCCAGCCAGCAGCGCCGCCAATCCCCACCTGACCACCTTCTGGGGTGAGGCGCGGGGGAAGAGCCTCGGGATGCCCAGGGCAGCGAGGAGGAGCGTGACCGAAAGTGGCAGCAGCCGGGCCCCGGTCTCGAGCGCCGTAAGACCGAGCGCGACCGAAAGGAACAGCGGCACGGTGAAGAACAGGCCGCCCTGAACCAAGAATTGGAAGAAGAACATCGTCAGGCCGCCGACCAGACGGGGGTTCCGCAGCATCGTGCGACGGACCAACGGTTCGCGACCTGCGGCGATCACGCGATCCTCCCATGCGAAAAAGAGCCGAAGGATCATCAGGCCACCGAGAATCAACCACAGGGTGGGGGAGATTCCGAGCCACGACGGACCTCCTGGTTTCGGCAGCACCCATCCCCAGACCCCCGAACGGAGCACGCCGAACACCGCGAGCCCGAGCCCGGCTGCGGAAAGTGCGACGCCGACAAGATCCAAGCGGAATCGACCCTCCGGGGGCGCGTCCTGCATCCTCCGCGCGAGCGCCAGGATCCCGATCACGATGACGACCTCGCCCGCGAACACCAGCCGCCAGGTCCAATACATCGTGACGAAACCACCGATCAGGGGACCGGCTGCGACAGCGATCGCGCCGGCGGAGGCGACGAGGCCGTAGGCGCGCGGCCTGCCCTCACTGGGGAAGTTCGCGGCGACGAGCGACACGATGGCCGGCATGATCAACGCGGCACCAACCCCCTCGAGGAAAGACCACCCGAGGATGAGGATCGCGAGATTCGGAGCGAGCGCCGTCGTAAGGGAGCCGGCGCCGTAGATCACGCATCCGATCGAGAACGCCCGACGCCGGCCGATCAGGCTGCCGATCTTCCCACCGGTGATCATCAAGGTGGCCATCACGAGCGTGTAGAGCGTGATCGCAGTCTGGATCCCAACGATCGTGGTTCCGACGTCCTCGGCGACCTGCGCGATCGACACGTTCATCACCGAGCTGTCGAGGGTCATCAGAAACTGCCCCGTCGCCAGGGTCAGGAGCACCATCCCGGCCGCCCGCCGAGTCTCACGCTCCATTAGCACGGGGATCAAGGTCATGGTCCGTGGAGCTCGTCGTTGGAGGCCCCAGCGTGTGAATACCGCACGAAAACGCTCGAGCGCGGCTGGGCCGAGCGGTCACGAGGTATGTCTATCGGGCGCGCCGGTACGGTGCAACTCACGTGTACCGTGTGGGAAGATACGCCGACCGCTACGACACCGCCCGCGTCTTCAGGCGCTCATACTCCTCGACCGTGATCTTTCCCTCATCCTTCCGTCACGCTCGGGCGAGCGATCATGTAGATCAGGACCCCCAGCAACGGCAGAATGATCAGGAGGAAGAGCCATCCCGCCTTCGCTCCTCCGGAGAGATCGTTCCTACGGAAGATATCGGCGAAGACCGAGATAAAGGCCCAGAGGACCGCCACCCATAGGTAAGCGATGAGCATCCACCAGACGAAGTCAAGAAGACCGAAATCCTCCACCTGTCCCTCCCCTCGGAAGCCGAACCGCCACAGTAGCCCAACGACATTCGGAACACAAACCAAGCGCACTTCACAACGGGCCCCATCCTAGACTGGCACCGTGGACAACTGGCCGAAGATCACCAGCGCCGTCTCGATGGACGGACGGTCCTTCGACTACGAAGCTGAGGAGGGGACTGCCGTCATGATCGGGGACGTCTTCTCCCTGGCGGTCCCGGGCGATCGGGCCGTCCTGGTACAGATCCGATCCAAGGAGCGAGGGCGCGGACAACGCGTTCGCGGCGCCGGCACCGTCGTGGGAGCCCTCGCCGAGGGGCGACTGACGCCGATCAGTCCTGAACCGTTCTCATCCTCGGCCTTCGCTGAGGTCGGCGAGGACGTGATCCAGACGATCGCCTCGTCGGAGAGCGGGCCCGTGCTGGCCTTGGGATCGGCCCTCGGTCGCGGTTTCCCGGGCCTGGTGCGCGCCGAGGGGTTCAACCGTCACACCTTCCTGTGCGGTCAGAGTGGCTCGGGCAAGACCTACGCACTCGGCGTGATCCTCGAGCGTCTCCTCATGGAAACGGACCTGCGACTGATCGTCCTCGACCCGAACGCGGACTTCGTCAATCTGCAGACCCTCCGAGCTGACGCCTCGAGCGACCTCGCGGAAGGCCTGGCCGCTGTACAGCGCAGCGTTCGCGTCTTCCGAGCGACCGGGGGTGGCGACCCGCTCCGCTTGCCGTTCGGAGAGCTCTCGGCCCAGGCACAGGCGGGCCTGCTCCGACTGGATCCGATCGCGAACCGCGAGGAGTACAACGTGCTGCTGCACTTCGAGACCTCTGGGAGGCCGTCGAGCGGCCAGGCGCTGCTCGAGCGTCTTCACGCGGCAGGACCGGAGGCGCGAGGCCTCGCGCTCCGCATCGAGAACCTCGGTGTCCTGGATTGGGCGATCTGGGCCAGGGGCGGGCCTTCGGTCCTGGACGCGCTCCGCAGCCGCCCGCGAGCGGCCGTCCTAGATCTCGGCGGGTTCGAGACGCCCGTCGAACGATCGCTCGCCGCGGTGGCGGTGCTGGACGACCTGTGGGCACGGCGAGAGGAGCGGGAGCCCTGCTTGCTCGTGATCGACGAAGCGCACAACATCTGTCCAACCGAGCCGACCGAGCCGCTGCAGGCGCTCGCGACGGAACGACTTGTACAGATCGCCGGTGAGGGCCGCAAGTTCGGCCTCTGGCTCCTGCTTGCGAGCCAACGGCCATCGAAGATCCATCCCCAAGTGCTGTCCCAGTGCGACAACCTCGTCCTCATGCGGATGAACTCACCGGGGGACCTCGACGAGCTGGCCCGGGTCTTCGGGTTCGCCCCACCGTCGATGTTGCGGGAGGCGCCCTCATTCGCCAAGGGTGAAGCTCTCCTCGCTGGCATGTTCGCGATCGTTCCGACCGTCACGAGGATCGGAGGCCGGCTGACGCCCGAGGGCGGCTCAGACCTCGAGGTTCCGCTGAGCTGAGGCCTGAGTCAAATTGGCAAGCGAGAAGGCGTATCGGCCATCGGCCGCGATCGGGGACGTATGATTCCCTCAGATCTCAGTCTGCCCGCCACGATGAAGGGAGGGAGCAGTGGCGACACGTGCTGATGAACGGCGGATCGCCCGCATGGCGGGTCCCTGGTGGATCTTTCTCGTCACCGGGATCGCCTGGTTGATCGTCGCCAAGATCGTCCTCGACGCTGACTGGGGCTCGGTGGGGGCCATCGCCGTCATGGCCGGGTTCCTGTTCATCGCCGCGGGGGTGAACGAGTTCGTCGCGGCCGGGGTGTCGGAGGGTTGGCGATGGCTGCACTTCATCCTCGGCCTCCTCTTCATCCTGGCCGGTGTGTTCGCCTTCATCCGCCCGGGGACAACCTTCCTGAGTCTGGCCGCGATCATCGGATGGTACCTGCTGTTCAAGGGTTTCCTCGATATCGTGGTGTCCCTCTCCAACCGGTCGTTCGACCTGTGGTGGCTGGGGCTCGTGGTGGGGATCACCGAGCTCCTGATCGGGTTCTGGGCGGCCGGGAGTCCCAGACAATCGGTCGAGCTGCTGATCATCTGGGTGGGAGCCGCCGCCCTGGCCCGGGGTATGATGGAGATCATCCTGTCGTTCCGGTTGCGCGGCGTGCAGAGGGCTTGACAACCGAGGACCCTCCGATCGATCCGTCTGCACCGGGCGGCCTCATCGACACCGAGCCCGATCCGCCCACCCGAGGCGACCGGTTCGGTCTTGCTCTCGCTTCCATCGTGTTGGCCATCCTGGTCGCCGCGCTGGCTGGAAATGAAGCGTGGGGACGTTTCATCTCGGTCGTCCTCCTCGGGATGACACTGCTGCTCGTCCTGCGTACTACTCAAGCTCGCCGAAGGGCTCGCCTCCTCGCCGGCGTCGTCGTCACGGGGGCGATCCTGGCCGCGGCGGCCTCGATCGTCCTCGACCAGGAGGAAATCTCTCAGTGGGCAGTCCCGGTGGTCGGAGCGTTCCTCGCCCTGGGGGCCCCGGTGGCCGTCGCCCGTCGGCTCGTCACCCATCGGCGTGTGACGCTCCAGACGGTCCTCGGGGCCCTCTGCCTGTACCTGCTCGCGGCCATGTTCTTCGCGTTCCTGTATTCGGCGTTGGCTGCTCTGAGCAGCGAACCGTTCTTCCTCGGCCAGCCGAGTGGCGGGACCATCGACTATGTCTACTTCAGCTTCTCGACCATCACGACCACCGGGTATGGAGACATCTCCGCGGCTTCAGAGCTCGGGCGCATGCTGTCAGTCACCGAGGCGCTGATCGGCCAGCTCTACCTGGTGACTGTCGTGGCCGTACTCGTGAGCAACCTTGGCCGGCCCCGGCGACCGCGAGGCGACTGACGGGCCGAAGATCGCGTGGTCGACCTCGTTTCTCCGCCCCTATGCCGGGAGAGGCGGCGTCCCTCGCATCTGCCCCCGCTGAGTGTGACACCCCACCGTACTGGCTCAGGTCGAGCACGACGGAGATCCCGATCCACACCCAGTCCAAGCCGGTCAAGCCGAACGGAGGGGGCGGCCAGGATCACGTACATCGGCGTGGTGAACGGAAGAAAGATGACATCCCATACCGCCCCCTCCTCTGCCGTCCCGATCAGGGGGCCGTCACGGCCGCCGACCCGCCTTCCCACGGAGCACGGTCGGCGCGTCGGGGTCACCCGCGCGCCATCGGCAGCGCATGTTCCGCAGGTCGCCAACACGGCTGTCGGCTGTAGCACGAAACGCCGTGGGAGGATCTCCGGGCTCCCGCGCATGGTCCTGGGGCGTGGGCGGGCCAGTCCTACTCTCCCGGTTTCCGATAGCCAATGCCCTTACCCTTCGCGAGTGCTTCGAGGGTCTCTTCCACGGTCATCAGCACGGTTGTCTCGACCGAGGCGAGGGCGCCGCCCGCCGCGATCGCAAGCACGAGACCGGCCATTGAGACGTTGTCAGGCGCCTCGAAGACCGCGTAGCCGTCGTATTCCCCAAAGCCATACCAGAAGCCGTGTAGGGTGCCCCCCACCTGTTCGGCGTACGCGCGCGCTGCATCGCGGCGATCTTCAGGATTCTGAATCAGTTTCGACCACGTCTCAGGCGTGTAGCTGAAGCGCATGAGATAGGTAGCCATGGCACCTCCTGATCGAGGATTCCGATGGGCGTAACTCTACGCGCTCGCGTCCAGACCAGCGAGCCCGTCCTGTTCGCGGAGCAGGCATGCCCTGTGAACGCTGTGTGCCCGGAGGGACTCGAACCCCCAGCCTTCTGATCCGTAGTTAGGCCCACCTGAACGCTGTGCGCCCCGCTCAAGGTCGGCAACGGTGTGCGCCCTATTATCCGCTCTCACACCGACCAGGGATTCGTCACGGAGCCCCAGGTACTCGATGATCTCGGCGCTCACGGGCCGTACGGGGCGCTAAGACCTGGCCAACGATGTCAGGGACTTCGCTCTTGCTCAGGAGCGGGGCCACCGATCCACCTGAAGTATTCATGGCAGCAACCAACCGAGCGGAGGGGGAGATCCACGCCTCTATCAGTGGCCCCGGCCCTCCGGCTGGCTGTGGTCGAGAGTGGGAGCCAGCCACCACCGGGACGTTACGACCTTTTGCCTGGTGTAGAAGCGGAACCCGTCGAGGCCGGTGGCATGCAGATCGCCGAAGAACGAGTTCTTCCACCCGGTGAAGGGGAAGAACGCCATGGGAGCGGCCACCCCGATGTTCACCCCGAGCATCCCGGCCTCGGCCCGCCGCTTGAACTCGCGGGCGTTGTGCCCGGACGAGGTGAAGATCGAGGCCGCGTTCCCGTAGGCGCTGGAGTTCAGCATCCGGAGCGCCTCGTCGATGTCGGCCGCACGCAGCACCGAGAGGACGGGGCCGAACAGCTCCTCCTTCCACAGGCGCATATCGGGCGTGACTTCGTCGAAGATCGTGGGTCCCAGGAAGAAGCCCTGGGAGGGCCCGAGGCCGCGGCCGTCAAGCGCCAGGGTCGCCCCTCCCTCCTGGCCATCCTCGATGTACCCGATCAGCTCCTTCCTCCGCTCGTCCCGGATCACCGGGCCCATGTCGGTCTCCGGCTCCGCCCCGGGCCCCAGCCGGAGCCGGGACGCCTGATCGGTGAGCTCACGGACCAGCTCCTGACCGACGGAGCCGACCCCCACGGCCACGCTCCCCGCGAGGCACCGCTGGCCGGCGTTCCCGAACGCCGAGGAGATCAGCGCCGTGACGCTCTTCTCGAGGTCGGCGTCGTCCATCACGATGAGGTGGTTCTTGGCGCCGCCCAGCGCCTGGACGCGCTTTCCGTTAGCCGCGGCCGTCGCGTAGATGTATGAGGCCACCCCGACGGAGCCGACCACGGAGATGGCATCGACCTCGGGGTGAGCCACGAGCTCGTCCACGGCCTCCTTGGCCCCGTGGACGATGTTCAAGACGCCGTCCGGCAGCCCCGCCTCGGCCAGGAGCTCCCCGATCCGGATGGCCGACAGCGGGGTCCGCTGGGAGGGCTTGTGCACGAA
>Ga0256867_10000305_pt1 | contig 19116 bp, 19 predicted proteins | sample RVTome_15_FD_185939 | JGI IMG/M metagenome (GOLD analysis project Ga0256867, IMG submission 185939) | Soil microbial communities from uranium-contaminated site in the Upper Colorado River Basin, Wyoming, United States - RVT150D86 (HiSeq) ... | reverse complement strand
CGACCTCGGCGCCGCAGCGCTCGCAGCGGCCGTCGATCACCTGCTCGTTGGCCAGGACCGTTTGGTCGTTCGGGCACCAGTTGACCGGCGCCTGCTTGCGGTAGGCGAGGCCCTGCTCGTAGAAGCGGAGGAAGATCCACTGCGTCCAGCGGTAGTAGGACGGGTCGGAGGTCGAGACCTCGCGGTCCCAGTCGATCGCCCAGCCCATGCGGCGCATCTGCTCGCGGATGGCGGCGATGTTCCGCTCCGTGACCGCCCGCGGGTGGCCGCCCTCGCGGATGGCCGCGTTCTCGGCCGGAAGCCCGAACGCGTCGTAGCCCATCGGCCGGAGCACGCGCAGGCCCATCCGGCGGCGGACGTGGGCGAGGACGTCGCCGAGCGTGTAGTTCTTGACGTGCCCCATGTGGAGCTCGCCCGAGGGGTACGGGAGCATCTCGAGGACGTAGGTGTGCTGCTCGTCCATCTCGCCGGGGCCGGGGTTGGGCACGGAGAACGCGCGCTCGCGCTCCCACACGTCCTGCCACTTCAGCTCGATCGTCTCTGGCTCGTATCGCTCCATCGCGCTCCGCCTCTACGAAAACGCCTCTCGTCCCGAGAGGCGCCCCGGGGAGGAATCTTAGCGCCGCCGCCCGGCGTGGCTTTCGCCGTTTCGGGTACGGGAGCATCGACCGACCGAAAGGAGCGGACATGGCTGTCTGCGAGCTGTGCGGCAACGACTACGACAAGGCCTTCGACGTCGTCATGGGCGGCGAGGCCCACACCTTCGACAGCTTCGAGTGCGCGATCCACGCCCTGGCGCCGACGTGCTCCCACTGCGGCTGCCGGATCATCGGCCACGGGGTCGAGTCCGACGGACGCATGTTCTGCTGCGCCCACTGCGCCGAGCACGAGGGCGTCGAGGGGCTGCAGGACCGCGTGTAGCGGACTGGCACAATCGCGCCGTGATCTCGACGTACTCGATCGCCGCCTGCGACCTCGAGGCGCGCGAGTGGGGCGTCGCCGTCCAGTCGAGGTTCCTCGCCGTCGGCGCGGCCGTACCGGCCGCCGAGCCCGAGGTCGGCGCCATCGCCACGCAGGCCTGGGCGAACCTCGCCTACCGGCCGCAGGGCCTGGCGCTCCTCCGCGAGGGATACGCGGCCGACGACGTCGTGCGGACGCTCGTCGGGGCCGACGAGGGGCGGGAGCACCGCCAGGTCGGCGTCGTGGACGGGCACGGCCGGGCGGCGACGTACACGGGCTCGGAGTGCCTCGACTGGGCCGGGGGGACGACGGGCCCCGGCTTCGCGGCGCAGGGGAACATTCTCGTGTCGACGGCCACGGTGGAGGCGCTCGCGGCCGGCTTCGAGTCCTCGGCGGGCCGGCCGCTGGCCGAGCGCCTCCTCGAGTGCCTGGCCGCCGCGCAGGCGGCCGGGGGCGACCGCCGCGGGCAGCAGTCGGCCGCCCTCCTCGTCGTGCGCAAGGACGGCGGCTACGCCGGGACGAGCGACGTCGCGGTCGACCTGCGGGTCGACGACCATCCGCGCCCGGTCGAAGAGCTGGCGCGGCTCTTCCGCCTCCACGACCTCCTCTTCGGGGAGACGCCGGACGAGGAGTGGCTCGACGTGGACGCGGCGCTCGCGGGGGAGCTCAGCGAGCGCCTCGCCGCGCTGGGCTACGAGGGCGAGCTGCCGGACGCCCTCGCTGCCTGGGCCGGCACGGAGAACCTGGAGGAACGGGTGCGCGGCGCCGACCGCATCGACCCGGTCGTCCTGGCCGAGCTTCGCTCCCGGTAGAACACCGTTCATGGAGACCGCGCAGCCGCACGAGATCGAGCCCGAGGTCGAGGGCGAGGAGGCCGGGCATCCGGTCAAACCGCTCGAGCTCTTCTTCGACCTCGTGTTCGTCTTCGCGCTGACCCAGGTGACCGGGTTCATGTCGGACGACCCGACCTGGGCGGGGGTCGGCCGGGGCCTCCTGATCCTCGCCGCGCTCTGGTGGGCCTGGGGCGCCTACGCCTGGCTCACCAACGAGATCGACCCCGACGAAGGCTCGGCGCGGCTGGCGATGTTCGGCGCGATGGCGGCGATGTTCGTCGCCGCGCTCGCCGTCCCCCACGCCTTCGACACGGACGCCGTCCTCTTCGGCTTCGCCTACTTCGCAGTGCGGCTCATGCACATCGTCCTCTTCGCCGAGGCGACGCCCAACGTCGACGTCAGGCAGGCCGCGTTCCGGCTCGCGCGGACGGCGATCCCCGGCCCCGCGCTCCTCGTCGTCGCGGGCTTCCTCGACGGCTGGGCGGAGATCGCCCTCTGGCTCGCCGCGCTCGGGATCGACTACGCCGGGCCGTACGTCTTCGGCGTCCGCGGCTTCTCCGTCTCCGCGGAGCACTTCGCCGAGCGGTACGGGCTGATCGTGATCATCGCCCTGGGCGAGTCCATCGTCGCCATCGGGATCGGGGCCGCCGGGCTCGAGCTGGGGCCGACCCTCGTGCTCGCCGCCGTGCTCGGTCTCGCGCTCGCGTGCGCGCTCTGGTGGGCCTACTTCGACATCGTCGCCCTGCTGGTGCGCCGGCGGCTGGTGGAGGCCCGCGGACACGAGCGCGCCAGGCTGGCCCGGGACACGTTCAGCTACCTCCACCTGCCGATGTTCGCCGGGATCGTGCTCGTGGCGCTGGGCGCGAAGAAGGTGCTCGGCCACGTCGACGACCCGCTGGAGACGGTGCCCGCGGTCGCCCTCTGCGCCGGCGTGGCCCTGTACCTGCTGAGCCACGACGCAATGCGCTACCGCAGCGTGCGAAGCGTCAACCCGCGGCGCTGCCTGGCCGCGGCGGTGAGCCTCGCGCTCCTCCCAGCCGCGACGCGGGTGGACGGCGTCGTCGCACTCGCGCTGGTCGCCGCCGTCTGTGTGACGTTCGTCGCCTACGAGGCGCTGCGCTTCCGGGACGCGCGTGCGCGCTTGCGGACGGCGGTCTGAGGCGCCGCAGCGGCTAGCAGGGGGCGGCGGCGCCCCGGAGAGCCCCGATCCGGAACACGCGGCGCGGGCGGCGCGGCTTGGGGACGACGCGGCGGGTCGCGGCCCTCGCGTGCTCGCGCTCCGACTCGGCCTCGATCTGCCGGTGACGGGTCTCGAACTGGGTGAGTGTGAGATAGGTCATGAGGAACAAACTCCTGCGGGTCTCATGCGCCCATGCTGACGGTGGAAGAACCTGGGCGCAGTGAGGCGGCCAGGCGTCTCGCAGTGCGGGTATCCGCACCGGAGAACGCAAGAGCCCGCTGCGGCCAGCGGGCTCTTGCCTTCGTGTGGACCGGAGCACCGCCTGCGGCGAGCGGGCTCCTCGGCGTTCAAGCTAGGACTCGTATCGGACGGATCGAGCGCTTCCTCAAGTCCTCCGAGAGAGGGACTCGCTCGAGGGACGCGAAACAGCTGTCCATGCACCTTGACGTCAACAGGCGCTTTGAGCGTTGGTACGAGCGCCTGACGCTTCCCCGGGCCGTCGGGACGGTGATTTCGGTTGCGTTCGTCCTCGTCCTCATCGCGGGAGGCCTGGCCCGGATCGTCGAGCCGGAGACGTTTACGAGCATCGGCCTCTCCTACTGGTGGGCCGTCGTGACGGTCACGACGGTCGGTTACGGCGACGTCGTTCCCGAATCGCCCGGCGGCCGGCTCGTGGGCACGGCGCTGATGCTCACGGGGCTCGGGCTCATCCCGACGCTGACGAGCGTCACGGTCTCGGTCCTGATCGGGAAGCGCACGCGCACGCAACAGGAGCAGCTCGACCGGCAGGGCAGGGAGCACGCCGCCGCCCTGGAGCGGATCGAGTCGCGCCTCGACGGCCTGGCCGGTAGACCGTCGGGGGGAGCGCCGGACGCAAGCTAGACTCGTCGGCGAGCGCACCGGCGCCTGCGGAGACCCATGAGAGACGTGGAGCCACGGATTGCCCGCCGCGAGGCGAGGAGGCGGCAGGTCCGCCGTCGGCGGGTCACCGCGCTCGCCGGGCTCGCCCTCGCCCTCGCCCTCGTCGTCGCCCTGGCGGTCGCCTGGACCGGGAGCGGCGCCGACTCGCAGTCGGCTGCGGCGGCCCCCGGGGCGCAGCCGGAGCAGGAGGCGGAGGTCCCGGGGACCGCCCCGAAGCCCGAGCGTCCCCGCAAGCGCTCCGACCGCACGAAGCTGGTCCTCCGCGAAACCCTCGGCGGCGACATCGCGCCGAAGTCGGTGGTCTCTTCGGGCACGGGCCTCGTCTTCGCGCAGAACATGATGTACCGGCACTCGATGACCGTCTACGACGCGCGGACGCTCGAGCTCCGGAAGACGATCCCCGACTCCATCCGTCTGGCGAGGTTCGGCGTGAAGGGTCACCCGGGAACCGTGCAGGGCGCCCCGGTCGAGGCGGCGTTCTCCCCGGACGGCAAGTACGCCTACGTCTCCAACTACTCGATGTACGGCGCCGGGTTCGGGCCTGAGGGCGACGACGAGTGCACGCCCGCGTCGGGCTACGACGACAGCTTCGTCTACCGGATCTCGCTGGAGAGCCTCGAGATCGACGACGTCTACCGGGTCGGCTCCGTCCCCAAGGTCGTCGCGGTGACGCCGGACGGACGCTTCGTGCTCGTGGCCAACTGGTGCTCCTGGGACCTCAGCGTGATCTCGACGAAGGCCGGCCGCGAGGTGCGCCGGATCCGGATGGGCGAGTACCCGCGCGGGGTCGTTGTCTCGTCGAAGGGCGACGCCGCCTACGTCGCGATCATGGGCGGCGACTACCTCGTCCGGGTCGACCTGGACACCTGGGGCACGTCGACGCTCCCGATCGGCTCCGGGCCCCGGGCGCTGGAGATCGACCGGAAGGGCCGGTGGATCTACGCGACGCTGAACATGGAGGGGCGCGTGGCCCGGCTCGACCTGCGCACCGGCCGGGTGACGAAGGTGACGACCGGCGAGCGTCCGCGCAGCCTGGCGATCTCGGCCGACGGCCGGGCGCTCTACGTCGTCAACTACGACTCCGGAACGCTGACGAAGCTGCGCACACGGGACCTGGAGGTCCTCCAGACCGAGCAGGCCTGCAACCTCCCGATCGGGATCGCGTACGACCGTCCGAATGCGCGCGTGTGGGTCGCCTGCTACGGCGGCGCGCTGCTGGTCTACGACGACTCGCGCTGAGGAATGGAGCCAGCGGGATTCGAACCCGCGACCTTCTGGCTGCCAGCCAGACGCTCTCCCAACTGAGCTATGGCCCCGCGCGGGGCACACTGTAGCGAAAGGCCGCTGGAACGCTGCCCGCGTTAGCCGGCGGGTCGGCGATCAGGGGGTCGCCTGGGTTGTCCTACGGCGCTCCCGCCAGGGGATCACGAACTCGACGACGAGCGCCGTGGCGAGGAAGACAACGAGGAGGATCCCGACGAGGAACATACCCTTCCGCTCGTCGGCGATCTTGCTCCAGTCGACGCAGTCGGGGCAATCGACCCTGTCTCCCTCAAGCTGCCAGCGCCGAGCAAGGGCGCCGATCGTCAGGCTGGAGACCGCAAGGAGCGTGAGGCCGCGGTACCACGCCAGCGCCGGGCGACGGCACCTCGGCACGAGGCTCAGCAGCGCCCACAGCGCGGCCAAGGCCGCAGACGCCGCCGCGATCCGGAGCGGCCACATTCCGACGTGCTCCTCGAACCAGCTCTCGACAGCTTCCCGGGCCGGCCATCCGGCGAGGAGGGCGAACGCAAGCGGGAGGCCGAGAAGGACGAGGAACCAACGCGCCCGTTTCCGCTTCGCCAACGGGCGCTCGAGGACGCTCGTCACGATCGCGAACAGGAAGGCGACAACGACCACGAAGAGAACCGCGAGCGTCGCCGTCAACGCTCCGAGGACGGCGTTTGGGGCCAGGAGGCCCCAGATGACGACCGCCGCGAGCACCGCGCAGGCGGCCGCCCCGACCCACGGCTCTCGAGCGACGAGCCTGATCACCGCGCTCGCGGCCAGCGTCAGGCCGCGTAGGGTTGCGAGCGCACCCCGCGCCACTCCGAGCGGAAGCCCGCTGCGAGCACCCGAGATCAGGGCCACGCCGACCGCAACGAGCTGCGCTCCGAGGTCGACACCGACGCGTGTGCTCAGCTCGTCCATAGGACGCTCCTCGCCGATGCGCAGGTCCCGGAAGAGCGCGACGCGCGCCGAATGAGTGGCGGGCTTCTCCCGGTCGTATGTGTCCGCCCACGAGGCACCGGACGCAAGCGCGCTCATGCCGTCCGTGACGTCCTTGCGGGCCGTCTCCGCAACGCGCGCGAGATCGGCCTGGAGGACTTCGAGCTGGATCCGGGCCGCAAGTGCCTTCCGCACGAGCTCGAGTGAGAGCGCGCCGCCATCGGGCTCGTCGACCGCCCTGTTCAGGGCGTAGAGGAATCTCCTTCGAGCGGACGTACCTGCTCTTCGGACGAAGGCACCTGCCGGCGCGTCCGCCAGATAGAGGCTCCATGCCTTGTCGACCGTCTCGGACAGGTCTTCGTCTTCGGGGAAGACGAACGCGGCCAGGCGCTGGCGTCCGTCATCGTCGAGCGCCCGCAGCTGGTCCGCGTCGATCAGCGCGCGAAGGACGTGCTCGACCCCGTCGAGCCTGCCCCAGAGCCAGTCGTTCGCGCGCCACGAGTGCTTGATGAACCCACCGAAGTGACCGAGCTTCATGCCGGCGAGCTTCGAATCGGGATCGTCGGCGTAGTGCCCGAGCGCGTTGGGAAGCCCGGCGCTCATGAAGTGGAACTTGAACGGAAGCGGGACCCGAGGGTCGCCCACCGAGAACGCGTTCTGAACGATCTCGACGTGGACGAGATCTGCGATCCGCGGAATCCGCGGATTCGCCCCGTTGAGATCCTCGATGAGCTCGTCGAGCTCACGGAACTCGTTCCCCAGGGCGACGAGACGGTCGCGGATGTCGTAGTACGCAGACGCGGCGCGGGCCCCCAACAGGAGTCCCTCCCGCTTGGAGAACCGTTCGTGCAGCTCGATCTTCGCCAGCCGAACGCTCCAGACGAGGCCGCTCGCCTTCTGGCGCGCCTCGAGGAGATCCCCGTCGGGGACGGTCTCGTCCTCCACGGCGTCGCGAAGCGAGAGCAGGGCGAGGACTGCGACCCGCTCTCCCGGGCCGAGACCCCAGATCCAGCGGCGGCTGGCGGGCCAGATTCCGTCGTCCGGGGTCCATCCCTCCGGCGGAAGCCACGGGCCCTTGCGCCGGATCAGAGACCTCGTCCGCTCGTACGGCTCCCAGGGGAGCCCCTGCGGCTCCTGGGCGGGATCTTGCGCAAGCACGCCGCTCCCCGCCTCGAAGCTGTCGTCGTCCCACGCCGCGAAGACCCGCCACGACTCGGTGACACGGGTCTCGCGGTAGGCGGCGAAGAGCTGAGCCGCGGCGGACCTCAGCTTGTCGGGAGACTCGAGGGCGAGCCGAATCAGGCGATCACGGTCGCGGTCGCCGGTCTGAACGGCGACTAGGTCGCGGGTCACGCGATCGAGGCTGTCGAGCTTCGGCAGCTCGCGCGGAAGGCTGCCGCTCGCCCAGACCGCTCCGACCATCGAGACGTCGCGAGTCTCCTCCTTCGCCTCTTGCTTCTCGTTCTTCTCCGACTTCGGGGGCTCGTTGACGTACGGGACGACGTAGCCGACGACGCGCTTCACCGGCGTGGCGGCGGGCAGGACACCGATCCGGTCGAGGACCGGGCGGAACGGCTGGTTGTCGAGGACGCCTCCGTCCATGAGCCGGTGGTCTTCGTTCCCGAACGCAAACAGGTGCGGCTCGAATGCGGCCGGAAAGCTTGCGGTCGCGCGCCCGGCGCGCGCGAGGGCGTTCGCGGTGCCCTCGGCCTTGAGGTCGTACCGCGGCGGAAGGAGAGGAACGTTCGACTCTTCGACGAGCTCGAAGTCGAATCGCTGTCGCGGATCCACCTCGGTGAACTTCCGACCGGTCGAGTCTCGATAGCGGCGCCTGGTGCCGGTCAGGTCGGTGGCGGTGACGTACAGGTACAGGCGGTCCTGGCGAGACTCTCCGCCACCCTCGTACAGGCGGTCGAGCTCCCGCGACAGGGTGGGGAGCACGATGCGGTCGCCCTGGAGGAGCGACGGCGGATCCTTCTCGCTCGGCGAACGCAGAAGCGTGCGCAGGTCGCCGAGCGAGATCCAGGTGTCGCGGAGGTTCGGAAGCGGCTTGCCGTTGGCGATTGCCGCGGCGAGAAGGACGCCGTTGAGGCCGCCGGCACTCGAGCCCGCGATCACGTCGACGAGCACGCTCGTCCGGAGGATCTGGAGCAACTGCTGGTAGCACGCGCCGGTCCCCTCAGGTGCGTCGATCGGCGGGTGAGTGCCGGGCCACTCTGCCTCGGACGCGCGCCTCAGCGCGTCGATTTCCTTCGTCACCCCGCCGATCCAGATCGCGAGGCTGACCCCTCCGTTGAGGACGAGTCCAAAACGAACCTCGCGGAGCGGTGCTGCCATTGGGCAGCGTAGGTATCAGATCGTGCCGCTAATTACAAGGGCGCCGGAGCTGTTTCCGGGCCGAGGCGGACGGGAAGACGCGGGCATGACCGACAAGACCGACTACAGCCCCGTGCGGGAGCCGGCCCCACCCGCCGAGCAGCGCCACGAGCGCCGCCAGGCGCGAACGTTCCTCCTCGGCGCCTGGACCTTCTGGCTCTACGCGCTCGCGATCGCGGGCGTCGTCGCGCTCGTGATCTGGCTGGCGGCCTAGCCGGCGACCGCGAGCTCGACGGACGGCACGTCGCCCCAGAGCTCCTCGAGGCGATAGTACTCCCGCGCCTCCGGGGTGAAGACGTGGAGGACGACGTCGAGATAGTCGGCGAGGATCCACCGGGCCTCGCGCTCACCGGCGACGGTGCGCGGGAGGAGGCCGTCCTCCTTCTTCAGGCGCTCGCGGACCTCGTCGTAGATCGCCTTCGTCTGGCGGGGGTTTCCGCCCGTGCAGACGACGAAGAAGTCCGTGTAGGAGCACACCGGCCGCATGTCGAGGATGACGACGTCGGCGGCGAGCTTCTCCTGGGCGAGGGCCGCGATGGTGCGCGCGTGCTCGATGGGCGTCAGCGGCCTGGCATCTCCTGCGTCAACGCTCTCAGGGTAGCTGGGCTCTCCACGGACGGTCAACAGCCACCATGGTAGAGGCGCCGCTCGACGACCAGGCGGGCGACCTCCGGGGGGAGGAGGCCGGCGGCGTCCTCGCCCCGCTCCAGTCGCGCGCGCACGTCGGTCGAGGAGACGTCGAGCGCGGGGATCTCGAAGAGCTCGACGCGCTCGGGGCGCCGCAGGCCGGCAAGGACCTGCCGCAGGCGCTCGCCGGGGTACCCCGGGCGCGTGGCCACGCCGAGGCGGGCGAGGTCGAGGATCGCGTCCGGCTCCTTCCAGGTGGGGAGAGCGGCGAACTCGTCGGCACCGACGAGAAAAACTGTCGCCTCCGGGTCGAACCCGCCGGCGCGAAGCGAGTCGACCGTGTAGGCGTGGTCGTCGCGGCGGACCTGGGCGAGGGGGACGTCCGCGAAGGCGGCGCGGGCGAGCTCGAGCCGGTCTCCCACCGGCGTCTCCACGGGCTTGTGCGCGGGCGCGGCGACGACGAGGACGAGGAGCCGGTCGAGCGCGAAGCGCACCAGCGCCGCGCGGGCCAGGGCAACGTGGCCGGCGTGCGGCGGGTCGAAGGCGCCGCCGAGGAGGCCGGTCGTCACGCGTCCTCGAACTCCACGACGGCGTCCGGCTTGACCCCGGCGGCGCGGAGCTCCTCCTCCGTGGCCTCGCCGCGGACGCTGTAGCCGCTCGGGGTGCGGAAGATGCGGAAGCGGCGCCGGTGCGGCGGCCGCGGCCGGTAGACGAGGTAGTCGGCGAGCTCGTCATCTCCGGAGGGTGCCGGCGCACCTTCCGGAACGTGGGCGAACAGCCGACGCTTGAGCTCGTCGATTCCCCGACCCGTGACGGCGGACGTCGTCACGACGCCGACGACTCGAGGGTCGTCCAGCTCGAATGCGGGCGCCTCCGGGACCAGGTCGGCCTTGTTGAGGACGACCAGCTGCGGCCGCTCGGCCAGGCCCGCGCCGTAGGCCGCCAGCTCGCCGTCGATCGCGTGGAACCTCGCCTCCACGTCCTCCTGGGCGTCGATCACGTGGAGAAAGAGGCGCGCGCGCTCGAGGTGGGCCAGGAACTCGTCGCCGAGGCCGACGCCCTCGCTCGCGCCCTCGAGGAGGCCGGGAACGTCCGCCACGGTCAGCTGGCGCCCGTCCGGCGCCTCGACCGTGCCGAGGACCGGGGCAAGGGTCGTGAAGGGGTACTCCGCGACCTTGGGCTTCGCGTTCGAGATGCGGCGCAGGAGCGACGACTTGCCCGCGTTGGGGAAGCCGAGCAGCGCCGCGTCCGCCAGGAGCTTCAAGCGGAGCTCGAGCTCGGCCTCCTCTCCGGGCGAGCCGACCTCGGCCAGGCGCGGCGCCTGGTGCGTCGGCGTGGCGAAGCGGCGGTTGCCGGCGCCGCCCCGGCCGCCATGGGCGGCCACCAGCCGGGCGCCGGGATGCGCCAGGTCGGCGAGGAGGCGGCCGTCCTCGTCCAGCACCTGCGTCCCCACCGGCACGCCGAGCTCGACGTCCTCCCCGTCCGGGCCGCGCTTGTTCGAGCCCTCGCCGTGGCGCCCGCGCTTCGCCTCGAAGCGGCGGCGCCGGTGGAAGAAGCCGAGGTCGCGGAGGTCGGGGTCGGCCACGAGCACGACGTCGCCGCCGTGGCCGCCGTCGCCGCCGTCCGGGCCGCCCTTGGGGACGTACTTCTCGCGTCGGAAGCTGAGCGATCCGTCGCCGCCGCGCCCGCCCTTGACGCGGATCCGCGCGCGGTCCTGGAACACGGGGGAGACCTAGAGGACCGAGACGACCCGACCGGCGCCGCCCGTGTGGAACGAGACTTTCCCGTGCCGGGTGGCGAAGATCGTGTGGTCGCGGCCGAGGCCCGTGCCCGGGCCGGGCCGGAAGCGCGTGCCGCGCTGGCGGACGACGATCATCCCCGCCGCGATCTCCTGGCCGTCGAAGACCTTGACGCCGAGCCGCTTGGACTCCGAGTCGCGGCCGTTCTTCGACGAGCCCAGTCCTTTCTTGTGGGCCATCTCCTACTCCTCCGCCTTCTTCTTCGGCGCCGCGCGGCGAGCGGGCGCCTTCTTCTCGGTCGTGGCCGCCGCCGGCTTGCGCGCGGCGGGCCTCTTCTCGGCCGCCGGCTTCGCCTCGGCCGTCGCCGTCTCCTTCTTGGCCGCCGCGGAGCGCGTCCGGGTCGAGCCGATGGTCTGCACCTCGATCAGGGTGAGGGCTGCGCGGAAGCCGTTGCGGCGCTTGTAACCGGTGCGCCGCTTGTGCTTGCCGACGATGATCTTCTTGCCCTTGACGTGCTCGGCGACCTTCACGGTCACCTGCTGGCCCTTGAGGTCGCCGCCGAGCTTTGCGTCGCCGTCCCCGCCCAGCATGACGAGATCCGGATGGAACGTCTTGCCCTCGTCGTGCGGCACCCGGTCCACGAGCAGCCGCTGGCCTTCCCGCACGCGGTACTGCTTGTTCCCGATCGAGATGACGGCGTAGCTCATGGACGTCTTCCTAGACAGCAAACGAGCGGGCCGGGCCCGCGTCGGCAGACAGTCTAGCCAGCGTCCTCCGCCGTCGCAATCGGCTCGGCCGCGGCCTCGGTGGGCTTCTTCTTCCGCCGCCGGCCGCCGCGCGAGCCGCGCCGCGTCTTCTTCTTCGGCTTCTCCGCTTCAGGGGCGTCGCCGTTGGCGCTCGGCTCCGCGGCCTCGGGCTCAGCCGCGGGCTCGGGCTCGGCCGGGACCTCGGCTGCGGCCTCGACCGGAGCCTCCGCCTGGCCGTCGGCCTGCGCGCCGTCGGCGGTGACGGCCGCCTTCTTCTTGCGTCCCCGGCCGCCGCGCGAGCCGCGCCTCGTCTTCTTCTTCGGCTTCTCGGCCGGCTGGTCGCCGTCCGCGGCCGCTTCGGCCCCGGCAGCGGCCGGCTCGGGCTCCGGCGCCTCCTCGACGCCCTCGATCAGCGCCTCGTCGAGCGCGACGACGGCCTCGGGCGCAGCCTTGCGCGACCTCGACCGCGGCTTCGCAGGCTCCTTGGCCTCCCGCGCCGGCTTGGGCGCCAGGCCCTCGATCTCGGAGACCTTGCCTTCGGCGAGGATCCCGAAACGGTCGAGCCGGAACGACTTCTTCGTCTTGAAGGCGAAGCGCTTGCCCGTCTCCTTCTCGAGCTCCTCCAGGCGCTCCCCGTCGGGGCCGACCAGGATCGCTGCGACATCGGAGTGCAGCTCGACGAGGAAGGCCTCGGCCTTCGAGCTCGCGACGTGGCGCCGGAGCTTGCGCTCGACCTCGACGGCCCGGGTCTCGGCGGAGACGACCACGCCGGTCGAGTCGCAGATCGGGCACTTGTCCGTGAGGATCTCGCGCGGCCCGTCGGTGACGTTCTGGCGCGTCATCTCGACGAGGCCGAGGGGCGAGATCTCGACCACGTACGTCTTCGTCCGGTCGCGCGCGAGCTCGGCCTCGAGAGCGTTCTCGACGAGCTGGCGGTTCTTCGGGTTGGCCATGTCGATGAAGTCGATGACGATGATCCCGCCGATGTCGCGCAGCCGGAGCTGGCGCACGACCTCGGTCACGGCCTCGAGGTTGTTCTTCGTGATCGTGTCCTCGAGGCGCGCGTTCGACGACTTCCCGCGGCCGCCGACGAAGCGGCCCGTGTTGACGTCGATCACCGTGAAGGCCTCGGCGTAGTCGAAGACGAGGTAGCCGCCCGAGGGAAGGTCGACGCGGCGCGAGAGCGTCGAGGCGATCGCCTCGGCGACTCCTGATTTCTCGAGCAGCGGCTCCTTGCCCTGGTAGCGCTCGACCCTGGCGGCGAGCTCGGGCGAGGTGCGCTTGAGGTAGGCGACGATCTTCCGGTAGGTGCGCTCGTGGTCAACGACGACTCGCTTGAAGTCACGGATGAAGAGGTCGCGGACGATCCGCAGCGGCAGCTCGGCCTCCTGGTAGACGAGCGCCGGCGCCTTCGTGCGGGCGGCGCGTCCCCGGATCGTCGACCAGAGCTTCAGCAGGAGCTTGAGGTCGCCGGCGAGCTCCTCGGCGGACGCGCCCTCGGCGGCCGTGCGGACGATCAGTCCGCCCTCCGGCAGCTCGAGGCCCTTGCAGATTCCCTTCAGCCGCTCGCGCTCCTCGTCCTCGAGCCGGCGAGAGACGCCGATCCCGTCGCCGTACGGCGTGTAGACGAGGAAGCGGCCCGGGAGCGAGATCTCCGTCGTGAGGCGCGCGCCCTTCGTACCCATCGGGTCCTTGACGGCCTGGACGAGCACCTCCTGGCCGCGGGAGATGAGCTCCTGGATCCGCTTGCCGTGGCGCTTCCCCTCGAGCTCGGGGACGACGATCTCGTCCACGTACAGGAAGCCGTTGCGGCCGAGCCCGACGTCGACGAACGAGGCCTCCATGCCCGGGAGGACGTTGTCGACCACGCCCTTGTAGATGTTCCCCGCGATCGAGCGGTGCGACGGCCGGCCCAGGTAGACCTCGGCCACCTGGCCCTCCTCGAGGACGGCCACGGTCTGCTCGATCACCTCGACGGAGACGAGGATCTCCTTCTTGACGTCCGGGACGACGATCCGCGGCGGGGCCGCCTTGCGCGCAGGGGCGCGCTTGCGCTCGCGGGCCGGCGACTCCCTGGTCTTCTCCTTCGTCGCGGCGCCGGACTTCTTCGAGCGCGTGCCGCTCTTCGCGCGGGCGGGCGCCCGCGGCGCCTCGACCTCGGCGACGGCCGTCTCGGTCTTCTTCTTCCTCCCGCGACCGCCGCGGCTCCCGCGGCGGCGGCGGGCGGGCTTGCGCCCGTCCTCAGCGGCGTCCGGGCGAGCCGGCGCCTCGGGCGCGAGCGTCTCGGGAGCGGCGGCCTTTGCCGGCGCCTCCTCCCCGCGCTTCTTCAGGCGGAACCATCTCACGTCGTTTGACTCCTTTCGGGCGCACGCCGCGCTCGGCCTCCAGGCCGAGCCGCAGGGTGTCTGCCTCAAATCTCATGTGATCTCGGCGCCGGACTTCGACTGCCCCACCGGGGGCTGGACCGTCCATGCGCATCGGTCTCAGCGTAGCAGCCCGCCTGCAGGCATCGGCGGAAACGCTGCTCGCCGCGGGCGTTCCGGCACCGCCTCCGTTCACGCGGCCGCCGGGCTGAGGCCGCGGCGCTTGCGCTCCACCGCCCGGAGCCGCTGGTTGAGACGCGCCCACGCCCAGGGTTCCACCTCGTCGTAGCGCCCGGTGGCGGCTTCGGCCTGGGTCGCCTCGAGGTACTCGAACCAGGCGTCGGCCTCCTCGATGAGGAGCGCCTCGTGGCGTTCTTGCCTCTCCATGGGCGGGAAGGCTAGGACCAGGACCGGACGGACCGCTCGACTGCCCTTGCGCCGCCTGCGGCAAAGTAGGCGACGGCGACCTCGCCCACCGCGAGCGTGGCGCCGAAGGCCACGCCTCCCTTGACCGCCCAGCCGAAGCCGGGGACGAGCCCGACCAGGTGACGGGCGACCGACCGGAACCCGAGGCCGGCCGCGATCACCGAGAGAACCTCGAACGCCCGCTCGCGGTCGAGCTCCTCCCCGTGGGCGGCGGCGATGCGGAGCACCATGCGGACCTGGTTCAGCGTGAGCACGGGGAAGTCGGCACCGGGAATGAAGATGGCCACGCCGAGGACGCCGTTCTGACGGGCGAAGTGCCTGACGATCGCCTCCGAGACGGGCTCCCGCAGCAGGGGCACGCGCGCGGCCAGGTGATGGGCGGTGTCGTCGGCCTGATCGGCGACGCGCTCGGCGATCCTCGCCAGTGGCAGCGGCGCGCCCGGCGCGACCGGGACAACGTCCGTGTCGAGTACGTACGGGATGGTCGGCGGCTCGCCGGGCGGCGCCTCGACGAGCACGCACACGATGCCGACCCCCTTGCGGGCCGCCAGCTGGAAGACCTTCTCGTCCTCCTCGCGCGGAGCCCCGCCCGCGACGGCCCACAGGAGGACGTTCGCGCCCTCGAGGTCGTAGGCGGACGGCGTCCGCGCGGAGACGTCGCGGACGGCCTCGGGCTCGGCGCCCTCCGCGAAGGCGGCGTGGATCGCGCGGGCGGGCTCGGCCGCGCCGCCGACGAGGAGCGGGCGCAGGTCCTCCTCGGACACGCGCATCTCCTTGACGACGCCCCACACCGACGTCGGGCTGAGAGGGAGCTTCGGCACGAGAGGGAGGCTACTAGAGGCCCGATGCGAAACGCGGCGGGGCCGTGGCTACCGCCTCAGACACGGCGCGCCAGTTCCACATCAAGCCTCTAGCGGGCCGAGGCCAGCCGGCCGCGGACGTGCACCGCCTCGAGCAGCCCGACGAGGATCAAGGTGGTCAGCAGCGAGCTGCCCCCGTAGGAGACGAGCGGAAGTGGAATGCCGGTCACCGGCGCGATCCCGATGGTCATCCCCACGTTGATGAAGAGCTGGATGAGCAGCGCGAAGACGATCGTCCCGGCCAGCACGGCCGAGTAGAGGTCCTTCGCCACGGAGACGATCTTCGTTCCGCGCCAGATCACGATCGCGTAGAGGAGGAGCAGGATGGCCGCGCCGACAAAGCCGCGCTGCTCGGCGAGCGAGGAGAAGATGAAGTCCGTCGAGTGCTCCGGCAGGTAGTTGAACTTCGTCTGCGTGGCGTTGGCCTCGCCGCGGCCGTCGAACCCGCCGGAGCCGACCGCGGTGATCGACTGGTTCACGTTGTACGTCGAGCCGCTCGGGTCGATGTCGGGATCGACGAACCCCGTGAGCCGCTCCCGCTGGTACGGCTCGAGGACCTCGACCCCCGCCGAGGGCAGGAACCAGAGCAGCCCTCCCGCCGTGAGCCCGGCGAGGATGGCGAGCGCCGCCAGGTGGCGCCACGGCGTGCCGGCGAAGAAGAGCGCGCCGATGACGATGGCCGTGTAGATCAGCGTCGTCCCGAAGTCCGGCTCCTTGAAGACGAGCACCATGAGCGGGACCGACAGGCCGATCACGCCGAGCGTCGTCCCCCACTCCGAGAGGCGCTGCCGCCGGTCGGCGACGAAGGCCGCCAGCACGATCACGAGGACGATCTTCCCGAGCTCCGACGGCTGGAAGTTGAAGAAGCCGAGCTGGATCCAGCGCTTCGACCCGCGCACCTCCTCGGCGAGGACGAACACCGCGACGAGGAGGACGATCGCGACGCCGTAGAGCGGCCAGCGGACGCGCCGGTAGGCGTTCGGGTCGACGACGGCCGCTGCCGCGAGCAGCACCACGCCGACGGCGACGTAGATCGTCTGCCGGAACGCGTAGTAGCCGGGATCGCCGGCGACGTCGTTCCGCGTCACGGACTCGAGCACCCAGAGCCCGTACGCGAGCAGGCCTCCCGTGGCGGCGAGCAGGATGTAGTCGAGGTGGCGCAGGAAGGCCGTGAGCTCCCAGGCGGCGGTCTGGGCGCGGGTCGGCTGCGGGACGCGGGTGACGGGAGTGGCCATCAGCTTCCGGGTTGCACCTAGTCGCTCTGCTGGATCACGGCGCTGTAGCTGCCGGGCTCGACGTTGAAGTACTTCTCGAAGACCTTGAGCGCGACCGGGGCCGCCGCCGTGCCGCCGTGGCCGCCGTTCTCGATCAGCGCGCAGACGGCGACCTCGGGCGACTCGTAGGGGCCGTAGCCGCACCACCAGGACTGGTCGCGGAGGCCGGAAAACCCGGGGAGCTTCACGAACTTCTCGGCCGTCCCGGTCTTCCCGGCGATCGCCACCGGGAAGCTCCCGAAGACGTGCTGGGACGTCCCGAAGCTCGCGTGCGTGGCGTCGTAGAGCGCCTGCTGGACGACCTGCAGCGCGTTCGGGTCGAGGCCGATCTCCTTGGCGGGCTTCGGCGTGTAGGGACGGAGCACGACGGGCGGCTCGCCCGCGTTCCGGGGCTCCTCCACGCTCTTGACGAGGTGCGGCTCGACGAGCTTGCCGCCGTTCGCGATCATCGCGTAGGCGCGGGTCATCTGCAGCGGGCTGACGAGCAGGTCGCCCTGGCCGATGGAGAGCTGGACGGAGTCGCCGCTCGTCCAGATCTTGTCGATCTCGGTCTTGAACGTCTTCCGCCGCCAGGCGGGCGTCGGCACGAGGCCCTCGGCCTCGGGGCCGACGTCGATGCCGGTCCCCGCCCCGAAGCCCATGCTCTTCGACCAGCGTTGGAGCGGCGAGTCCTTGCGCTGGTAGAAGCGGAGCGCGACGTTGTAGAAGAACGTGTCGCACGAGTTCGCGAGCGCGGTCGAGACCGTCATGGGCTCGTTCTTGTACGGGTCCCAGTTCATGAACGTCTGGCCGTCGATCACCTCCTGGCCCGTGCACTGGATGTACTCGTCCCGCCGGAGCATCCCCTCCTGCATGGCCGCGAGCGCGACGAACGGCTTGAACGTCGAGCCGGGCGGGAAGAGGCCGGCGACCGCGCGGTTCAGCGTCGGGTAGTTGGCGCTCGTGGCGGCGAGCGCCTTCAGGTCCTTCTCCTTTACGCGGCCGACGTAGACGTTCGGGTCGAACGTCGGGTTGGAGGCGAGCGCGAGGATCTCGCCCGTGTGGACGTCCATCGCGACGAGCGCGCCCCCGTCGGCGGCCCACTCGTCCTGGTCGTGCGCGAGCCTGATCCCGTAGGCAAGCGCGTCCTCCGCCGCGCGCTGCAGGTCGGCGTCGAGCGTCAGCCGGACGTTGTCGCCGGGCTCGGGCAGCTGGCTGAACTCCCGCTCGCTCGTGATGCGCCCGAGCGCGTCCACGAAGACCCGTCCCTCGCCGCGCACCCCGCGGAGATACGTGTCGTAGGCGGCCTCGATCCCCGTCTGGCCGATGCGGTCGCCGGCGCGATAGCCCTGCTCGGCCTTGGCCTCGAGCTGCTCGGCGCTGATCTCGTTGACGTAGCCGACGATGTGGGCGGCGAGGATGCCCTGGTTGTAGCTTCGCAGGTAGGTCTCGGAGATCTGGACGCCGGGAAAGTCGCTCTGGTGCTCCATGAGGTAGGCGGTCTTGAGCTCGCCGACGCTCGTATCGATGGTGACCGGCGTGAGCGGGTCGCTCTCGATGCGCTCCTCGACCTTCGTCCGCACCGCCCCGACCTTCAGCCCGAGGAGCCGGGAGAGGCGGCGCAGCATCGCGTCGCGCTCGCCCACGGGCATCCGCTCGAGGGCGGCGGGCCAGATCTGCACCCGCGTCCCCGCCTTGTTGGAGACGAGGATGTCGCCGTCGCGGTCGACGATCGAGCCGCGAGGCGCGACGACGCCGAAGCTGCGGATCTGGTTGTTGTTCGCGTTCTCGAGGTAGCGCTCGCCCGCGATCACCTGGAGCGCCCAGAGCCGGAAGAAGAGCGCGCAGAAGACGACCACGGCGAGAACGCCGAGGATGCCGACGCGGAGCGCCATCTGCGGGCCGAAGCGATACGGCTCCTCGACCCGCGGGTCGGGCGGCAGGAAGCCGGGGCGCCGGGTGCGGGGCTTCTCGACAGTGCTAGACAGCCGGCTTCGCCTCCCTGCGGACAACGAGCCGCGGCGGCAGGACTCGCGCGCAGAGCGCGTAGACCGGGTAGGCCAGGAGCAGGTTGAAGGCCAAGCCCGGGAGAAGGACGGCGAGGAAGAGCTGCGAGGCCGGGATCGAGACCCCGAGCATGAAGTGGAGGACGGCCGACCCGAGGACGAAGCCGACCGACGCGAGAGCGACCGCGATCAGGAGCGGGTGCGCCGAGGAGCGCGTCGTCGCCTCGCCGAAGCGCCCCGTCCAGTAGCCGATCACGGTGAGGAGCAGCGACGTGAGCCCGAACGTCCCGAACGACGCGGTGTCGAGCACGAGGCCCGCCAGAAAGCCGAGGGTCGCGCCGTAGGTCGGCCCGCTCAGGAGCGCGACGGCGACGAGCGTGACGAGGACGACGTCGGGATGTGCCTCGCCGATCTCGATCCACTCCGCGAGGGAGACCTGCACGAGCGCGGCGACCAGGACGAGGCCGCCCGCCTTGAGTGCGTCGAAGCCGATCACGGCCGCGTCGCCGTCCCCTGCTGCCTCCCGGCGGCCTTCTGCTTCTGCTGGCCCTTCTTGCCCTGCTGGCCCTGCTGCGCCGGCTGCGCCGACTGCGGCCGCTTCTTCTCGATCAGCACGAT
>Ga0256867_10000304_pt1 | contig 19126 bp, 21 predicted proteins | sample RVTome_15_FD_185939 | JGI IMG/M metagenome (GOLD analysis project Ga0256867, IMG submission 185939) | Soil microbial communities from uranium-contaminated site in the Upper Colorado River Basin, Wyoming, United States - RVT150D86 (HiSeq) ... | reverse complement strand
GGTGGCCGAGACCAGATCGACCGACATGCCCGTGGCCAGCCTGGCCAGTGTCGCTGCCGTTGCGGGAGCGACGACGATGAGGTCGGCCCAGCGGGCGAGCTCGGTGTGTGGTGACACCGAGTCGGCACCGAAGAGATCGGTGTACGGCTGGCGGCCGGTGATGGCTGCGAAGGTCTGCGGCCCGACGAACTCGCGGGCCGAGTCGCTGAGGATCACCCTGACCTCTGCGTCGGACTCGACGAGACGACGGGCCAGGTAGGCGGTCTTGTAGGCGGCCACTCCCCCGGTGACGGCGAGGAGGACTCGCCGACCGCCCATCATCTACTCCTCGACGGTCTCTACCGCGACCTTGCCTTCGGCGATCTCCTCCATCGCGATCGTCAGAGGCTTGCGGGACAACGAGTGGACTTGCGGGGGCACGAACTCGCCATAGCCGACACCCAGCTGGTGGAAGTAGCTGTTGATCTGTCGGGCACGACGCGAGGAAACCACCACGGTCGCGAAACGGTTGCCGATCTGGTCGATGACGTCTTCGATCTTCATGATTCCTTCACGAGGGAGACTGGAAGACACCAGGTTACCCGATCAGGCCTCGATTATGAGATTCGCGACTTCATCGGTTGCCGTCTCCAAGTCGTCGTTGACCACCCGATGGTCGAACAACTCCGTGGCCTCGGCCATCTGGGAGGCGACTATGGCGAGTCGCGCCGAGATGTCCTCCTCCGAGGTATCCCCCCTGGATCGGAGCCGACGCTCCAGCTCGTCTGGCGATGGGGGCTCGATGAAGACCATCAGCGAATCGGGTCGGCTCCGTCGGATCTGGCGTGCGCCCTGGATCTCGATGTCGAGCAGCACGTTCTCACCTCTCGCAATTGCCTCATCGATCGGCCCTGCCGGCGTGCCGTAGTAGTTGTTGTTGTAGACGGCCCACTCCAGCAGGCTTCCGTCGGTGATCAGGCCCTCGAAGGTCTCACGGTCGACGAAGTGGTAGTCGATGCCGTCGATCTCCCCGGGGCGCGGTGCCCGGGTTGTGGCAGACACCGAGAACCGGAAGTCGACGCGATCGGCCAGGGATCTCAAGATGCTGGACTTGCCGGATCCCGACGGTCCCGAGACGACGATGAGCCGGCCGGCCAAGTCAGGTGAACTCGGCGATAAGTGCTTCTCTCTGGTTGACGCCGAGGCCGCGAATGCGACGATTCTCGGCGATGCCGATGGACTCCATCAACCGCTTGGCCTTGATCTTGCCGGTGCCCGGCATCGAGGCGACCAGCGACTCGACTTTGAGCCCCGCGATGAGGTCGTCTTGGTCGGCTCGTTCGAACAGTTCGGAGATCCTCATCGACCCGGTCTTGAGAAGCTCCTTGACCTCGGCGCGCACCCGGCGCGCTTCGGCTGCCTTGGCCAGTGCCGCCTTCCTCTGCTCGTCGGTCAACTTGGGGGGCTGCGCCATTCCTCCTCCTCAGGGTGGTGCTACACCGCGACCATAGCCCCGTCGGATCACCCGGAACGGTTGAGCGTGCGGCTGATTTCGCGAGCCGCGACCACCGGATCTGGCGCGCGCGTGATGGGTCGACCGATCACCAGGTAGTCGGCACCGTGGGCGACGGCCGATTCGGGGGTTCCAACCCGCTTCTGGTCGTGGATCGCCGCGCCTGCCACGCGGATGCCGGGTGTGAAGATGGTGAGACCGTTTGCCTCGTTTCGAACCGCCGAGACGTCACTGGGGGCACACACCAGACCCTCGACCCCGGCTGCCGCGGCGAGCCCGGCGAGTGTCAAAACCTGCTTCTCGAGCCCCGACCGGATACCGATCGACTCGAGGTCGTCCGCGGACAGGGAAGTGAGGACCGTCACCGCCAACACTCCGGCTCCCCCCATGCCTGTCACGGCCGCCTCCATCATCTCTCTTCCCCCCGAGGCGTGAACCGTGACCCAGCGCGCCCCCGCCGCGGCGATCCGCGACGCGGCGTTGTGCACCGTGTTGGGGATGTCGTGGAGCTTGGCGTCGGCGAACACGGGCAGGCCGAGGTCGGCGATCTCGCTGATGGCGCCGGGCCCGACTCCGGTGAGCAGCTCGAGCCCGACTTTGAAGCCGGCGACCTCGGTGGCTAGGGAGCGAGCGACCGCAGTCGCCTCCTCGATGCTGGAGAAGTCGAGGGCCACGATCAGCGAGCTCATGAGGCCGCCACCCCAGCCACCTCCGCCGCCGAGGCGAGGCCGAGACGAGCGAGCTCATGACGGAGCTCTCTGATGATGCGGGTGCCGGCGCGAGGCTCGGCAAGATGAATCGTGCCTGCGGCGACCGCAGACGCCCCGGCCATCAGATACTCGATGACGTCCGCCCCGGTGCTGACCCCTCCACAGCCGACGATCGGTGTACCAGGGAGGGCCTGAGAGACTTCGTACACGCAGCGCAGTGACAATGGCTTGAGCCCGACACCGGAATAGCCCCCGACCCCACCACTGAGCAGTGGCCGGCCCGAGGTGATGTCGATGCCGAACCCCAGCGCGGTGTTGGTGAGAACCAGGAAGTCCGCACCTGCCTCGCGGGTCGCGCGGGCCACAGCGACGATGTCCGGGGTGTTGGGAGAGAGCTTGGCGCCGATGGGAAGGTCCACCGTCATCCGTACCTCGTTGATCACGTCTGCCGCGCGTACTGCGTCGAAGGAGAACATGACGCCATCGTCGAGATTGGGGCATGAGAGATTGATCTCGATCGCGGTCACGCCGGCGTGTTCGAGGCCCTTGGCCACCCGGGCGAACCCGGCGGCATCTCCCCCGACGGCGGAGCCCCATACCTTCACACCGAGACTCTCGAGACGCGGCGTCATCTCGTCCACCCAGCGATCGATCCCGGGGTTCTGGATGCCGATTCCGTTGAGCATGCCGACGCGTGTGGGTGCGAGGCGCGGTGCGGGGCGGCCCGACCATGGCTCCGGTGACACCGACTTGGCGACGGCGGCTCCGTACCAGGACACGTCGGCGATGTCGGCCCACTCCCAGACCGATCCCACGGTGCCAGAGGCGGCCACCAAGGGTGTGGCCAGCCCGAGAGGCCCCAACTCGACGTTCAAGCCCGCGTGTGCCATTCCTGCAAACTCCGTGGCTTGTTGATCGCTCCGGGCCCGGCCCGAAGACTGCGGGCGACAGCCAGCCCACCTTGGACGGTGGTGACACAGGGAATCTTGAGTCGTCGGGCCACCTGACGGATGGTCATACCGTCGGAGCGAGCTCGTCCACCCCGTGGGGTGTTCACCACGAGCTGGATCTCACCGTTCTCGAGGCGCTCTCCGATGTCTCGAGGCCCCTCGTCGATCTTGTTCACCATCTCGGCGGCGATGGCGTGATGTTGCAGATAACGGGCGGTGCCCCGGGTGGCGACCAGATCGAAGCCGAGGATCGTGAACGCCTGCGCCACCGCCAGGCCCAGCGGCTTGTCCCGGTCGGCGAACGAGAGGAAGACCCGCCCGCGATCGGCGAGGACGTTGCCGGCGGCAAGGAGTGCCTTGCCGTAGGCGACGCCGACATCGGGGCCGATGCCCATCACCTCGCCGGTGGCCTTCATCTCCGGGCCGAGGACTGCGTCTTCCTCGGGGAACCGGTCCCAGGGCAAGACGGCGTCCTTGACGGAGACGAAGCCGAAGTCATCCTCCCCCTGGGGGACGAGGCCAATCTCCCGAAGCTCGGCGAGAGTTGCGCCGAGCATCACCCGAGCGGCGATCTTCGCCAGGGGAATCGCCCGTGCCTTGGAGATGAAGGGAACCGTGCGGCTCGCTCGGGGGTTGGCCTCGAGCACGTAGACCTCGTCCCCCTTGACGGCGAATTGGATGTTGATCAACCCCTGGACGTCGAGGGCGCGAGCCAACTCGCCGGTTCCCCTGAGTATCTCCTTCATCGCCTCATCGGAGATCGTCGGTGGCGGGATGACACAGCCGGAGTCGCCGGAGTGGACCCCGGCCTCTTCCACGTGCTCCATCACACCTCCGATGAGCAGTTCGCGCCCGTCGTAGACGGCGTCCACGTCGACCTCGACCGCGGACTCGAGAAAGCGATCGATGAGTATCGGATTGCCGGTGACCTCGGGGTCGCCCTCGCCATAGATCTCCCGTACGTACGCCCCCAACTCCTCGAGGCTGTAGACGACCCGCATCTTGCGCCCACCGAGCACGAAGGAGGGTCTAACCATCACCGGCAGCCCGATCTGGTCGACCACCTCCTGAGCTTCGGCGGCCGATGTCGCCGAGCCTGCCGCCGGCTGTCCGAGACCCAGGTTGCGGCATATCTCGGCGAATTGCTCGCGATCCTCCGCCAGTGCGATCGATTTCGGCGACGTCCCTGCGATGCGAACCCCCGCCTTCTCCAGCTGTTCGGCCAGGTTGAGTGGAGTCTGTCCTCCCAGTTGGACCACCACCGCCACCGGTTTCTCGGCATCGATGACGGCGAGTACGTCCTCGGCTGTCAGCGGCTCGAAGTAGAGGCGGTCCGATGTGTCATAGTCGGTGGAGACGGTCTCGGGGTTGCAGTTGATCATGACCGTCTCGTATCCGGCCTCGCGGAGCGCGAAGCTGGCGTGCACACAGCAGTAGTCGAACTCGATGCCCTGGCCGATGCGGTTGGGACCGGAACCCAAGACGACGACCCGGGGCCGCTCGGCCGGGCGCACCTCGGTCTCGTCCTCGAAGGTCCCGTACATGTATGGGGTATGCGCCTCGAATTCGGCTGCACATGTGTCGACCGTCTTGTAGGTCCGGGACAGTCCGGCTCCGAGACGTCTCGCCCGCACCTCGGGCTCCGTCTCCCCCCAGAGATGGGCGATCTGGCGGTCGGAGAAGCCGATACGTTTCGCCTCGACCAACAGCTCGGTCTCCTTGCTCTCCTCCAGCTCGTGGCGAACCTCCACTATCCCTGCCATCTGGTCGATGAACCAGGGATCGACCGAGGACAAGGTCGCCACCCGGGTCACATCCCAACCCCGGCGAAGAGCCTCTCCGATGGCAAAAACCCGATCTGGCGTGGGAGTGGCCACCAACGTCTCCAACCGCGCCGAGTCGACGTCGCGGAACATGGCTTCCTCGGCAGGGTCCGCGTTGAGCCCCGCCCTACCGTTCTCCAGACTGCGCAGGGCCTTCTGCAGGGCCTCGGGGAAGGTGCGCCCAATGGCCATGACCTCGCCAACGCTTCGCATCGAGGTGCCCAGGGTCGTCGACGCCGACGGAAACTTGGCGAAATCGAAACGCGGGATCTTCACCACGGTGTAGTCGAGCGCCGGTTCGAAGGATGCGGGGGTGGCCTTGGTGATGTCGTTGGGGATCTCGTCGAGGGTGAATCCAACGGCCAGGAGTGCGGCGATCTTGGCGATGGGAAAGCCGGTCGCCTTGGAGGCGAGTGCCGAAGACCGGCTCACCCGGGGATTCATCTCGATGACCAGCCGACGACCGGTTTCGGGGTCGACTGCGAACTGCACGTTGGAGCCGCCGGTCTCGACGCCGATCGCCTGAAGGACCCGGATCCCGTCGTCACGCATCTCCTGGTACTCGCGGTCGCTCAAGGTCTGCACGGGCGCCACGGTGATGGAGTCTCCTGTGTGGACTCCCATCGGGTCGAAGTTCTCTATCGAGCACACGATCACTGCGTTGCCGTTGCGGTCACGCATCACCTCGAGCTCGTATTCCTTCCAGCCGAGCACCGACTCCTCGACGAGGATCTCGCTAACGGGTGAGGTGTCGAGACCATGTTTCGCCACGGTCAGGAACTGTTCCTCGTCGTCGGCGATCCCGGTCCCTCCTCCGCCCAGTATGAAGGAGGGGCGCACCATCACCGGGTAGCCGATGTCACGTGCGATCTTCACCGCCTCGGTCATCGATCTGGCGTATCCGGCGCGAGGCACCGCCAGACCGATCGACTCCATGGTTTCCTTGAAAAGGCCCCTGTCCTCGGCGCGCTCGATGGCCTCGAGCCCGGCGCCGATCATCTCCACCCCGTGGCGAGCGAGTACCCCCTCCCGGGCAAGCTGGGACGACACGTTCAGCGCGGTCTGACCTCCCAGAGTCGGGAGCAGTGCATCCGGGCGCTCCCGGGCGATGATCTCGGCGACCACGTCAGGGGTGATGGGCTCTATATAGGTCGCGTCGGCGAACTCCGGGTCGGTCATGATGGTGGCCGGGTTGGAGTTGACCAAAACCACCCGGTATCCCTCCTGTCTCAGGACCTTGGCCGCCTGCGTGCCCGAGTAATCGAACTCACACGCTTGGCCGATGATGATCGGGCCGGAGCCGATGAGGAGGATCGAGCGAATGTCCTTTCGACCCGGCATCAGGAGTCCTCCGCGATGAGTCGGCTGAAGCGATCGAAGAGTGGCGCCGCGTCGTGCGGGCCTGGCGCGGCCTCGGGGTGATACTGCACCGAGAAGGCGGGGTAATCGTCGAGAGCCATCCCCTCCAGTGTCCCGTCGTTGAGGTTCTGGTGGGTGGGTCGCACCGGGCCGAACTCGGTCTCGACCCGTTCCGGGAGCATCTCGGGCCCGGCCAGCCCCATCTTTGGTGGGGGCGCCTCGTCGGAGAGGGACCAGAGATCGACGGCGAATCCGTGGTTCTGGGCGGTCACCTCGACCCCGCCGTCCTCGAGACGACGCACCGGGTGGTTACCGCCGTGATGACCGAAGGGCAGCTTGTAGGTGGAGGCTCCGATGGCGAGACCGAGAACCTGATGTCCCAGACAGATCCCGAAGAGCGGGCGTTTCCCGATGATTCCCCGAAGGGCGTTCGTCGTCGCCTCCAGGGGCTCGGGATCGCCGGGTCCGTTGGAGACGAAGATCCCCACCGGGTCGCGGGCCAGGATCTCCTCCGCCGTGGTCGCTGCCGGGACAACGTCCACGGCGAAGCCGCGCCTTGTGAGATTGCGGAGTATGTCGCGCTTCATCCCCAGGTCGACTGCAACCACCAGACCGGCCGGCTCTCCCCCGGCCTCTAGGTGAAAAGGCTCCTTCGTCGACACGACGCTGGCAAGATCCCGTCCCTCCATGGAAGGTGCCTCCGCCGCCATCCGACGCAACTCGATCTCGGAGACACCAGATCCCATCGCGATGGGCATGGCCCCCCTGTCTCTGATGTGTCGGGTCAGCCTCCGGGTGTCGACTTCGGAGATGGCGACGACGCCTTTGGCCCAGAGATAGTCGGCGAGACTCCCCTCGGCTCGCCAATTCGAGTGTCTCCGCGACAAAGACCGCATCACGAATCCGGAGACGGCCGGCTGTGAGGATTGGTCGTCGAATGCGGCCGTGCCGTAGTTGCCGATGTGTGGCGAGGTCATGACGACCACCTGCCCGGCATAGGAGGGGTCGGTGAGGATCTCCTGATATCCCGTCATCGAAGTGTTGAAGACCGCCTCGCCGGTTGTGACCCCTTCGCTACCCACGGAGATGCCGGCGAACACCTCTCCATCGGCCGTTATGAGTTGCGCCGGATGCCGATTCATATCGTCCGTGCTCCGATCTCGTGTACCAGCCTGCCCCGATGGATGGTGGCCGTGACCGCTCCGGTCATCATCCGACCGAGATAGGGGCTGTTGGCCGACTTCGAGGCAAATGACGTTGCCACCCAGCGGGCCCCGGGGTCGAAGACGACGATGTTGGCGGCCGAACCGACCGCGAGAGGTCGACCCTGGTCTTGCAGGCCGAGAAGTCTCGCCGGGGCTCGTGACATGACTTCGAAGAGCCGCTCGCGGTCCTCGAGGGCCTCCCAGACGGCCGCTGCCGCCGTCTCCAGCCCGATCACCCCCCTCGGGGCAGCGGTGAACGGCACCGCCTTCTCCTCGACCGTGTGGGGGGCATGATCGGTGCCTACCACGTCGATCGTCCCGTCCTTCAGGGCAGCGATCAGGGCCATTCGATCCTCAGGTCCGCGAAGTGGCGGGTACATCTTGAAGTCGGTGCCTAGATCCTCGAGATCGGTGTGATCGAAGGTGAGGTGATGGGGAGTCACCTCCGCGCTGACCGCCAGTCCCCTCGCCTTGGCTGCCCCGATCTCCTCCAGGGTCAGCCGGGACGAGATGTGTTGACAGTGATAAGCGACCCCTGTCTCCGCGACGAGGCCCAGATCGCGACGCACCACGTCGACCTCTGCGGCGGCAGGGAGGCCTCGAATGCCGAGACGACGCGAGACCGAGCCCTCGTGCATGTGTCCGTGCACCGTCAGCCGGATGTCCTCGGCGTGCTGGGCCACCACTGCCCCCGGCAGGCTGGCAACGGCCCCCATCACGTTTCGGAGCACATCGACGTCGGCGACCGAGTCGCCGTCGTCGGTGAACATGCGCACCCCCGCCTCGTAGAGCTCATCCACCGGGGCGGGGATCGCCCCCGACCGGCCGACGGTCAGTGTGCCGGCAGGGAGTACCTCGGTGACGCCCACTTCGCGACCGATCCTCGCCACTTGGGCCGCTGCCGTTGCCGAGTCAGTCGGAGGTTCCGTGTTGGGCATTGCGACCACTGCGGTGTAACCCCCGGCTGCGGCCGCGGCCGAGCCGGAGGCGATGTCCTCCTTCCACGTTTGACCAGGCTCGCGGAGGTGGGTGTGGAGATCAACGAAGCCCGGCCCCACCAAGCAATCACTGGCGTCGACGACATGACCAGTCCCGAGGCCCTCTCCCATCGCGACGATGTGGCCGTCCTCGATGAGGACGTCGGTCCGGTCCCAACCCGATTCCGTGAGCACGGTGCCTCCGCGTATCACAACCACGCGTCACTCCCCGCCAGGGCGCCGAGGACTGCCATTCGAGCCGGCACCCCGTTTCTCACCTGTTCGGCGATCAAAGACCGCGGCGAGTCGGCGACGTCATCGGTGATCTCGACGCCTCGATTCATGGGGCCGGGATGCATGATGACGGCATCCTCCCTGAGGAGGGAGGAGCGGGTGAGGCTCAGCTGATAGTCCCTCACATAGCTCTCGGTGATCGCCCCGCCCCGCTCGGTCTGGACCCTGAGCAAGTAGACGACGTCGAGCCCCGGAAGCGCCTCGTCAAACGAGATTGCTGCCGGGAGATGAGCGCCCGGGGGCAACCACTCTCTCGGCCCGATGAGTTTGACGTCGACCCCGAGCACGGGGAGGGCATGCACCAGGCTGCCTGCGACCCTGCTGTGCGAGATGTCACCAACGATGCCGACACGCAGCCCATCCAGCTCACCAAAGTGTCTCTTCAAGGTCACCGCGTCGACCAGGGCCTGAGTCGGGTGCTCGTTGGTCCCGTCCCCGGCATTGACCACCGGGAGCCCGGTCCAATCAGCGATCAGTTGGGGAACGCCCTCCTCGGCATGCCGGACCACGAGGATGTCGGCACCTAGGGCTGCGATCGTGATGGCGGTGTCCCGCACGGACTCTCCTTTCGAAGTAGAGGCCGTGGCTGGGTCGAAGGTGAGGAGGTGGGCACCAAGCCGTTGAGCCGCCAGGTCGAAGCTGAGGCGGGTTCGCGTCGAAGGCTCGAAGAACACGTTGGCGACACACCTGCCCAGCAGGCGTTGTTCGACCGGCTCCCCCAGCCCGATCGCGTCGCGCAGGCCCGCGGCCCGGTCGATGAGGGATTCGAGATCGGAGCGGCCCAGGGCGCGGATGGTCAGGAAGTCCTTCATGCCGCCTCGGTCTTCTCGATGAACACGCCGGCCCGGCCATCACTTGCCTCGAGACGGACCCGCACGAACTCCTGGCGGGAGGTAGGGAGGTTCTTGCCGACATAGTCGGCCCGGATCGGCAACTCCCGGTGGCCGCGGTCGACCAACACGGCGAGCTCGGTGGTGTGGGCCCGCCCGATGTCGCTGAGGGCGTCGAGGCTGGCGCGCACAGTTCGGCCCGTGTAGAGGACATCGTCGACGACGACGACGCAGCGTCCCGAGATGTCGACCGGGATGATGGTCTGTCGCGTAGGGATATCGCTTCTGACGCCGCGGTCGTCGCGGTAGAGACCGATGTCGAGCTCGCCCACCGGGACATCCCATCCCTCGAACTGATGGATGGTGTGCCCTAACATGTGGGCCAGGATCACGCCTCGGGTGTGGATGCCGACCAGGACGACGTCGGCGGCGCCGCGATGGGTCTCGAGGATCTCGTGGGAGATGCGGCGGATGACGCGACCGATGTCATCGCCGGTCATTACCTGTGGCAACATCCTTCCTTCCCGGCCTCGCAGGACCGTCCTTAAAGGTCGGGGACGACCATAACCGGTGGATGCCAGATCGGCCAGCTACTGGCGCAGCGTCTTGGCCAGAGTGGCCAGGACGCCGTTGACAAACGACGGAGACTTCTCGGTGGAGTAGGTCTGGGCGAGACGCACGGCCTCACTGACGACGACCGCGGTGGGGGTCATCGGATCGCTGCGCAGCTCGTAGAGGCCGATGCGAATGATGTTGCGGTCGATGACAGGCATCCGGGCCACGCTCCAATGCTCGGAGACCGACTCGATCATCTCGTCGAGCTCGTCGAGATCGCTCACCACCCCGTCGACGATGGCTCCGGCCCGTCCCCCGACATCCGAACCCATCTCTCCCCTGGTCTCGTACTCGTAGAGCCGTTCGAGAGCGAGGTCACGCGATTCCACGTCGACGATGACACCCAGGTCCAGAGCCACGGCGATGGCCTGTTCGCCGCCGAGGACCTCCTCGGGGGAATCCGGCTGTCCTCGGGCGCGCAGAGCGGCTTGGACCTCCTCGATGTCACGACCGATCGTGGCGGCGAGCTCCGAAGCAGTGACCCGCGCCGGTATGACGAGAGGCCTCTGCTCCCCTGTCATGCTCGCGTCAGGTAGTCACCGGTCCGCGTGTCGACTTTTATGCGATCACCCTGCTCCACGAAGAGCGGGACCTGGATCTCGATGCCGGTCTCCACCGTCACCCCCTTCGTGGCCCCGGTGCGGGTGTCGCCTTTGACCGCGGGCTCGGCGTAGGTGACCCCCAGCTCGACAGAGGCGGGGAGCTCGACACCGATGGCGGTGCCCTGGTACATCGGCAGGATGACTGTCATCCCATCGACCAGATAACCGGCGGCTTCACCGATGTCTTGGGCATCGAGGACGATCTGGCCGTAGTCGGAGAGGTTCATGAAGTGATATCCCAGGTCGTCGGTGTAGAGGTATTGATGCTCGCTGCGATCGATGATCGCTTGCTGGACGTTTTCGTCCGCCCGGAACGTCCGATCCAGGACCTGGCCGGTCTCCAGTTTCTTCAGTTTCATGCGGACGAATGCCTTGCCTTTGCCCGGCTTCACGTGCTGGTACTCGACGATGGCGAAGAGGCCGTCGTCGAGCTCGAGGGCCATGCCTGGGCGTACGTCGTTCGTGCTGATCATCGGGGTCCTAGTCGGGGGCGGTGGGGACGCTAACCACTCTCAGAATCCTATGGCTGACAGCCCGAGCTCGATGTCCACCGGGTCGATATGCATGAGTGTCGGGCGCTCGATCTCCTCGAGCAGGACCATCCGCAACCCATCGGAGTCCCGCTTCTTGTCCATGGCCAGAAGATCGAGCACGCGGTGCGAGTCGAGGCCAGCCACGCGGACCGGCAGGCCCAACTCGCCGATAGTCGTCGTGACCGCCTCGGTCGCAGTGAACCCGGCGAGTTTCTCGGATATGGCCGCGGCGGCGACCATGCCGAGCCCGATGCTCTCGCCGTGGGAGAGAGCCGAGGCGTATTCGATGGCGTGCCCGATCGTGTGCCCGAAGTTGAGATAGGCGCGCACGCCGCGCTCGTTGGCATCGGCATCCACTAGACGGGCCTTGACCCTTACGGCGCGCTCCACGACCTCATCGAGCGTCGCACTGAGGCCCTCCAAGCTGATCAGGGCCGCCAGCTCGGCATCTCCGACGAGACCGGTTTTGTAGGCCTCGGCCATCCCCTCTCTGATGAGGAAGCCAGGCAGTGCGGCCAGCTGCTCCACGTCGATCACCACGCGGGTGGGGTGCCAGAAGACCCCAACGAGGTTCTTGCCTCCCACATTGACCCCGGTCTTCCCCCCGATCGACGCGTCAACGGCCCCGAGGAGCGTCGTCGGGAAATGGACCACCTCGACACCTCTCAGCCAGGTCCCAGCCACATAGCCGGCGAGGTCGGTCACGGTGCCGCCGCCGACGCCGACAATGGTGTCGAACCGGGTGAGCCCGAAGCGCGCCAATCCGTCGTACACCGAGGCCGCGACATCGAGCGTCTTCGCCTCTTCGCGGTCGGGCAGGCCCATGACTTCGCAGGTGAGTCCCCCCGACCTGAGGCGCGCCGCCACCTCCAGCGCGAGCCCGGTTGGTGCCGGCTGGGTCAGGATCGCTACCCGGCTCCTCCCGTCCCGGGCAGGCAGCAGTTCGGAGGGGAGGCCGCGGCCAATGTGAACGTCGGTGCTCCCGGCGACTCTCAGGCTGACCATATGTGTCTCAGCTCCTCGATCGCCTCTGCGACGGTCAGGGCATCGGTGTCGATGACATGATCGGCCACGCCCTCATAGAGAGCCCTCCGGTCCCCGAGGATCGCGGCGAGACGCCCTACTGGGTCGTCACCTTCCGGAAGGAGCGGGCGGTCGCGTGTCCGATCGAGACGCCTGGCCAGTGTGTCGGGGGCGCAGCGCAGCCACACGACCGGTGGCGAGGCACTCATCCGAGCACGGTTGTTCGGGTCGAGCACGGCACCGCCCCCGACGGCAACCACCGAGTCCTCGGCTGACACCGTCATCACCGCATCTCGCTCCAGTCGTCGGAACCGATCCTCACCGCCATGAGCGAAGATCTCGGAGATCGACTCGCCGGCTGACCCTGTCACGATTTGGTCCGTGTCGTAGAAGGGAACCCCGAGACGCTGGGCGAGCGCAGAGCCCACGGTGGTCTTCCCCGAGCCCATCATCCCGATCAACCACATCGCTCACCGGCCCGTGCGCTCGGCCACGCGTGCCTGATAGGCATCGACCGCGCCGCGAAAGTCGGCCACTGTGTCCCCACCGAACTTTCGGGTGAACTCATCAGCAAGGACGAACGCCACCATCTGCTCCGCTACCACCCCTGCCGCGGGTACGGCGCAGACATCCGATCTCTCCCGGACTGCCTGATCGGGCTCGCCCGTGGACATGTCGACCGTTCTGAGGGGCCGCATGAGTGTCGAGATCGGCTTCATCGCGCCGCGGACCCGAATCGGCTGCCCGTTGCTCATACCACCCTCGACTCCACCGGCGCGATTCGTCTCGCGCGACACGACCCCATCCACGCGCACGATCTCGTCGTGGGCCCGGGAACCAGCGGTGGCCGCGCTCTCGAATCCGTCACCGATCTCAACGCCCTTTATCGCGGGGATCGACATGACCGCCCCGGCGACGAGGGCGTCGAGCCTCCTGTCGTAGTGGACGTGCGAGCCGATCCCTACCGGGATCGAGTGGGCCACCACCTCGAAGACCCCGCCCAGGGTGTCCTTTGTGTCCTTGGCCCGATCGATCTCCTCCATCATCGCCGTCGACGCCTGGGGGTCGAGACAGCGCACGGGGTCGGATTCGATGCGCTCGCGGTCCTCGGGCCGGGGAACCTGGGGCTTGGCCTCGATGGGCCCTATGGCAGTGACATGACTGAGTATGTCGACATCGCAGGTGGCAAGCAACGTGCGTGCCAGGTAACCGGCGACGGTTCGCGCCGCCGTCTCCCGGGCCGATGCTCGCTCCAGAATGTCCCTGGCGTCATCGGTGTCGTATTTGAGCATCCCGGCGAGATCGGCGTGCCCGGGGCGGGGTCGGGTCACTTCCTTCGCTACCTCCCCCGGGACCGGGCTCATTATGCGCTCCCAGTTGGGCCATTCGGTGTTTCGGATCAGGACTGCGACCGGGGACCCGAGAGTCACACCGTGACGGACTCCTCCCAGGATCTCCAATTCGTCCTGTTCGATGCTCATGCGGGCGCCTCGCCCATAGCCATGTCGTCGTCGCGTGAGCTCGGCAGACAGTCCTTCGGGCGACACTTCGAGCCCACGCGGCAGTCCTTCGAGGATCGTCACCAGGCCCGGGCCATGCGACTCTCCCGCTGTCAGGAAACGCAACATGATCAGACAGGTTACGAGGGAACCGGGATGGCTCCCACTCCGACCAAGGCAATCGCCGCCCACGCACCCAGGATCATGGGTGGCCCGTAAGGCAACTCGGTACGTCGGCCGGCCCCGCCCCCCAAGACCAGGATCAATGCCACGACGCCCCCGATCATGGCCGTGGCAAAGACGGCCCACCCCAGCACGCTCCAGCCGAGGTAGGCGGTGAACAGACCCAACTGCACCGCCAGCTTCACGTCACCGACTCCAAAGCCACGCCCGCCCACTACCAGGTAGAGCAATGACGCACCGGCGAAATAGGCGGCCGCACCGCCCAGCCCACGCCACAGGGATTCGTAACTGGACGTGACGACCGCGGCGCCGGCCAGCCCGAACGCGACCGCAACGGTGCCCCTCAAGTTGAGACGGTCGACTATACGAAACGCATCGAGGTCCGTTATCACCAGAGACGTGGTCAAGAGGAGAAAACCCAGGTAGGCGAGCAACTCCCAACCAACACCGAGCGTCAGGGCAAAAGCGAGGGCGGTGAGCGCAGTCGTGATCGCCACCACCAGTTCCCGGGATACCACCCGATCACAATGCGAGCAGCGATGGTGCCACCATCCTCTCCGGGCGTGGCAGCGGGGACAGGTGCCGCTCAGCGGGCGGAGGGCGGTGTCGTCATCGAGGGCCTGGACGCCCAGATCATGGGCGATCAGGCCCAGTAGAAAGCCAACTGCTCCGACGAGGACATGAGTCACCGCCGGAGCAAGTTAGCCAGAGGGGTCCGTGTCCTTGGGGTTACGAGTCGGAGGAGAAGTCTCGCAACGTGCCCATCCGGCGACGCCGGAGCAGACCGTGGCCCTCTTCGGCCTCTGGCTCGGATGACTCGAGCTCGGAGAAGACCTTCTCGAGGAAAGCCTCGGTGCCCTCTTCGACCTCGCTGGCATCCTCTGCCACTGCAGGAATCTCTGAGAGACCTTCGGCGACCACCTCGGGTGTCTTGGCCTCGTCCTCTGTCTGAGCTGAGATCTCGTTCGCCGGTTCGGGGTCATGCCACCATGACTCGCTTGCGTCACTTTCCTCGGCGATAGGCCCGTCGTCCGTCGCGAACATGTCCGCGGGCTCGTCGCTCTCGTACCCTTCGGATTCGGCAACCGGAACTTCGGTTTGATGATCCTCGGAGTACTCGTCGTCGAGGGCCATGGTGTCGTCGGCGTTCACCTCGACGGTCTCCTCCGTTGTCCATTCGTCGTTCACCGGCTGGGGATCGTCGTGAATGGGCTCGGTGCCCGACTCTTGGCTGCTGCTTTTCTCGAGCACGACGAGGTCGTTCTCGACCAATCGGGCGGCTACCCGGGCGGCCCAGAACTCGGTGGTGCCCAGATGATCGGCGATTTGGCTCACCGAGGCACCGGTGCCGATTTCGCTCAGGACCTTCCAGTCGTCGATCTTGACTGTCACCTCATCACGGTCGCCCAGGTCACGGCGGAAGCTGATGGCGCGGGTCAGGTCGGGAACGACTTCGGACACCTCGTCCCAGTCCTTCTCGCGCTGCTGGGCGTCTTCGAGGAGTGCCTCGAGATCAAAGGACTTGGGTGATGCGTACGGGGTTCGCGCCCCCTCTTCGACACGGAACTCTTCGCCGCGATCGTTGATCCGATAGAGGCTCTCGACGGTCATCTCGCGCAGGAGATCGACCAGTTCTTGGTTGCTCTCACCTATCGCGGCCAGAGTTGTCTCCCCCGATGTGATGCGACGCAAGGCGTTGGCGTCGGTGCAGCCGGAGTTGACCAGGTGCCCGTAGAGGTCGTCGTCGTCCCAGGCGGTTGCCAGGTCTATGCCCCCCTTGCCGACGAACACCCGGCCCCGCAGACCGCTTCCGGTGACGTCGACCGATCCTTGCTGACGTGAGCGGGTCAGTAGCCGCAAGACCTCATCAATTGGGACAAAGCCCAGATTCCCAGAAAGTGACACCTCAGCTCCTTTTCAAGGCTCGCTGGTGGAATCGGCCCGCTCTTCGTTGCGCTTTAGACGTTTCTGAGCACGACCTCGGCGGTCGCGTATTCGAGGGCGACGCCGGTCCAGAGTCGGAAAGACGCCAGCGCCTGCCTGAGTAGAAACTCGTGCCCATCGACGACCGGCAAGCCCATTTCCCGGGCGAGGTGTACGGCCGGGGTGGGTCGGGACCCGTAAGGAAGATCGATGAGGCCGCTTGCTGCGCCCATGACCGCAGAAGGCAACCTCTCTCCATGCATCCCGATTGGGGTCGTGTTGATCACGAGGGCACCGGCGACAGGGGTGTCCCAGGGGAGCTGGTCCCCTCCCAGCCGGCCGGTGAGCGAGTCGGACTGGTCACTGCGCCGGGCGGCGACGTGGATGTGACGATGTCCCGTCGCCAGGGCCGCCAGCGCGGCGGCGGCACTGCCCCCCGCTCCGAGGATCAGAACGGGATCGACGTCTTCGAACCCGGGGCTGGTGGTGAGCTCGTCGAACGTGGTGCTGTCGGTGGAGTGCCCCTTGATCATCGAATCCCCCATCACGAGAGTGTTCACCGATCCGGATCTCGCGGCGTAGGGGCTCAACACATCCGCTCTCAGGGCCGCTGCGGTCTTCAGTGGCATGGTGACGTTGAGCCCCGACCACTTCCCTTCCGCCAACTGGTCGACGACTTGTCCCAGGACGGCCACGTCGGCGCGAATGGCCGTGTAGTCACCCTCGAGACCGAAGAGCTCGAGCAAAGCGTGGTGAATGGCCGGTGAGCGCGAATGCGCCACCGGGTCGCCAACGAGTGCGAATCGATACCGGGCCATCCCGGCTGAGTCTGCCACTAAGGGAGGATGCCGTCCTCACGAGCTTGGGCCACGTTGGCGTTGTGCTCATCCAGGGTCGTGGCGAATGCGTGCCGGCCCTCGGTGTCGGAGAGCACGTAGAAGAAGAACTCGCTGGTGGCTGGTGCCGCGGCTGCCTCCAGTGATGCCCGGCCGGGAGCGGCTATCGGAGTGGGTGGGAGACCCGTCACCAGGTAGGTGTTGTAGGGGGAGTCGACATCACGGTTGAATTCGGCGACGTCGCGGGTACCCAGGGCGTAGAGCACGGTGGCGTCGATGTCCAGCGGCATGCCTTCGGCGAGTCGGTTGTAGATCACGCTGGCCACCACTGCACGCTCCTCTTCGACCCGAACCTCGGTCTCGATCAGAGAAGCCAGGATGACCCCCTGGTATGGCGTGTAGCCCAGAGCTTCGAACGTGGTCCAGTCCACCGAATTGACCCGCTGCTCCATGGTCGAGGCCATTCGCTGCAGGATGGCCTCGGGCCCGGCTGTCCGCGAGAACTCGTAGGTGTCGGGGAACAACAGCCCTTCCCAATCGGACAACTCGGGCTGTGCAGGCATGTCCCGGAGCGAGCTGTTCACGCTGCCATCGAGAAGCGCACTCTCATACTCGGCGTAATCGTGCGGCGTGCTCTCGGCCAGTGTGGTGAGGATCTCGCCGATCCGGAGACCTTCTATCACGGTCACCCGATAGACCGACGGAGCCGGGCCCGACACCAGCTGAGCAACGACGTCGGCTGGATCCATGAGGGTGACCATCTCGTAGGTCCCCGCCTGCAGCCTCTGTGCGGCGTCGACGTTGCGCACCGCCACCTCGAACTCGAGGGCAGAGCGAACGACACCCTGTGCCGCGAGGATCGCGCCGATGTCCTGGCCGGTCGACCCGGTGGGGATCTCTATGGTGACTGGCTGGCCGGGCTCGACATCGACCGGGGCATCGCCGACGTCCTGTTCTCCCAGCGCGTCACCGACGGTTCTTCCCAGATAGGAGGCACCAGCGATCACCAATATCGCGGCGAGGACGATTGCGCCGGCGATTGTGACGATCTTGAGGATGCGGGACCAGGTGGGCTGATCGGGAACTGGTTCGAAGGTCATTGGGCTCCAGGTGATTCGACGCCGGGACATGTTCCCGGGTTCCCGGGGCGGCGTCTCGAGTCGAGGTAGGTCTGGAGGATGATGGCTGCGGCCACCTTGTCCACTGTTTCTTTCCGTTGTCTTCTCTTCATCCCCGACTCGAGCAATGCGCTCTCCGCCATGCGCGATGTGAATCGCTCGTCGACGTAGGTGACGTCGATCTGGAGGGCGGCCCCGATCTCCGCTCCGAGTTCCCTCGCTCTGGCCGCCGAGTCACCTTCGTTCCCACCCAAACCGGTAGGCAAACCCAGGACCGCCGCTCCGATCTCGTACTCCTCGGCCAGCTGTCGCAGATAGGAGACGACTTCGGACCGCGGAATGACTTCGAGAGGGCGTGCCGTGAGGCCAAGGCCGTCGGAGATGGCGATGCCGATCCGCCTCGTGCCGTAGTCCACTCCGACGATGCGGCTCATAGGCCGGAAAGCGCCCGCCCCAAGCTCTCGCGTGCCCTTTCCAGCGCCTGTTCGAGGCCACTGCCGTTGGGCCCGCCGGCCTGGGCCAGCTCCGGGTCGCGGGACCCTCCGCCTCCGAGCTCCCGCGCGGCGTCTGCGATCAGCTCGCCGGCGGATAAGCCCCGTTCCACGAGATCAGGGGTGAGCAGGCCCACCAGGGCGCCTTTACCCAAGTGACTCGATCCGACGACCACCAGAGCGGGTGGTCCGAGACGATCCCTCACGCCCAACGCTATCTGGCGGAGCTCGTTGCCACTCACGTCGCCGGCGTCGGCGACGACAACCGAGGCATCGCCTACTCTCGCTGCGTCGGACGAGAGGTCCTCGGCGAGGCGACCCATGCGCCGGCTGGCGATGGCGTTCAGCTGCTCTTCGAGGCCATCCATCTTCTCGAGGATTTGCTCGATACGCTGCGGGACCTGGCCCGGGGAGGTTCGTAGCAGCTCTCCGGCGCGCCCCAAGGCCTGGCGCTGCGAGATCAGATGGTCGTAAGCCGCCATCCCGGTGAGCGCCTCGATGCGGCGCAGATTCGAGCCGATCGAGGACTCGGAAACGATGGCAAGCGGCCCGACCTGGCCGGACGTCACCGTATGGGTCCCTCCGCAGAATTCGGTCGAGTAATCCCCCACTCGCACCACGCGGACGATCTCCCCGTACTTGTCACCGCAGAAGGCGAGAGCC
>Ga0256867_10000303_pt1 | contig 19189 bp, 20 predicted proteins | sample RVTome_15_FD_185939 | JGI IMG/M metagenome (GOLD analysis project Ga0256867, IMG submission 185939) | Soil microbial communities from uranium-contaminated site in the Upper Colorado River Basin, Wyoming, United States - RVT150D86 (HiSeq) ... | reverse complement strand
GATCGCCGAGACGGCCATCCAGGAGGACGCCGACGCGGTGGGACTCTCGAGCCACTCCGGCGCCCACCTGACGTTGTTCCCGAAGGTCGTGGCGCAGTTGCGCGAGCGTGGAGCCGGCGACATCCTTGTCTTCGGCGGCGGCGTGATCCCCGTCGACGACATCCCCACGCTCAAGGAAGCGGGCGTGGCCGAGATCTTCACGCCGGGCGCGAACACGGGCGACATCGCGACGTGGCTGCGCGAGCGGCTGGAGGCGCCGTCCACGAACTAGTCCGACAGCCGACCGACACATTGGGAGCCCGCTCTGGATCTCTACGAACATCAAGGCAAAGAGCTGTTCCGCGCCCACGGCATCTCGACGCCGCGCGGAATCGTCGCCGAGACGGCCGAGGGTGCGGCCGAGGCGACGCGCGAGCTCGGCGGGAAGAGCGTCGTGAAGGTGCAGGTGCAGGTCGGGGGCCGCGGCAAGGGTGGCGGGGTCGTGCTCGTCGACTCGCCCGAACGCGCCGCCATGGAAGCCGCACGCATGCTCGACTCGGACTTCAAGGGTCACGAGGTGCGGCAGGTGCTCGTCGAGGAGCTGCTCCCGATCGCCCGGGAGTTCTACACCTCGATGCTGCTCGACCGCTCGGAGGGCGACTTCCTCGCGATGATGACCGCCGAGGGCGGCATGGACATCGAGGAGCTCGCACGCTCCCGGCCCGAGGCGCTGCGGCGCGTGCACGTCGACGCGATGCTCGGCCTCAGGGCCTTCCACGTGCGCGAGCTCGTCGGCACGTTGCCGGCCGACGCGCGCGAGGGCGCCGCCGACGTGCTGCGCCGGATGTACGAGCTGGTGGGGGAGCGCGACGCGACGCTCGTCGAGGTCAACCCCCTCGTGCAGCTCGACGACGGGTCGGTGGTGGCGCTCGACTCGAAGATCGCGGTCGACGACAACGCGCTGTTCCGCCACCCCGACATCGAGGTCTTCAGGGACGCGTTCCCGATCGACCCCGTGCAGGCTCGGGCGAACGAGCAGGGGCTGCAGTACGTGAAGCTCGACGGCAGCGTCGGCATCATCGGCAACGGGGCCGGGCTCGTGATGTCGACGCTCGACCTGGTGGCCCAGGCCGGCGCGAAGGCGGCGAACTTCCTCGACGTGGGCGGGGGAGCGAGCGCCGACCAGATGGCCACCTCGCTCGAGGTGGTGCTCTCCGACCCGGCGGTCGAGGCGGTGTTCATCAACATCTTCGGCGGCATCACGCGCTGTGATCTCGTCGCTGAAGGGGTGCTCGGTGCGCTCGAGCGCGTCGAGGCGACGGTGCCGCTGGTCGTGCGCCTCGACGGCACGAACGCCGAGGCAGGCCGGGAGATCCTGGCCGCGGCGGCGCATCCGCGCATCGTGCCGGCGGCGACGATGCTGGAGGCCGCGGAACGAGCGGCGGCGATCGCGAACGGAGCGGCGGCGTGAGCATCCTCGTCGGCGCGGAGACGCGGCTCGTGGCGCAGGGGCTCACGGGCAAGGAGGGAACGTTCCATACGCTGCGCAACCGCGCCTACGGAACGAACGTCGTCGCGGGCGTGACGCCGGGCAAGGCGGGGCAGGACGTCGAGGGCATCCCGGTGTTCGACACCGTCGCCGAAGCCGTGCGGGAAACCGGCGCGAACACGTCGATGGTGTTCGTACCGCCCCGGTTCGCGGGCGAGGCGATCCTGGAGGCGGCCGACGCCGGCATCGATCTCGTGGTCTGCATCACCGAAGGCATCCCGGTCAAGGACATGGCGTACGTGCACAGCTTCCTGAAGGGACGTGACACGACGTTGATCGGGCCGAACTGCCCGGGCGTGATCTCGCCGGGCATAGCCAACGTCGGCATCATCCCGCCCGAGGTGTGTCTGCCGGGGCGCGTCGGATTCGTGAGCCGCTCGGGCACGCTCGTGTACCAGATCGTGCACGAGCTCACGCAGCGGGGCATCGGGCAGTCGACCTGCGTGGGCATGGGAGGCGACCCGGTACACGGCATCGGATTCATCGAAGCGCTCGCGATGTTCGAGGACGACCCGGAGACCGACCTCATGATCATGACCGGCGAGATCGGCGGCGACGACGAGGAGCGCGCCGCGGCCTACATCGCGGGCCGCGTCACGAAGCCGGTCGTCGCTTACATCGCCGGGTTCGAGGCGCCGCCCGGCAAGCGCATGGGACACGCGGGCGCGATCGTCACCGGGTCGCAGGGCACGGCGGCCGCGAAGGCTGATGCGCTGGTCGCCGGTGGCGTGCGGGTCGCTCGCACACCGAGCCAGGTCGCCGATCTGGTTCAGACGGCCCTGGTATGACCCGCGCGCGGCCGGCCGACCGTCCGGTCGACTCGGCCGTGCGCGACGTGCTCGCCGCCGGGCCCACGGCGGCGCTGCGAGGTGCCGTCGCCGCGCTGGTGGTCGCCGCGTCGGGACAGGCGCCGCCCTTCCTCGTCGGCCTCGTGGGCGGGGGCCTCGCCGTGGTGACCCAGCTGCGCGTCGGTTGGCTCTACACGATGGCCGGGCACGCGGTCTCGATCACGGCGACCGGCTCCGGCGGCTCTGTCGCCGGGCTCGGCGGGGTGTTCGATCTCCGGTTGGGCATGCTCACGATCGCCGCGCTGGGGGTGGCGATGCTCGTGACCGGGGCGCGTGCCACGGCTCGCCGTGTGCACGATGTGGGCGCGAGGCGTCCGCTCGCCGGTGCGACCATCGCGCTGCCCTACGCGGCGCTGCTCGGCGCGGTGAACGCCGCCGTGGACCTGCGGCTGCGCGCCGGAGGCGGCTTCCTGCCTGCATCGACCTCGATCGCAGCCTCCGTCGGTGAGGGATTCCTGTTGCCCGGAGCGCTCGCGCTGGTCGCAGGCGCCCTCGGCGGATGGTCCACCTCGACGAGCTGGCACCGACCGGTGGCCCTTGGCGTCCGCGCGGGGTTGCGAGCGTTCGCCTGGGCGATCGCGTTCAGCCTGGTCGGGCTCCTCGCGTTCGCGGCGCTCCGGCCCGCCGGGCTCGAGCGTTACGTCGACGAGGTGACCTCGGGCGGTCCGGCCCGGGCTGCGCTGTACCTGGGGCACCAGGCGCTCACGCTTCCCGACCAGGCGATGTGGGTCCTGGCGCCCTCGATGGGAGGATGCGTGTCGTTGCGGATCGATCCGGCCGCGCACGACGTGATCTGTCTCGACCGTCTCCCGCGCGGCCCCGACCCCGCCACGTGGCTGCTCACCGAGCTCGGCCGGGTCGAGGGGGTTCCGAGCACTGAACCTTCCCCCGCCGTGACGTGGCTGTTCCTCGCCGTGCCCGTCGCGGCGATCTGGTTGGGGTTCCGAGGGCCCGTTGGTGCGATACCGCCGTCGGTCCGCGTGGCGCTCGCGCGCACCGCCGCCGGCGGCGCGGTCTTCGCGACGCTGGTGACGCTCACCTCGATGGCGGGATCGCTGTGGATGTCGCTGCGTGAGGGCGACGATCTTCGCACGGTGGCGATCGGTCCCGATCCGATCTCGACCGCGATCCTCGCGCTCGTGTGGGGCGTGGGGGGCGGAGCGGCCGTGAGCATGCTGGGCTCGCTCCTGGGAAGGCTCAGTCGCTGAGCTTGACCTCGCTGAAGTTCGATTCGATCTGCGTGAACCGGCCCCACGCGGCGGCCCAGCCGGCGTCGTCGCGAGGGAACTTCTCGACCGGCGCTTCGGGCGCCTGCCGGTCCCAGATGCCGAAGAACGTGCGCCCGTAGCCGAGCAGGTAGCGGGTACCGGAGTGCGTGTACTGCACGGCGGCCGCGTCGTCGGGATCCATCGGCGTCGCGGGCCCGCCCTGGGGCGTCGACGAGGCCGCGTTCGACCGGGTGCCTTCCACCGCCGTGTTGTTCGGCTCGAGCGCGATGAAGCGAAGCCACGCCTGACGCCACCCCTCGTCGGTGCGGGGGAACCGCTCGGAAGGTTGTGCCGGAGACTGCCGGTCCCAGATGCCGAAGGAATCGGTGGAATAGCCCAGCACGTACCTGAATCCCGAGTGCGTGTAGCGGACGTCTCCGCCGGCCGCCTCGGTGTCCTCGCCGCCGCTCCCTGCAGCCGGTTCCCTGCCGCCGGCACCTCCGGAGCCTTCGATCGGAGACGTCGCACCGGCGGTCGTCTCGGTAGCGGACGGAGCGTCGGCTTCCGACGCGAGCCGCGGCGAGGCCGCCGCGGGCGCGGTGGCGGATCCGGGAAGCACCGTCAGGTCGCTGTGGCAGTAGCGGCACTTGATGGCTTCGTCCTGGATCATCTCGGCGCAATAAGGACACTTCTTCACGGCGGTTCCCCTCGTCGTCGGAGACGCCCCAAGGCTACCCGAACGCGGCGTCCGACCCCGCCGGCCGAACGCGCGTCGCAACTGTCATCTCCGGGCCTTCCGCTAGCATGCCCTCGAGATGGGGGAGCGCATCGCCGTGCTGGTGTCGGGCAACGGCACCAACCTGCAGGCGCTGCTCGACGACCCCTTCTGCGGCCCGCGCATCTCGCTCGTGCTCGCCGACCGCCCGGCGATCCGGGCGCTCGAGCGGGCGGAGGCACGCGGCGTCGAGACGCTGGTGATCGAGCCGTCGTCGTTCGACGATCGAGGGACGTTCGACGAGGCGGTGGCCGACGCCCTGCAACGACACGGCACCGACGTCGTCGTCACCGCCGGATACATGCGTTTGCTCGGCAAGGCGGTGCTCGAGGTCTACGCGAGCCGCTGGTTGAACACGCACCCGGCGCTGCTGCCGTCGTTCCCGGGTATGCACGGGGTTCGGGATGCGCTCGAACACGGCGTGAAGGTGACCGGCGTGACCGTCTTCCTGGTGGACGAGGGCGTCGACACGGGGCCGATCGTGCTCCAGGAAGCGATCGACGTGCGCCCCGACGACGATCGGTCGTCCCTCGAGACGCGGGTCCTTCAAACCGAGCACAGGTTGCTGCCGCGGGCCGTGCGCGCGCTCGTCGAGGGGCGCATGGTGGTGGAGGGCCGGCACGTGAAGATCACGGGGGGCGACGATGACTGAGGTGAAGCCGGTGCGGCGGGCGCTGCTCGCGGTGTACGACAAGCAGGGCGTGGTGGACCTCGCCCGGGCGCTCGTCGAGAGGGGTGTGACGCTCGTGTCCAGCGGGGGCACGGCGGCGACGCTGGTCGAGGCGGGGCTTCCGGTCACCCCGGTCGAGCAGGTCACCGGTTCTCCAGAGATGCTGGGTGGACGCGTCAAGACGCTGCACCCCGCGATCCACGCCGGCATCCTCGCCGATCGACGGAAGCAGGATCACGTGGAACAGCTCGCCGAACAGGGCATCGAGCCGTTCGACCTCGTGGTCGTGAACCTCTACCCGTTCCGCGAGACCGTGGCGAGCGGCGCCGGTTTCGACGATGTGATCGAGAAGATCGACATCGGCGGGCCCGCGATGGTACGGGCGGCCGCGAAGAACTTCGAGTCCGTCGGCGTGGTGGTCGAACCGATCCGCTACGACGCGATCGTGCAGGAGCTCCGGCGAGAGGGCGGGCTGACCCGCGAGACCCGTCGGGCGCTCGCGGCCGCGGCGTACGCGCACACCGCCGCGTACGACGCCGCGGTGGCCTCGTGGTTCGCCGAACGGTCCTCCGGTGACGGGCTGCCCGGGTACGTCGGCCTCGCGTACGAGAAGATCGGCGACCTCCGCTACGGCGAGAACCCGCATCAGCGGGGGGCGCTCTACCGCGAGGCGGGGGGGGCGGGCCCGCTCGGCGGTGCGCGGGTCCTCCAAGGCAAGGACATGTCGTTCAACAACTGGTTGGACGCCTATGCGGCGTACGAGCTCGCGGCCGCGATGCCCGCACGGTCGTCGGTGATCGTGAAACACAACAACCCGTGCGGTGCGGCGGCCAAGGGCACGCTCGCCGAGTCCTATCGCGCCGCGTTCGCGTGCGACGAGGTCAGCGCGTTCGGAGGCATCGTCGCCTTCCACGGGGAGGCCGACGCATCGGCGGCCGAGGCGATGGCCGAGGTGTTCACCGAGGTCGTGATCGCGCCCTCGTTCACGCGGGGCGCGAGCGAGGCATACGGCGCGCGTCCGAACCTTCGGGTCGTGGCGGCGCCGCTTCCGACCGCAGCCGGCCTCGACGTTCGGCCGCTGCCAGGCGGTGCGCTCGTGCAGGACCGCGATCTCGTGACCGAGGCAAGGAGCGAGTGGAAGGTGGTATCGAGCCGCGAGCCGTCGGCTCGGGAATGGGCCGATCTCGAGCTCGCCTGGACGATCGCCTGGCGCGTGAAGTCCAACACGATCGTGCTCGTGCGCGACGGCGCCACGGTCGGCGTCGGCGCGGGGCAGATGTCGCGCGTCGACTCGTCGTGGATCGCGACGCGGAAAGCTGGCGATCGCGCCCGGGGCGCGGTCATGGCCTCCGACGCGTTCTTCCCCTTCCCGGATGCGCTCGAGGTCGCGGCGGACGCCGGGTGTACCGCCGTGATCCACCCCGGCGGTTCCAAGGGCGACGAGGCGGTGCTGGCCACGGCCGAGGAACGCGGCATGGCCGTCGTGCTCTCTGGCATCCGGCACTTCCGCCACTGACGGCACCTTGGTCGGGCGTTCGGACAGCGGGGTAGGATTCGCGCCGTGACCGCCCGCATCCTGGACGGCAGGGCCGTATCGGCCGCGATCCGCTCGGAGGTAGCCGAGCGGGTCCGCGCGCTCGCGGACAGGGGTGTGACCCCGGGCCTGGCAGCCGTCCTCGTGGGCGACGATCCGGCGTCCCGGATCTACGTCGGGTCGAAGCACAAGGCGTGCGCCGACGTCGGCATCCGCTCCGAGCAGGTCGACCTGCCGGCGTACGTGACCGAAGGCGAGCTGCTCGCGACGCTCCGACGGCTCAACCGCGACCCCGAGATCCACGGCATCATCGTGCAGCTCCCGATGCCGGCCGGGCTCCGAGAGCTCGAGGTGCAGCGCACGGTCGCTCCCGAGAAGGACGTAGACGGGCTGCATCCCTGGAACGTGGGGATGATGGTGCGTGGCGAACCGACGTTCACGCCCGCCACGCCCTACGGCATCGTCGAGCTGCTGCTGCGCGAGGGGGTCGAGCTCGAGAGCGCCGAGGTCGTCGTCGTCGGCCACGGCGACCTCGTCGGAGCCCCACTGTCGATCATGCTCGCCCAGGACTCGATCCGCGGGAACGCGACCGTGACCAGCACCCACGAGAAGACACGAGATCTCGCGGCGCACACCAGGCGGGCCGACATCCTCGTGGCCGCAGCCGGTGTGCCCCAGCTGATCGGGCGCGACATGATCAAGCCCGGAGCCACGGTCATCGACGTGGGCGTGCATCGGACCGCAGACGGGTTGGTGGGCGACGTCAAGCTCGACGACGTTGCAGAGGTCGCAGGCGCGATCACCCCCGTCCCCGGTGGCGTCGGCCCCATGACCGTCGCGATGCTGCTGGTGAACACCGTGACGGCCGCGGAGCACCAGGCGTTCGCGCAGTGAGCGCTCGCTCGGCGCCCGCCGGTGTTCCATCGGTGGGCGGGCGTCTGGCCGCCGTCCTCGGATCGGGCTCGTTCGCGGTCACCGGCGAGATCGTTCCCCCGCGCGCCGCCGACGGCGTGGCGGTCACCGAACATGCCCGCGCGCTGGTCGGGTCGATCGATGCGGCGAACGTGACCGACAACCCGACCGCGAGCGCGCATATGTCGGCGGTGGCCGGCTGTGCGTTCGTGGCCGGAGCCGGCATCGAGCCGACGCTGCAGCTCACGTGTCGCGACCGCAACCGGCTCGCGATCACGGCCGATCTCCTGGGTGCCTGGGCGCTCGGCGCCCGGAACGTGCTGTGCCTGTCGGGCGACCCCATGCGCGTCGGCGACGAACCCGATGCCGAGCCCGCGAACGACGTCACCGTGCTCGACGTGGTGCGGTCGGTCCGGCGCCTCCGCGACGAGGGGGTCACGAGCGCGGGCCTCGAGATCCCCGATCCGCCCCGTTACCTGATCGGGGTCGCGGAGGTGCCGCTGGCAGACCCCTACGACCCCGCTCGTCTGGAGCAGAAGCTCGACGCCGGTGCAGATCTCGTCTTCACCCAGATCGCCTACGACACCGGAGCGCTGACCGCATGGGCCGACGGCGCCCGCGCCCGCGGCGTGTTCGAGCGCGCCTCGGTGCTCGTGGGGCTCGCGCCCCTCCGCACCGTGACCGGGGCGAGATTCATGGACGAGCGGCTTCCCGGGGTTCGCGTGCCTCCCTCGATCATCGAGACGCTCGAGGCGGCCGGAGACGATGCGCCGAAGGTCGGCCTCGACCTGACCGTCGACGTGCTGGGGCACATCCGTACGATCGACGGCATCTCCGGTGTGCACCTGATGGGCATGGGACACGACGACACCGTGCGCGCGGTCGTCGACGCGGCGAGACTCTTCCCGCGTCCCACCGGCGCCTTGGGGTAGGCGATGGCTCCCCAGGCAGCGTCGCAGCACGTGCCTCGGCCGGAGCTGCCCGCGTTGCGGTCCGCAGCTGGATCCGTGCTCGGACACGAGGTCGAGTTCGTCGAGGCGATGAGTGGGGGCCAACGGCGCGACACCTACCGCGTCGTGACCGTGACCGGCGATCGATGCGTGCTCAGGCTCGACCGAGATGCTGCCTCGCTCGAGAAGGAGGCGGCGCTCACGGCCCTCATCGGGGAGCGCGTGCCCGTGCCTCCCATCGTGGGCTCCGACCTCGCCGGTGACCTCGTGGGTGTGCCGTTCACGATGTCCGCCTATGCCGAGGGCGATCCGCTCGACGAGGCCATGGCCACGGCGGGCGGGGACGAGGCCGCCGCGATCGGACAGGTCGTCGGCAGCACGCTGGCTGACATCGGTATGTTCACGTTCGACGTCCCGGGTGTGCTGGGGGCGTCCTTGGAGCCCGAGCCGCTCGACGCAACGTTGCCGGGTCTGCTCGTGGCGACGGGGGAACGGGTCCTGCAAGAAGACGAGCCGCGTGAGACGCTCGGCGGCTCGGTCGCCGACGGATTCCTGGCGCTCCTGCAGGAAGCCGCGCCCGCCCTGCAGCCGGTCGCCGCGCAGGCGGCGCTCGTGCACTCCGATTTCAACGGCAAGAACCTGCTGGTGGCACGCTCGGCCGACGGAGGACCCGAGGTCGCCGCCGTCCTCGACTGGGAGTTCGCCTTCGCGGGTCCGCCGTTGGCGGACGTCGGGAACATGTTGCGTCGCCAGGACCGGCTTCCGCCCTCGTTCGTCGACTCGTTCGTATCCGGGTTCGCGGACCGTGGCGGCCGGCTGCCTCCGGGGTGGCGATCGATCGCGGCGGCGCTCGATGCGCTGGCCCTGCTCGATTTCCTCGACCGAGGGGCGAGAGGGGAGCATGGACCGATGTACGCCGACGCGTGCGCGCTGATCGAGGAGGCCGTCGCGCGCGGCGACCTCGCTCCGCCACCCCAGGCGTAGTCTCCACCGAGTGGCGACGCTCGTGATCCGGAACGCCCGTGTGGTCACCGTCGACCCGTCGTTGCAACGGGCGGCCTCGGTGGCGGTCGAGCACGATCGCATCGCATGGATCGGCGACGAGGCGGGCGCCGGTGCCCACATCGGACCCGATACCGATGTGATCGATGCCCATGGGGCGACCGTCCTTCCCGGATTCATCGACACGCACAACCACGTGCGGCTCGGGTCGAACCCACTCGAGGTCGACCTCGCCGGCGCGACGACGCTGGAAGAGGCGCAGGCCCGCATCCATGGCCATGCCGAGGCCCACCCAGAACACACGTGGATCGAGGGAGCCGGCTTCAACTACTCGGCGATGCCGGGCGGGCGGATGCCGACCTGGCGGGACCTCGAGGGCCTGACCGGCGGCAGGCCGGCGTTCCTGCTGACCTACGACGTACACAACGCGTGGTTGAACCGCGCAGCGATGGAGGCGTTCGGCATCGGTCGGGACTCCGAGGCCCTGCCGTGGGGGCGGGTCCGGCGCGACGACGACGGCTTTCCGACGGGCATCGTCGGGGACTTCGCCGTGTCGGGTATCAGCCGGGCGGGACAGGCCGCGCTCGAGGGCATCCTGCCCGGCTACGCGAGGGAGCTGCAGTACGAGCGGACGCTCGAGAGCCTGGCCATGGCGATCGGGTTCGGCATCACCACCGTCGTGGAGCCGCAGAACTCCCCGGACGACATGTGGATCTACAGTCGAGCGCGGGACGAAGGGCGACTGGGGCCCCGGCTCGTGGCAGCGATGTATCACCCCGTCGGGACCTCCGACGCCGAGCGGGCCGAGTTCGAGGCGATGCGCGCGCGGTACGACGACGACCGACTACGGGTCGGGCCGATCAAGCTCTACGTCGACGACGTGATCGAGCCATGGACCGCGGCGATGCTCGAGCCGTACGCGAATCGTCCCGAAGAGCGCGGCGACCCGTTCTGGCTGCCCGACGAGTTCGCCGAGGCCGTGATCGAGCTCGAGCGGCACGGATGGTCCTGCCACGTGCACGGAACCGGTGACCGGGGCCTCCGCATCGCCCTCGACGGTTTCGAGGCCGCCAGGCTCGCCAACGGCGACGTGGGCGCGAGGCACGGCGTCGTGCACGCCGAATGCCTGCACCCCGACGACGTGCCGCGGTTCGGCGAGCTCGGCATCACGCCGATCATGCAGCCTCGGCACTGCGCGCCCGAGATCGTCGCCGACTGGCGTGCCAACGTCGGCCAGGCGCGTTGGCGATACGCGTGGGCGTTCCGTTCCCTCCGCGACGCCGGGGCGACGCTCGCCTACTCGAGCGATTGGAACGTCGCCGAGATGGACCCGATGGTGGGCATCTACACGGCGATGACGCGGGCGAACCTCGATGGCTCGGATCGGTGGGTGCCGGAGGAAACCGTCGATCTCGAGACCGCGATCCGCGCCTACACGATGGGCGGCGCCTCGGTGATCTTCGCCGAGGACCGCCGCGGCTCGATCACCGTTGGGAAGCAGGCCGACATCGTCGTGTTGAGCGAGGACCTCGTGGCCGCGGCCGAGGCCGACCCGAGGCGCGTGCTCGACGTTGGGGTGACCCACACGATCGTCGGCGGCGAGGTCGTGCATCGAACCTGAGGGTCCGGGGCGGCGCCGGTCCTCAGCACGTGAGGTGCAGGGCCGCGGCCGACGTCGCCGGGTCCAGCTCGCCGAAGCGCTCCACGGCTCGGTCGGTCGGCAGGCACTCCACGTCGACGCCACGCGCGCGGAGGTCGTCGAGCACCACCGGATCGGGTTCCATACGACCGGCGGCTCCGGTGCCGACGACGAGCCGCGGCGGAAGCTCGGCCCACACCTCGGAGAGGTCCTCGCGGACGAGGCGATGGCCGTCGCTCCTCCACCAGTTCCGAACCAGCCGGCCAGGCAGCACGATGACGTCGCGGGTGAGCGTGTCTCCGTCGACGACGACGTGGCCGAAACGGTAGCCGGAGATCCTCGACATGGGCCCCATGATGCCGCAGGGCGGTCCGAGGACCGCCCTCGCGACGTGGAGCTGCCGGCCTATCAGCCGGACATCGACGACGCGGCCTTCTCGTTGTCGTCGGTCACGACGACGCCGCGATCGCTCGTAGCCAGGTACAGCGCGCGCACGTTGATACCCGCGTCGGCGAGACGACGCGCCATCGCGCCGAGCGTTCCGGGCTGGGTTGCGCCCGGCACCGGCTCGGTGAGGATCGCGTCGGCCTCGCCCTCGACCTTGAGCCCTGCCGCATCCAGGGCTTGGCGGGTCGTGGCGGCATCCGTCACGCAGATGTGGATGAGGCCGCGTCCTTCGAACCCGAGGCCGCACACACCCTCGATGTTGACTCCGGCCTTCCCGAGTGCCTCGCCGATCGACGCGAGCCCGCCGGGGCGGTCCTCCACCGAGATCGTGAAGTCGGTTGCCATGCTCCCTCCTTCCTCTTCGGCTCCCTACGGCATACGCCTACAGGGCACTGCCCGTCAACTCGCGCGGCCGGCGCATCCCCGATCGCTAGGGAGGCACGAAGCCCATCCGTTCGAACATCCGCTCGAGCACGGGCGCCGAGGCCGAGCGCGCCCGCTCGGCGCCGGTCGCCAGCAGATGCACGAGCTCACCCTCGTCGGCGCGGATCTCCTCGTAGCGCCGGCGCACGGGGTCGAGCACCGCGACGACGGCATCGGACGCTTCCTCCTTCAGGGCGCGGTAGCCCGTGCCCTCGTACCGAGCCTCGATTTCGTCGATCGGTTCGCCGGTGCACACGTGCAGGATCTCCAAGAGGTTCGAGACGCCGGGCTTCGCCTGCGGGTCGAAGCGCACGTCGTTTCCCGAGTCGGTCACGGCGCGTGCGAACTTCCGTGCGATCACGTCGGGCGGGTCGAGGATGCCCACCGTGCCCTGCTCGGTGCCCCCGGTGGTCGACATCTTCCGGGCGGGCTCCTGCAGATCCATGATGCGCCCGCCGATCTGCGGAACGATCGCCTCCGGCAGCACGAGGGTGTCGCCGAACCGCGAGTTGAACCTCTCGGCGACGTCACGTGCCAGCTCCAGATGCTGGCGTTGATCGTCGCCGATCGGCACGCGGTCGGTCTCGTAGAGCAGGATGTCGGCGGCCATCAGCACGGGATAGGTGAACAGCGCCGCCGAGACGAACGCCCGGCGCTCGCCCTTGTCCTTGAACTGGGTCATGCGGCCGAGTTCGCCGACGCTCGTCGCGGCCGACAGCAGCCACGCGGCCTGGGCGTGTGCCGTGACATGGCTCTGCACGAACACCACCGAGCGCTCGGGGTCGATGCCCGTCGCGAACAGCATCGCCGCGAGGTCCAGCGTGCTCGTATTCAGGTCGGCGGGGTCGTGCTCGACCGTGATCGAGTGCAGGTCGACGATGCAGAAGAGGGCCTCGCCCAGATCCTGGGTCGCGGCGTACTGCCGGAATCCTCCGCTGTAGTTGCCGAGGTGCTTCGCACCGGTCGGCTGGATGCCCGAGAATATCCGCACGTACCCACGCTACCGGACCGAGCACGCCCCTTCGACACGTTCGCGTCTGGGCTGCCTCGAGGGCGCTACTCGACCGGCCCGACCGCCACGCGCAGCAGCAGGATTCCACCGATGATAAGCGCGAGCCCGAGGATCGCGAGCGGAGGAAGCGCGTCGCCCCAGATGACCTTCCCGAGGACCGCCAGGACCGCGACGCCGATCGCGCTCCAGATCGCGTAGACCATGCCGACCGGCAACGTCTTCAGGACCTGCGCGAGGAGGAAGAACGAGAGGCCGTACCCGATGACGACCACGATCGAGGGCACGAGGCGACTGAACCCCTGTGACGCGCGGAGCGATGCGGTCGCAGCGATCTCGCTGACGATGGCGATCCCCAACATGAGCCAGGCGTTCATGGGGACTCCTCGGAGACCATCGCTCGGAGCCGCTCGATCACCCTCCGTCGCATCCCCGGGCGGAACGGTTGCGTCCCCAGCACGTCCGCGAGCCAGAGCCCGTCGGCCGCCAGACGCACGATCGAGGCGGCGACGACGTCCGTTCCCTCCGCCCGGTCCGCAGCGGGGGCGGGGGCGATGAGATCCCGCCACGGTTCGAGCAGGTCGGGCTGCTGGACGAGCGCTCCGATCAGCGCGACCCAGCGCTTCGACTGAGAGGCGTCGGCATCGGTGCACGCCGACAGGTACGCACGCGCCGTCCTGCCCCGGATCTCGGGGTCTGCGCCGGCGGCACGTTGTGCGGCAGCTTCGAACTCCTCCCGCAGGGAATCGACCATGCCGCGGATCAAGGCGTCCTTCGAGGGGAAGTGATACAGGAGACCGCCCTTGCTGATGCCGGCCTCCGAAGCGACCGCCTCCAGCGTCACCGCCGCGATGCCGTCGCGGTGCGCGAGCCGGAACGCGGCGTCTAGCACGTTCGCACGGGTTTCGCTCGCGACGGATCCGGTCGGGGCCACGACCCACTATACCGTCTGGACGGTACAGTCACACGACTCGGCCGTGTCGAGCGTCCGCGCTCCCGTCGAAACTAGCTGCGTTCCTCGAGCGGAACCCAGACCTGGTCTCGCGGCCCGACGTAGTTCGAGCCCGGTCGGATCACCTTGTTGTCGGCGTACTGCTCGCGAACGTGGGCCGTCCAGCCGGCCATGCGCGCGAGGGCGAAGATCGGGGTCATCAGGTCCGTGGGGATGCCGAGGGAGTGGTACACCCCGGCCGCGTAGAGGTCCACGTTCGGCCATAGCTGCTTCTGCTCGTAGACCGTGACCTGCAGCGCCTCGAAGATGTCGGCCCATCGCTCGTCGCCGTGGCGTGCGCCGACCTCGCGAGCGAGCGCCTTCAGCACCGTCGCCCGCGGGTCCATCGTGCGATAGACGGCGTGGCCGAACCCCATGATCTTCTCGTGACGCTCGAGGCGGTCGCGCACGTACGCCTCGGCCCCGCGAGCCTCGCCGATCTCTTCGGCGGCCTTCATCGCCTCCTCGTTGGCCCCGCCGTGCAGCGGCCCCTTGAGCGCGCCGATCGCGCCGGTGATCGCGCTGAACATGTCCGAGAGCGTCGAGGCGATGATGCGTGCCGTGAACGTCGATGCGTTCATCGTGTGGTCGGCGTAGAGGATGAACGTCGTGTCGAGCGCGTCGGCGTCGTCGTGGTCGGGCTCGTCGCCCGAGAGCATCCACAGGAAGTTCGCGGCGTGGGGCAGCTTCGGGTTCGGCGGCACGATCTCCTGCCCGGTGCGCATGCGCTCGTAGTAGGCGATCAGCGCAGGGACCTTGGCGATCAGCCGCATCGCCTTGCGGTACTGCGCCTCGGGCGAGGCATCCCACCCGTCGGGGTCGTAGGCGGAGGCCGCCGAGATCGATGTGCGAAGCATCGACATCGGTGAGGTCTGCTGGGCGAGGGTCGACATGAGCTCGGTGAGGAACGGACTCAGCTCCCGGTTCTCCACGAGGAACTCGTCGAGCTCGTCGAGCTCGACCTGGGCGGGCAGGCGGCCGTGGTGCAACAGGTAGACGACCTCTTCGAACGTGGCGTGTTCGGCCAGGTCGCCGATGTCGAAGCCCACGTACCAGAGGCGTCCCGCTTCCCCGTCGATGTCCGAGACGCTCGTGTCGGCGGCGACGACCTCCCGCAGCCCTTTCTCGCTCACGTGTGGCCACATCCTTGGGTCCGGGGCGTGCTCGAACGCACGCCGAGGGCCCGCGTCGTGCGTGCGGGCTTCTGACAGGATAGTCGGCGGCTCCGTGGCCGAACAAAAGGCGACATGTCCCGCACGACCATGGGCAGGAAGGACCGAGTTGGCGATCCGCGTCACCCTGATCCCCGGCGACGGCATCGGCCCGGAGGTGATGGAGGCCACCAGGCGAGCGATCGAGGCCACGGGGGTGGCGATCGACTGGGAGCGCAAGCCGATGGGCGCCGGAGCGTTCTCGCGCACCGGTCGAGCGTTGCCCGCCGAGACCCTCGACTCGATCCGCGCGAACCGTGCAGCGCTCAAGGGCCCCATCGAGACCCCGGTCACCAGCGGCCTCCGCAGCTCGAACCTCGAGCTTCGCAAGTCGCTCGACCTGTACGCGAACGTGCGCCCGTGCAGGCTGTACCCGGGCGTGCCGAGCGTCTACGACGAGCTCGACATCGTCGTCGTGCGCGAGAACACCGAGGGCATGTACACCGGCCTCGAGTTCGAGATGGGGACCGTCGCGGTGAAGGAGCTGATCGGGTTCGTCGAGGACACGACCGGCCGGCGGATCCGCGAGGACTCCGGGGTCTCCATCAAGTCGATCAGCGAGGAGGGAAGCGAGCGCATCGTGCGGTTCGCGTTCGAGGAGGCTCGCCGGCGCCGCCGAACGAAGGTGACGGCCGGCCACAAGGCAAACATCATGAAGTTCAGCGACGGGCTCTTCCTCGAGGTGGCTCGCCAGGTGGCCGCCGGCTTCCCCGACATCGCCTTCGAGGATCGCATCATCGACGCGCTCTGCATGCAGTTGATCCAGACGCCGGAGCGCTTCGAGGTGCTCGTGCTGCCCAACCTCTACGGTGACGTCGCCGCGGAGCTGTGCGCGGGTCTGATCGGCGGCACCGGGGTGGCTCCCGGCGGGCACTTCGGGGGGTCCGAGGGCGTCGAGCTGGCGGTGTTCGAAGCGACCCACGGCACGGCTCCCGATCTCGCCGGCACGAACACCGCCGACCCGGTGGGGGCCATGCTCAGCGGCGCGATGCTGTTGCGACACGTCGGTGAAGGCGATGCGGGAGACGGGCTCGAGGCTTCGGTGGCGTCGGTGCTCGCCGACGGCACGCATCTCCCGAAGGACCTGCGCGCGCCCGGCGACGATCGTCCGCCGGCGGGAACGTTCCAGTTCGCCGACACGGTGATCGCCGGGCTCTAGTTCGTCCGTCCTCCGGCCGATGCTTCCCAGGTCGGAGCAGAGAGGACGATCGGTCGTGGATACCAAGTCGTGTCCTGTGTGCAGGTCGGTGAACCACGCCGGCATCTCCCGTTGCATGAACTGCGGCGCACCGATGGAGCTGCCGGCCGTGCCGGTCGGGCTCGACCTCGACGACCTGCCGCCCGCCCCGCCGCCCGACCAAGCCGCCTACGGCTGGAACGCGATGGTGGCCCCGACCCCAACGACCCGGCGTCGAGGGTCGGGTGGGCTGCTGGTGTTCTTCGGCGTCGTCGCCACGGTGGCGTTCCTGGGCTGCCTCGCGATGTACTGGTCGGGCCCGGGCATGGACTCGCCGTCCACGTTCTTCGTGCTCGCCCTGTTCACGATGTCCATCTTCGCCACCGTGTTCTGGTTCTGGATGCTGGTCGACGCGATCTCGAACTCGAAGGTGGGATGGGCGCTCGCGATCTTCTTCTTCGGCACGATCGGAGCGCTCTGCTACTCGCTGTTCGGGCGGACCCCCCGGACCGCCAGTTTCTAGCCGGCTCCGGTCGAGCATCCGACGTTCGATAGCCTTGGGCCGGAAGACCGTCCGAACCCGAGGAGCAGGCATGAAGATCACGGTCGTGGGGAGCGGTTTCGTCGGGCAGACGACCGCGATGCGCATGCTCGAGAAAGGCCTCGGCGACGTGGTCCTGATCGACATCATCGAAGGGAAGCCGCAGGGTCTCGCCTTGGACCTCAAGCAGGCCGCCGCGATCGAGGGCTACGAGCCCGCGATCGTCGGCACGAACGACTACGCCGACACCGCCGGCAGCGACATCGTCGTGATCACGGCCGGGTTCCCGCGCCAGCCGGGCATGAGCCGCATGGACCTGCTCGGGAAGAACGCCGCGATCATGAACTCGGTGATCGGCAGCGTCGTGCCGGGCTCACCCGAGGCGATCATCATCGTGGTGTCGAACCCGCTCGACGAGATGACCCACCTCGCCGCCGAAGCATCGGGCTTCCCCAGAGAGCGGGTCTTCGGCATGGCCGGGGTGCTCGACTCGGCGAGGCTGCGCCACTTCATCGCGGAGGCCACGGGCACGCTCCCGTCGAAGGTCGAGGCGATCACGCTCGGCTCGCACGGCGACGCGATGATCGCCCTGCCTCGCCATGCCACGGTCGACGACACCCCGCTGCCGGATCTGGTCGACGCCGCCGTGCTCGAGCGGCTGTTCCAGCGCACGCGCGACGGAGGGGCCGAGATCGTGGGGCTGCTCAAGACCGGCTCGGCGTTCTACGCGCCGAGCGCGTCGGTCGTGGCGATGGTCGAGGCGATCGTGAAGGACACGCACAGGTTGCTTCCCGTCTGCGCGTGGACGACGGGACAGTACGGCATCGACGGCGTCTATGTCGGCGTGCCGGCCAGGCTCGGGCGCAAAGGAGTCGAGCAGATCGTGGAGCTCGACCTGAACGAGGAGGAGCTCGCCGCGTTGCAGGAGGCGGCCGAGGCCATCCGCGCAAAGTGCGCAGATCTCGCCAGGCTCTGATCGCCTCATCGATCGGGCTGGCCCAGCCCGTCCGTCCGGCGCACGTCGGGTTGCGCGGCGTCGCGCCGGGCCCACCCGATCAACAGCGAGCCACCGAGCGCGCCGAGGGCTCCGCCGCCGAGGGCGACGAAGGGTCCCTGGGCAAAGCTCACCCGCATCAGCTCGTCGACCTGTGCGCGTTGGTCGGCGGTCGCGGTGCCTCCGGGCCCCAGGTCGGCGAGCACCTCGTCGACGGCTTCGTTCTCGAGGCGGTCCGGAGACGTGGCGAGCGAGAGGCCGACGACCACGATCGCGAGGATGGCCGCGGTCACGAGGCCGGTCGCGGCCCACTTCGCTATGCCGCCGGGCCGCGACGCGCGGGTGACGCCCAGGCAGACGAGCATGACGAGGCCGAGCGCCAGCACGATCAGGCCGTCGGGGAGATCGATGCCGTAGTAGGTGGGGGTGAGCGCCTCGGGGAGCCCCTCGAGACCCGTCCGCGCCCACGGAAGCAACGCCCCGATGCACACGAGCGCCCCACCGAGGGATCCGGCGAGGAAGCCCGCGAGGCGGAGCGACGTGCGCTCGTCGCGGGCGGTGGGTTCAGGTGCGGGGGGCGGCTCGCTCACCCGCGCATCGTGGCATCCCGCGCACCGCGTTCCAAACACGTCCGCCGGACCCGATGCGCCCGGTACGATCGAGGACATGGCTCGGTTCCGCGATCAGGTGCGAGAGCACGTCGTCGCCTTCTTCACGAACTGGCGGAACCCCGACTACGGGTTCGTCGAGAAGGTCCGGCTCACGTTGCGCAACCGCGCGAAGTCGCTGGCGAACGGAGGGTGCTGCGGGAATCACGGCCAGCCCGGCTGTTGACGCCTTCAGGACGGCGACCCCGGTCGGGGCCGCGAGGGGCACCGCGACCACTGAGGATCGGAGCGCTCAGCTCGGGCTGTGCTCCCAGGCGGTCACCTGAGTCGCGACTTCCTCGGCCACCTGCATCGTCGTCGACGAACCGCCGAGATCGGGGGTACGGATCTCGCCGCGAGCCAACACCTCGTCGACCGCCCATTCCACGTTCTCTGCCGCGGCCTGTCGACCGAGATGGCGAAGCATCATCGCGCCCGACAGGATCATCGCGATCGGGTTCGCCTTCCCCTGCCCGGCGATGTCGGGCGCGCTGCCGTGCACGGGCTCGAACACCGCGTACTCCCACCCGATGTTCGCGCCCGGGATCAGGCCGAGGCCGCCCACGAGCCCGGCGCACAGGTCGCTGATGATGTCGCCGTAGAGGTTCGGCAGCAGCAGCACGTCGAACTCGCCCGGACTGCTCGCCAGCCGGCTGGTCAGATGATCGATCTGGACCTCGTCC
>Ga0256867_10000302_pt1 | contig 19216 bp, 14 predicted proteins | sample RVTome_15_FD_185939 | JGI IMG/M metagenome (GOLD analysis project Ga0256867, IMG submission 185939) | Soil microbial communities from uranium-contaminated site in the Upper Colorado River Basin, Wyoming, United States - RVT150D86 (HiSeq) ... | reverse complement strand
GCTTACGCTTCGCAAGCCGTTATTTATCACAAAGAGGGTGAAACACTTAGAGAGAGTAATCGTGATCGTGCGGAGAAAAGTTGGACTGCGGATTATTTTGAGGTCCGTAACCGCCTTGTATTGACCCGAAAATTTTATCCCTGGGCTTTGCCTATCGTTTGTCTGTCATTCATTATTACCATGGCTAATCGGGTGCATAGAAAACAATGGAAACGCATTGGGATGGTATGCAAAGCAGTGATTGATGCCTTTAAGGTGAGATTAGACACTACCTAAACCCGTATGCGGCCTTGGATTATCAGGTTCGCTTTATCAAGTGGAACATACTGTAGGATGGCACCCAATCAGAGTGTACTCACTCCCGCTGGCGTTTCAGCGCGACCGTTTCTCTCCCCGGTACGGTGCCTCAACCACTTCTGGAACTACCGGGCCATGATTTACCGCTTCTACGTCCGGGAGATGCAAAAACAATACGCCAGCACCGCTCTCGGCGTCGGCGTCGCCGTCGTCCAATCGCTCGCGTTGCTGGCCATCTACGTGTTTGTTTTCTCGTACGTCTTTCGGCTGCGTTGGGGAGACTCCGAAACGGAGGGCAGCGCAGTTGGCTTTGGGATCGTCTTGTTCGCGGGGCTGATCATTTTCAGTTTGCTCGCCGATTCCCTCTCCGCCGCGACATCCTTGATCACAGCAAATGCCAAGTTGGTGACTAAAGTGGTGTTCCCGGTGGAGATTCTCCCGATTGTCGTCGTCCTACGGGTTGCCACCGTTGCCGGTATCAACCTTGGGGTTCTCATGTTGGGCATGCTGTTCACTACGGGCCATATTCCTTACACGGTTCTGCCCGGCATCCTGGTGGTGCTCGCCTTTGCGGTGTTCAGTCTTGGCATTACTTATTTCGTCGCGGCTGTGAGTCCTTTTTTTCGGGATTTATCGCATTTAGTGGGGGTCGTTTTGCGACTTCTGATGTACGGGACACCGATCTTCTATTCTCTAGAGCGCGTCGGCCCGAAACTCCGTCATGTGCTGGTGTTGAATCCGCTGACCTGGGCAGTCGAGTCCGCAAGAATGCTGCTGACCCAAGAGCTCTGGCCCCCCACGTCGTACCTTGTGGGAAGCGGGGTGATAAGTCTCGTGACCTTATACGCTGGAGTGCTCTTCTTTATGAAACTCCGTAATGGCTTCCGTGATGTCCTCTGACAGTGCGATTATGATAGACCGAGTAGCGAAGAGCTACCGGCAATATAAAAAGCCGTCGCATCGATTGCTTGAGGATCTCAGCTTCGGATACCTCACCTTCCATCAGGAGATCCGGGTCCTGCGGGACATTTCTCTCCTCATGAAGAAGGGCGATTGTGTAGGCATCCTGGGGCGCAACGGCAGCGGCAAAAGCACGCTTCTCGGTATTGTCGCGGGAACGGTTGTGCCTTCTGCCGGAGTGGTGCGCCGCAGCGGTCAAGTATCGGCCATTCTTGAGCTTGGAACGGTTTTTTATCCTGAAGTATCAGGCTTTGAAAACATTAGTATTTACGGCGCTGCGTTGCAGATTCCACCGCATCAGCTCGAAGCCAAACGCAAGGAAATTATCGACTATTCTGAGCTTGGCCGCGCGATTAACTATCCGCTGCGCACGTACTCCAACGGAATGGTAGCGAAACTTGCGTTTTCCGTGGCGGTAAGCGTCGAGCCGGATATCCTCCTGATCGACGAAGCGCTTGCGGTGGGTGACATCGCCTTCCGGCACAAAGCGATTAGTACGATTCAGCGCATGAAGGAGAGTGGCGTCACGATTCTATTCGTGACGCACAATCCCGCTCAGGTGATCGCACTGGCCGACCATGCATTGATCCTTGAGGAGGGGAGGATTTTTGCTCAAGGCGCCCCCAATGTGGTCGTACCAAAATACCAAAGTATGATGATGGCGGCTAGTGATCGGCCCCTTGCCCCGCCTGCAAGCTGCCTCTCGAAGGAAAATTTCGAAAGTCACATCAACAAATCGGGGCGGCGTTACGGACACGGCGGGGCGAGGATTCTGGGCGTGGGCGTTTACGAAAATGGGGTCGGGCCGGTTTTTGCGATTGCCACTGCCAGTGAAATGACGATACGCATTTCCTGTGAAGCCGAACGCCACATTCAATATCCCAATATTGGGTTTCTGCTCAAAGACGAGCAGGGCGTGACGATTGCGGGATGCAATCTCCACATGTTCGGATTATTCCCTGAGGCGTTTGAGCCGGGGGAGCAACACACGGCCGAATTTCGGCTACGACTCCCGCGTTTGGTCAGAAATTCTTACAGTCTCCACCCCGCTATTGCAGATGGGCTTGGTAGGGACAGCATATGTCTAGACGGTATTGAACAGGCTTACGTGCTGCGTGTCGACCACCGGGACGAAGTGCACGGTATTTGCCGACCAGATACGGAGGTGGCTCTATTATGAGGCGTCAACATCCGACGGCCGGATCGCATAACGTCTCCCAAGATGTATGTCGCATCGGTTTCGCCGATGCAAACGGTCCTTCCGCACAATGGAAGAACGTCAAGCTTTCCGATCTCCCCTCCGGCTTTGCCAAGGAAGTGGTGGCCAACCTAACGCGGCCTATGAGTTCTGATCTCGAAACACTTTTAACCGAGTTGCGCCGCATTAGCGCTCACCGCTTAACGTTGCTGATTCCGAAATTTGATGCTGAAAGCGAGATCGGCGGCCGACCCTACCGGCTTTCACGCCTGCTTGCAATCAGTGAGTCTCTGGGATTGGTCCTGCGGAATTTACAGGTGTCATCGGACGATGATAACGGCATTTGGCTGTATTTTGTCTGCAATGACGAACACCCTTATGACGGCGAGCGTTTAAGCCTGCTGCAGAGCACCCCTACCACCATTTATGAACACGTCGCCCGCTACGGATTTCTCGTCCATCTCGTGCAGGGAAAGCGCGTCCTCGATGTGGGGTGCGGCGCCGGTTTTGGCGCCGCGCTTTTGAGCTCATTTGCATCGGAGATCGCTGCGATCGATATATCGAGTGAAGCGATTGCGGATGCGAGAAAATTTCGACCTCACCCAGCCATTCGCTATGAGCAAAGAGATGCGCTGGTCGACGAGCTACAACTCGGACTATTCGACGTGATTATCTGTCTGGAAGTGCTTGAACATTTGAGTCCGGATGCCCAAAAGCGTCTGATACAAAACATGTCGCAGTGGCTCGCCGCAGGCGGCTGCGTGGTGTGCTCGACGCCGAATCCTCTATACGATCCACCAAACCCGTTTCACGAAGCGCCCCTCGATGCGCCTGCCCTGGATGCGTTGTTCGCCTCCGCATTTCCGCATCGAGCCCTTTTCACAAACTCCGTTGCGATGGGTGGCATCGTGATTCCCATGGCTGATGATTTCGAATCCGAAGTGAGGTTTTTTGATTGGGACGCTGAAGGACGCCATATTAGAGTTTGTGCCAAAGACGAGCAACAACCGACGTATTTTGTCCTGATGGCGAGCCGGTCCCCACTTCCCCAACTCAAATGCAGCGTGTCACTAGACATCGGCAATCAGCTACTGCAGTCACTCCAGATCACGCGGAAGAAGGAGCAACTGTTCCGTTCTGAGGAAAGCAGTTTGCTCATGTATCGCCTGCGCAACTTTCAAGAGCTATTAAGCCAGACCAAATTAGAGCTCACAGCGAAGAGAGAGCAACTCCGGGATGTCGAAGCGGAAGTCGCGCGCTTAAAGCAAAGCATCACGACGCTCGAGAGACAAGTCCACCATTACCAATCTCAGCTTGAGCAGCAACAACACACGATCGAGCAACTTGAATCAACCTTAGCTACCGCGCGCGATCACGCGCATCACGTGAAACGCGAGCTTGATGCTGTCCGTCTGAGTCGTTCAGACTTGCGGGTTGCGTTGATCCGCAACGAGCGCGAGCGTCTGCATCTCAAGCAGCAACTCGAAGCGCCTCACAGCAAAGTGGCAGGCTATATCGAGCGGATCGGCAGAGGGCCGCGGGAGGCCTGGCAGGCTCTATTTGCGCCTGTGGTCATTCCCGGGCTGCCATCGCCTCCAAGAGAAGGTGACCGCGAGCCGGCTACGGTTGCCCTGTGGCAATATACTTACCAGCGTTTGACCCTGTTCCATGAAAAGTGCACCACGCTCCTCGACGAGATCGAGGGGGCGCCGCGTTTCAATCGCCTGCGTGCGATTGTGCGTCGTCTGCAGTCGTTTACAGGACACGCCGTACCGCCTGCCACGAATCATCTCCAGACGGTCATAGCCCCTCAGCCGGGTCCAACCGGGGCGGAGTTTAACGATCCCTCTCTCATGTACAACAAGTCACGGCAACTGCATGCGCAAGTCATGGTCCTGGCACACCGCCTGGAATATCGCTCTGCACGGCTTTATCGGGCGCTGCATCCCACTTGGGATCGGTTGAAGCAGGTCAAGAGGTGGCTTTCACCAACCGTCGAGGTCCCTGCCGCAGTGGAGCTTTGCACGAACCAGATCCGCAAACGCATTATTGAGCGCCAGGTCGCCGTGGCACACACGGTTTTGGCCCAAGATGCATGCCCCGATCTCATTACGATCGTGACGCCGACCTTCAATCGCAAGGAGCTGCTCAGAAAGGCGGTGGCTTCTGTCTTAGGGCAGTCCTATGTGAATTGGGAGCTGATTGTCGTGGATGACGGGTCGACAGACGGTACGGAGCAGCTCCAAGAGGAGTATAACGATGCGCGTATTTGCTGGGCGACCCAGCCGAGAGGGGGCGTGTGTAAGGCCAGAAACACGGCCCTCAAATTAGCGCAGGGCACGTATATTGCCTTTCTCGATTCGGATAATGTATGGTACCCCGAGTTTCTCGAAAAGATGCATCAAGATTTATCGCAAGCATCGGACCATGTCGTTGCGGTCCATTGCAACTTGAATCTATTTTATGGGGATCGCTTCGTTGAGGTGATGGACGATCGCTATACACCAAGTGCGATGTTTCACCGCCCCCAGATCGATCTGAATGCGTTGATGGTGCGTCGGAGTGCCCTTGAGCGAGTCGGGTTTTTTGATGAGCGGATGAACAAATGGGTCGACTACGAACTCATGTTGCGCCTGAGCCGACTCGGGCATTTTAACCACGTCCGTGCGACCCTCGTTGATTACTTCCGGCTCGACGATGGCATCACCCGTGCCAAGGAAAGCGAGCGGCCCCTAGGTCCCAATCTCGCTATCATCCGAGAGACGCGGCGTACGCTGCTCAAGGTCGGCTACGTGCAATGGGATTACCCGGCCGCATCACAGGCCTTTGCCCATCGAGAGATAGAAGCCCTCAAGGCCAAGGGTATCGATGTCCGTGTGTATTACAAGGAGGACGCGGATCCGGCCGCTTCGTCCCGGCCGGATGTCCCAAGCTATAAAGTGCAGGGGCCGGATGATCTAGCGCGATTGGCGCGCGAGCACGGCGTCCACATGTTACACGGGTATTTTGCCTATCCGCATACTACCCTGCTCTTGTGGCCTGCAGCCCAAAAGGCCGGTATTTTCTTTTCATTCTCCGGCCACGGGGTCGATATTTTTCACCACCAAAACGAAACGCGGTCGCGTCTGAAAGAGATCGCCAGTTCAAATCTGTGCAAGGTGGTGTTTGTCATCGGCACTTTTCACCAACAATATTTTGTGAATAAAGGCGTCTCTGAGGCCAAGATTCGCGTTAATCGGTGCATGGTCGATGACCAGTGGCTCCATATGGCAGGTGGCAACCTGGAGCGCCCGGTGCGACGTATCGTGCTGGTCGGCCGTTTCATCGAAAAAAAAGACCCCCTCTTGTTCTTAGAAGTGGCGCGCGCCTGTCAGACGCTGGACATCGAGTTCGAACTCTATGGATACGGACCGCTCGAAACAGATGTGCTCAAGGCTGCCGAGGGACTGCCCAATACCAAGGTCGAGGTTGGAGCCCTATCCAACCGGCGCGTCCGAGAGATCATGGATGCAGCGGACGTCTTGCTGCTTCCATGCCGGCGTGCACCGAATGGAGACATGGATGGTTTACCCGTAGTCCTCATCGAAGCAGCGTGTCGCGGCTTATTGCTCATTTCATCGTCGGTGTCTTCAATTCCCGATTTGGTCGAAGATGGAGTGACCGGTCTGGTAGCCAATGAAGGTGACGTGGATGGGTTTACAGCGGCTGTACACCAAGCCGTGCAGCTAACGCCACAAGAGCTGGGCAAGCTGAGAAGGCGGGCGCTCGACCGGATTCGAGCCGAGTTCACGCCTGACGTCGTGACGGAAAAACTGATTACCAACTGGTGTAGGTAGGCTATGAGTGGCTCATCCCGCCCTGAATTACACATCTTTTTGGTGACTTATAACAAAGCCGAGCAGGTCCGAGAGGTGATTCGGCGCATCTATGCCTATACGCGGGCGCCGTTCCGCTTAACCATCGTCGATAATGCGTCGGATCAGGACACCCTGAACTTGCTTCAGGCGCTTTATCGTGACAGAAATAATGTGACTCTGATCCGAAACAACCAGAATCGCTGGTGTGGTGGCGGCAGTAATCAAGCTTTGTCCCTGATTGAGGAACCCTTTGCCGCGTACTTATGTAGTTACGAGTGTTTTATCGTGGAGGACGGGTGGGACCAGCGCTGTTTGGACTTTATGCAGCAGCGGCCTCGGGTGGCCCTAGCGGGACACCTCATTGCGAGTCCAAAATATGCGACTGGACGTGGGTATAAGGAACTCGAACGCTTTGCGTTATTTCGCCACCGGGAATATGTTGAAACGCGATTGGACGATGTGTTTTTTCACGTGCAAGGCGGTTTTTTTATGTTGCGGATGGAGGCCGCTCGGCAGATCGGCTTTTTTAATGATGACATTGCTCATGACCATATGGATGTGGAGTTGTCATACGCATTCGAGGCGTCCGGTTGGCAGATCGCTGATTTGCCTTTCGTGAACTCGGTGCACAGCACCACGCTTCCCAATATCGAGGGATATACGCCCCGGCATATCATCTACCATCCGTTAAGCGTGGAGCGCCTCGCACAAATTGAGCGGGAAAAGTCCGAGGCGGCAAAGCGCGGCCGCGCCTGCAATATTTGTGGGTGGAAAGGCGGCACGTTTCGGGACATGGTGGCGCCGCGCTGTATCCGTTATGACAGTATTTGCCCCCAATGCGGCGCCCGCGCATGTCACCGCGCCCTTCTCGGCTATCTGGACAGCACCCTGTCGCTGCCCAGCAAACGCGTATTAGATATCGCTCCCGTGTCCGTATTTCAATGGTACTTTGAACAGCGAGGCGCTGAATATATCTCGATGGCTCCCGATGTGCACGCCACGGTGAGGGGCGATCTCCGGACTGCGCCATGGGCTGACGGATCGTTCGATGTGGTGATTTGCTATCACGTCTTAGAACATATTAAGGAAGATCACCTTGCCATTGGCGAGATCGTGCGTGTGCTCAAGTCACAAGGGGTGGCGTTGGTACAGGTACCGCAAAATCGGTTTCGCTGGCGGACGATTGAATTTTCACAACCCGATGCAGCCAATCATGGACACGTACGTGATCCCGGATTGGATTATGTCGAGCGCTTATGCTTGCCCGGTGTCGATTGTCAGCAGCTCGACTGTGGGAGCGCGTTTGACCTCAAAGAGCGTGTCTATTACGGCATATATAAGGATACGGGGATGACCTACCAACTGGCAAAGCACTAAGCTATGCACACGTTTTCAGGTCAATATCACGACACACTCTCATCAAGGCTAAAGCAATGGACAGAGACCGGATTAATTACCTCAAAAAATACATCCAGCGATTCCAGACTGGTTGTAATACATATCTTTCACCGTTGTGTGATCCCAGTAACAAATATGTGTTTGTCATTGGTTCGGGCTGGGGTACGGAAATCTTTTGGGCTTTATCCAATGGAGCAAAGGAAGTTGTAGGTATTGATCCCAGTCATCGCTCAACCGAACCACTTGATGAGCTCATTCAGGAGAATTTCAGGAAAAAAGTGCATTATAAAACATATCAGGGAATTCTTGAAGAATATATCGCATACGAAAAACGTAGATTTGATCTTATTTTATCTCATAATGTATTTGAGCATATTGAGGACGTTTTATCGACATTAAGAGCTATTCCTGAAATATTGAAAGATAATGGCAGATTAGCCATCTTTACTGATCCCTTATTTTTCAGTTCTGTCGGATCACATTTGAACATTGAACCCTGGGAACATCTATGGGGCGATTTGGAAGCCAAAAAGGATGCATTTGCGGGCTACGAATGGCATCAGTATCAAACTCTTAATCATATGACGACCAGTGATTTTGTCGGTTATCTCAAAGGATCAAAAGCCATAGCTTTACAGTTTTTCCTCAAACCGGACCGTAATCTGAAGAAATTTCAGCTCTATCGTGAGCGAATCGCACAAAAATGTGATGCTTCTATATTAGATTTAACCACTGAGGGAATTTCCGCTGAAATCGCTTGGAAAATGTAAAATGCCTATCTTTTGATCCGGTCATTCCCGGATTGGCTTTCACCCCACATTTGCCGCACGGGCGGTGGCCACGTTCGGGTTGGAGGGGTGTAATCGCTCCCTCCCGAATCCCTATGCCGCTAGTTGCCTATTTTGCAAGCCCTTGGACGTTTCAAGTGGGACGACTGGCATCGGCTTGGACACCAAGTACCTCTGATGGACCTCTTGCCAGACTCGACTCAACTTGATCACCCGCAGGTCCAAAATCCCTTGGCCCCCTTCAATCGTCCATGACATCCCCGCGTTTGAGCCGCTGCGTAAATACGACTTTGCAGGCGGCTTTGATGTGTCAACCATAAAACGGTCATCCAGACAATTTTTCGAAAGCTAGATGGCAAGTTCGTGGTGCATAGCACCGATGACAGCCTGACGCCAGCCGATTTGGCGCTGGGTTACAAGCAACTACAACGGGTCGAAGAGGCCTGGCGCAGCCTCAAAAGCAGCCTGCGGGTGCGGCCGGTCTATCAACTGGGCCGTCCATCGCCTCCACGCCCATGTGACCTTAAGTGTGCTGGCGTTGTTACTGGAGCGGGTCATTGATCAAGCTTGTGGCAATACCTGGCGCACTTGTTGAGCCCTCACGGCGCGGTTTGGCAGGTCACAGAACCCTCTCCAGACGCATCTAACCACTTCCAGGTCCCATTGGCTTCGTAGATATCTCAGGTGCGCGCCCGTCGCATGGATCCCCCGATTATCGCGGCCAGCAGTAGCAACCAAATGACGCCGCCGAAACAGGCTAGCAGAAAAGCCTGTGCCAAACCCGCTGGCAGATACTGTAGAGCCACAGTGTGATTGCCCATCTCAAGAGGTATCGCCATGAATGCGTGCTGTGCCCGATAGATTTTCGCCGGGTTGCCGTTAACGTATGCTTTCCACCCCGGATACCATGTGTACGGGAGGACTAGGATCCTTCGTTTGTCTGTCGAAACCTGAACCCGTAGTCCATTGGGAACTTGCTGGAGACTTGCTCCCTTTTTGGAAGTGGATGCATCCACCTCACCAAACCATTCGTCCGGTTGGGAGGCAAGGACAACCGGCAATTCTGGATGAGCGAGGGAGTAAATCGACGCTATTACGGAAGCCGCGTTCTCGGGGATTACTACCGCCGCATTCCGCAAGTACGCCATGCCGTCGAAAGACTTGTTCTCATAAATTTCGCCAGCCCATGACCCCCACGGCATATAGGCTATCTGGTGCATATCTTCCTGAATTAATCTTCCGAAATTCTCAAAGGATAAGAGAACTATATTAGTCGCATCTGGGCTAAGGTTGACCGTCACGTGCAATTTTGAGCGCGATCTGTTCGGAAGGTGCGGCACAATTTGCTTGGTATTTAGAACATCCCGCAGTTCGACAGCAGTTTGAGATAGTATTTGGTAGACGTCGTCCTGGACAGATATCGTTAGGATGCCTCGCATCGTTTTTTGGGGATCGCGCGCGCGCGCTCGTACCAATGATTGTGCCGTTTCTGGACGTGAAATAGTAAATGACAGAGATGTTCCCGGCAAAACCTGAACTTCAGCGCTATCGATATTGAATGTATTCTCGGGAAACTCGATCGGCACTTCAGGGTGCTTCGTTCCGTTATGATTCAGCAAGGAATAAAGGGCAATATTGGCATTCGTGGCAATAGGGTTCATGTGGCCTGAATATTTGGGGGGGATCGCGAAATAGCGGACACCCATACCAGAATAACTGGGGAGCCACGAGCGGAATGTTGCGTATGCGTAGTTGGGCGCTCTGTCTATGCCTTCAAGGCCGGTGCCTTGGGGGACGAAATTGTCCATGCCTTTGACGAGCTCCCCATAATATTTGTTCGTTATGCTTGAATAAATCTGCGGATCCTCAATTTTGTGGTACGTATTCCAATCGGCAGACACAGTAGGAGCCAGAATTCGACCCTGGGTTTCTCTCAATCCAAGCGCATCGATCTGCTGGGGGATAATTTTGGTCCTGACGTGCTGAAATGCGTCACTTATGGAAGGGCCGTACACTCCTGCCCAGGTTGTTTCCATAACCCGCCCCGAATGGTGAAAAATCTCAACCCCGACGACAACAGCAACAAGACCGGCGACTACCCAGTTCCAGTTCGCTCTGGCTGCACACCACCAGACACCGAGCAAGAAAAACAAAATCGTAAGCCACGCAAACGACAACTCCTTTTGAACATAAAAGCTTTGCTGTTTTGCTATGTTATAATACGTGAATATACCATCTAGAACTTCGGGGATGGACAAGCATGACAGAAAAGCAAGGATCAACGCTGCGTATCGCATGAGCCATCGTAGGAGTTGTCGGCGCTTTTCGTTTTTGCCGGTAATCAATAGGTACATACCATATGACAACGCCAGGGACAAAGGAATTCCAGCCAGAAACCCTGCCCGGTTAACGTTGCTAACTCCGAACAAACTGTCGAAGAGGGCACGAGGACTGGCTTTGATGGCAATGATGACAAATACAACAAATACCCACTGCCAAAACGTATACAACCAGTGCTTGTAGCGAACATGAACCAACGCTAAGAAAAATATAACTGCCACGGCGCTGGTAAAGCCATTGAATGCCTCGTAGTAATTCAAGCCGGGTCCAAACCAATTATGTTCGGACCGTGTAGGAAGTCCGACAATATTTGGATTGAGTAAGCGTGCGAGATTCAGCAACTCCGGTGCTGTGGACTGAATCCGTAGGCTTCGAGGAACGAGCCGCAAATTGAGTAGTGCAGGAATGAGTAAAGGCATACTTAACAATGCGCCGATTGCGCATGAAATAGAAGGAATGCTAACTCGACGCAACCATCTTCCCTTCAAGTCAAAAGGTGGATCTGTAGAGACAAACACTAGCGTAAGGAATAATGTCCCTAACAGAGTGTAAATGTAGATCAAGAACTGAAAATGCCCTGAAAAAGTCATGGCAGCGAGTACGAATGGGAGTATAAGGGCTGCGTAATTGCTGCCGTGGAAAGCGTAATACATGAGAGCAACTGCAAGCGGCAACCAAGATATGGCGCTGGCAGTGAAAAAGTGCGCGCCCTGTCGTGCTAGGAGAGTACTTAGAAAGAAGGACATCACTCCGATAACAGATAGCCTTACAATGCGTCCCCCACTCTCTCGTGTAACGATCTGCATGCACAAATAATGGCCTATAAAAAAGACAATGCCCTTTATGAGGAAAACATGGAAGAAGGCCAAGACAAAGACGTCATCCGGCGCTAGAGAAAGCAGAAAGGTGTACGGATCGATGACACCCGTGAAACCCGCCGAAAAAAAATCAAATCCACATTGTTGATAAAAGTTTATGAATGGAACATAACCTGACAGCCACTGTCGTTTAGCAAAAATCAGCCAGGGTAATATTTGCCGGTGAGAGTCTTCCCCGGGTCGTGTGAAGCCCTCCGCCCCTGTGATCCACGGCCAGTAGGTGATGCCGGCCAGAAACAGCAATGTCAGCAGTGAAGCGCCAAAAAAGACCTTTTCAGCACTATTGCTATACATAGCTGAAACCTCACAATTCAAAGGATATTAAAGCAAGGCGATTTTTCAGAGTAATGCTAAGTTGATCCGATCGTACCGCACCGGGCAACGGAGCTTCGCCAGGAGTTTGGCGGTCTGCACTTGGTCGAGCCAGGGGAGGAGCATTCTGATCACTTGCCCCAGCGATCGACCCATGGCTCCCCCGTGACTCGGTGCCGGCCGAAGTGGCCTGCGTTGGCAGTGATAACAATTATGAGTCTCTAGAGAAGCAATGAGATAAAGGGAAGGAATAGTCAATGAATACTATTGCCGTAACTAGGGTTTTTGCGCGCACATGAATATCTGTGTTCCACGATCAATGTAGTCGTGAATGAAATATACGCGGTATGCGAGATTAAATAGAACCCTCTTTTTGAGGCTTAACTCACCCAGCATAAAATTATCTCGGATATGATCAAAATAACGCTTGGTTAACCATTTCTGAAGGGAGAAAAACGGGTAGCCCCAGAGACGGGCAGCTTTGATGATGAAGCCTAAACTTTCCACTTCTTTGGCAAGTTTTTCGATCTCGAAATGCTGAATGTGACCGTAGTACTCGTCCGGGGGATCCATTGGCACTCCGGGAGTAGTAAGAATAAAGTGACCCGGCGATGCAAGGTGTGCCGCTATCCATCGAAGGATTTTGTGATAATCGGCCGTATGTTCGATGACCTCCGTGCAGATAGCGACATGTATCGGTCTATCTAGTTCGGGAAAGGCGGTGTGAAAAAAATAAGGGGAAGCTATCGTCTGACGTACCTCCTGGATGCCGACCTCCGATATGTCACAACCCCCGAGTTGCTCATCCCGCAAGCCAAACTTTTCCTTCGCCTCAATAAGTAACAGGCCGGTTCCGCAGCCATAGTCGAATATGAAAGTCTCAGGGGAAATGTCACAGAGCGCGAGCGCGTTCATGACGAACCGCCGACGATGGCGACTTGTTGGGTGACTTCGGTATGTCTCGATGCCTTCCATCCAATGCTGATTGTAATCTATCGTCTGTTCAGGGTTCATCCTTTCCCACCTCAATGCTGTTTAGCCCGGACTCTTGCGCTGTCAATTCCTCGGCCACTACAAAATACGGTCGACGCTTTACTTCGTAATAAATTTGTGCCAGATACTCTCCGATAATACCCAAACTTACCATAACAGAGCCCCCTATCAGCAATTGCAATAGGATGACGGTGGGAAAACCGGATAGGGCGACGCCGTAAGTCCACTGGATGAAAACGATGGTCGCCATTGTCAGGGCTACGAGTAATAACAACCCGCCCAATAACGTCACGAAATGCAGAGGGAGAGAAGTGAAGGACGTCAGCGCGGTTATGGCAAGCCGTACAAGCCGAAAAAAAGGCCACTGAGAAGTTCCTTCGACCCGCTCCTGCACTTGCATGGGAATTCGGTAGTGCTTAAAGCCTAGCCATTCGGTCATACCGCGGTAAAAGATCAACGACTCGGGAAGAGCGAGAAATGCGTCAACGACATGTCGATCCAAAAGCTTAAAATCACTCGCACCCCGCAAGTCAAATCCTGAAAACCGATTTAGCAGTGTCGTCAAGATTCGAGCTGAAACCGAGTAGGCTTTTTTTTCCCGGCCTCGATTCTCTTTGACCGCATCGACAACGTCGCAACCTTCTGTCCAAGACTTGACCATCTCTGGAATCAAACTAGGAGGATGCTGGAGGTCACTGTCCATCACGATAACCGCCTTGCCATTTGCACGGGACAAGCCAGCTCGTATGGCTGCCTCTTTACCGAAATTCCGACTCAGTCGAATTCCTTTTAGGGTAGGAATTTCTCGACTTTTTCGTGCAATTATTGACCAGGTTTCATCAGTAGAACCATCATCCGTGAGCACAAGTTCGTAGGGTCTTTTCAAAGCCTTAACGTGTTCAACAATCACATTAAGGCTCGAGGCTAAATGCGATGCTTCATTGTAAACTGGGATTACAACAGAAATCTCGGGGATGTCATTGGACAAGCCGGTAGTCACAAATTCTCCCTCACGCGCTAGCCTAGCAAAGTTAACCGAACGAGTCAACGGTCACTTTCACCCTGACACGGCCGAATAGGCCAAGCAAAGCACATTTTTTTCTCTGGGTCAACGGTCGTTTTTAAGGGTTGGGTACACTCCCAGAACGCCAGGAGAGAATCGATCGATTTTCAGCGTATTGGGCATGGGAAGTCCCCATGCATGGGGAGAACTCCAAGTATTCAGGAGGATCATGCAGAAAATTTACAAATTGACATTGTGCGCTTGATTCAAGATGAACGTGCCGAACTCGATGCCATGACGCGCAAAGGCAAAACGGCCGCTCAAGCCGACTTGCAACAAGTCTATTGCGTCTTTGCCGAGAACGCCCAAGCTCTCGACCCGGAGTATGACCCTGAAACTGTGAAGTCCGACGAGAGCTGGGTGCGAGTGTTGGAGTTGCTGTGGAACTTCTGTCCCTCATCTCTTGGGACGGTGAAAAAGTACGCTGGGCAAAGGTGTCCAGCCGAACGGCTGAACGAGGGCGAAACACCAATAAAATCAGTATGCTCAGCTTTGGAAAATGAGAAGACTAGGATGTACAAAAGCAAAATTTAACAGCTTGAGCCCAATCGGCTCAGTGGCCTCTAAATAGAGTTCTTTGGTGCGAAAATGGACGTGCGGAGCAGGGTATGACGTTTCAGATTTGAGCTGCTCAATAATAATACAATAACCGCCGGGTATGACATGTTGTTTTAAAGCCTTAAGAGCTTCTTTCCAAGCAGCGTCATCAATAATGTGGTATAATACATCTGCACATAAAACTAAGTCAAACTTTCTTTCGAAGCTAAATGCACTCAGTACACCCTTTTTGAAATCACCATCTGGCACCCTGATCCTTGCAAGCTCAAGCGCGTCCAGCGATACGTCCAAACCACTAACGTTTGCCCCAAGAATCCAAAACATTTCGCTAAGCAAACCAATGCCGCAACCGGCATCGAGAATGCTTTTTCCATTAAGATCGGTTAACTGCAGTGCTCGGAGTGCTTCAAAGACCCGTCTTTTCTTGTATGCATATAAAGTCGTATTCTCTTGTTCTGATTTTCGAATATCGCCTACAGAAGCGATTTCGCCTTGCTTCTGTTTGTGCCGATCTATCCAATATTGAGCATTGTCCTGTAGGGTGTCTGAGGATGTCATAATGTCCTAGTGGCAAAATATTAATAATTATTCCATCGAGTCTATTTACCAGGATATAAATTCTGCGCGTGTTTTTCAAGGGTAGCGCCATACCCTGTGCACTTGGCCAATACGGTGGCCATTCAGCGTGAGCTAACGATTCTGTAAACGCCGGTAGATGTAGTGGTATCCCAACTTTCAGGTCGAGGAGTGGGAAGAAGCGGCATCATCCCGAGGTTTTGCATGCTCTCCATTCCATCGAATTCTGTCCCGTATCTCCAGCATCTGCATGCTCTCCCGAAAGGCTATGTTGGTGACATCATACACTCACGCATTATGCAGCATATCAATCAGGCAGATATTGAATACAGCATTCAGGGCTTAGCTCCAGTATTTTGACATCCTTTATAGACTTCGATCAGGGCATCCTCGAAAATATTGTCGCCGAGAACATTACGGAATCGGGTGCTTATATTTGTGTAATCTTTACCCAGTAATTCTTTATATAGAATGACATAATCCACCGCGAGCTGCTCGATTGATTCAATGATCTCTGCATCGTCGATCCCATCGAGAGAGAGCTGTTTTTCTTGCTCATATTCACGATGATGGAGGGCTCTCAAAAACGGCGAGTTCTGCAACTGCTGCAACACATACACGGGTTCTCGTCCTAGATAACCACCAATGATTTTCTGACGGTGTATGGTTTGATGAAAGATATATAGACCGCTGCCACCTCTTGCGCCGATAAAATCTACTGGCACGTTTAGCAGCACCAATTTCTTATCGGGTTCACTTCTCAGCTGGAAGAAGAATGGCGATGTGACCCTTTCGATCGGTTGAAGCTGACGGTCTTGCAGAGGCAAGGTCTCGGCGATGACGAGGCCTAAAATCACCACGAAAAGCCACCGATTGGCAATCTGCGTTTTTGAAAATGTTTTAAAATAATCGAGCGTTATGGTGGCAACGATCGCCAAACAGAATATCACCATGATACCAAATCGACTTGGTGCCCGTGCGACATTGAAAACCGGTATCTTCATAAGGAGTCGATATGGCATAAAAGAGGTCGTCGGCTCGCCCTGAACGTAGAGGGTTGGACCAAATGATAGAACTACGAAACTGAAACAGGTCACATATAGAAAAATCAGCAACCCACGTGTCCTCCGGTCTAGCGTTCTTAGCGCGACATAGACTGACATCATGAACAACAGGATGATCGTATAGCTAGGGAATACACCCTTCTCGAAGGGATTTCCATAATATGAGGATGTAATCTGATCGACCCAGCTTAACGGAGCATGAATACCTATCTTCTTTAGCACTGACAACCACGCACCAGGTGTGTGTCGATTGGGCACCACATAGCCCAGAAGATCAGCATTATTATATTCTGAGTGACGAATAACCGTTTCGTAGGTCCTCGGTGGAAAGTCGCCGTTAGAGGTGGCGACTAGCATCGCGATCACAAACGGCGACATTATCAGGAGGAAAACGAAGACCATTAAGAAGAGGGCTCTTAATGGCAGCTTTTTATACTGCATTGTTTTGTAGACGAACGCGTATATACAAAAAATGACCAAGAATATGCCAGTATACCAACTAGACAGCGTTGTGAGTGCTAGTGAAATTCCTGCCCATATACCAAACTTGAACATAGGACGTTGCTCTCGTTGCTCCACGTGGTCGTAAAGCTTAAAGAAAGAATACATGAACAGGGGAATATACATAGTTCCGAGTGAATCTATTTCATAGAAGCGGAAGCGATCTACGCGATGAATACAAAAGGCAAAGATAAAACTGCCGAGAAAAGCGGTACTTTTTGAGTGTTTAAAGTAATTTCTTAATAGCCAAAACGTCGTCATGCCTGTGGCAATAAAACTCAAAATATAAAACAGATTGAGGATGACTTGTCGCGGCAAAACATACTGGAACGGTACCGACAAATAGGCCCAATGGTAACTTGTTGTATGAAAGGCTAAGGAGGTACCGGTTGGATAATACTCGTAATCCGTAAAGAAGGGAGATTGAAGATTTTCAACGGACTCGCGAATCCACCAAAAATTCCAGAGAAATTGAAAAAAATCAGAGCCGCCGACGCCTGATAGCTCAAAGATGCGCGGGTATGTGTAGAGACATGCAAATAGCGAAAACAGTATCAATGAAAAGAGACATTCGCGCTGACTTAGAGCCATTAAGCGATGCTTCATCCTCAACCTGAACTGGTCGGAGAACACTCTATTCATTCACTGATTCCTCGATGCGTGCAGCCTGCAAGCTTTGTCCCATCTGAGCCTGATCCACAGATGCGCCGACCCACCTCTGCGTGTTTAGTAACAGTTACTTCACGCCTGGCCGCGGACGGCAAACGACCAGGAACTGGAAGGCGAAGAGCGTGGTCCAGAGGCGAGCTAAGCCGTTGGAGGCAATGCCGAGAAGGCGACCGAAGCGCCCGCCGAACACTGCCTCAAAGGGAACACCGACGCCCTGTACGGTGGTGACGTCGTAGCCGCATTCGTCCAGTGTCGACAGAAGGGTACGCTTGGTGCAGAGCCGTTTGTGGAGGAGGTCCAGGATACCTCGCTCCCCGTAGGAAAAAACGACCCAGAAGCAGGTTGAGACGCACACCTAAGAACGCCACGTTGGGCGTTGTCAACACCGCGTAAAAAGCCTGTAACAGGATCTCCGTATCAACGTGAAAGTCATTAGTATTGATCTCAACATGCACCCGTGATAGAAAGGCAGTCGAGTAACCGCGGTAACCGGTGTGATCTTCACTCAAGCTGCGCCCGGTCACGTCGTTTTGAAACCACCTCAGGGTCCGATTGCCCACCATCTTGTAGACCGGCATGCCGCCTTGGGCAGCCGCATGCAAACTATGCATGCGTGAGCCGAGGACGACATCGGCACCCGTTCGATGGTACTGCTCGCTAAATTGAGGTATCATGCGGGGGTCGTATTGACCATCACCGTGAAGGAGGATGACGAAGTCGAAGCCTGCATCGATCGCATCGCGATAGCCGAGTGTTGGGTTGCCACCGTAGCCCAGATTTTCAGGGTGGTGTTTTGCCCGCCGCGGTGCTGTAGCCACGCCGAGGCCCATCAGCAGACTCATCATACGATGCATCATCGATCACCAGCAAATGAAAGTGTGGCTGATTGAAGATCGTCTCAGGTAAGCGCGCCAAGATGGAGTCAATGTGCCGCTCGGAGTTGAAGTGGAATCCGGGGCGAAAATGCTCAACCCAGGTTGAGCATTTTACTGTTGGCGTCTGTCGGTGTAAACATGATATACACCGCCTTGCAACGCAACCCTAGAAGGCTTCGTTAAGCAAGCTAGTATAGCAAAGGCGGTTTTAGGAAACAACGTCAAGCCGATTTTCAGCACCGTGACGAGAGAGCGTGACGTGTATGGCTTTATGGCAATGCGGCTTATCGTCGTGTTGGCGCAAGTTGCGGATTGAGCTGTGTGGCTGGAGATAAACGCCATGGGACATATGGAACAGTATTTGGATGAGCCGGTGAGGAATGTTCTGGAGCTCATGCAGGAACGCATCGTCACGCGGTCGACCTATTTTGGGGTGCAGGCGTTGAAGAGTCCTCTGGACTACTGGATTTATCAGGAGATCATTACCGAGACGCGCCCAGACATTATCGTGGAGATCGGGAACCGCTTCGGGGGAAGTACCCTTGCCTTGGCGCATCTGTGCGATTGCTTGGGGAGGGGGCAGGTGATCGGGGTGGATGTGACGCACGAATGGGTGCCGGACATCGTGCGAGAGCATCCCAGAATCACGCTCGTTGAAGGCCGTGCGGTTGACCGTTTCACAGATGTGGCGCAGTTGTGCCCCGCTACGGCTCGGGTGATGGTGATCGAAGATAGTTCGCATACCTATGATAATACCCTGAACGTCTTACGGACCTATTCTCCCCTGGTGCAGGTGGGGGATTACTTTATTGTGGAAGACGGGATTTGTCATCATGGCCTGGAGGTCGGACCCAACCCCGGTCCGATGGAAGCGATCGAGACATTTATC
>Ga0256867_10000301_pt1 | contig 19223 bp, 16 predicted proteins | sample RVTome_15_FD_185939 | JGI IMG/M metagenome (GOLD analysis project Ga0256867, IMG submission 185939) | Soil microbial communities from uranium-contaminated site in the Upper Colorado River Basin, Wyoming, United States - RVT150D86 (HiSeq) ... | reverse complement strand
GCGTGACTCATATTGGCCCCGCGACTTTTCGCAGGGCTCGTAGCATTCCATCTCGGATCGAGAGCGAGAGCAACCTGGACCCAGGCCAGTCGCCTAGGGTCTTTTTTTCTTTGGGTGGCGCGGGATGGGCCCGCGTTCACCCAAGGCCAGCCTCGCCGTGCGAGTGCGGGCAGCGCAACAACAACCAGGAGTTCGTCTGTATGGCCCGTGTTATCGGTACTGTGAAGTGGTTCAACGACGCCAAGGGTTTCGGTTTCATCACCCCTGAGAACGGCGACAAGGACTGCTTCGTCCACCACTCCGCGATTCGCATGGATGGCTTCCGCAGTCTGTCCGAGGGCGAGCGGGTGGAGTTCGACATCGTGCAGGGCGCCAAAGGCCCCGCGGCGGAGAACGTCACGAAGGCCAGCAAGTAACTCCTGGCCCCGAGAGCACAACGGGCCGCCTCCTGGCGGCCCGTTGTGTGTCGGCGCGTCCCGCGTTTCGAGTCCCGGGTTCGCGTTCGGAGTGCCGATTCACCGGTGCGGTTCCTGTGGACTTATGCCGGAGGACTGAGGACTGATCCCTCACTTGTGCCGGTAGATCACTCTTCCCCGTGTCAGGTCGTAGGGCGAGAGCACGACGCTGACTCGATCGCCCTCGAGCACCCGAATCTTGAACTTGCTCATCTTGCCGGCGGCGTACGCGAGAATCGTATGGCCGTTCTCCAGGAGCACGCGGTAATTCCGGTCCGGCAGAACCTCCTGCACGACCCCCTCCATCTCAATGCCTTCTTCCTTCGCCATCCGCGTCCTCCACGAGGGTCAGGGCGTGGGACCGGTGCCGGTCCCTGGTGCGGCGGGAAATCTCTCGCCGGACCGCGCGGGAAGCAACTCAGAGTCGGTCCCGTAACCGCTCGATCTCCTCCTCCACCGCGTCGATGAGCGGGCGCATGGCGCCGGCGTCGAACACCAGCGCGGCCCCGGCCGACCGGTAGAGCTGGGGCAGGGGGAGGACCGCGCCTTCCGACAGGAAGCTCCGGTAGGCCGTCACCGCGGAGCCGGGGGAGCTCCGGCTGTTGCCCCAGACCTGTAACGCGCCGAGCTGCGCCAAGCCGTACTCGATGTAATAAAACGGGTACAGGAAGATGTGCAGCTGCCGGTACCACCGGGCCGATCGCTCGGGGGTGAGGCCGCTCCAGTCTACCCCCTGCTCGAAGCGCCCCCGGAGGCGGAGCCAGGCCGCATCGCGCGCCGCGGCATCATGCCCTTCCCCGCTGGTGTACAGCCAGCTCTGGAACGCGTCGACCGAGGCGATATGAATGAGACTCGCCAGGACATCCTCCAGATGGTCCAGACGCGCAACGGTGGCATCGCGCTCGTCGAGCAGCCCGTCGGGGGGGCCCAGGTGATCTCCGGCAAGCAGCTCCATGCTCATCGAGGCGAGCTCCGCAGCCTCGGCGCCCGGATGGCGCTGCCAGACGAACGGGAGGGCACTGCCGGCGAACGCATGGAACGCGTGCCCGGCCTCGTGCAGCAGCGTGGTCACGTCCTCCAGAACCCCGGAGGCATTCATGAAGATGAAGGGCCGCCCACGCACGTGCAGGGTATCGCAGTAACCGCCCGGCGCCTTGCCCTTCCGGCTGTCGAGGTCGAGCAACCCCTCCTCGATCATCGTGCGCCATTGGCGGGCGAGGGCCGGGTCGACCCGGCCGAACACCCGCTGCAGCCGCTCCGCCAGCTCCGCGCCGGTCTTGAAGGGGCGGAGAGGCTCGTCCCGATAGAGATTCACCCCGAGATCCCACGGGCGGACCGCCTCGAGGCGCAGCCGTGCGCGCCGCGCGGCGAGGACCCGCGCGTACGCCGGGACGACAATCGCCTCCACCGCGTCGTGAAAACGCGCGCAGTCGGCCGGGGTGTAATCGAACCGGTGCTTGGCGGCGAACGAGAACGCCTGAAAATCATTGAAGTCCGCCTGCCGGGCGGCGCGCTGGCGAAGCGCGTACATGGAATCGAACAGCGCCGCGAGCTCCCGGCGCGCGCCGACGTACGGCGCTGTGCTGGAGCGGAACGCCCGTTCCCGGATGGCCCGGTCGGGATGCTGCAGGAACGGCGACAGCCGCGGAAGCGGCACCTGCTCACCCTCCCACTCCGCGAGCATCGCGCCGGTCACCCGCTGGTAGCGCGCCGCCAGGCCTTCGAGCTCCGCGAAAAGGGGAACGTTGACTTCACGAAAGATCTCGATCGAGGCGCGGAACCTCGCCATCGTCGTCTCCAGGCCGTCCCCGGCGATGCCCAGGGCCACGAACCGACGGGCCAGCCGCACGCTCTGCTCCTCGGCCAGCGGCATGATCTCGGTGGAGAACCCGAGGTGAGCCTGCTCCTTCCCCTCGTCGGCCGTATCGCAGGTATAGGCGATCATGGCGAGGGAAGCCGCTTCGCTGAGCAGCGACTCGAGCCGGGACCATTCCCGGAGCCAGCTGTCGACAGTGGTCGCGTCCAGCGGGGCGCTGGCCAGCGCCTCGTAGTACGGCACGAGATCCGGCCAGGTAGCGCCCGCAAACGCCTCGGAGCGCTCGGGGAGGTTCATGCGGGGCCCTCCTGACGAAGCGCGTGGGCGTCGAGAGTAAGCCGAAAGGCCAGCAGGCCCACCAACGCGACGACCCCTCCCGCGAGCAGGAAGGGAGCCGACGGCCCCAGCCGTTGAAACGCGCTGGTGGCAATGAGCGGGGCGACGACCCGGGACAGCCCCGCGAACGTCTGGGCCACGCCAAGGGTGAGCCCGACCTCTTCCGCCGCGCTCGCATGCGACATCAGCGCGGTGGTGGCGGGAAAGAGCAGCGCGGTGCCGATCGGCACGAGCCCCATGACCGCGCCGAACACCCACAGGGAGCCCGAGACCGGCATGAGCATCAGGCCGATCGTAAGCAGGACGGTACCGACCCGCATGGCCCCGGGCTCACCGATGCGCTGCACGATGGGCCCGAGGAGCACGGAACGCATCACCAGCGACAGGGTCGCGATGTACAGGAACACGTACCCGACGCTCGTCTCGGTGAATCCGAACTCCGAGCCGAGGTACAGCGCCAGCACGGCGGTCATGCCGGTGAAGCCGAGCATGGCGGCGGCGTAAATCCAGATGAGGCGCGGCACCGGCCCGTTGGGATGCCGGATCACCTGCCAGGTGGCGTGCCACACGGGACGCCGCGTGGTCCAGGAGGTGCGCCGCTTCGATTCAGGGAGCCACTTCCAGGCGAACCCCACGTTGAGGAGGCAGAGCGCCGACGCGATGATCCCCGGCGCCGCCTGTCCCAGGTGTGCCGCGGCCGATCCGATGACCGGACCCAGCATGAATCCGACCGCGGTGCCGGAGGAAAGCCACCCGAGCGCGCGGGCCCGGTCCCCCGGCGCCACCGTGTCGGCCACGTACGCCTGCGCAACGCCGGTGGTGCCGCCCCCCGCTCCCTGGATCAGGCGCGAGGCGAAGAACAGCCAGACGGCGTCGGCGAACCCGAAGACGGCATACGCCACGCCCGAGGCGAGCAGGCCGGCCAGCAGCGCCGGGCGGCGCCCGTAGCGGTCCGACACATGCCCCCAGAGCGGCGCGGCGAGCAGCTGGGCCACCGAGAACGACGCGATGATCGCGCCGATCACTTCCGGGGTCGCGTTGAGCTTGAGCGCGTAGAACGGGATCAGGGGCAGCACCATCGCGAACCCGAGCATGTCGACCGCCGACGCGGCGATCAGCACCGACAGCCGGCGGAGCTGGTCGTTGCGCAGCGCGTTGGCCGAAGCGCCAGGCCCGCTCAACCGGTAGCACCCCGTGTCTCGCCGGCGAGGAAGAACACCGCGGCACTCACCGACATGAGCACCACACCGTACGCGGCGGCCGTCCCGACATCGGCCTGGCGCAGGCTCGCGAGGATCTCGAGCGAGATCGGGCGCGTGTCATAGGTGTACAGCATGATCGACGTCACGAAATCCCCGAAGGCGGTCACGAAGGCGAGACTGGCGCCCGCGGCAAGGGCGGGCCGCAGGAGGGGCAGTGTGATGCGCCGCAGGGTGCGGGCTCGGCCCGCCCCGAGCGATGCCGATGCTTCTTCCAGCGCGGGGTCGAGCTGCCGGGCCCCGGCGAGCACGGCGCGTCCCGCCACCGGCAGATTCCGTACGAGGTAGGCGAGCGGAAGGATCCAGAGGGTCCCGACCAGCACGAACCGCCCGGCGAACGGGGCGTGTACGCTGAACGTCGTGGCCAGAGCGATGGCGACGACGGTGCCCGGCACCGCCCAGGGAATGGCCAGAAGCCCCTCCAGCAGCCCGCGAGACTTCACCCGGCGCCGCGAGAAGGCCGCCACGGCCAGCGCGACCGCCACCGCTCCGATCGTCGCCACGACGGCCATCCAGAGACTGGTGAGCACGGGCGCCAGCCGCACCGGATCGCGGATCAACGAGATGAAATTGGCAACCGTGTACACCGGCGGGAGCGCTTCGGTGGTCCAGGTGCCCCGGGGAACGAAGGACACGAGCACCAGGGTCGCGAGCGGCAGCGTGAGCACCACGGCGCTGAGCCACGCGGTCCCCGCCGCAAGAGCGCGGGGCACTGCGGCCAGCCGTCGGGGCGGAGCCGGCCCCACACCCTTGCGCGCACCGGTCTGCTCGGCGCGGCCCTCGGTCTTCCGGAGCAGCACAAGCCCGAGAAGAGCCAGCAACAGCAACGCGGCCGTCTCCACCATGGCCAGCCGGTCGTCGCCGTTGAGCCGTGTCGCCACGATCTGGGTGGTCATGACCCGGAACCCGCCTCCGAAGAGATACGGGGCGCTGAACGACGCCAGCGAGGTCATGAACACGAGGAGCCCGGCCCCCGCCAGCGCGGGCCGAAGCAGCGGCAGGGTCACGCGGCGGAGAATGCGCCTCCGGTCGGCGCCGAGCGAGGCGGCGGCCTCTTCGAGTGACAGATCGAGCCCTGAAAGTGCGGCCCGGGTGAACAGGTAGAAGTACACGTACATCGTGGCGACGTGCACCAGGAGCACGGCGACCCATCCCTGCAGCCGCCAGGGCGCCTCCGGCAGCCGGAACACGGCCCGAACCAGGTGCGCGGCAAACCCGGTCTCGCCATAGAGAAACAGAAACGCGAGGACCCCCACGAGCGGCGGCAGCACCGCGGGCAGCGCGAGCAGCCTACCGACGACGCGCCGCCCCGGGAAGGCCACCCGCGAGACCAGAAACCCGAGCGGCACACCGACGAGCCCGGCACCCACCACACTCGCCAGGGACAGCATCAGGCTGGCCGTCAGCGCCCGCCATTCGTTCGACTCCCGGGCGAACCGGCGTACGGCATCGAGCGTCCAGCGCCCGGGGCCTCCCACGGCCTCGATCAACACTATGCCGAGGGGGTACACGATCAGCCACACCAGGCCGATCGCCAGGAGCCAGCCGAAGAGCTCACGCCGCGCGGCCCGGCTCATCCCTGCCCCACGGGAAAAAGATGCCGGCCGGTGCCCTGCGGCTCGAGGCCTACCCGATCGCCGAGCCCGGCCACCGACGGCTCGGCGCTCACCTCGATCTGCGCGTCCGATTCCAGCCGAATCGTGTACAGGGCAGTAGCGCCCACGAAGCGCCGCTCTATGACCTCCCCGGTCACTCCGGCCCCAGGGGGCGTCAGCCGCACGGCTTCGGGACGGATGAACAGTTGATATTGGCCCGACAAGGTTTCGGGGTGGTCGACCTCCCAGACCAAGTCGGATCCGGGCAACAGCACCCGGGCCACTCGCTCGGTCTGCGCCAGGATCCGTACCGGCACCGCGCTCATCCGCCCGATGAACCCGGCCACGAACGCCGTCGCGGGGTTCTGGTAGAGAGCCTCCGGTGTGCCCACCTGCTCGAGACGGCCGGCCCGAAGGACGGCGACGTGGTCGGCGAGGTCGAACGCTTCTTCCTGCTCGTGGGTGACGAGTATCGTGGTGATGCCGATGCGGCGGATCAGCGTGCGCAGCTCGTGCCGGGTCCGCTCCCGAAGCGCGGGGTCGAGGTTGGAGAGTGGCTCGTCGAGAAGGAGCACCCGGGGCTCGGGAGCGATCGCGCGGGCCAGCGCAACCCGCTGCTGCTGGCCCCCGGAGAGCGCGCCGACGGGTCGCCGCTCGAGGCCCGCCAGCTCCACTTTCGCGAGCGCATCGGCGGTGCGCCGGGCGCGCTCGGCCGCCGGAATCCGCTGGGCTTCGAGGCCGAACGCGACGTTCGCGCCCGCGTCGAGGTGGGGAAAGAGCGCGTAATGCTGGAACACCATTCCGAAGCGGCGCGCTGCCGGCGCGGCATCGGTGACTTCCTCCCCGGCGACCCGGATCCGCCCTGCGTCGGGTGTTTCGAAGCCGGCCAGGAGGCGCAGCGTGGTGGTCTTCCCGCTGCCGCAGGGGCCCAGCAGAGCCAGAATGTCGCCCCGCGGCACGGAGAGCGACAGCTCGTCCACAGCGAGATGGGCGGCGAACCGTTTGGTGAGGCCTTCGAGGACGAGGAATCCGCCCGCACCACTCGGTTCACTGGTCACCGGTCACCGGTCACTGCTTCGTACCCGTCCCGCGCACCCGCTGGTCCCAGTACGCCATCCAGCCCGGGCCCTCGCGTGCCACCAGCTGCCAGTCGATCTCGGCCTCAAGCATGCGAAGACCTCCTGGCTCCCCATGTCGAGCCAGCGGAGATCGATGTCCGGATGGCGGGCCTCGAAGGCCCGCTCGAGCAGCTCGAGCTGGTCCCCGCCCGTGCGGCGAGTAGAGCACCATCGGCGTCCGCCCGTCTGCCCCGCCACAGGAGGCGAGGAGCGCGAAGAGCAGCGGAAGGCGAGACGGCTCAACGAGGCGAAGGCGAAGCACGAAGGCTCAGGAGGTTGAGGAAGAGGCGAACCGCACCGGGCACGCCCGCCGGGAGCTGCCGGAAGAAACTGAGGCCGGTGTACACGTAGGTCCCGCGTCCGTGCGGCAGCACGAGCAGCCCCCCGTGCCGGGGCGGCTCGCCGGGATCCGCCAGCTCGAGCAGCGGCTGGTAGGCCGGGTCCCACGCACTCGCGAAGTACAGCCCGCGCTCCTGAATCCACCCGTCCCAGTCCGCGGCCACTAGGCGATTGGGAGTATGGAACAACGGGCTCGACGGATCGAGGGCACGGACCGGCGCAGTCTCGTCGGAAACCCGAGGGGGGCTCGACCGACCTCCCGGAGAAGCGCCCTGGGCCGGCGTGAGGGAGAGCATCCGCGGGGCGAGCTGCCCGCGGAAAAAGGGATCCTGCTGCTGATACTGCACGAGGAGCCGCCCGCCCTGGGCGACGTACTGGAGGAGGCGCGCGTTGTTCTCCGTCAGCGCAGGCTCGATCTCGAAGGCGCGGCTGCCGATGACGATCACGTCGTACTGCGCGAGCCCCGCGCGCTCCAGCGAACTTGCGTCCAGGAGATCGACGGGAAGCCCCATGGCGACCAGCGCCTCAGGCACCCGGTCCGCTGCGCCGCGCACGTACCCGATCCGGCGGAGCGCAGGCGCGCGCGCGTTGACGGCGCTCACGGTCGTGAGCGCAGGACGCATCCGCAGCCGTTGCTGGATGTGTGGGTAGTCGATCGCGATCACATCCATATTGTAGCGCTGCCCGCGGTGATCCCGGGCCACGGCCCGGATCTCGACAGCTCCGGCGCTCAATCCGGCGGGCGGCCGGACCTCGAAGAGCACGGTCTCCCGCTCGCCGTCCCGGGTGAGCTGGAACGCCTGCGGTGCGACCGCGGGCCATCCGGCCGGCAGATCGAGTGTTACGGTGCCCCGGGTGGAATCCCGCCCGGTGTGCTGGAGGGTGACGGCGAAGGTCCGCGCACCACGGGAAGAGAGCGGCCAGATCACCGAGCCCGGTTCCAGCCGGACCGCGACTCTCGGCACCACGGCCAAGGGACGGCGAACTTCTCCGACGGCCTGGTCCCGAAAGCGGTGGAGGACCTCACGTTCGACCGCGTGGCTGCCTCCGCCGTCGGGAACGAAACTGAATTCCGCGATGACAGGGGGTGGGTCGAACGGGTCGCCCAGGATGCCCGGCTCGCCGACCCAGCGATATTGCGCACCGCTCCGCGGCAGGCGGAGGAAGTACGGGGTCGTGGGCGGCGTGGCTTCCGGTACCATGATCCTGAAAGGGCACTGGATGACCTGACCCGGAGCCACGGGGGTCACCGGGCAGTTGCCCCGCGAGGCCGTCCATCCGGCGGGTGTGCGAACCCGGAATTCCACCCCCGCCGGGGCGGGGCCGGCATTCCACGCCGTCAGCCGGATGTCGAACGCCTCTCCCGCGAGCAGGCGCCCGGTCGCGGTCGTGGCGTCGAAGACCAGCCGGGCGCGGTTCGCGGCGGCTTCCGCGCGGTGCCGCCGGGCGTCGTCCGCCTCGATGCCAAGCCGACTCGGGGTCTCGGCCGTGTCGATCCCGCTCCAGAGCTCGCCGCTTTCGCTCCCGCTCCGATCGTCGAGCAGCTGCAAGCGGACCGTGGAGGGGCCGACATCCTGCAGCGCTCCCATGTCCTGCGACCGGTGCAGGCTGCGGCCGCGCATGGCGACCTGCCGGTACGACTGGCCGATGTCGGGATCGAGAACGCCGCCCTCGAGCACGGTCGAAGAGCCTCCGGTGGTGTCGAAGCGCACGCTCCGATACAGCTTGAGCGGAGCCCAGGGCACAAGCCCTTCTTCGCGCAGGAGCTCCGGAAACCGGGAGGAATCGCCGGCGGCCTTGAAAACCTCCCGCGCGGCCCAGCCCGCGGCCTGATGTTGTCCATGCCCGTCCCGCGGCGTACCGGAGAAGATCGTGATCAGAATCTGCGGCCGAAACCGGCGCACCACGCGCACTGCGTCCTTGAGCAGGCTGTCCGGAGGCCAGAACCGCGCGGCCTCCTCGAGCGTCTTGGAGAATCCGAAATCGAATGACCGGGTGAAATACTGCCGCGCGCCGTCGAGCCGCCGCGCTGCCAGCAGCTCTCCGGTCCGCAGCAATCCGAGCTCTTCGCCCAGCTCGTCCCCGATGAGATTCTGGCCCCCTTCCCCGCGCGAGAGCGAGAGGTAGGCCGCCTCCGCACCGTGGCCGCGCACCAGCAGGGTGAGCAGCTCGGTGTCTTCGTCGTCGGGATGGGCGGCGATCATCAGCACCCGCTTGGTGTGCCCGACCATTCGCTCCGCCTGGCGGAGCGCCACGGTTCCGCCCGTGCCGGCGCCGGGCGCCTGCGCGCGCGCCGCGGCGCACAGCGCCAGGCTCATCCAAACCGCCAGGACCAGCGGGCGGGCGCGCGCGCTCACGCGCTGCTCCGGGGAGGCGGCGGGGGCGGGGGCGGGGGCGGCGCCTCGGGCTTGGGCTCCCGGTGGGCGGCCTGGGCGAGGCGGGTGCGCCGGCGGCCGAGCAGAAACGCAAACCCGAAGCAGACGAGGGCGGCGACGAGCAGGCCCTCCCCGATCCAGCCATTGACGCCGTACAGGAGCAGGAGCATGCCGACGGCGACGGTCACGGTCCCACAGGCGCGCAGCAGCTCGTCCAGGTTCTTCCAATGGGTCTGTCGACCCCAGTAGACCGAGGCCCAGAAGCCCAGGATTCCAAGAAACAGAATCCCGTACCAGATGACGATCCAGATGCCCCGGCCGGCGACCAACTCGTCCTCAGCCCACCGGCGCGCCGGAGCAGCGCGCGCAGGGGCAGACTCGTCGGAGTCGCTCGAAGGTGTAGATCCCGGTTGAGTGTCCGTCGCTCCAGCGCACCCGGATGCCGTAGCCGCCCACGAGGTCCACCCCGAGGGGACGCACGTCGGCCGGCACCCGCGCCGGGTCGATCAGCGGCCGGCCGGTCATTTCTTCGACGCACTCAGCGCAGGGGCAGGCGAGCCTCAAGGCGCGGGCCTCGTATACGGCGCGGTGGCCGGCGTCCTCCCATTCCACCGCGAGGCCCTCATCGCGGCGTTCGATCCGGCGGGGCGGCGGCGTCAGCACCCCGTCGGACTCCGTGCCTCGCGCCGGCCCGCGGCGGCCATATATCTTTGCGGGCTCGCCCACCGACTCGCTTTCGAGGGAGCGTACCCCACGATGACCACCGTTCCGCTCGGGTCCCACGTCCCCCCCAATCCGTTCGGTACGCGGGGCGAGATCGAGCTCGCCGGCGAACGCGCCGTCATGTTCCGGCTCCCTGAGCTCGAGCGCAAAGGGATCGGCGCGCTCGACCGCCTGCCCTTCTCGATCCGGGTGCTGCTCGAGAACCTGTTGCGCCACGAAGGCCGCGGCGCCGTGACCGAGGAGCACGTGGCCGCCCTGGCAGGATGGTCACGGAATCCGGCCGCCGGCGGGGAGGTGCCGTTCATGCCCGCCCGGGTCGTGCTCCAGGATTTCACCGGCGTCCCCAGCGTCGTCGACTTGGCTGCCATGCGCGATGCCATGGCGCGAATGGGCGGTGACCCCGCCCGCATCAACCCGGTCGTGCCGTGTGACCTGGTCATCGATCACTCCGTCCAGGTTGACTACTACGGGAACACGGAAGCCTTCGGCCGGAATGTAACGCTGGAATTTGCTCGCAACTCGGAGCGCTATCAACTCCTCAAATTCGCCCAGCGAGCCTTCGACGGATTCCGGGTGGTTCCGCCCGGCACGGGCATCGTGCACCAGGTGAACCTCGAGTACCTCGCGCCGGTGGTTCAGCTCCGTCCGCAATACGGCGAGCTGACGGCGTATCCCGACACGCTCGTCGGCACCGACTCGCACACCACCATGATCAACGGCCTTGGCGTGCTCGGCTGGGGCGTCGGCGGAATCGAGGCGGAGGCCGTGATGCTCGGCCAGCCGTATTTCATGCTCGTGCCCGAGGTCGTGGGCGTGAAGCTTACCGGCCAGCTCCCACTCGGCACCACCGCCACGGACCTGGTACTTCGGCTCACCCAGCTCCTGCGGTCCCACGGTGTGGTCGACAAGTTCGTCGAGTTCTACGGCCCCGGTCTGACGGCCCTCCCCATCGCCGACCGGGCCACCATCGGGAACATGGCGCCGGAATATGGCGCCACCATGGGATTCTTCCCCGTGGATGACCAAACCGTCGCCTATCTCCGCGCCACCGGCCGAGAGCGCGAGGCCGCACGGACCGCCGTGTACAGCCGAGAAAACGGGCTGTTCCGCACCGACGCCACGCCCGACCCCGAGTATACGGCGAACATCGGCTTCGACCTCGGCTCCATCGAGCCGAGCCTCGCCGGCCCGAGGCGACCCCAGGACCTGGTGCCGCTGCGGGAGCTCAAGCGGAACTTCATCGTAAACCTCCCATCCCTGCTGCCATCCGCCACGTCGGAGGCCCGTCGCGCCATCGCCGAGACCAACTATTCCCAATGGATCGGCGAGGGCGGCGGCCAGACCATCACGATCGCTCCGGAGTCGCCTCCGGAGATCGCGGCCGACGCCGACGCGTTTCCCCATCGCGACGGCACCGTGGTCATCGCCGCGATCACCTCCTGCACGAATACGTCGAACCCCTCGGTGATGATCGGCGCCGGCCTCCTCGCCAAGAAGGCACTGGGGCTCGGCCTGCAGAGCCGCACCTGGGTGAAGACCAGCCTCGCGCCAGGGTCGCGGGTGGTGACCGCCTACCTCGAGGGTTCCGGGCTCCTGCCGTACCTCGAACAGCTTGGATTCAACGTCGTCGGGTATGGCTGCACCACCTGCATCGGCAACAGCGGCCCGCTGGCCGAGGGCATCATGGAGGCGATCGACTCCCAGCATCTGGTGACCGTCGCCGTGCTCTCCGGGAACCGGAACTTCGAGGCGCGGATCCACCCGCAGGTGCGGGCTAATTACCTCGCCTCGCCCCTCCTGGTGGTCGCGTTCGCGCTCGCGGGCCGGGCCGATATCGACCTGATGCACGAGCCGCTGGGGGTCGGGACGGGCGGTCGCCCCGTCTACCTCCGGGATGTGTGGCCCTCGCCCGAGGAGGTTCGCGACGCGATGAACGCGTCGCTCAAGCCCGAGCTCTTCACGGAGAAATACGGGTCGGTCTTCGACGGCGACGAGGAGTGGCGCGCGCTGTCGGTGCCCAAGGGGAGCCGGTTCGAGTGGGACCCGGAATCCACCTACGTCCGGGAGCCGCCCTTCTTCCAGGGCCTTTCACGGGAAGCCGGCGTGCTCCGCGAGATCGAGGGCGCCCGCGTTCTGGCCTCGCTCGGTGATTCGGTCACCACCGACCACATCTCGCCCGCCGGATCGATCCCCCGCGACGGACCGGCCGGCCGGTACCTCCTCGAGCGCGGCGTCGCGCGGCCCGATTGGAACACCTTCGGCGCCCGGCGGGGCAATCATGAAGTCATGATGCGGGGGACTTTCGGGAATGTCCGGATCAAGAACCGGCTGGTTCCGGACCGGGAGGGCAACTGGACCATGCACCTGCCCACCGGCGAGACGCTCTCGATCTACGACGCCGCCATGCGCTACGCCGAGGAACAAACCCCGCTGCTGATCCTCGCCGGGAAGGAATACGGCACGGGGTCCAGCCGCGACTGGGCCGCCAAAGGCGCCCTCCTGCTGGGAATCCGGGCGGTGATCGCCGAAAGCTACGAGCGGATTCATCGGAGCAACCTGGTCGGTATGGGGGTGCTGCCCCTGGCCTTCGAGCAGGGACAGGGTCGGGACACGCTGGGGCTTACCGGGCGGGAGACGTACAGCATCGACGGCATCGCGGCGCTCACACCGGGTGCGAAGGTCCGGGTGCGCGCGGTTCGCGAGGATGGCGCCGAGGTCCGCTTCGACGCGAGCGTGAGGCTGAACTCGCCGATCGAGGTGGCGTACTTGCGACACGGTGGTATCCTGCCCCGGGTGCTGCGGATGTTCCTGGGGGAGCAGGAACGAGGGGGAGGATGAGCCCCAAGAAGAAGGCCCCCGAGCGTCGGGGGCCCTGAGGTGGCCTGAGCGCTGAGCGCGTCAGGCTCAGGCCACCAAATCCTTCAGCCGCTCCCCGGTCTCCCCTTCACGAAGCCGGATCAGCGCGCGGTCGCGCAGCTGACGGATTCGTTCCCGGGTGACCCCCATCATGCGGCCGATCTCCTCCAGCGTCCGGCTCTGCCCGTCTTCGATGCCGAAGTACAGCCGGAGCACCTTGGCGTCGCGTGGCGGCAGGGTGGCCAGGGCCGCTTCGATGTCCTGGGTCTGGCTGTTGGACATCGTGGCGCTGTCGGTGCCGTCCTGCTCCGCGGCAAACCGCTCGATGCGTTCGTTCCCGTCGCCATCGCGGGTCGGGTGATCGAGGCGAACCGCTTCCGAATTGAGCGCGGACAGCGACCGCACGGCTTCGGGCGTGAGCCCGGTCGCGCGGGCCAGCTCTTCGGTCGTCGGCATGCGGCCCAGCCGCTCCTTGAGGAGCGTCGTGGTCCGGCCCAGGCGGCTCAGATCGGCGGTGCGGTTGAGTGGCACCCGGACCGGCCGCCCATGACGCGCAATCGCCGCCTGGACCGCCTGCCGGATCCACCAAACCGCGTAGGAGATGAACTTCACGCCGCGGTCCGGATCGAACTTCCGGGCCGCCGTCATGAGCCCAAGGTTCCCCTCGCCGATCAGGTCGACAAGCGGAACCCCGCGATTCTGAAACTTCTTGGCTACCGACACCACGAAGCGCACGTTGTGCCGCGCGAGCTTCTCTTGCGCCGCGACGTTGCCACGAAAGGCCTTTCGCGCGAGCTCCATTTCCTCGTCGCGCGACAACAGGGGAACCCGGCTGATCTCATCGAGATACAGGTCCAGGCTCTCCCGGCCTTCATCGATCGCCTTGGCGATCTGCGCCGGCTTCACCGCGTTCCGCTTGGTGCGAGGGGCGTTAGCCACTTTCAGATGCCTCCTTCGTACTGGCGCGGTCTATGTCTACAGGCCGGGCATCCCTGCGCCGCCTGTTATCTCAAGAGACCGACAATATATCGCCTAACCATCGCCAAATCAACGATTTAACTAACGTCAAGAGGGGCTTGGGGTTACCCCGACGACCCCCTCTCCCCTACCTGACGCTCGACCCGGGTGCCTGGTTTCCGCAGCACAAACTCCGAGAAGGGGCGTCCAAATAGGAGACGCTTGAACCACGTGAATGCGCACGCCCGTTAAAGCTGCTTAAGTTCGGATACCAGTCGAGTTAGTGACGTTTTGGCGTCTCCGAACAGCATTGCGGTCTTCGGATTATAGAACAGCTCGTTCTCGATTCCGGCAAACCCCGACCCCATGCCACGCTTGAGGACGATTATCGACCGGGACTGGTCGACATTGAGGATCGGCATGCCGTAAATCGGGCTGTTGGGATCGGTGCGAGCCGCGGGATTCACCACGTCATTCGCCCCGATGACGAGGACAAGGTCGGTGCGCTCGAACTCAGCATTGATTTGATCCATATCGAACAGCTTGTCGTACGGCACGTTCGCTTCCGCCAGAAGCACATTCATGTGGCCCGGCATTCGTCCTGCCACCGGATGGATCGCGTACTTGACCTCCCCACCCCTCTTTTCGACCAGGTCGGCCAGCTCCCGCACGATGTGCTGGGCCTGGGCCACCGCCAGCCCGTATCCCGGCACGACGATCACCGACTTCGCGTACCCCAGCTGCACCGCGGCATCGTCCGCCGATGTCTGCCGAACCGAGAGCCCTTCCGCGCTCTTGGTGATGGCACCCGCCGACGCGCCGAACGCGCCGAACAGCACGTTACCGAGGGAGCGGTTCATCGCCTTGCACATGATCTGGCTCAGAATGATCCCCGACGAGCCGACCAGGGCACCGGCGATGATCAGCTCATCGTTCCGAATGACGAAGCCCGTCATGGCGGCCGCGATGCCCGAATAGCTGTTGAGCAGGGAGATCACCACCGGCATGTCCGCACCGCCGATGGGAATCACCAGGAGGACTCCGAGCAGCAACGCCAGCGCCACAACGACATAAAACGGACCCAGCAGCGACTCCGACTGCATGACCTGATACGTCGCCATCCCGGCGATCACCAGGAAGATCGCGGCGTTCACCACCTTCTGGCCGGGAAACACGATCGGCCGACCGCTCATGACCTCCTGGAGCTTGGCCCAGGCGATGATGCTGCCGGTGAAGGTCACCGACCCGATCAGCAGAGAGAGCTGCATGGTGAGCGTGGTGTCCACGGCAAGGTTGTACCCGGCGATCTGCGACTTGAGGAATTCCCCGCTGCCCACCAGGAGCGAGGCGCCACCGCCCAGGCCATTGAGCAGAGCCACCATCTGCGGCATCGCGGTCATCTTGACCGAGCGGGCCATCCAGAGCCCTACGCCGGACCCCACCAGGAGCCCGCCCCCGATCACCCCATACGAAACGATCTGCCGGTCGAGGAGCGTCACCGCGATGGCGATCAGCATCCCGACGCTCGAGAGTCGGACGCCGCGCACGGCCGTGGCGGGACTCGCCAGCCACTTGAGCCCCAGGATGAAGCAGACGGCGGCCAGAAGATAGAACAGCTCGGCACCCCACGCGGGCATCACTCGGCCTCCGGCTTCCGCTTGAACATCTGGAGCATCCGGTCGGTGACGGCATAGCCCCCGACGACATTGATCATCGCAAACACCACCGCGAGAAACCCGAGGATGTTGGAGACCCAGCCGTGGCCACCACCGGCGACGAGCAGCGCTCCGATGATGGTGATGCCGGAGATCGCGTTGGCCCCCGACATGAGCGGGGTATGCAGCGTGGTCGGCACCCGGTGAATGAGCGCGACGCCGAGAAACGTGGCGAGCGTGAAGATCACGATGCTGCCGATGAGGAGTTCCACGGGCTACCTCCCGTCGCGCGCCTGGCCGTCATGGGCCATGCACATGGGACCGGTGATGGGATCATCGAGCGCGATGGTCACCCGACCATCCTTGATGAGGTACTCGAGCACCGTCTGGACGTTCCGGCTGAACATGAGGCTGGCGTGCTGGGGGATCTGGCTCGGGAGGTTGACCGGGCCCAGGATCGTGACGCCCCCGGCCTGCACGACCTCGCCCGCGCGGGACAGCTCGCAGTTGCCCCCGGTCTCGACCGCCAGGTCGACGATCACGGCACCGGGCCGCATGGTCTTCACCATCTCGGCGGTGATGAGGCGGGGCGCGGGCTTCCCGGGGATCTGCGCCGTCGTGATCACCAGATCCTGGTCCATGATGTGCTTGCCGACCGCCTCGAGCACCTTCCGCTGCTGCTCGTCTTCCAGCTCGCGGGCATAGCCACCCGCACCTTCGGCCGCACTGGAAACGGCCTCGGCTTCGACGAACGACGCGCCCAGACTCTGGACCTGCTCCTTGACCACCGGCCGCACGTCGAACGCGCTGACCACCGCGCCGAGCCGGCGCGCCGTGGCGATGGCCTGCAGCCCCGCGACGCCGGCGCCGAGGATGAACGCCTTACCGGGCGGAATCGTCCCGGCGGCGGTCGTGAGCATCGGGAGGAGGCGCGCCAGGTGGCTGGCGCCGAGGAGGACCGCCTGATAACCCGCGACGGTCGCCTGGGAAGACAGCACGTCCATCGACTGGGCTTTGGTGGTGCGGGGGACCAGCTCGAGCGCCAGCACGGTGACCCCCGCCGCCGCCGCCGCGGAGACGAGGTCGCCGGCGGAGGCGGGCTGCCAGAGCGCAATCGACACCGCGCCCGACGGCAGCCGCGCGAGGTCTTCCCGCGCCGGTCGCTGCACGCTCAGGAGCATCTCGCACCCGTCGAGCAGGGAGCCACGGTCGGGGGCGATCACCGCACCCGCCGCGGCGTAGGCCTCATCAGGGTAGGACGCCGCGACGCCGGCCCCGGTCTCGACGCCGACCTGGTGTCCCTGCCCCGTCAGTCGCTGCACCGTCGCCGGCACGAGGGCCACACGTCGCTCGTGCGGGGCGGTTTCCCGAGTTATGGCAATGCGCATGGTCGCTGAAGCTAGAGAGTCGGATAAAGGAGCTCAGGAAGCCGGAATGAAGCTGGTGGCTGTCCCCGGGACGGCCGAAGTTATACAATCTGTTGATGCCTCGACAGATCCGTGTTTTCGCGCCGGGCTCCATCGGCAATGTGGGGCCGGGCCTGGACATTCTCGGACTCGCCGTCTCCGGCGCGGGCGACACGGTCGAGGCCGAGCTCCTGGACGAGCCGGGCATCGTGCTCGCGGATCCCGGGCACCCCGACTTGCCTCAAGCTCCCGAGCGCCACGCGTCGGCGATCGCGGCCCTCGCGGTCCTTCGGCGCGCCGGCACCGCGGGGAAACTCGGGCTCCGCCTGCGCGTGACCAAGGGGTTGCCCCTGTCGGGAGGACAGGGTGGCAGCGCCGCCTCGGCGGTGGCGGGTGCGGTCGCGGCCAACTGGCTGCTCGATACTCCACTGTCGGCGGAGGAGGTGCTGCTCGCGGCGCTCGAGTCGGAGTCCAGGCTCGCGGGGCGGCATGTCGACAATCTCGCGCCGAGCCTTCTGGGCGGTATGGTCCTGATCCGCTCGCTCGAGCCCCTCGACGTGATCCGGATTCCGGTGCCGACGACGCTTCGCATCGTGCTGGCCCATCCCGCTCAGGCTCTCGATACGCGGGACGGGCGCGCGGTGTTGCCGGACCGCGTGCCCCGGAGTGTCGCGCTTCACCAGGCCGCGCAGGTCGGGGCCGTGATCGCCGCCGCGTACGCCGGCGACTTCGCCCTCCTGGGCCGGGCCATCGATGACCGGATCGCCGAACCCGCCCGGGCGCCGCTGCTCCCCGGGTTCCTCCGCGCGAAGGCGGCGGCCCGCGACGCCGGCGCCCTCGGCTGCTCCATCTCGGGAAGCGGGCCGACCGCGTTCGCCTTCGCATCCGACGACGCCGGTGCGGTACGGATCGCCGCGGCGATGTGTTCCGCGTATGGCGCGACGGGAATCCCCTGCACGGCTCGCGTCGAGCGTCCTGATACCGAGGGGGCCAGAGTCCTGTGAGCTTCTCCACCCCGCGTCCTGCTTCCTGGCAGTCCTGCGTGCGTTGCGGGAACGAGGCGCTCGATACCGACCCCGCGGTCCGTTGCAGTGCCTGCGGTGGCCTCCTGGAGGTCCGGCACCGCGTCCCCGCCCCGGCGGCGGAGCAGCTCCGAGCCGTGTTTCAAACCCGTTGTTGCACCAGGGCAGGCTCGATGCCCTCCGGCGTGTGGCGATTTCGGGAGATGGTCCTGCCATCGGCCGATCCCGAACTGGTGGTGAGTCATCCCGAGGGCAACACGCCGCTCCTCCAGCGCGAGTCCCTCGCGGCCTGGGCCGGGGCCGGCGGCCTCCTGCTCAAGCACGAAGGGCACAACCCCACCGGCTCGTTCAAGGACCGCGGGATGACCGTGGGCGTCACACAGGCACTCCGGGTCGACGCTCGAGCGGTGGCCTGTGCTTCCACCGGGAATACCTCCGCCTCCCTCGCGGCTTATGCGGCGCAAGCCGGTCTCCCGGCCTTCGTGCTCATCCCGTCCGGCAAGATCGCCCTGGGAAAGCTGGCACAAACGGCGGGCTACGGAGCCCGGATTCTCGCGATCAGGGGAGACTTCGACTCATGTCTCAGACTGGTGGAGGAGGCCAGCACCCGTCTCGGACTCTACCTCCTCAACAGCATCAATCCGTTCCGGCTCGAAGGTCAGAAGACCATCGTCCTCGAGCTGCTGCAGCAGCTTGGCTGGGACCCGCCGGAGTGGATCGCGCTTCCCGGCGGCAACCTGGGCAACACGGCGGCGTTCGGCAAAGCGCTCGAAGAGGCGCGGGAATGGGGGCTGATCGACCGGGTGCCGCGATTGCTCGTGGTCCAGGCGGAAGGCGCCGCGCCCTTCGCCCGCTCCTTCGCGGACGGGTTCCGGCAGCGGCACCGGGTGGCCGCGGAGACCGTGGCCACGGCGATCCGGATCGGAGATCCGGCTTCGTGGGAGCGCGCGGTGCGTTCGATTCAGCTGACGAACGGGGTGGTGACGGCAGTGAGGGACGCCGAGATCCTCGAGGCCAAGCGGGCCATCGATTCCGCGGGGGTTGGATGCGAGCCCGCGAGCGCCGCAAGCCTGGCCGGAGTCCGCGCGCTCCGGCGGGACGGCACGATCCGTCCGGACGACCGGGTGGTGGCTGTGCTGACGGGACACATGCTGAAGGACCCGGATTCACTGCTGGACGAGGGCGCCGGGGCGTCGATCGTCGAGGTGGAGCCCACGCTCGAAGCCATCGTTCCGGTGATGGGAGGGGAGTAGGGAGTAGGGAGTAGGGAGTAGGGAGTAGGGAGGAGGGAGGAGGGAGGATGGAAGAAAA
>Ga0256867_10000300_pt1 | contig 19263 bp, 23 predicted proteins | sample RVTome_15_FD_185939 | JGI IMG/M metagenome (GOLD analysis project Ga0256867, IMG submission 185939) | Soil microbial communities from uranium-contaminated site in the Upper Colorado River Basin, Wyoming, United States - RVT150D86 (HiSeq) ... | reverse complement strand
TTGATCAGCAGGTTCACCGGTTTAGGTGACACCGCGGCGATGATCGCGGCAACGTCCTCGACGGTTTCGATCCGCGGAGCATAGAGGCAGTCGGCGCCGGCTTCGCCGTACGCGCGAAGTCTTCGAATCGTCTCGTTGATGTCGGGGAGCCCGCGCACGAACCCCTCCGATCGACCGGTGAGAACGACGCCCGTGCCGCTTTCATCGATCGCCCGCCGAGTGCTAACGGGAGGCAGGCTTCTGTGGATTGGTCATGGGACGAAGCAGAGCCCCAGTGACACTTGACACGTGGCCATCGTCCCACCGCACCTCCACCCAGCCGCTGCGGACGTCGATGATCATGCCCGCTCGGGGCCGCTGCCCGGTCTTCTTGGTAAGTTCCTCGACTCTTACGCCTTTCTTCAACATGGCTCTTGCTCCTCGCGAGCTCTCGGCCGGAAAGCACCGCTCACTCAGCCTTCTCGATGATCCTTTCGATCTCGTCAATGCCAAAGCCCCGCAGGGTGGTGGTGCGCACGTTCCCGAGCGACGACACCTTCACCGACGTGGCAGTGGCTGTCTCGTCGTCAGGGGCCCGCATGATCGCCACGATGTCGTAGGCCCCATGGTCCAGTAGATGTTTTCGACCTCACCGCCCATCTGCCCAACCATGTCCCGGAAGGCTTTGGCCCGTTTGGTGGTGTCCTTGTAGTTGCGGATGCCCTGATCCGTGAAGTTGGCCAGGGTGATGTAGGTCGGCATCGGTTCCTCCTCTTCTCGGCGATGCCGCCACCGAAAGTACACCTCGCGGGATTGGGGGTTGGGATCCTGGGCGGCCCTACCTCGGTCATCTCGGTCAGCCGCATGGTCTGCGTCCCCGGTCTAGCCATGACACTCCAATGCTCCGACGCCTCCTGACCCGGGCCGCTGTCAGCGCGGCTCGCCTCCGTAATCTCCTTCAAGGAATCGGCTGCCCAGTTGGTCGGCTAGAGCTCCTCGTCGAGAAACCGATCGATCGCGGCCAAGAAAGGTGGCCCAAAGGAAAGGGCAGGGTCGTTGTGATCGGCATTCTCGATCAGTGCCCAATGAGCATCGGAGGACGCCGCCTCGTAGACCGCCCGGCTGAGGTGGGTCGGGACGATCGAGTCATCCGAGCCGGCCACCACCAGGATGGCGACCTTGATCTTGCTTACCGGCTCGAGCGTGTCGTAGCGGTCTCGGAGCAGAAGACGGGTGGGGAGGTATGGGTAATGAACCGCCGCTACGTCCTCCAGCGACGGGAAAGGCGATCTCAGGACAAGGGCGGTCGGGGGTGACTCGACCGCCAGCCGAGCCGCCACTGTGGCACCCAGCGATTCGCCAAGAATGATCAAGCGGTCGACGGTGGCCACCTCCGCCAGGGCGGCGAGTGCGGCCGCGGCATCCAATGCCAGCCCCTCTTCGGATGGAGACCCCTCATTTCCGCCATAACCCCGATAGTCGAAGAGAAGCACCTCGTAGCCACGGTCGGCCAGCGCCCTGGCCAGGGGAGCGCGGTCGGCTCGGTTGCCGGCATTCCCGTTGAGGACCAGCACCGCCGCGCTTGGCGTGGGAGGTGCCAGGAACCATCCGGTCAATGTGAGCCCATCGCTGGTGTTGATCTCGATGATCCGAGCGCCGGGGAGGGTGTTGAAGAGCGGCGGCACCTCCGAAACCGGGAAATAGATCAGCCGACGTTGGAACAACCAAAGCCCGGCCAGGACCAGCACCATGGCTACCGCCAGGGTTAGCACGATTTCCAGCACCGACCTCCTTCGACCGACCAGCGAGAGGTCAGCAGATGACATGGAGAGTGGCGTCGACCTGCTTACGCCGGGCCGAGCGCAGCAACGGGCAACCCTCGGCGGTAGACCACTCCATGACCTCCACCCCCGGAGCCTCCGCCAGGTCGCGCACTTCCTGCATGACCGGCAGACCGCTGTCGGCCCCGGGATCGATCAGCGGCCTCCGGGCAGACGATGGGATCTCCTCGTCGGCAGACGGGGGGGTCTGTCCGAACCGGTCCCGGTAAGCCCTGGACGGGCCCTTCCTCCTGCGTCGTCCCCGCCCCTCTCCACTATCACGTCGTGGTCAAATCGGACCCCCGCGACGAAGATCTCCCCGAACCGAGCAAATTCCACATCCACCCGGCCAACCCTACGCCCCATCCGGCGCCCGGGCCCTGCCTCGGATTCGATTGGTGATGAGGACGGGCTCTCAACCGCGCCATGGAGAGCGCCCATAGCTTCCCGGAGGTCTTGGGTCATGGCGCACAGTCTTCCGCCGACCAGCTCAGGTGGCACGACTCTATGTTCTTGGATTCGGGTCTGATTATCGCGGCGTCAAGGGCCTGGCGAAGCTGAGCTCGTACCCGTCGGGGTCGGTCAAGTGGAAGTATCGCTCCCCCCATTCAGCATCGCGCGGCGGCGTATCTGGAGTCAGACCGAGTTCCAAGGCCTTCCGGTAGAGCTCATCGACATCAGAGACGTAGAAGATGAGTCGCCCCCACCCGGACCTTGACCGCCCTCCTGGTCGGGCCATGAGGTTGAGAAACCCGTCGCCAATGGCGAAGCTGGAGAAACTGGCCTCGGGTCCGCCACTGATGAGATGGAAGCCAAGCGACGCGTAAAAACCTATCGAGCGGGCCATGTCGCGGGTCAGCAGAGTGACGGCGCTGATCGACTCGATGTCCGGTCGCTCAGAAGTCTGATGGTTGCTCACTGACATGCGACGCTACCCGGCGGCGAGCTGAGCGACCGACCTGAAGCAGCGCTATGGGTGGTCGGGCAAGACGCTTTCCGTCGCCACTGGAGCTCCGCCGCCCCGGCCCGGATCTCCGATCAGATCACCCGGCACGGCATAGCGCACCTCTCGGCCGGTGCGCCCGATCAGAGCCGAATGCGTTCGTGTGTGCTCCCCAGCCTACGAGCAGTCCGGACGGTCAGGCGTTGTGCACGCGACCGGGTGAGATCAGTCGAGAAGGGTGGGCCGGAACAGGCGGTCGTGGGTGTGGAGGGCGAAGCGATCGGTCATCCCGGCAACGTAGTCGACTGCCCTGGTCAGCTCGTTCGCCTCTCTCACGGTGTAGGAGTCGGGCACCTCCTGGGGATGAGCCTTGTAGTAGTCGACGAGGTTGCGGATGATGAGGATGGCCTTTTCCTTTTGCGCCTCGGCCTCCGGCAGCAGATAGACCCGCTCGAACATGAAGTCCCGGAGTTGGCTCATCACCTCGAGATGCTCATCGTCCATGGTGACCACACCCTCGCGATGGGAGGCCTCCACCACGGCGGTGATCATCGAGCCGATCCACTCCCGGGAGGTGGCGCCGAAGGTGGTCAGAGCCTTCACCGGGAGATCGTGGTAGTCGAGGACGCCGGCTCTCAGTGCGTCGGAGACGTCGTGGGTCAGGTAGGCGATGCGGTCGGCGAAGCGACACAGCCAGCCTTCGGGGGTCTCGGGGGGTGGCTCGACCTTCCAAGTGTGCCCCCGCACCCCGTCGAGGACCTCGTGGCTGAGGTTGAGGGGCTCGAGCAACTCGAGAGTACGGACGCCATGCGCCGAGTGCAGCCACTCGCCTTCCACGAGGGGGGTGAGGGCCTCCTCACCGGTGTGGCCGAACGGGGAGTGGCCGACGTCATGGGCGAGGCATATCGCCTCGGTCAGGTCCTCGTTGAGGGCGAGGGCGCGGGCCATAGCACGGCCGACCTGGTTGACATGGATGGTGTGTGTCATCCGGGTGACGAAATGGTCGCCGTCCGGGTTGAGGAAGACCTGGGTCTTGTGCTTGAGCCTGCGGAAGGCCTTGGAGTGGACGATGCGGTCCCGGTCCCGCTCGAAAGCAGTGCGGAACTCGTCGTGCGCCTCGTCCTCGGACCGGCCCTGGCTCCCATCCGCCTTGGTAGCGGCCGGCGCCAGCAGTTCGTGTTCGAGTCGCTCACGCTCCTCGCGGACTCGGCGGAACATCTGGGCCATATCAGCCCCAGGCTAAGCCCTGGCCCTCACAGACCCTGCTGGTATTGGTAGAGGATGAACACGGCGATGGCCACCAACACCAGTCCGCCAACGATGGCCAGGGATCGTTGCCCCCAACTCATCGCCGTGAACATCGCAATGGGTTCTTCCTCGGCGTGCCCTGAGATGATGCGGCGCCGGACTCGGGCGGAGATGGTGTCGATCAAGAGCACCACCGCGATGGTGAGTAACAGCACCGTGGCCGCCCGGGAAAAGTCCCTGAATCGGAGTTGAGCCTGTAACTCCGCTCCAACCCCACCGGCGCCGATGATGCCGAGCACAGCCGAGGCGCGGATGTTGATCTCGAAGCGATATAGCCAGTAGGCGACGATGTTGGGCATCACCTGGGGCACGATGGCGAATCGCATTTGCTGGAGTTTGGTCCCGCCGGTTGCCGCCACAGCCTCCACCGGGCCCGCGTCGATCCCCTCGATCACCTCCGATGAGAGCTTGCCCAAGGTGCCGATCGAATGGATACCCAGGGCAAGGGTGCCGGTCCACGCTCCGAGACCGGTGACCGGGATGAGGACCATGGCGAGGATGATCTCGGGCACCGCCCGGATAGCGTTGAGAATCTGACGGATGCTGTTGGCCAACCACCCCGGGGTCACGTTGGTGGCCGCGGCGAAGGCCAATAAAAAGGAGAAGAAGGCGCCAATCATGGTGCCGATCCAGGCCATCCACAACGACTCGGTGATCGACGGCAGCGCCCGCTCTATGGCCTCCGGGCTGAGATCCGGTGGGAACATCTGCCTTATGACCCGGTTCCACATGTCTGCCGGTGCCGTCAGCAACCGGTCGAGGGAGATATCGATGCCCAACGCCGCCCAGAGGAAGGGGATGAGGACGGCTGCGGTGAGCCCCCAACGCACCAGCCTGGGTCGGAGCGGCCGCTTGGGTCTGACGGTGACCGTCGGTGGTGCGACTGTCGTGTTGCTCACACCAGTCTCCTCCGAACGGCGACGCTGACCTGCTCGATGAGGAAGACGAGGACGAAGATGATGACCACAACGGCGAAGACTCGATCGAATTGGAAGAAGCGACGCTGGGCCTCGAGGACGCGACCGATGCCGCCGGCGCCGACGATGCCCAAGATGAGCGAGGCGCGGATGTTGAGCTCGAAGATGTAAAGCGCATAGGCGACGTAGTTGGGCAGTACCTGGGGGAACACCGACACTCGAACCGCGGGGAAGTGGGAGCCACCGGTGGCCCGAGCCGCTTCCAACGGCCCGGTGTCCACCGCGTCAATGGTCTCCGAGAAGAGCTTGGACATGATCGCTAGGGAGAAGAAGAAGAGGGCGAAGACTCCGGCGAGGGGCCCCACTCCCAAGCCGGCCACGAACAGCATCGCCCAGAACAGGTCGGGGATGGTGCGGGTCACATTCATGAAACCCTTGTCGAGCAAATAGCTGATTCGGCCCGGCGCCGTGATCCTCGACGCAAGGAACGAGACCGGGAGGGCGACGACGCACCCGACGAGGCTGGCGATGATCGCGATTTGGAATGTCTCGATCAGGGGACTGGCGAGGGTCGGAGAACCGAAGTCCCACGATGGGAGCCACCACCAGGTGCCTCCACCGATAGCCCACCCGAAGTCGGGGGGCCAGAAGTTGGGGATATTGGTGATGTTGGCGATGTTGGCGATGAGTCCGGGAAGGGTCAGCCCGACCTGGATCGCGGCGAACCAGGTGATGACGAGGACCGCAGCCCCGATACCAATGCCGCGCACGCCGGTGATTCCCGACAGAGTGGCGCCCCCACCGAGCATCGTGATGACGACCGCTGCTGTTATCGAAGGTGCCGTGGTGAGCTCGACCGATCCCGGCTCGAGGGTTCCCAGCGCAGTCGCCAAGGGTCCCGCCAGGATCCCCGCCCCCGCCCAAACCAGGGCGGTGTTGATGCCACTGCTTATCAGGCGACGCCTGGCCACCAGGGCTCCGGAGGCGACGCCGATCACGAGCCATGAGAGACCCAACCCGAGGGCGAAGGAGGGTGTGATCGCCTCAGGCACCGGGGTCAACATTCGATGGGTGAGCAAGACGGAGACCACCATGCCGACCACGAGTACGGTCGATTCCCAGGTCGACAGTTCAACTCGGGCGAGTCGTAACGCGCTCACCAGGGCTGCCGCGGCGATCAGCCCCCAGAACAGACCTCCGACCAGGCCTACGAAAATAGCACCCAGAACCGCTCCGGCCACCAGTACCAGGAGCGGTAGGAGCAGACGAGAGCTGTTACGCGGCGGGGCTGGCCTGACCGCGGCTGCAGTCACAGGTCGGCGCCTTCCAGAAGGTCGTCTGGAGTCACGGCCCTCCCGTAGATCTGCCGGAAGGTGGTCTCGGAGACATCGGAGAGGTCACCGTCGTAGACCAGCTCTCCGTCCCTGAGGCCTATCAGACGCTTGCCGTAGGTCCGTGCCAGATCGAGAAAGTGGAGATTGATGAGGGTGGTGATGCCGAGCTCACGATTGATTCTCCGCAGGTCTCTCATGACCGTGTGTGACGTCACCGGATCGAGCGAAGCGACCGGCTCATCGGCGAGAAGCACGCTCGGGTCCTGGGCCAGGGCCCGGGCAATCCCGACTCTCTGCTGTTGGCCACCAGACAGGTCCGAGGCCCTGACGTACGCCTTTTCGACGATCTCGACACGTTCGAGCGCATCGAGCGCCTTCTCTCTCTCCGCGGCCGGCCAGAGCCCCAGCAAGGATCGCCACCGAGGCACGGCAGTGAGACGGCCCATGAGCACGTTGTTGATCACTGTCGTGCGGTTCACCAAGTTGAATGTCTGAAAGATCATTCCGACGTTGGATCGAAGCAAGCGCAGTTCATGGGGCCGGGCGGTCTCGACTCGAACACCGTCGACCCGAACGGAGCCCGCCGTGATCGGCACGAAACCGTTGATGGCACGCAACAACGTCGACTTACCCGCACCCGACAGGCCGACCACGACGACCAGCTCGCCGTCACCGATGGTCAGGCTCACGTTTTTCAGTGCCTTCAACCCACCCCGGTAGGTGACGTCGACGTTCTCGAACTCGATCATTTGCTCATCGCAAAAATGGTGCAGGGGCCGCACTGATGCGGCCCCTGCACCCTAACCATTGGGGTCGCGAGTCACTCGCTGTAACCCAATTCGTCGATGGCGTCACCGATCAGAGCCAGAGACTGCTCGGTCACTTCATCGGCCCGTGTCAGGTCGGTCCACTGGTACAGCTCGTCCATGACCACTTGTCCTTCCTCGGTGCTGATGAAGTCGGACATCGCCTGGAACAGGGCGTCCTTGAGGTCCTCGGGGAGATCGCTGCGAACGGTGATCACGTCGTTGGCGATTCGAGGGCTGATGTTGAACACGATCACTCGCTCACCGACGTCCGCGTTGGGATCGGCGATCGTGCTCCTGGCGTCGTCGAAGGAGACGCCGATGTCGGCCTCGCCGTCGTATACCGCCAGGACCGCACCGTCATGGCTGCCGGCGAAGATCGTCGTGTACTGGTCCTCGGTGATCCCCGCATTCAGCAACTCGATCGTCGGGAAGATGAACCCGGAAGTCGAAGACTCCTCGACGAAGGCGATCGTCTTGCCGACCACCACAGAGAGATCGACCGGCTCGGCGCACGCTGTCGGCGGCGAGAGTGCCTCGTTGCGTTGGAGGGCGTCTTCGACGAACTCATAGCCCACCTGTAGCGCGGGTGTCTCCGTCGGACCCACTGGGACGACGTTGCCAGCGTCGTCGTAGTAGAAGGCGCCTTCCACCGTGCCAGCGTCACCACAGATCGATGGGTCGTTGGTGAAGTATTGGGCGTGATACGTCGGGTCACCGAATCTCACCGACTGGGCGAGCAACTCGAGATTCTCGTATTGCCGCGAGGCGATGACGTAGCCAGCGGGCCCGAACGCGCCCATGTCTGCCTGGCCTGTACCCATCGCCAGAGCGAGGGCGGTGTAGTCGGTGGTGACCTCACCCACGACTTCGATACCGAGGGCGTCACTCAAGATGCCGGCGAAAGTCTCGACGTCGTCCTGTAGCTCGGAAACTTCCTGACTGGGCACGAACCCGAACACGAGGGTGTCGGGCCAGTCCGACGTTTCCCCGTCGCCGCAAGCGGCGGCAATCAGGGCGAAGACGGCAATCAAAGCCCAAAGCGCTCTCAGCTTCATGTTCTGCTCCTTGTTTGTCCCATGGGATGGTGTGATACACCGAGATTTGTGTGGTGCCCGCTTCCTGAGGTGAATCAGAGATCGAGCCGAGGCTAGCCATATGTGTCAGGTCCAGGCGAGTCGATCGACGACATCGCGAAACTCGTCGAAGTCATTCACGTCGATCGCCCCGGGGACCGGGAGGTTCCAGGGACGGACATATCGGCACACGGTTGCGTCGGGGCGGTGCTCGACGAGACCGGGAAGAATGTGGGGACCATCGTCGAGGTAGACGGCGCATTCGACCAACCATTTCTCTTCCAATATGTGGATCTCGGCGGCGGGGATGCCATGCTTCTCGATCCAGTCGTAGGTGTCCCCTCGGGCGAAATCGGGCTTGGTGGTGACCACGATGAGCTCATGACCGGCTTCGTCGAGGGATTGCAGAGCCTCGACGGCCCCGGGAAACGGTTCCAGATGCCAAAACACGGAGCGACCGTCGAGGTCGGAGCACCAGTCCCAGAACTCGTCGATGTCGTTGAAATGGGTCAGCTCGACCAGGTCGTTCCACTGCCACGAGTCCTCGACCACGAACTGTGTGCCGAACTCCTCGTTGTAGAACCGCATCCACCCCTTGGTGAAGTTGGCGACCACCCCATCGAGGTCTATCCCTAACCGCATCGGGGCAGGTTAAAGGTTGGCCGGATCTGCCGAGCCCGGTTTTCTGCTCAATCGGTCTCGGAGCCGTCGTCCGGTTCGACGACCGCCTTGGATGCCTTGTAGAAGTCGAGCCCCGTAACCAGACAGCCCCCGACCCTTCCTTATTAGGCGTACTGGCCACCGTCGTTGAGTTGGCCGGAGTTGCCATAGAGACGCTCGATCACCGTCGTGCACACCGATGACTTCTCACCCAGCCAGATGGGCGTCCCCAGGACGTGGATGTCGGCGGCCATGACACCCCGGATTGTCTCCGGCCACTCGTCGACCTCCCAACCGTGCTCGGTCATGTCAGGTCACACCCCAGAGGCGATTTGATGATCGACCGCCCGCATCATGTCGATCTCGACTACCTGACGACGCATGATCTCGGCCGAGATGTCCATGAGACCCTGAGTATGGAGATCTTCGGGGATTTCTTCAACGTGGTGTTGATGAACATCGCCCTCAGGGCGCTGAGGTCCCAGGAGTGGTGGGACAGCTGGTCCTGCATCGCGGTCAGGGTGGTCATGGTGGTCTCCTCGGCGGTATCGCTCCCGCGGCGCTACGCGCCGCCTGGGATCGAGACGGGAGCACGCTGAAGCCGCTCAGACCACCTGGACCCAGGCCATGACTTCGGGGAGACGCCGTCTCAGCAGGAGAGAGGAGAGCCAGAGCGATATCACATATATCACCACCCCCCACACGATCGCGACGAGAGCGGCGAACCACGGGGCGATCGGCTGGCCGAAGGCCACGGTGAGGGCGACGACCGACGCCGGTGGCACCAGGAGGAGCCCGATGGTGAAGAAGGAGACCGTCTGACTGACGATCGCCAGACATCCCTGCTCGGTCGACTGGGCGAAGACGTCGGTCCCCTCCCTGGGGAGACGGAGAGGGGTGAGGACCGAGACGAAGTTTCCCACGGCGAGCTGAGAGCCGACGGCCGAGACCGTCAGGGGCAAGACCAGCCAGGTCCACTGCCAGAACCCGGTGAACCAGGAGAGAAGGATCGCCAGCAGCGCGGTCTCGATCAGCAGAGCAGTGGCCACCGCCAGGTTTTTCCCCAGGAGCAGTTGGCGTGGCCGGGCGGGGAGGACGAAGAGATAGCTGGCGGCGTTGCGTTCCCACCCGAAGAGATTGAGGGCGATCGGCAACCCCACGAAAAGGACCAGGACCGGGGCCATCAGGGGCGCCCACTCGTTGTCGCGGATGTCGAAGAACCCGGTGGTGCCCATGATCGTCCCGGCGACGGCGAGGCCGACGAAGATCACCGTGCCCGTCCAGACGAGACGCTGACGGGGGTCGCGCACGTAGAAGCGAAGCTCTTTTCTCGCCAGGGTCGGGACGACCCCCCATAGACCAGAGGTGAACCCGCTTCTTCTTGCGCGCGCCGCCGGTCGACTCCCCTCCTGTGGGGTGGTGAGCATCCAGTCGAGCAGTCGCTGCCAGACCGCGGTGAGGACGAGAAGGCCGGCGGTAGCCGCCAGGAGATTGCCCATGGCTGCGATGGGGTTCCCTGCGGCAGCCTCGACGATGGCTCGTTGTGCGGCGACCGGTGGGATCGCCAGCGACCAGTCCATGATCTGGTTGGACACCACCGCCTCACCGAGGCCCTCGTCCGAGATGAGTTGGGATATCGACCGGTAGATGAAGAAGGATGCAGCGGCGATCCCCAGGATCAGGAAGGTCGCCACGTCCCGGCCCCTTCGAGTCCGGAGGATGGCTGATATCGCGGCCGAAAAAAGCTGTGACCCGATGGCGAGGAGGCCGATGAACACCAGGGACGCCGGCACGGCCATCCACCAGCCGTCCCTGAGCACGTACACGTTGGCACCGAGTACGAGTATCGGAACCAACGTCGCCGGTGCCACCAAGCTGGCCACCGCCAGACCCGTGACCATCTGACGTCGGTCGATGGGCAGCACCGCCAGTTGCTGCGGGTCGAGGTTCTCGTCGAGAGGGAAGATGATGACGGGAAGGGTGATCCATGCGGCGAAGAAGAGGAGGGCCGACCATCCGGCGAACTCGGCGAGGGCCACCGGGCTCAGACCCCGGGCCTTCTCGACGAACCCCGTGGCGAGATACCACCCCACCCAGCCGAGGAGGAGTGTGGCTATCGGGAACCCGAAGCGGCGCTGGGTGTCATGACGGACCCCGTTCCAGGTGAGACGGGCCTTCAGCCCGAGGAGGTTTCGTACCACGAGAGGTAGTCGCCCCCTTCACCACCCACTGCCGCGATGAACGCGTCCTCGACGTTCTCCTTGCCTGTCGCCCGACAAAGCCCCTCCGGTGTCTCTTCGATGGTCAGAGCACCGTCGACCATGATCCCGATGCGGGTGCACAGCTTCTCCACCAGGTGCATCTCGTGGGAAGAGAAGACGATGGTGGTGCCTCCCGAGGCTGCCTGCTGGAGGAGATTGCGAATCAGACGAGCCGACACCGCGTCGACTCCTTCGAACGGCTCATCGAGGAACAGGACCGGTGGGCGGTGGATGATGGCGGCTCCCAACGCCACCTTCTTTCGCATTCCGCGTGAGTAGTCGCCGATCAGCTTCGACCCGGCGCTCATCAGGTCGAGCATCTCCAACAGCTCGTTGCGACGCTTCAGCGCCTCGGTCCGTTCGAGGCCATGCATCGCCCCGGTGAAGTCGAGCAACTCGGCGCCGGTGAGCCGTTCGTAGAGGTTGAACTCCTCAGGAAGGACCCCGATGCGCGACTTGACCTCGGTCGGGGAGCGCCATGTGTCGAACTCACCGACCCCCACTTCCCCCTGAGTGGGGCGGAGAAGACCGACGATGCACTTGATCGTGGTGGTCTTGCCCGCTCCGTTCTGGCCGAGGAGGCCATAGAACTCACCAGCATGGATGGCGAGGTCGACCTTATCGACCGCGGTGGTCTTGCCGAACTTGCGCACCAAGCCACGGGCCCAAACCGCCGGTGGGGCAGGGGCGTGGCTGATGGTCTGCTCGTCGGCGAGGGACTGGGTCACTGAGCGGAAGTATCGACGGGATGCATCTCTAAATGAACACATCCCTCGAATTGGCCCCGGCGCCGCCGCGGCTGCGCCAGTGGGTGGCACTCTGCCCCGGACCGGGGCCCGATTGTCGGATCATGGGATCACCGTATCCGATCGTGGTCCTGAGATCGTTGTGAATCAGTCGTCTCGGGGTTGTACGGTGGGATCGACTTGCAGTATCGAGCCCTCTACCGCAAATACCGGCCCCAGACATTCGACGACGTCATCGGTCAAGGCCACGTCACCACCACCCTGTCACGTGAGGTGGCCGACAACCGGGTTGCCCACGCCTACCTGTTCACCGGGCCGCGGGGGACCGGCAAGACCACCACGGCCCGGATCCTGGCAAAGGCTCTCAATTGCGAGAATCGGCACAGTGACGGCTCACCCTGCAACGAGTGCTCGAGCTGTCTGGCCATCACCGAAGGCAACAGCCTCGACGTGATGGAGCTCGACGCGGCATCACACAACTCGGTGGATGACATCCGGGACATCAAGCTGAGCGTCACCACGGTGGCATCGGTGGCCACCTCCAAGCGGGTCTTCGTCCTCGACGAGGCCCACATGCTCTCCAAGGCTGCCGGCAACGCCCTGCTCAAGACTCTGGAGGAGCCACCCGAGCACGTCCACTTCGTCCTGGCGACGACCGAGCCTTACAAGCTCCTCGACACCATCCGCAGCCGGACTCAGCGGTTCGATTTCCATCCCGTGCCGATCGAGGAGCTCGCCGGTTATCTCAGCTCGATCGCCGACCGCGAGGGCTATAAGACCGAGCCCACCGCGCTCGTCGCCATCGCCCGACACGCCGGAGGCTCGGTCAGAGACTCGCTGTCCCTTCTGGAGCAGGTGGCCGCCCTCGGCTCGGGCACCGCAGACATCGGGGGGGTGCGCCGCGCCCTAGGCCTGGCCAACTCGGAGGTGTTCCAACGACTCGCCGAGGCGATCTCGGCACAGGACGCCAAGTCCGCACTCGAGCTGGTGGCCGAGCTGGCGGCAACCGGCGTCGACCTCCGACGCTTCGTCGCCGAGTGCGTCGGGTTCTTCAGGGGAGTGTTCCTCGCCCACTATGCGCCCAATCTGGCCGAGATCGCCGACGAGCCGACCGAGGTCTACGAGTCATGGAAGAAGGCGGCGGAGTTGGTCCCCGCCGGCGACGTGCTTCGGGCCGTCGATCTGCTGTCCGAGGCGTTGGTGCGACTACGCGAGGGTCGTGAGGAGCGTCTCATGACCGAGCTCGCCCTGATCAAGCTGACCCGACCCGAGACCGCGACCGACCCCGAGGCCCTCATCTCCCGCATGGACCGTCTGGAGCGTCGCATCGCGAAACCCGCGGAGGTCCCGACACAGGCGATGAGCACACCGTCGTCACTTCCCGGGCCGGTCACGGCACCGGGCCAACCCGAAGGTCACGACGAGCCCGCGGCTGACCCAGCCATGTCCGAAAAGGACACCTCGGTGGAGTCGCAAACCTCGATCGACATCAGCTTCGAGCAGCTGCAGCGGGTCTGGCCGGGTCTGTTCGGCGGGCTGCGAGACCTACTCGGCGCCAGACGCTGGGCCTTCTTCCGCGAGGCGGTGCCCGCCGCGGTGGAACGCAACACCATCGTCCTCGAAGTCGCCCACGACTTTCACCTGAGCTCCCTCGAACAGGACGACGCGGTGGCCCCGATAGTGGCGGCCAAGGCCAGTGACCTGCTCGGGGGTCCGGTGAAGGTGCGTTTCCGGTTGAAGCCCGTGGGCGGGGACGGCGACGACGAGGGGGTCGACCTCTCGGACCTGGAGGAGAGACCTGCTGCCGAGAACGATCCCGCCGCCTTGCTCCAGGCGGAGCTCGGGGCCAGGGTCGTCGACGACTGAGACCTGTCCCCGCAGCCGGGTACCCTGAGTGACATGAATCGTCAGCCCGACATGAGTGAGATCATGAAGCAGGCGCAGCAGATGCAGGAGAAGCTCGCCCAGACCCAGTCGGAGCTCGCCGAGCGTCGTTTCGAGGGATCGGCCGGTGGTGGGATGGTCAAGGCGGTGGTGACCGGGGGGCCTGAGCTCGTCGAGATCGAGATCTCTCCCGAGGTGGTCGACCCCGACGACATCGAAATGCTCCAAGATCTCGTGGTGGCCGCGGTGCGCCAGGCCATGGACGAGGCGGTCCAGACCGCCAACCGCGAGCTCGGAGGGCTCACCGGCGGTCTCGGCGGTCTGCTCGGTTGATGTTCGAGGGTCCCGTACAACGGCTGATCGACGAGCTCAGCCGTCTTCCCGGCATCGGGATCAAGTCTGCGCAACGTCTCGCCTTTCATCTCCTCTCGGTCGAGGAGACCGATGCGCGCAGACTCTCGGCTGCAATCAGCGACATGCGTGACCAGGTGACACGGTGCGAGCGGTGCTACAACGTCGCGGCCGGGGACCTGTGCGCCATCTGCCGGGACAGCCGAAGGGACGACAGCCTCGTGTGTGTCGTCGAGCGGCCCCAGGACATCGTGGTGGTGGAGCGCACCCAGGAGTTCAGGGGGAGATACCACGTCCTCGGTGGCTCACTCTCCCCGATCAACGGCATCGGCCCGGGGCAACTCCGCTTCGAGGAGCTCCGGGCGAGATTGGAGCCGGAGGGGATCAAGGAGTTGATCGTGGCCACCAACCCCACCATCGAGGGGGACGCCACCGCGATGTACATCGCCCGGGAGTTCAAGCCGCTGGGTCTCCGGGTGACCCGGCTCGCCTCGGGGCTGCCGGTCGGAGGAGACCTCGACTACGCCGATGAGCTCACGATCGGCCGCGCGTTGATCGGACGCTCTGAGCTCTGACTCCTTTCCCTGACCAGGCCGAACCCGCCCCGACTACGGACCGCGTCTAGTCGACAGTGACGTTCGATATCGCTCGCAGCCGTGCCAGGTCGTGCACTGCGTCCATGTAGCGAATCGAGCCGGTCTTGGAACGCATGATGACCGAGTGGGTGACCGCACGATCCTCTCCCCGGAAGTTGACCCCTCGGAGGAACTCCCCGTTGGTCACTCCTGTGGCGGCGAAGAAGACATTGTCCGAGGCAACCAGGTCCTCGACGGTGAGCACCTTGTCGAGGTCCAGCCCCTCATCTGCGGCCTGCCTGGCTTCGGACTCGTCGCGCGGCCAGAGACGGCATTGGATCTCCCCACCGACACACTTGAGCGCGGCCGCCGCGATCACCGCCTCGGGAGAGCCGCCGATGCCGAGGAGCACGTCGGCCTCATGGTCCTCCTGGGCCGTAGCGATGGCTCCGGCGACGTCGCCGTCCCTGAACACCGAGATCCGGGCGCCGGCCTCGCGGGCGGCGACGATGTGGTTGTGGTTGCGTGGCCTGTCGAGGATCAGGACCCTCAAGTCACCCATCGCCTTGCCGTTGGCCTTGGCCACCTTGGCCAGGTTGTCGGCCACCGGCGCGTCGAGGTCGATCAGACTGGCGGCCTCGGGGCCGACCGCGATCTTGTCCATGTAGACGAAAGAGCCCGGGGCGTACATCGATCCCCGACCCTCGGAGAGAGCGATCACCGCGATGGCGTTGGGCAGGCCGGAAGCGGTCAGGGCGGTCCCGTCGACCGGGTCTACGGCGACGTCGACCACCATCCCGGTCCCGTTGCCGACTTGCTCACCGTTGAAGAGCATCGGCGCCCGGTCTTTCTCTCCCTCACCGATGACGACCCGGCCGTCGATGTCGATGGTCGAGAGGTGGAGCCGCATGCCATCGACCGCCGCCTGGTCGACAGCCTCTTTGTCACCCCGCCCCAGCCACCGGGCTGCCCCCAGGGCGGCCGTCTCGGTGACGCGGACCAGGTCGAGCCCGAGATTGCGTTCGACCGGCTCGGCCATCAGACGTCGACCTTGACGACGATGGCGTCGCCCTGACCGCCACCGCCACAGAGGGCGGCGGCGCCGATCCCACCACCACGATGACGCAGGGCGTTGACCAGCGTCACCACGAGCCGGGCTCCGGTGGCGCCGAGCGGATGACCCAAGGCAACCGCCCCCCCATTGACGTTCACCTTCGACTCGGGGATGTCGAGCATGCGCGCCGACCAGAGCGAGACGGCGGCGAATGCCTCGTTGATCTCCACCAAGTCGAGGTCGGTGGTCTCGAGCCCGGCCTTCTTCAAGGCGAGGAGGAGGGCCTCGGCGGGTCGTTCGTGAAGCGTGGCGTCGATGCCTCCGATCTGCCCATACGACAGGATCTCGGCGAGGACGGGTGACCCGGCGACTTCGGCCGCCTCTCGATTGGCGACCACCACTGCCGCCGCTCCGTCGGAGATCTGGGAGGCGTTTCCGGCGGTGATGGTGCCACCGGAGTTGAAGGCAGGTCGCAGGGCGCCCATCGACTCGGCGGTCGTCCCGGGGCGGATCCCCTCGTCGGTGGCTTGGGTCAGGGGGTCGCCCTTGCGCTGTGGCACCTCGACGGGGGTGATCTCGGTGGCGAACTGGCCGTTCCCGGTCGCGGTCTCCGCCAGTTGGTGACTGCGGGCCGCCCAGGCGTCTTGTTCGTCCCGTCCGATACCGAGCCGCTGGTTCTTCCGATCTGAGGACTCACCCATGGTGCACTCGTCGAACGCACAGAAGAGACCGTCGTGCTGCATGACGTCGATCATCTCCGCATTGCCGATGCGTGTCCCCCAACGGAGCTCTCTCACCACGTGCGGGGCGTTGGACATCGACTCCATGCCCCCGGCCATGACGAACTTGGAGTCCCCGAGCTTGATGGCGCGATCTGCGAGACCGATCGCCGACATCCCGGAGAGACACACCTTGTTGACCGTGAGCGAGGGGACCGTCATGGCGAGACCGCCCTTGACTGCGGCCTGTCGGGCGGTGATCTGGCCTTCGCCGGCCTGGAGCACATGGCCAAAGATGACCTCGTCGAACAACGACGGGTCGATCCGGGAGCGTTCCACGGCGGCGGCGATCGCCATCCCCCCCAGATCGACGGCGCGCAACGGCAGGAGGGCGCCGCCGTATCGCCCGATCGGGGTTCGGGCGATGCCGGTTATCACTGAGTTGGTCACGATGACCGAATGGTACCGGCCCCCGGGTGACAGGTCTCGCCCCAGCCAATACGCTCACCCCGGTGAAGTTGCTCAATCTCGACCATGTGGCCATCGCGGTCCACGACCTGGACGCAGCGATCGACGGCTACCGCAAACGCTACAACGTCGAGCCGATCTACCGGGAGAAGGTGGAGAGTCAGGGGGTCGAGGAAGCGATGATCCCGGTGGGTGGCTCGTTCATCCAGCTGCTCGAGCCACTGGGGGGCGAAACCCCGGTGGGAGTCTTCTTGTCCAAGAGGGGTGAAGGGTTACACCATGTCGCATACACCGTGGTCTCCATCGAGGCCGCACTCGACCACCTCGCCGCCACCGGGGCGAGAATCATCGACACCGCACCACGCGTCGGCGGCCGTGGTGCCCGCATCGCCTTCGTCCATCCCGGCGATCTCGCCGGCACCTTGATCGAGTTGGTCGAGCCCGCAGATGCATAGGGACATCGAGATCAGGGGTGGCGCCGGTGAGTTCGAGGCCGCGGTCATCGCCGTGGTGCTCGACCGGATCGCCCGCGACGAGGCGGCCGCGAGGCAGGGTCGGGGGAGGGCCGAGCCGGGTTTGCCCGCCTGGGTGTGGGCCATCATGCCTGAGGACGACCCGGTCCCCCGCGACCTGCTCCACCCGGAGTGATCGATCGTGCAAACGCATGCCGTGACGGCATGGCGTTGCACAACCACTCGGGAGCATTGATCGGTCGTGCAATCGAATGCCGTCAGGGCAACTCGGTGCACCACGGATCCGCGACTCAGCGGCCGAGGACCTCGGCCATCTCCGGTGACCGGAGCAGGGTGGAGACACCGAGGAAGGCGGCGAGGGTGGTCAGCCCGCCCACCGCCCCCACGGCCAGGGCCGAGCCGACGGTGATGACGCCGTCACCGAGTATCGCATCGGCGACCAGCAGACCCATCCCCCCCGCCACCGCTGCGGAGATCATCGAGCGGATGAAGGCGGGGGCGAGCCGGCGCACCGCCTCCCAGCCCGAGTCGTAGCCCCACGCCACCAGCAGGCCGAGGGCGTAGCCGATCATGACTGTGGTTGAAGCAAGGGCGAACCCCTCCACACCGAGGGAGTCGTAGAGGACCAGCCACAGCGGGATGGCGACGAGGGAGAAGGCGGTGCCAACGATCACCGGGGTCCACATCTTCCTCTTGGCGTAGAAGTGCCTGGCCAGCAGTTGATGAAGCCCCCAGGCGGGGATGGAGAAGGCGTAGATGGTGAGCAGGGTGGCGACCAGGTCGGCGTCGGCCGGAGAGAACACTCCGTATTGGTAGACGAGCCGAACCAATGGACGAGCCAGGACCACCAGACCGGCGGTGGCTGCGGCAGCCACGAACATGGTCTTGCGTGCCGCCCGGCCCGTGGTCTCCACCAACTCCGAGCCGGCGCCACGGGCGTAGAGGCTGGCGAGGAAGGGGAAGGCGGCCACCCCGGCGGCCTGGGCGATCACACCAACCGGCACCATGTTGAGTCGGCGGGCGAACGACAGCGCCGAGGTGGCACCCACATCGATCTGGCCGAAGATCCTGACGAATTGCTCGTCGAGCACCGCCACCGATTGGCCAATCATCAAGGGGAACGCCAGGAGCAGGTACTCCCCGACCGCCGACTCACCGCGGCGGGGCGTCGTCAGCCAGGTGCCGGTTCGTCTGGCCCCGATCCATTGCAGCGCGAAGTTGCCCATGGCCGCTCCGACCACGGCGCCGATCAGGAATGCCTCGGGAGAGGGATCGTTCATCGCCCAGCCGATGACCCCGCCGCCGATGATCCCCAGGTTGTAGATGATCGGTGCCAGGGCGGGAATGACGAATCTCTTGTGGGTGTACTGCACCGCCATCAACAAGGCGCCGACCACCAGGAACACCTGGGCGGGGAGCACGAGACGGGTCATCGTGACGAGACGGGCCGGCTCGGCGACCTCTGGGAAAGCCAGGTCGACGAGCGGCTCGGCGAGCACCCACATGAGGGCGGTGAGGGTCACTATGGCAGCGGCCATGAATCTGAAGACGGAGGTGAACGCCCGGCTGGCGGCATCGTTGTCGTCGGCCTCGAGGTGACGGCTCAGGATCGGCACCAGGGTGATGGTGAGATAGGCCCCGGCCAGGAGGTAGTTGAGGAAGTCGGGGATGAGGAAGGCCTGGAAGTAGAGGTCGGAGTCCTGGTTGCGTCCGACGAGACCGGCGAGGAGGGCGTCACGGCCCAGCCCGAGGATCCTCGAGAGAAGGACGCTTCCGGCGATCACCGCCGCCGCCGTCCCCATCCGGATGGGGCGGCTCATCGGTGGCGGGCGTGGGCCGCCAGTTCCTCGAGAACCGAAGCGGGAACCACGAGATCTCCGTAGCCGGCG
>Ga0256867_10000299_pt1 | contig 19284 bp, 17 predicted proteins | sample RVTome_15_FD_185939 | JGI IMG/M metagenome (GOLD analysis project Ga0256867, IMG submission 185939) | Soil microbial communities from uranium-contaminated site in the Upper Colorado River Basin, Wyoming, United States - RVT150D86 (HiSeq) ... | reverse complement strand
TGGGACACTCGCAGAACGGCTTCGTGGTCGAGTCGTTCATCGACGAGCTGGCGGCACTCGCCGGGCAGGATCCGGTGGCCTACCGTCGCATGCTGCTGAAGGGTCACCCGCGACACCTGGGCGTGCCGGAGCTCGCGGCCGAGAAGTCGGGGTGGGGCTCGCCGGCCGCCGCCGGCCGGGCCCGGGGTGTGGCCGTGCACGAATCGTTCGGGAGCTGGGTGGCACAGGTCGCGGAGGTCTCCGTCGAGGCCGGTCAGGTCCGGGTGCATCGGGTCGTGTGCGCCGTCGACTGCGGGACCGTCATCAATCCGGATACGGTGCGCGCGCAGATGGAGAGCGGGATCGTGTTCGGCCTCACCGCCGCGCTGTATGGAAAAATCGAGATCGCGCAGGGACGCGCGCGACAGAGCAACTTTCACGACTATCGGATGCTCACCATGCGCGATACCCCGGTGATCGACGTCCATATCGTGCCGAGCAACTGGGAGCCCGGCGGCGTCGGCGAGCCGGCCACCCCGCCGATCGCTGCGGCGGTCGCGAATGCCGTGTTCGCGGCGACCGGGACGCGGGTTCGCTCGTTGCCGATCGTGGCGTGAGGAGGAGCGAGTGCCGCTGACGCGAGATCGCTGGAGGGGGGCCGCCGGAGTGCTCTGGTTGGCCGCGTGCGCGCCGTCCCCCGGCCCGGACGACGAGCAACAGGCGCGGATCGACAGGGAGACTGCCCTCGCGCGGCAGGCTATCGAGTTCACCGCCCAGCGATACATGATGCACTTCAATGCCGGGAATGCGGACTCGGTCGCCGTGATCTACGCGGAGCGGGGCCGGGTTATGGGGCCGAACGCTCCAGCGGCGGTCGGACGCGAGGCAATCGCCGGCGGATTCAGGACGATGGGGCCGATGAAGCCAACCCTGAGCCTCCGTACCGAGGAGGTCGCGGCGAACGGTCCCGTCGCCGTCGAACGCGGACGCTATACGATGACCGTGACCCCGCCGGGCGGCAGCCAAAGGGCGGACTCCGGCAAGTATCTCATCCGATGGCGCCGAACGGCCGCGGAGTGGATGATCGTCGACCATATCTGGAACAGCGATCTGCCCACGTCCCATTGATACTCGCGCGGCTGTCAGGTCGTCGCGGCCGTTCGCCCCAACACGGCCAGGTGAACCGCCTGCAGCAGGACCAGCGCGGCTCCGATCAAGAACCCGATCGCCCCCGCCACGGCAATCGAAGGCACCCCCGTTCCGATCCCCCAGGCAAGGATGGCGAGTCCACCGCCCGAGCACCCGCACGCCCCCCAACCCAGACGCGCATCGATGAGTTCGGCGCGTTGCGCCCCCGGTGAAAGTGAGCGGCGCCGGCCCGCGAGCCGCAGCACGATGAGCCTCGGCGCGACGCGGTGCATGACGCCGAGGATGAACATCACGAGCCATCCGAGGATCGCGAGCACCGCGTAGAGAGCCCACCCTCGTCCCGGTGGACCGGCGCGGAGGAGGATCCAGGCGCCGGAGAAGGTGGCGGCCAGGTATGCGGTCGAGGCCACAGCGATGAACCCGAGACCCGGATCGAACCGGCCCGGGGTCCGGCGCCGACAATATCCGAAGAGCAGCGTCAAGTGGGCCGCCGCCGCCAGCAGCATGACCGCGCCACCGGCTCGAAGGGCGACCGTGCCGAGACCGACCGCTCCGGCCGTGAACAACCCGAGCCCGGTTCCAGCCATCCAGCCCACAGCTATTACCCGGCGGTCCGGAGCGGCCGGCGCCCCGAGAAAGGCCGGGAGCATTCGGCTGCCGAAGGCCACCACGGTGAGCGTGCCGAATCCGAAGACGCCAAGATGAAAATGTGCGGCGAGCAGGTGCCACCGATCCACTTCCCACCAGCCCAGCGCGTGCCCGATCCGTGCAGCGGCGATCATCATACCGAGCCCGAGCGCCGAGTGGGCGAGCGACACGAACCCGCCGACATACCGATTGCGCTGGGCGAGACGCCGGGCGGGAAGCACGTTCCACGATGCGAGCCCGACTGCGACGAGGAGCACGCCCCAGGCGACCGCCTGGATCAGCGGATTCCACCACCAGAGGCCGGTGACCAGCAACGGGACGCCCACCACAAAGGCCGCGAACCCGAGACGCGCAACCCGGGGATGGCGCATCGGCATGCCGACGACTGCGGGAAGGAACTGGTGCAGGGCGCCGTAGATGGCGTTGGTGATGACGCCGAGGGTGAATGCGTGAGTCACTGCGATGATGCGGGGAGCGAACAGGTTTCCCCGGGCGAGATCGGCGGCGATGGCGAGGAGCCCCGTGGCTGCAACCAGGAGCCAGACTGCGGCCGCCGTGAAGTATCCCAGCGGCAGGGCCGGCGCCAACGTCTGCTGCTGCTCGCCTTTGAGCGGCAGGCTGGCCGGCCGCTCGTCGCTCACGTCGTCGCCGTGACTCCCGCGAGCGATGCCCGGTGGAGGGCCGGATCCCGCCCGGGCATCCGAGCCACACGATGGACCAGCACCACCAGGGTCACCCAGACCACGGTGCCTACGCCCAGGTGCAGCGCGCGCAGGGCGGCCGGCAGGTGGAGGAGGACCATCGCCGCGGCCACGACGACCTGGGCCATGGTCGCGAGCAGCACCGCCGTGGCAGCGCGCCGGACGGCGGCTGGCGTGGACGGCGCGCGCAGGCGCACCACCGTGAGAATCGACACGGCCAGGAAGGCGTAGGCGAGGATCCGGTGGGTCCAATGGAGCGGGCCGAGTGCGGTCTTCGGCGGGCCGAAGCCGGCGCCGGCGCAGAGGGGAAATCCCGTGCAGACCACGCCGGCGTTCAGATTGGCGACCTGGGCGCCCCAGAGAATGACGACGAGCCCGAACCCCGCGTACGCGACCGCCCATGGGAGCGGAGTGCGCTGGCCGGTATCGGCACGCGGCGCCGCGCCGGCGCCGGCCTCGAGCGCGGTCCAGAGCACGGCGCCCAGCACCAGCATCGCGGTCAGCAGGTGCACGATCACGACGGCCGGCGGCAGCTCGAGCCGTACGGTCACCGCGCCGAGCAGGATCTGGATGACCAGAAGCAGGATGCCGGCCAATGCGGGAACCAGCAGCCGGCGGCTCTGCCGGTGCCGCCGCACGGCGATGAGCGCGGTTCCCGCGATCGCGACGCTCACCAGGGCTGCGGTCCAGCGATGGAAGCTCTCGATGAACGTCGGAAGGTCGAGCGGGGGAAACCACTCGCCGTTGCAGCGCGGCCAGTGGTCGCCGCAGCCCATGCCAGAGCCGGTGATCCGCACGACACCGCCGATCACGATGAGCACCGCGGTGAGGACCGAAGCGGCCATCGCCCAGCGGCGAAGCCGGTTCGACACCGGCGCGGAAGGAAAGTGTTCGCTCATGCCTGGGGAGTCACCGGTCCCTGGTCACCGGGTCAATCCCCGCCGGCTCGCGAGGCGGGCATGGCAATCGTGGGCCGGGGCGGCTCCGGGGTGAAATCCTCACCCGGATTGATGAATCGGTCCCGCTCCAGCTTGAACTGCTTGTCGTAGAGCTGCCGGTACCGCCCGTCGGCCGCCAGCAGCTCGCGGTGGGTGCCGCGTTCCACGATCTCGCCGGCCTCGAGCACCAGGATCTGGTCCGCGCTCATGATGGTGGAGAGCCGGTGCGCGATCACGAACGTGGTTCGGCCGGAGCGCAGCGCGTGCAGCCCGTCCTGGATCAGCGCCTCGCTCTCGCTGTCGAGGCTCGACGTCGCCTCGTCGAGGAGAAGGACCGCGGGATCCGCCAGGATGGCCCGGGCGATCGCCACCCGCTGGCGCTGCCCGCCGGAGAGCTTGACGCCGCGCTCGCCCACGATCGTCTGATAGCCCGCGGGAAACTGCTCGATGAACTCGTCGCTGTGCGCGATCCGGCTCACCGCCTTGACTTCATCGAGCGTCGCGTCGGGGCGGGAGAACCGGATGTTCTCGGCGACGGTGCCGTCGAACAGGAAGTTGTCCTGCAGCACGATGCCGAGGTGGCTGCGGTAGTCGCGGAGCCTGAGGGAGGCGAGATCCCGGCCATCGAGGAGGACGCGCCCTTCGGTCGGCCGATTGAACGCCATGACCAGGCTGATGAGCGTGCTCTTGCCGGATCCGCTCGAGCCCACCAGCGCCGTGGTCGAGCCCGCGGGCGCGTGAAACGAGATGTGCTTGAGCACCGGAACGCCCGGGACGTACTCGAAGCTCACGTCGTCGAACACCACCTCACCGCGAAGCTGCCCGATCGGCTCGCGGCCGACGTCTTCGTCCGTTTCGGTCGTCATCTGCCGGAGCTCGCGGATGCGGTCGAGCCCGGCAAACGCCTCGGTGATCTGCGTCCCGATCGACGCGATCTGAATGAGCGGGGCGGCCATGAGGCCGGTGAAGAAGACGTACATGACGAAATCGCCCAAAGTCATGCGGCCGGCCAGGATGTCCTGGCCGCCGACCCAGATCATGACGGCGCCCGAGACGCCGACGACCACCGTGGACAGTGCGGTGACGCCCCCGATGCCCGTCATCGTGGTGGCCACGTTCCGGAACAGTGCGTGAATCCCTTTCGTGAACACCAGCTCTTCGCGGCGCTCGGCCACGTACGATTTCACGATGCGAATGCCGCCGAGCGTCTCGGTAAGCCGCCCGGAGACCTGTGCCATCAGCTTGCTTCGCTCGCGGAAGATCGGCCGCAGCCGGGTGAACGCGTAGGCCATGCCGCCGCCGAACGCCAGCAAGACGACGAGCATGCCGGCGGTGAGCTTCCAGTTGATCCAGAACAGCACCACCATCGCGATGGCGGCCGTCACCAGGCCGCCGACGAGCTGCACCAGGCCGGTGCCGACCAGGTTCCGAATGCCTTCGGCGTCGTTCATAATGCGCGCCAGCAGGACGCCGCTCTGAGTCGCGTCGAACTGGCGGACCGGGAGCCGGAGCACGTGGGCCTGCACCTCGCGCCGCAGCTCCGTGATGGCGCGCTGGGCCGCGATGCCCAGGATCCGCACCAGCGCGAAGGAGGTGACGGCCTGGATCGCCGTGGCGATCATCACGGCGGCCGCGATCGGCGTGAGCAGCTCCACCTCGCGGTTCACCAGGACCCGGTCCACGAGGAACTTGGAGCTCGCCGGCAGCACGAGGCCGGCGAGCCGGCTGATGAGCATGACGCCCAGGCCGAGCGCCAGGCGGCCGCGGTAGCGCCACAGCAGCTCGCGCGATTCCCGCCAGGCCGTCGAGAGGCTGACCTTGCGCTTTTCCTCAGCCACGTTTCTTCCTCGCGGCCAGCGCAGACTCCACCCGCTGCCGGTACATCTGGAGCAGCTCGCGTCCCGACTCGCAGTTGCCCGCGATCCATTCCGCGTTGCGGAAGTCGCGCGGCCCCCGCACCTGCCGGAGCGGCGCGAGATACGGCTCCACCTTGGCGAAGATGAAGATGCCCTCGCCCGCGAAGTCGGCGAGGTAATCGGGGTTCACGATGCCGTGCCGGGCCATGCCGTAGGCCATCTCCCAGTAGCTCGAGACCTGCCGGTACGCCGCATTGCTGGGATGGTCGCTCTTGGTATGGGCCAGGAGCTCCTCGGCGCTCTGGGGCCAGAACTCGGCGGTCATGTAACGTCGGGCCTCGCGCATCAGCGGCTCACGGCGAAGCTCGTACAGCCGCAGCAGGAGCTCCGCGTCGTGATGATCGGGGGCGTCCTTGATGACCCGCGGACTCGTCCGGGGGAAGGGGATACTCATCGCGCGTCCTTGGCGGCGTTGGGGGGCGCGGAAGTCGCGCCGGATCTCACGGAATGTAGTCGAGTGCGCCGGTGGATCGCGGTGCTCCCCGGGTTGACAACCTCCTCGCTGCTGGAGATGCTTGGCGACTTTCCTCCCGGCCCCCGAATCCTCGATGCTGCGCGCGCGCCTGCGGGTGCTCCTTGCCGTTGCCGTTCTCGTGTCGTTGAGCCTGGCGCTCTCGAGGCGATTCGGCCCGCTCCCCATACTGGGGCCGTTTCTCGATCCGGCCAACGGCGTCTGGGCGCTGGCGCGCGTGGCCGATCCGGCGGGGACAGCGCGCGCGCGCATGCCCGGACTCGGCGCGGAGGTCCGGATCGTGTACGACGATCGGGGGGTTCCCCATATCTTCGCGGCCAACGAGCTCGATGCGTGGCGGGCGCTCGGATACGCGGTCGCTCGCGATCGCCTGTTCCAGCTCGAGCTGACGTGGCGCGCCGGCGCAGGCCGGCTGTCGGAGCTGCTGGGGTCACGGACGCTCGAGGCCGACCGGGTGGCCCGGCGTCTAGGGCTTGGCTGGAGCGCCGACCGGGCAATGGCGCGCGCGGATACGGGTGCGCCGGCGATGCGCGCCTTCCGCGCCTACGCGGAGGGTATCAACCACCGGATTGCGACGATGCCGGCGGCGGCGCTGCCCCTGGAGTACCGCCTGCTCGGCAAGCGTCCCGCGCGTTGGGAAGCAGAATACTCGGCCTACCTCCTGGCTCGCATGGGATACACGCTGGCGTACTGGGACCCCGCGCGCCACCGGCTGCGAGCGGCCGCGCTGGTAGGCGAGGAGGCTGCCGACGCGCTCTTCCCGCTGAACAGCCCCATTCAGGAACCGATCCAGCCCAACGGCCAGCAGACCGCGCGTTTCGATTTCCGGCCGCTGCCGCCCCCCGCGTTGCCGCGACCGGAGGCGGAAACCCTCGTCCGTGCCATGCATCAGGCCTCGATCGCCTTCGGGATCGAGGACGGCGCCGGAGACGGCGACGGCGTCGGCAGCAACAACTGGGTCGTGGGACCTCGGCGCAGTGCCTCGGGCCGGGCCCTGCTGGCCGGCGACCCGCACCTCGAGCTGACCCTGCCTTCGATCTGGTACGAGGCGCACGTCGTCGTGCCCGATTCTCTGGATGTGGCGGGGGTCACCCTTCCTGGCTCTCCGGGAATCACCATCGGGTGGAACCGCGACGTCGCCTGGTCCTTCACCAACACCGGCGGCGACGTGCTGGACCTGTACCTCGAAACGGTCGATGACCCGGCCCGCCCGACCCGGTACCGCCTCGACGGCTCCTGGAAGCCGCTCGAGGCACGGCGCGAAGTCTATGCCGGACCCGATGGCCGGCTCCTCGCTCAGGACACCGTGTATTTCACGCACCGCGGCCCGCTGATGCCGGGCGAGCGGGGCTGGCACTCGCTTCGCTGGACCCTGCACGACATCCGCCCCGACCGCGGCGATTTTCTGCAGCTCAATGCCGCGCGGAGCGTCGGGGACTGGCTCGAGCGCTGGAAGCAGTTCGACGCGCCCGCGCAGAATGGCGTGGTGGCCGACCGGCGCGGCACGATCGCTGTCAGGTCGACGGGTCTTCACCCGGTCCGCCCGGGCGACGGGCGCGGCGATGTCGTGCGGGCCGGCGACTCGAGCGGGAGTGACTGGACGGGATTCCTGCCGCTCGAGTACTACCCCTTCAGCCTCAACCCTCCCCAGGGGTTTCTCGCGTCGGCGAACCAGCAGCCGGTGGATCCGCGGGTTAACGCGCGCTACTTCGGGGCGCAGTGGCCCTCCCCCTGGCGTGCCATGCGGATCAACGCGCTGCTCAGACAGGATTCGGCGGTCACGCCCGATGCGATGCGCCGGTACCAGACCGATGCCGGCAACGCCCGCGCCGACTACTTCGTTCCGGCGTTCCTCTCGGCCGCCGCGGCGATGGAGCCGGCCGACGATACCCTCCGCATGGCTGCGCGGCTACTGGCCGACTGGGATCGCCGGTATACGAGGGAGAACGAACGCGCAGTGCTCTTCGAAGCGGCGATGGACGCGCTGGCCGAGGCGGTCTGGGATGAGCTGATTGCGCCGGGCGATTCGTCCGGGCCGCGGGGCGGTGCGGCTCCGTCCGCCGCCGTGCTCGCGTCGCTGGTGCACGACTCCACCAGCCGCTGGTGGGATGACCAGCGTACCCCGGAGCGGGAGACCCGGGATGTCCTGCTCGCCAGGTCGCTCCGCATGGGGTTCCTGGCGACGGTACGGGTGCACGGTGCTCCCGACGCCGGGGGGTGGAAGTGGGAACGCATCCGCACGGCGACCATCAATCATCTGCTCCGGATCCCTTCGCTCTCGGCCCGCCAGATCCCGGTGCAGGGCGGAAACGGAACCCTCAGCCCCTCGAGCGGCAATGGGACCCACGGCGCCAGCTGGCGGATGGTGGTGGAGCTGGGCGATACGCTGCGGGCTTCGGCGATCTATCCGGGGGGCCAATCGGGGAATCCCGCGAGCCGGCGCTACGACGACCGGATTCCGAAGTGGGCTGCCGGCGAGCTCGATTCGGTGCTGTTCCCGGCAACCCCCGACGCGATGCCACCGGAGCGGGTCACCTCGATCCTGATTCTCAGGCCGGCACGATGACCCCGCACCGTGCTGGAGGGCTCCTGCTGCTCGTTCTCGCCTTCGCCGCCGCAAGCTGGATCGGCTGGTGGATGGTCCCGGCGGCCGCGTGGCTCTGGGGCGCACTCCGCCCGCCCATGCGACGGCCCGCTGCGACGGCCGCAGTGGCCGCGGGCACCGCGGCGGCGGCGTGGCTTGCCGGGAATGCCCTGATGGGAGGCGGGTCCTTCTCCCTTCTGAACGGCCGGCTGTCCGAGCTCATGCCGGTTTCGGCGCCGGTGCTGCTCACCGTCGCCGTCCTGGTTCCGGTGCTGCTCGCCTGGAGTGCCGCGGCTTTGGGGTCGGCGCTGCGGCCGGGCACGCCCGATCTTCCGCAATCCAACTCCTGAGGTCTCGATGCGTGCTTCCCTCTCGCTCGTCCTGCTCGCCGCTGTCGCCGCCCCGGTCCTCCCCGGCGGGGCCGCAGCCCAGCAGGCCATGGATAGTGTGCAGATCCGTACTGTGCCGCTGAATCGAGGTGTGTACATGCTCGTCGGCGCGGGCGGCAACCTCGCGCTCGCCAGCGGGGACGACGCGGCCTTCCTGGTCGACGACCAGTACGCGCCCCTCACTCCCAAGATTCTGGCCGCCATCCGCGCCATCACCGACAAGCCGGTGCGCTTCATGGTCAACACCCACTGGCATTTCGATCACACCGGCGGCAACGAGAATTTCGGCAAAGCCGGCGTGGTGATCGTAGCGCACGACAACGTGCGGAAACGGATGAGCGTCGAGCAGTTCATCGCCCGGCTCAACCACCGGGAACCGCCCTCGCCCAGGGCGGCCCTCCCGGTCATCACCTTCCCGGACCAGGTCACCTTTCACCTCAACGGCGACACCATCCACGCGGTGCACGTTCCACCCGCTCACACCGACGGGGACGCGATCGTGCACTGGAGCGCCGCGAACGTGCTCCACATGGGCGACCTGTTCTTCAACGGGCGGTATCCGTTCGTCGATCTCGACAGCGGCGGCTCGTTCGAGGGGGTGATCGCCGCGGTCAACGCGGCACTCGGAATGACCAACGACCAGACCAAGATCATTCCCGGCCACGGGGAGCTGGGCACGAAGGCGGACCTGCTCCGGTATCGCGATCTGCTGGTGCAGGTGCGGGACCGGGTTCGAGTCCTGATTCAGCAGGGCAAGACGAAGGAGGAGGTCATCGCGGCGAAGCCCACCGCTCAGTGGGACGCGACCTGGGGCTCGGGTTTCATGAATCCCGCGACCTTCCTCGGGATCGTCTACGACAGCATGAAGCGGTAGAAGGGCGCGTACCGGCGCGGCGATCGCCCGCCCGCCGGGTGTCTCATTGCAGTATCAGCAGGATCGCTCCGTTCTCGTGGCCGGAGCCGAAGCGCATGCTCGCCTCCGTCCCGCGAAGGTGCCGGATCTCTCTGATGCTCGCGGCGGAGTACTGGCGGAGCACGGCCGGCGATCCCTGGCGGACGTTGTTGACATACACCACGGGCTCCGACGTCCCGAGATTGATGCTCGATCGGCCGCGGTTCGGCTTGATCCAGAACGGGCGCAGCCGCTGGACCAGCTCCAGGAGGTTGTGCGAGGCCGTGGCCTCGGCCGCGATTTCCTCCTGGCTGATGATCGCGGGATCCCGGCGGATCCGCTTCTCGGGTGCAGGTGAAGTGTAGGCGGTGTCTTGCGCGGCCATGGCGGCGGGGAGGCACAGCGACAAAACGGCGAACGCTTTGAAAGGGCGAAGCATACCGGGCCTGCCGGTGAAGGAGACCCGGGTAACATGGGAGTGTTGCTCACTGGCCGGAAGAGGCGGCCTCCGGCGACCCGCCCGCCGACAGACGCCCGGCGTCGAGGGCCGCTCGCCGCAGCAAGAACTCGATATGGGCGTTGAGACTGCGGAGCTCCGCTCCGGCCCACCGCTGCAGGGCATCGTGCAGCGCCGGATCGAGCCGGAGCAGGAATGCCTTACGCGGGCCTGGCGCCGTCATCCCGTCGGCCTCGCGCGGTCAGCCGGAGTACAAGGTGCCGGTGTTCACGACCGGCTGGGTGCCCCGGTCTCCGCACAGCACGACCAGCAGGTTGGAGACCATCGCCGCCTTTCGCTCATCGTCGAGGGTGAGGATGTTGCGCTGCGAAAGCATCTCCAGCGCGTTCTCCACCATGCCGACCGCGCCCTCGACGATCCGGAAGCGAGCGGCCACAATGGCGCTCGCCTGCTGACGCTGCAGCATGGCGTGCGCGATCTCCGGGGCGTAGGCCAGGTGCGCGATGCGTGCCTCGAGCACCGAGACGCCGGCTTTGAGCAGCCGGTCCTGGACGTGCTGGAGCAGGTCGGCCGCTATCTCGTTCATGTGGCTCGAGAGCGCACGCTCCCCCGAGGCGTGGGAGTCGTAGGGGTACGACGACGCCAGCCCCCGCACCGCCGACTCGCTCTGCACTCTGACGTAGTTCTCGTAGTCATCGACTTCGAACATCGCCTCGGCGGTGTCCACCACCTTCCAGACCACGATCGCCCCGATCTCGATCGGATTGCCCGTGGAGTCATTCACCTTGAGCTTGGCGGTTTCGAAGTTCCGCACCCGGAGCGAGATCCGCTTCTTCACGGTGAACGGATTCACCCACCAGAGCCCCGGCCGGTTGACCGTCCCGCTGTAGCTGCCGAAAAGGGTGATAACCTTGGCTTCACCCGGCATGACGATCGCGAACCCGGGCAGGATGAGGATCACTGCCACCAGGAGCACTACCGCGGACACCAGGCCCGAACCATCCTGAGCCTGAATCGCCCGGACGAAGAGCCAGACATCGACCCCGATGCCGACCAGCGTGACCAGCACCATCAGGAAACCGGGGACCGCTCGGGCGACCTTCTCGCGGATCATCGACTTCACTCCGTTAGGGTGATAGCGAAATGATATCATTGTGATATCTGACAGTCAAGTCCCACACCCTGGCCCGTCGTATCCCTCACGACCGGGTCCCGAGCGATTGTTCCAACGTTACAGGGCCCGGCCGGATCGAATTCGACGTTCAGGCTCGTTGTCGCGTCCCGGCGCGAAGGGGGAATCCTGCTGGCCAAGCTCGCCGTGATCCCCACTGACGAAGACGCCCGGGACGTGGCGCTGGCCGCGGACGGCGATCAGCCCGCATTCGAGCGGCTGTATCGGCGTCATGTTGCGCGGGTGACGAGTCTCGCGCGTTGGCTCGGGGATCCCGCGGATGTGGACGATGCCGTGCAGGAGATCTTCCTCAGGGTCTGGCAGAAGCTTCACACGTTCGCCGGTCAGTCGGCCTTCTCGACCTGGCTGCACCGGGTGGCGGTGAATCTGCTGATTCGGCGGCGGGAGCGTACCGGGATCCGGCATCGCCGGGAGTCGCAGGACGAGGCGCCCCTGCTCGCGGCTCCGGCGCCAAGGGAACGCCCGGATCTTCGGGTCGCGATCGAGCGCGCGGTCGAGCTGCTTCCGGCCGGGGCGCGGGACGTGTTCGTCCTCCACGACATGGAGGGGTACAAGCACGAGGAGATCGGGCGCATGCTGGGCGTCGACCCCGGCACGTCACGGTCTCAGCTTCATCGGGCGCGGCTGCTTCTGCGCGAGCAGCTCACCGCCTGACCTGTGAGGAGGTTCCATGCGCCATCGCGATGAGTTCACCGATCAGCTCTCGGGCTACCTGGATCACGAGCCGGGTGCCGCCGAGCGCAGCCGTCTGGAGGAGCACCTGGCTGGATGTGCCGAGTGCCGGGCCGTGCTGGCGGACCTCCGGGAGATCGTCGCCGCGGCGCCGCTGTACGAGGGAACTCCCCCAGCGAGCGACCTCTGGCCGGAGCTGGCAGCCCGCCTTGACGAGGCAAAGGTGGTGGCGCTCCCGACCCCGTGGACGGCACCCGCCGCGCCAGATGCACTCCACCGGCCGCGGGGGTTGCGTCGCTTTTCGCTGCCCGAGCTCGTGGCCGCTTCCCTGGTGACCGCGGCGCTCGGCGCCGGCGGTGCCTGGCTTGCTCTGCGGGGCGAGCCCGCCGGGCCGACCGTGGCCGCGGTGCCTGCTCCCGCGCCCTCCGATCCGTCGATCGAGCCGGGGCGGGCGCTCACCGTCTCCCTGGCGGACGCCGATTACGACGCCGCCGTTGCCGAGCTCGAGGAGGTACTCGTGGAAGGGCGCAGCCGGCTCGACACGGCCACGGTCCGGGTCATCGACGAGAGTCTCGTCCGTATCGACGGGGCCATCGAGGACGCGCGCGCTGCGATCCAGCGAGATCCGGCCAACGGGTATCTAACCCGGCAGATCACCGCGAACATGCGGCGCAAGCTCAACCTGTTGCGGACCGCCGCCAAGGCGATCGCCGAACTCTGACAAAGGACGTTTTCATGTGGCTCGTGCTCACGGTCGTCGCACTCGCCGCCCTCCCGCTGCAAGCCGCCGGGCAGGCGCCGCAGACCGACACCACTTTCGCCGTGGCGCAGGGAACCCGCCTGCGGATGAACAACCAGGGCGGCGACATCATCGTACGCGCCTGGGACCGGAGCCAGATCCGGGTCCAGGCGAACCACTCCCGGCGGACCAGCGTGGTCGTCACCCAGAGCGGGGCCGTCGTCGAACTGGGCGCCCGATCGAGCCGGGGCCCGGGCAACATGGTGGATTACCAGATCACCGTGCCGGCCTGGATGCCGCTCGAGCTCGGTGGGATGTACGCGTACATCGACGTCGAGGGAGTCCGCGGGTCCGTCATCGCGGAGACGCTGGAAGGCGATATCACCATCAAGGCCCCGGCGGATCAGGTGAAGGCCTCCACGACGAACGGCAAGATCTCGGTGGAGGGGGCGCGAGGGCGCGTCGAGGTCCACTCGACATCCGAGAGCATCCGGGTCGTCGATGTGCAGGGAGATCTCCTGGTGGAAGGAGTGAGCGGGAACATCCTGCTTGGCGGCATCCGCGCCCGGACGGTCGAAGCCGAGACGCTGAGCGGCAACGTGATCTATGAGGGCAGCCTCGTGGACGGCGGGCGGTACCTCTTCCTGACCCACAGCGGCAACATCTCGCTCTCCGTCGCCGAGGCGACCAACGCCACGATTTCCACGGCGATCGGCTCGGGTCGAGTGAGCGCCACCTTTCCGCTCCCCACCAGCGAGCGTCCGGGCCGGCGGCGGCAGACGTTTCGCCTGGGCAGCGGCAGCGCGGTCGTCGAAGCGGAGACCTTCTCGGGGAACGTGCAGATGTTCCGGCCGGCCGAGCTGCAGGAACGCCTTCGGCTGGCGCAGCAGCGCGAGACAGAACGCGAGCGAGCCAAGCAGGAGGCTAAGCAGAGGGCCAAGCCCGACGACGATTCCCGTCACGACGAAGCCCACGCCCTTCACATCGAGCCCAGGAGCTGAACATGCGGATACTTCTCGTCCCGGCGGCTCTTGCCCTCGTCTCGACCGCGGCTGCTCAAGGCACCGGCCAGTTCACCTTCAGGCGCGACCTGCAGCCGGGCGCCCGGATTCACGTGGCGAACATCATCGGCAACGTCCGGGTCGAGGCCGGCTCGGGACGGACGTTCGAGGCCACCGCGGTCAAGCGCGAAGGCCGCCACGGCGACCCGGACGATGTGGAGATCCGCGCGGTGGATCTCTCCGACGGCGTCGCGCTCTGTGTCGTGTATCCCGCGCAGCGGGCCGGCTGGAACGAGGATCGGCGGGAGCGCACCCGCGACGGAAAGGAAAGCGATCCCTGCCGCCGCAACAGCAACTGGAGCGACGGGCACTCCCGGAACGACACCGAAGTGGACTTCACCCTCAAGGTCCCGGCCGGGATGCGGCTCCGGGCCGGCACGGTGAGCGGCGACGTCGACGCCGCGCAGCTCAGCGGGGAGCTCGAGCTGCGGAGCGTCTCCGGCGATGTGCGGCTCACCGGCGGGGAAGGCAACCGCATCACGCTGGAGACCGTCAGCGGCAGCGTCGAGATGCTCCAGATCCGCGCCCGGGAAGTGGAGGGCCATACCGTGAGCGGACGGGTGACGTTCGAAGGGCCGGTGCAGGACGGCGGGAGCTACGACTTCGCGACGACGAGCGGGAGCATCACGCTCAACCTCCCGCAGCAGCCGAACGCCACGCTGTCCGCCGCAACTTTTTCCGGCCGGTTCTCGTCGTCGTTTCCAACCAGCACCGACTCCCGGCGCCGCCGGTCCCGGCACTCCGCTGTCTGGGGGAACGGTTCCGCCCGAGTGGACGTCGAATCATTGTCGGGGAACATCACGATTCGCTCCAGCCGCTGAGGGACCATGGGCTCGATGCTCAAGGATCTGCGTTACGCGCTCCGCGCCCTGCGGAAGTCGCCCGGATTCGCGCTCACCGCGATGCTCTCGATCGCGCTCGGGATCGGAGCCAATACCGCGATTTTCAGTGTCGTGCACGGCGTCCTGCTCCGCCCCCTGCCGTTCGATCGTCCCGAGGGTCTCGTCACCGTCGGGCATGTCTACAACCAGATCAACCTGAGGACCGGCGTCTCCGGCGCCGGATTCCGATTCTACCAGCAGGAGAGCCGCGTGTTCACCCGGGCCGCCGCCTTTACGGGGTGGGCGGCGAATCTGAGCCTGGAGGGGAACCCGGAGCGGCTCCAGGGCCAGCGGGCCACCGCCGATTACTTCTCCACGCTCGGCATCCAGCCGTTCATCGGGCGCGGCTTCCTCGCGGAGGAGGAGCAGGCCGGCAACGATCGGGTGGTCATCCTGAGCGAGGGGCTCTGGGCGCGGGCGTTCGGGCGTGACCGGGACATTCTGACCCGCGATCTTCTCATCAACGGCGAAGCCCACCGCGTGGTCGGTGTCGTGTCGAACGGATTCGAGCTCGGGACCGAGCCGGTGGCCATCTGGAAGCCGCTGGCCTTCACGCCACAGCAGGTCGATCCGTCGTGCTGGGGCTGCGAGTTCCTGGGGATGGTGGCCCGATTGCGGGAGGGCACGACGCTCGCGGACGCGCAGGCGGAGCTTGACCGGCTTGCCGCGCTGGTGCGGGCCCGGCCCGAGACCTTCCGCGACGGGGAGTGGGGGCTGTATACGCGGTCGTCGCGGGAGGCGCTCGCCGGCGACATCCGGCCGGCGTTGCTGGTGCTCATGGGCGCCGTGGGTCTCGTGCTGCTCATCGCCTGCGCGAATCTGGCGAACCTGCTGCTGGCACGCTCCACCGCCCGCCAGCGGGAGATCGCCATTCGCACGGCGCTTGGCGCCGGACGCTGGCGACTGGCCCGACAGATGCTCACGGAGAGCGTCGTCCTGGCCGTCCTGGGCGGGGTCGCCGGGTTAGGCCTGGCGGTGCTCGCCGTGCGCGCGTTCGTGGCGTCCAATCCGATCAACCTCAGCCTGGTGGAGGCGATCGGGGTCGACGCGCCAGTGCTCGGATTCACCCTCGCGCTCACGGTGGTGTTCGGTGTGCTCTTCGGCCTGGCCCCGGCCCTGCAGGCCGGCCGGCCCGCGCTCGAGAGTGTTCTCAAGGAGGGCGGGCGCACGGCGCGCCGGACCGGCGGGCTCCGCTCGACGCTGGTGATCTCGCAGGTCGCGCTCGCGCTGGTGCTGCTCGTGGGAGCCGGGCTGCTGCTGCGGAGCTTCAGCCGGTGGACCGCCGTCGATCCCGGGTTCGCCGCCGACCAGGTCCTCACGGTCCGGACGGCGCTCGCGCCGGCTCGCTACGAAACCCGCGAGAAGCGAACGTTGTTCATCGACGCCCTGCTTCGCGACCTGGGCGCGCTCCCCGGCGTCGTGGCGGTCGGTGGCAACGTCTCGCTCCCGATGTCCGGTGACAACTGGACGCGGAGCTTCAACGTGGAGGGGTATCAGCCTCCACCCAATACCAACGGCCCCTGGGGTGACTTCCGCATCGTCACACCCAAATACTTCCAGACCCTGGGCATCGGGATCAAGCGAGGCCGGGAATTCGACGCGAGCGATGTGTTCGGCGCGCGTCAGGTGGCGGTGGTCGATGAGGTGCTCGCCAACAAGTACTGGCCCAACCAGGACCCGATCGGGAAGCGCGTCGGCTTCGGCGGCGGGGAGAATGCGCGGTGGATGGAGATCGTCGGGGTCGTGGCGCACACGATGCAGAACAATCCCCGGGAGGACGAGCATACCCAGCTCTACGTGCCGTATGCGCAGTTCGCGGAAGGGCAGATGGGGCTGGTGCTCAGAACCCGGGGCGGTCCCATGGACCTCGTTCCCCAGGTTCGGCAGGCCGTGCTGGCCCTGGATCCGGAGCAGCCGATCTTCGATGTGCAGACCATGCGCGACCGGATCAGCAGCGCCGCCGCCCAGCCGCGATTCTTGTCGGTCCTCCTGGCGCTCTTCGCGTTAGTTGCGGCGGTCATCGCGGCGATCGGGATCTACGGCGTGATGTCGTACCTCGTCGTCCAACAGACTCGGGAATTCGGCATCCGCCTCGCCCTGGGCGCCGAACCATCGCACGTGCGGGGATACGTGCTCCGCCGCGGCCTGGTGCTCTCCGGCCTCGGGGTGCTGGCCGGGCTGGGCGCGGCCCTGGCCTTGAGTCGCGCGATGGCGGGGCTCCTGTTCCGGACCAGCCCGACTGATCCGCTGGTGCTGTCGACCGTGGTGGCGGCGCTGGTCGGCGTGGCGCTGCTTGCCGCCTGGCTGCCGGCACGACGGGCCACCCGGGTGGATCCGATCGTCGCCCTCCGGGCGGAATAGAGGCCCGTCGCCCCGGAGGGCTTGCGCGATCGCGATCTTCCCTGAATACTTCAGGGGAACATTTCAGGGAAGCGCATGCCGGCCGCCACGCTCGATCTCCTGCAGGGCACCCTCGACATCCTGGTGCTCAAGGCGTTGTCCTGGGGCGCCCGCCACGGCCACGCCGTCGCGAGCTGGATCCGGGACACGACCGACGACGACCTTCAGATCGAAGACGGCGCGCTCTACACGGCGCTGCATCGGCTCGAGAAGCGGGGCCTCACCCGCGCCGAGTGGGGGGTGTCGGACAATAACCGCCGCGCCCGCTATTACGAGCTCACCGATGCGGGGCGGCGTGCCCTGCGGGAAGAAACCAGCCGCTTCAGCCGATACACGGACGCCGTGTTCAAGGTGTTGCGGGCCACCCGCTTCGCCGTAGCGCGGTAGACCGTGCCGCTTCCCGAGTTCCGGCGCCTGTTCCGGCTCGCCGGCCGGCCTCCCGCGGTCGCTCAGGAGATCGACGCCGAGCTGGCCTTCCATTTCGAGACCGAAGTCGCCCGGCTGACGGCCAGCGGGTTAACCGCCGCCGAAGCGGCGGCGGAGGCGCGCCGCCGCTTCGGCGATGTCCAGCGCACTCGCGCCGAGCTGGTGCGGCTCGAACGCGGGCGGAGAGGCAGCAGCAGCCGTCGGACCTGGCTCGAGGAGCTGGGGCAGGACCTGGCCTACGCCTTCCGCGGGTTTCGCCGGCGCCCGGTCTTCGCCGCCGGGGTCGTGTTGACCCTGGGGCTCGGCATCGGGGCCAACGCGACGATGGTGGGGATCGTCGACCGGCTCCTCTTCAAGCCCCCCAGCCACGTGGCCGAGCCCGAGCGGCTGGGACGGCTCATCCTGACCGAGCACGGCCAGGACGGGCGGCCCTATTCGAACGAGGGTCTGGCCTGGCTCGACTTCGTCAATCAGCGGGATCACGGCGGCTATTTCCAAAGCATCGCCGCGAGCGCGACCAGTCTCCAGTCACTCGGCCGCGGTCCGGAGGCCCGACGGGTCAGAGTTGCGGCGGTCACCGCTTCGTGGTTCCCGACGCTCGGCACGACGCCGGCGCGCGGGCGGTTCATCTCGCCCGAGGAAGACCGGGTCGGTGCCGGGATTCCGGTCGCGGTCCTGAGCGACGGGTTCTGGCGCAGCGAGTACGGCGGACGTGCCGATGCGATCGGCGCCCGGCTCTTCATCGGCAGCCAGTGGTACACCGTCATCGGCGTGGCGCAGCCGGGCTTCAATGGACTCGCCCTCACCCGGACCGACGTCTGGATCTCGTTTCACGCCGCCGCGCAGGATTTCGTCGGGCCCGGCGGGGAGTGGCGCGACACCTACAACTGGCAGTGGGTCCGCCTCCTGGCCCGCCTGCGCCCCGGCGTGTCGCACCGAGCCGCCGCCGAGGAAGCGACCCAGGTGCGCCGGTCCGCCGTCGCGACCGTGGACGACGTCGACCGGGCCGCCGTCATGACGCTGGAGCCGGCCAGGAGCCCGCGCTTTACCCAGCGCAAGGCGAGCGCCGACGTCGCGCTCTGGCTGACGGGCGTCGCGGCGATCGTCCTCCTCATTGCCTCCGCCAACGTGACCAACCTCCTCCTGGCGCGTGCGGTGGGACGCCGCCGGGAGCTCGCCGTGCGGCTGGCGCTCGGGGTCGGGCGCGGGCGCCTGGTGCGGCAGCTGCTGGTCGAAAGTGGGAGCCTCGCATTGCTCGGCGGGTTCCTGGGGCTTGCCCTTGTCTGGCTGGGCGGCAGCGTGCTGCGCGCGACGTTCCTTGCCGATGTGGAGCTGCCCGGCTGGCTGGACGCCCGGCTCGCGATGGCGATCGCGGCGATGGTGGTGCTCACCGGATTGGTGACCGGCCTCCCTCCGGCCCTGATGTTCAGCCGTCCGGAGGTCACCACCGCCCTCAAGTCCGGCGCGGGAGACTCCGGCCATCAGCGGTCGCGGCTGCGCGGCGGCCTGCTCGTCACCCAGGCGGCGCTCTCCATGGTGTTGTTGATCGGCGCCGGGCTGTTCGTCCGAAGTCTGTCACGGGTCGTGAGTCTCGAGCCGGGCTTCGATGCGGACCGGGTCATCGTGGCCGACGTGGATCTCGACGTGATGGGAACCCCGCGAGCAGGACAGTTTGAATTCTACGCGCAGGCCCGCGAGCGGATCCGGCAGCTTCCGGGTGTCGAGGGCGCAAGCGTGGGGATCGCCGTGCCGCTTCGGTGGATGTTCGCCCGCGGCATTTCCATCCCC
>Ga0256867_10000298_pt1 | contig 19314 bp, 18 predicted proteins | sample RVTome_15_FD_185939 | JGI IMG/M metagenome (GOLD analysis project Ga0256867, IMG submission 185939) | Soil microbial communities from uranium-contaminated site in the Upper Colorado River Basin, Wyoming, United States - RVT150D86 (HiSeq) ... | reverse complement strand
CAACTAAAAATACTTACTTGATTACTATTAATGTATTTTACTATAATTGTTGATTACAGTAAAATAATTTTACTATGTCTCCTCTCTTCGTAGAATAGATTCATTTTTTGATAATCGAAATATAAATAAAGCAGATAAATACTCTTCCGTGTATGAGCTCAAGCAAAAAACCACATATGAATCTCGTGGTTACAGGACATGTAGATAATGGTAAATCTACAATTGTAGGCCATTTAATGGTTGATTTAGGAGTTATTGATCAAAGGACTATAGAACAATTTGCAAAAGAATCAGAAGCTACTGGTAAGGGTGATACTTTCAAATATGCATGGGTTTTAGATAGTATTAAAGATGAAAGAGATCGAGGAATTACCATAGATCTAGCTTTTCAGAAATTCGAAACTAATAAGTTCTTCTTTACGTTAATTGATGCCCCTGGTCATAGGGACTTTATTAAAAATATGATAACTGGTGCCTCAGAAGCTGATGTGGCTATCTTAGTTGTTTCCACAAAACCAGGAGAAACAGAAGCCGCAACGGAACCTGGAGGTCAAGCAAGAGAACATGCATTTCTATGTAGAACATTAGGGGTAGGACAAGTAGTAGTTGCATTAAATAAAATGGATGATTCCAACTATTCAGAAGCAAGATATAATGAAGTTAAAGGTATTGCAGAAAAAATGCTGAAAATGGTGGGTTATAATACCAGTAAAGTAAATTTTGTACCTGTATCTGGATGGAAAGGTGATAATTTAGCAAAAAAATCTGAAAATATGGGTTGGTATAAAGGTCCAACTTTGTTAGAAGCACTAGATTCTTTCGATCCGCCAGAAAAACCAATTGGGAAACCCTTGAGAATTCCAATTCAAGATGTATATTCAATTACGGGTGTAGGTACTGTTCCAGTAGGTAGAGTAGAAACAGGTATTGTTAAGGCTAACGATAAGGTAATAGTCATGCCTGCAGGAGTAACCGGAGAAGTGAAATCTATAGAAACTCATCATACTCAGATGAATTCAGCCGAAGCAGGTGATAATATAGGATTTAATTTAAGAGGAATTGACAAAAAATCTATCCATAGAGGAGATGTTATAGGACATCCAGATAACCCTCCAAGTGTTGCTAAAGAATTTGAAGCTCAAATAATAGTAATCCACCATCCAACTGCTATGGCGCCAGGTTACACACCAGTATTACATGCTCATACAGCACAAGTCGCAGCGACTTTATCGGATTTTGTTGCCAAAATTGATCCTAAAACTGGCGGAATTTTAGAAGAAAAACCAAAATTTCTTAAAACAGGAGATGCAGCAATTGTAAGAATTAGACCAGTCAGACCTCTTGCTATAGAAACTTTCAAAGAATTCCCTGAAATCGGTAGATTTGCATTAAGGGATATGGGTACTACAATTGCTGCTGGAGTTGTTAAATCAATTACAGAAAAATACGAAAAGAAGTAAAGTGAAATCTTACAATGCCTCAGGAAGCTAGAATAAAACTAACAAGCACCAATCTTTCTACCTTAGAAGGTGTTTGTTCTGAAATAAAAGGAATAGGTGAAAAAAGTGGTATCAATTTAAAAGGCCCTTATCCACTGCCTACAAAAAAAATGAAAGTAGTAACAAGGAAATCTCCGTGTGGACAAGGGACAAATACATGGGATAAATATGAGTTAAGGATTCATAGACGAGTAATTGATTTAGGTGCAGATGATAAAGCTATTAGACAGCTTATGAGATTGAGAATACCTGATGATGTCTATATAGAAGTATCTCTCACTTAAATTTTTGTAATTATGTTTAACAAATAATCTTTGTACCAATTGTTACCATATTAAGGAAATAACTTCCATTAATATTAAAAATATAAAATGAATTTATTCTGGTCACTAGTGTTATTACAATCATTTTTATTATTACTCTTTAATTTTAATCAAATTTTTGCAGAATCATCTACATCTACAGATGATTTTAAATCGTATAAAAATGAAAATTATACTCTGGAATTAATGTATCCATCAGATTGGACATATGTAGAATTTAGAGATCAATTTTCAGATAATGATCTCTCTATAATAATTAGTTTTATTTCTCCATTAGAGGCTCCTCTAGATACATTTCAAGAATATTTTACTATTAAATCCAAAATTCTAGATCCAGAAGATACTTTTTCTAGCCACTTTAATTCATATTTAGAAAAACTAAAGAAAACTATAACAAACATAAATATATCAACTATAGAAAATATGTCCAACAAAAATAAATATATACACTATTCATTTTCGCCTCCACAATCAGGATTAATTATAAACAAAGAAGAATATATCTTTCTAAAAAATCCTAATAATGTATTTCATATTGAATTCACTTCTAATGATGATGATTATAAAACATTCAAGCCAATGATTAATAAAATATTATCATCTTTTCGTATTACTTAACATAATATTTGATGTAGTATAAAAAAAGTAATTGAAAAGAAAACCTTTATGTATTGATCTTATCAAAACGTTGTGAAACGTCTTCCCAGTTTATAACATTCCACCAAGCAGAAATGTAGTCAGGTCGTTTGTTCTGATATTTGAGATAATATGCATGTTCCCATACGTCACATCCTAAAAGTGGTATTAACCCTTCGGTTCTTGGACTGGTCTGATTAGGCATTGCTTTGTATTCTACTTTATTGGTAGATGGATTGTAGACAAGCCAACCCCAACCACTGCCTTGAATCAATGTGGTCGTAGAAGAGAATTTCTCTTTAAAGTCTGAAAAACTTCCAAATGACGAATTTATTGCATTAGCAATCGGTCCACTTGGCTCACCTCCTCCATTTGCTTTCATGTTATGCCAGAATATTCGATGGTTATCAAATCCTCCTCCGTTAAAGTTGATTGCACTTTTTTGATCAGCAGGAACTTGATCAAGATTAGATAATATTTCCACAATGTCTTTTTCTTGAATTTCAGTAGAACATTTCTCAAGTGCTGCGTTGAGTTTATCTGTATAAGTTTGATGGTGTTTGGTATGATGGATTTCCATAGTTCTTGCGTCAATATATGGTTCTAGTGCATCATAATTGTAAGGTACTGGAGGTAATTCATATTTTCCCATAAATATATTTTTTTTTGTAATTATTAACCTTTGTGTTATCTAGTATATTTTTTAATAGTGACTTGATTTTATATCCACTTTCTTTGTCAGAAGGAAACATATTTATTGAAATTTAAATTTCTATTTTAACTGCTTACTCATGGTTATTAATAAGGAACTGCTAGAAAAAAGGAAAAAAATATCTGAACACCGACCTAAATTTGTAAGACAAGAAAGCTGGAGATACGACAGGCTTGCAGAAAACTGGAGGAAGCCTAAAGGGAAAGATAATAAAATGAGACTACAAGTTTCTGGCGTTCCGCAATTAGTAAAAGTTGGATATAGAGGCCCAAAGGTCGCTAGGGGACTTCATCCATCAGGTTATACTGATAATTTAGTCTACAATACCAATGATCTGTTATTATTAGATTCAAAAAAAGATGCTGTAAGAATAGGTCATATCGTTGGAAAATTAAAGAAAAAACAAATTTTGACTAAAGCAGCGGAATTGGGATTTAAAGTTTTGAACCCAGGAAAAGATTCTAAATTACTAAATAAATCACAAATAAAGGAGAATGAATAGAGATGGTTGTAAATCTTAAAAAGAAACGTGAATTAGTAGCTCGAATACTTAGTGTTGGTTCTAATCGAGTTAAATTTGAACCTGATAAGCTTGATGATATAGCGGATTCTATAACGAGAGAAGATATTAGATCTTTAATTAAAAATGGAGTTATATGGACATCAAAGCCCAAAGGAACGTCTCGAGGTAAAGCTAAAGCAAAATTAGATATAAAAAAGAAACATGGAACTGGCGCTGGGTCTAAGAAAGGTCGTAAAACAGCAAGAACAGGAAAAAAAGAGTTATACGTAAAAAAAATAAGAGCAATGAGATACCATTTGAAAGTATTAAAAGACAGAAATGATGTTAACCGTGAAATATATTGGTCTTTGTACAAAAAAATTAATGGTGGTCAGATTCGATCCTTGACTCACTTAAGAGATACTGTAAAAAATTGGAAATCACAATAAAAGTTCAAAAATAGAATATTTTAATCAATTAAAATCGTTTATGATTGAACTGGACCTATTGATTAGTTTTTCTCTTAAACTAATAACTTGGGATCTCTTTTCTCCATCCAAATTAGTTTGAAGCAATACATTTAATGCTTCCACTATATATTTTATATTGGGTAAAGTAAGAATATTTCGATCATCCCGATCGTCTTGATTATTTTCTTCCCAATTATTCATACTTTTAGAATGTTTTGTGTTAATGTTAAATGTTTTGGATTTCAATTTAATAATTAATTGATGCAATTACTAAAATATTATGGTTTTTAGACTATTGAATTATATGTTATTTACCTTAATTACTTCAGAAATCGATCCCGCTAGTAAAACAATGATGAAATATTTACAAGAAGACAGAAAATTCAAAGAAATAAAAAATTGCTATTTGACTTCTTCTTTGTACGATAATATTTCCATGTGTATATCTCCACACCAATTACTATTTTCTGATAGTATAGATGCCAGATGCAACGAAACCGATGTTTTGATTTTTCTTTCTAGACATCAATCCAAAAGTAAGATTCCATCGTTGACTTGTCATTTTCCGGGAAATTATTGTACAAATCCTTTAGGGGGAAATAAATTCGAGTTAGGAATTGCATATCCCTCATTGCAAAAGAATTATCTTTTAAAAATATTCCAATTAAGAGAAAAAGTTCCTTTGTGTGATATAACTATAGAAACTACACATCACGGTCCCACTAGTATAAAAAAACCTGTTATGTTTGTTGAAATAGGTTCCTCTGAAGACCAATGGATTAATATTGAGAATGCATCATTCGTATGTGATTCTTTATTAGATACATTAACAAAAAAGATTTGTCCGGCAAAAGATATTGCAATAGGATTAGGAGGAAATCATTATGGTTCCAAATTCAATGAAGTAATACTAAATACTGAGTATGGAATAGGTCATATAGCAAATAAATATAATTTGTTTACTATTAATAAAGATATGCTAAACCAAATGATTTCAAAATGTTATGAAAAAGTTACACATATAATAATTGACCAAAAGGGTTTGGGCAATGAAAAACAAAGAATAATGAATCTACTGAAGGATATTGAATTAGAAGTAATTAAAATATAAGTCTAGATAATTGTATGATTAAATACTTTTACGTATTGGTATTGATGAAATTTCATCATAGCTCTAAAGTTTGTTATTATTTCTTATTGTAAAAAGTGAAAAAAGAATATTAATAGGACCAATTATAAAAGTTAAAGATAAGAAAAAAGAGATATACTAAATGTCATTTCGAAAATGAACATGCATAAAATGCTCTAACTTCAAATTTATGAGAAGAGAGGAAGGAATCATTAGGAGTATTCTTATAGACTATAGAATTATGTGAAAGCTATATCTTATTTGGTTTCAATAATTCTTTTGAATTATTCCTCATCATTTTTTTTCTTTAATATCTACAAAAACTATGAACTAAAGAAAAGTTTCCTCTACCTAAATTTACCAATCATCATTTTTAAACAGGATAATGCCAAAACTTAATCATATTTTATTGAGTGTTATTCAACAACTAATAAAGGATTTTTTTAGCTTTGTTTTTATATTCTAATTCTATATATATTAGTATTGAAAAAATTCTCAGAAAAACCTCCAATGATTATAATATCTGGGTCTTGTTTGAATTTTGAGAAAGAAAGAAAGAAAATAGTTAAATTAATAGAATATTTGCGATCTTCCGTTGGCTCACAAATTAATTGTGAAGTGTCATCTAATGGTGCTGCTTTAGGATGGGATTTCTTCAACATATATTTTGACCTTTCTATTATAGAAAAATTGATAGTAAATTTTCCAGAAATTACCAAGGAAGAAGGAATAACTCTTGAACAACAATTCGTTTTATGGCTTACAAAGCAATATAAAAAACAAAATTTGGATTATCATCTTAAGCTAAGTGACATTCCCTATGAAAATACAAAAGGATTCAGATTAGATCCAAACAATTACCGTGACGATAGTCTGTTGGAAGATTTAAGATAAATTATTCTTTCAAATACCATTTGATCTATATTAATAATTTCTATGAATGGTAAATATGCTTTGTAATTAGACTTGGAAACGTAATTTAATACACTTTATAAAAATCAATGTGAGTTTAAAATAAGCTTAATTGATAACTATTAATACAAGGCTATAAATTTTTTTATATACTCATGATTCTATTACAAAAACCTCAGTTAGGGTATTGGGATTTATCAGACTTAGTAGATGGGGAAAAAAATAATATAAAAAATTATTTAAAAATATTACATAATGATGTCAAAAAATTCAAAGAAAACCGTGAATTACTAAATGATAATATTTCTTTACAAAAATTTTCTAAAATGCTATTACAATTGGAGAAGATTTCAGAGAATTTAAATATGGTAATAGGTTTTGCACATTTGCAATACTCATCCAATACTTCTTCTAATGAATATTCTGCATTCGTTACAGAAATGGAGTTATTAGGTACTGAAATTTCTAATAATTTAATCTTTTTTGATATATGGTTCAAAAATACTCTAAAAGAAAAAGATGCAAATAGAATTATTCATACTATCGATCCAGTTTATAAACATTTTCTTACACATAAAAGAGTTTTAGGTAAATATACTTTATCTGAAAAGGAAGAAAAAATTGTTAATATACTCGAAGTGACTGGACCCAATGCATTAGTCAAAATATATGATCGAATGACAAATAATTTTGAATTTATTCTTGAAATAAAAAAAAATAACAAAATAAAAAGAAAAAAAATTATAAATAAGGAAAAATTAATGTCACTAGTAAGAAGTAACAAATCAGAGGAAAGGAAAGCCGCATATAAATCATTGTTCAATGTATATAAAAAAAATAGCGGAGTTTTAGGTGAGATATATTTAAATTTAATAGTACAATGGCATGATGAAAATATTAAACTTCGTAGTTTTGATTCACCAATTTCTGTAAGAAATGTCTATAATGATATAAGTGATACTGTAGTATCTACATTATTGGACACATGCAAGAAAAATTCTTTTATTTTTCATAAATATTTCAATTTAAAAGCAAAAATGTTAAAATTAAAAAAACTAGAACGTTATCACTTGTACGCCCCTCTCATTAAACAAGGAATCATACAAAAAAGATATACCTATGAGCAAGCAGTGAACATTGTTTTAAATGTTTTTGAGTCATTCGATCCTAAATTTCGAGATTATGCAGAAATAGTTTTTAATAAAAACCATGTTGATGCAGAAATAAGAAAGGGAAAGATGAGCGGAGCATTTTGTTCTACTATTACTCCTAAACTAACTCCATATGTTCTATTGAATTATGATGGTATGTATCGTGATATTTCTACAATGGCTCATGAATTTGGACATGCTATACATAGTATTTGTTCTTCAAACCTCCCAATCGCTGTCTCTCATGCTCCTCTTCCTTTAGCTGAAACAGCTTCTGTCTTTGCCGAGATGTTGTTGAATGAAAAGTTAGCAGAAGAAATGACAGAACAAGAAAGATCTATTCTATTAGCAGAACAAATAGATGATATGTATGCAACTATTATGAGACAATCATATTTTACATTATTTGAAATTGATGCACATAATAAAGTCATTGAAAACAATGCTAATATCGATAATATCTCATCTTTATATCAAAAGAATCTCCAAGATCAGTTTGGAAATTCTGTAATTGTTTCCGATGATTTTATGTGGGAATGGACATATATACCCCATTTTTATCATACTCCTTTTTATTGTTATGCATACGCTTTCGGTAACCTTCTTGTTTTATCACTATTTAAAATGTACCAAAAAGAGGGAAAATCTTTCATTCCAAAATATTTGAATTTACTTTCTGCAGGGGGATCAAAAAACCCAGAAACTTTACTAACTGAAATTGGTTTCGATATCTCTGACAAAAGATTTTGGCAACAAGGTTTTAATCTCTTGTCAGAAAAAATAGGTGATTTAGAAAATATCGTTTAGTTTTATCTAATATTAATTAGATATCTATGCTACAATTTTAAGTGGTAAGATTAACAATTATTTATTTTGTTGATGTAGTTATCTTACATTACTTCATTTTGTTTCATGATATTAATAAAAGTTTATTGTTTTATGGGAATGAGAACTCTATAACTAATTATAAATACTAACAAAATTAGGAAAAATTCTAGGATGTATTTCGTTAAAAAATTTTCTCAATATTCTTATCCAGTTACTTTTGAAAAATATTTATTATATCTATATATAATCTAATGTTAATTACCAATACAAATTTTAAAATCCTTAACTAATAATAAATTCTTGACAAAATTATATGAGTTAAATGAATTATAGTTGATACAAATAAAGCAAATAAACAAACCCAAAATGCTTTATTTTGGTATAATTTCACCTGACACAGAACTAAATTTTCTCATTTTTGAATGTCCAGTTTTTTCTTTATGATCTTCAGCATCTGAATTGAAAAAAAAACTACTTTGGCAATCTTCACAAAACCAAATTTTATTCAAGTCCTCGGGATGCATATTTATTAAATAAATCTCTGCAATATAAGAAATTAGATAATATCTAATATACAATTTATAGAAACTAAGTGCTATTTCAAACTTATATTTTTTTTATAAAGTATAATCTTTAGGTAAAATCATATATTTTATTATTATAATTCAAGTAAATTAGAATCTCAAGATGTATTAATTTAGGCTATATCTGATGTATACCGTAAAAAAAAGAATATCTAAATAATATTTATCTCTTTGTCATTGTCAGACCCGAGGTATCTACTTAAATATTCGATCTCGCCGTTATTTATTCTGTTTCTGAATTACGAGCTTTAAGTGCTACTACTGCACTTTCCAAACTATTTTTCCTATTTAAACTAATCCTATGATTCTTTCATAAGATAGTGCATCTTCTAATTCCTTTTCAGTCATCAATTTTTTTCCTAAAATTAGTTCTCGTATTCCTCTACCTGTTTTTAACGATTCTTTATATATTTCTGCTGCTGTCAAGTATCCAATATATGGATTTAATAAGGTTATGAGAATAGGACTTGTTTCTACTTGTTGTTTTAATCTTTCAGAATTTGCTTGAATTCCATTAATAAAATTCGTTGCAAAAATTGGCAAGAAATTTATTAACATGTCAGTGGCATCCAATACATTCTTTAGCATTCCTGGCAACATGACATTTAATTCAAACTGACCTGCTTGTGCAGCCATGGTTACAGAAACATCCTTTCCTATAATATCAAAACAAATCATGTTTAAACATTCAGCCAAAGAAGGATTGACCTTTCCTGGCATGATAGAAGAACCTGCATGAACTACTGGAATGAGTATTTCTGCTAAGCCTGCTATGGGGCCAGAAGCCATAAGTCTTAGATCGTTAGCCATTTTTATTAGTTCAATTGCCAAGTTCCTTAATCCTGAAGAAAAATCAGCTATATCGAATTTGCTTTGGAGGAAAAAGTAAAGGTTTTCAGACATTTTTAAATTTAGGCCAGAAATGTTAGAAAGATGTTTAACAATTTTTTCTCGATAGCCTTTAGGCGTATTGACACCAGTTCCAACTGCTGTTCCACCTATTCCAATGAACTCTAATTTTCTTTGGCTATTGATAATTTCTTCTTTAGCTCTCTCTAATGCATATGCATATACCTCAAACTCAGAGCCCAGTGTTACAGGAATAGCATCCATAAGATGAGTCCGTCCAATTTTTATAATATTTTTAAAATCAATAGATTTGATTTTCAAAGATGCAATCAATACCTCAAGAGATTTTATAACTAAATTAATATTCATTAATATCGCAATATGCATTGCTGTTGGAAATGTATCATTACTTGATTGAGACATATTAACATGATCATTAGGACTAATAATCCTATAATCGCCTTTACTTTTTCCCAATATTTCTAGAGCACGATTTGCGATTATTTCATTTGTATTCATATTAACAGCAGTACCGGCTCCGGAATTAATAGCATCTACAACAAATTGATCTAAGAATTGTCCTGATAAAATTTCATCACAAACTTGAATTATTACTCGGGCAATTCTCTCATCTAAGATTTGTAATTCAAAATTAGTTAACGCTGCTGATCTTTTAATCATAACATAAGCTTTTATAAGGTTAAGATGAGATTTATTACCAGTTACGTTGTACTGTTCTAATGCACGAGCGGTAAATGGACCATAATATGCATTATCAGGAACTTTAAACTCTCCTAATGAATCTTTGTCAATTCTAAATGACATTATAATGACTATAAAATTCTTGTTTATATAATATTGGTTAACTAGGTAAGAATGGGTTAATGATAAATGATCTCCAAAATCATTTTTATAAAAGTTTATATAATATATTTATATAGCCCACAAACCGCATACCAGTATGCCGCAAACTAAACCCATTGTAAGTATTGAGAATGTTGTCGCTTCAGCAACTATAAATCAAACAGTTAATCTAAATCAAATCACACAAATCTTTCCAGATGTTGAATATCACCCAGATCAATTTCCGGGACTTGTTTTTAGACTTAAATCTCCAAAAACCGCTACTTTAATTTTTAGCTCGGGAAAAATGGTATGCACAGGAGCCAAATCAGAAGATCAGGCAATTAAAGCCGTCAAAAGTGTCGTTCAAAAGTTGAAAAAAGGAAGTATCCAAATTGAAAATGAGCCTATAATTGAAATACAAAATATAGTTGCATCTGCAAGTTTAGGAGGTAAAATTCACTTAGAATTAGCTGCTAGAGTTCTTCCTCGCAGTATGTATGAACCTGAACAATTTCCTGGATTAATTCATAGAATGTTAGACCCCAAAACAGTTATCCTTCTGTTTGCAAGTGGGAAGTTAGTTTGTACTGGAGCTAAAAAAGAAGCAGAAGTATATCGTGCTGTACATAATCTTCATAATTTATTAGAAGAAAAGAACCTTATGATATATGAGGGGTAATTATTTTTGTACTACTACGTTTATCTTTATTTATCCACTCTTTTTTATAGATAATATTTGCCAACTCTTTGATAATTAATAAAATGTAAAGTTATTCAATTTACATTAAAATTTTTTATTGTATCTCTTAAAATATACATAAAATCTTTTTGACTGTTCCTCTATTATTTCTAATATTTTCAATAGCTTTGTTTAGAGTGTCCTGTAGTAATTATATCATAAATTAAAGGTATTATTTAAGTTTTTTCCGACTTTTCTTCAACTAAATAATATTTCCTTAAACATTCGTTAATATCTAATATAAATTAGTGATCTAAACATTTCCTATGTTAGTACAGAAATAAAAATTAATCCAGAAGTAGAAATTCTAGCAAGCATATCAAATTGGAGATTTTCGGTTGAATTTATCTCGTAATGCTATTGTTGGGTGATGAAATATTTTAGGAAAACTTTGCATTAACCTTGAATCAATATAAAAAAGACTTTTTTACCACTCGCTAGTCAAATTACCAAACTTTAAAGAATGAGAGTTTATAGGAACGCTGCAAGGTTAGTTGTATACTATTGTTCATTATCTAATATGAAAAAGATTTATTTTAATTCTTTATAATCATATCCATGCCAGAAATATGGCTTGGTTATGGTTCCACAGATGTAGTGTTAGATATTAAACAAGAAAATTTACTGCACTGTTATCCAGAGTTAACTTTGTTATCTGATGAAAATATAAAGGAAATTCTAACTGATATGAAGTTTTCAAAGAAAACTCTCATTTTTCCATTATCCTCTTCAAAATCTATTATAAAAATAATATCTTTTTTAATAGAAATTAATAAAACTGATATCACAAAGGAAATTGAAATTGGAACGTTTTACGAATATTTTCTTCAAATTAAAACTCATTTTGATGATAATATTAGAATTTTTCAAATGGATAAAAAAGATTTTTATGAAAACATCAAAAAATTTGATAATGTTATTTTTATTTCAAAGATTGGTTATGAACCTCTTTTTGGCTTCAGTGGAACTCCTTCTATACTGATAAGAAATTGTGTAAATGGTTTGATGGATGAAATTTTTCATTCTAATGAAATTATAAGTCCTAATTCTGGTCAAATAGGCGATCCACTTAAAATAGCATTAGAGTTTTATGATAAATTAGGTTTCTATTCTATCGAGGTTTTATCTAATCAATATGGAATTTCTCATATTTATTGTGGATTTAATTCAACATTTATTATATCGTCAATTTCAGATTTTAAATCAAAAACGAATTTTAATTTCAATGAGCAAAAGTCATTAATAATTAGTGCAGGTACGGAACCGGAAAATCATACCACTCTTACTAACTCATTATTTTCTTTATGGAATTCTATAGGAATTTTGAAAAATCAAGGAATGGCTGTTTTACTAGCAGAAAATAGCCATGGTATAGGTGATGGTGCTTTAACTATGTATTTAGAAGGTAAATTGAATCTTTCTCAAATCAAAAAAATCAAGTATATAAATGGATTAGAGCACCTAATTTACCTTGAGAATTTAAAGAATGAGTATAACCTAGGCCTAGTTTCTTCAATACCTTTCCATTATACTAAAACAAAATTAGGATTTAATACTTTTAATAATGTTAAAGAAGTTTTACAAAATATGCTTGCACGTTATGGAAAATCAAATAAGATTATGATTTGCCCTGATCCGAGTATTACATTTTTGATGAAACAATAAGAATTATTTTTAATCGGATGTACCTTCAATCTATTTACTTTTTAATAAGAATTTGTCCTATTATATAAAGTTAAATACCTTGTCAAGTTAAATATAGAAATTGCAATCTATTCTTAGAAGTGTTGGTGGTTATGTTATTCGTAGTTGCGAAGAAAAAGATCTCCCATTTGTTATTAATATAAACATGATAACACTTCCAGAACATTATTCTGATTATTTTTTTAGTTCTATTTTAGCAGAATTACCTGAAGCATTTATTGTGGCGGAAATAAAAAATCAGATAGTTGGTTACATTATGTGTAAAATAGAATTTGGATTCTCAAATTTCAGAAAGTTAGGTTTTGTAAAGAAGGGCCATGTGGTATCCGTTGCAGTTTTAGAAGAACATCAAGGAAAAGGTGTAGGAACAGCATTAATGCTAGAAGGAATTAATGGTGTTATTATTAAAAAAACCGATGAAATCTATTTAGAAGTTAGAGTTAGCAATGAAAGTGCAGTTCAACTATACAAAAAACTAGGTTTTATCATAAAATCTCGATTAAAATCGTACTATCGTGACGGTGAAGACGCCTTTTTAATGGCCAAAGATCTTAGTTAGATATATAATATTTAAATTGGTTTTTTTATGATAATGAAAAGTAACAGACCTACTGGCATTTTTCTTTTAATTGTTCCTACAGTAATTTTTCTAATATATATATATCTATTATTTGCTTCAAGTCTGGATTTGCTTTTAATAAAACTTACCATTGTAGGAACTGTAGGAATAATTGTTTCCGTATTCATATGGATTGGATATACTATGATTTCTACTTCTAATCCTAGTGAAATTACAGATGATAATATTTAAAGGATCCCTAAATCAAAAACCGTTTGATATATTCTAGGACCAACCTCTCTTATTACTCTTCCACAAATTATCTTATATTGGTAACATTGGAAATTATTATGGCAATGTACTTTTCCTTCTTCTAATGCATTCAATTTACTTTTGGCTTTAATATGTGCAAAATAGTGAATAATTCCCTTATTATTTTCAAGAGCCATAACCGCTGAATCAATAAATTCTGCTGCTTGTTCTGGAAGTGGCATAAGAACTCTTGTAGCTTTACCCTTTAATTGAGTAGATATAATTGTTCTAGCATTACCCAAAATAGGAATAACTCTGTCTTGAACTTTGTTTAACTTGGAATTAACAATACATAAATCGTGTGCATCAGGATTCGAATCTATACTATACACAAGACAATCAGGATTTTTTTTTGCAAGAATAATTGAATAAGTTCCTATTCCTGCAAACATGTTAACGATTACTTCATTATTTCTTATCAACTTCGAAACTCTAAGTCTTTCAGTCGAAAGACGAGGAGAAAAATATGTCTTTAATACATCTACTTTAAATATACATCCATATTCTCTATATTCTGTAAGTGATTTATTGATCCCTGTTAAAAAACATAGTCTTCTTGTTCTGTACTCTCCTTGTACTGAAGAGATTTGCTGAAAAACAGTTTTTACTGTCTTAATTTTATTTATCAGTATCTTTGCTATGATCTCTTTTTTCCCATCGAGTTCCTCTGGAATTTTAATTATTATTATATCGCCAATTATATCAAATGATGAATAAACCTTTTCAATTTCTTCTTTTGTAAATACATCTTTTAATGCATTTTTAAGCATTGATCCCATGTCTTTATCTTTTTATGTAGTAATATTCTCCTGAATTTTTTTGTAATTTATCTAATTGACTTCCATTTTTATTTACTCGTGGTCTTCCAGTAGTCTCATCCCTTCTATACGTAATAGCTAATTCTCTAAGAAATTGGTTCATACCTTCTATCTTAGAGATGGGTTTGCTCGCTATACCGTCTAAACCTGGCTTCCCATTAAATATTATTAAAGAATCAGAAACTATATCAATTAATTGCATATCATGATCAATAATTATTGCTGATTTTCCTTGCGCTCTTACAAACCTCTGAATAAATTTTGCTAATGCTATTCTCTCCTCAATATCTAGAAAAGCTGAAGGTTCATCTAATGCATAAATATCAACATCTCTCATTAATGATATTGCTATTGCTACTTTTTGTAATTCTCCTCCACTAAGATTCTTTATATTTTTTTCATACAGTTTTTTAACTCCCATTGGAATAATAATTTGTTCCTCTGCAACACTTCCTTCTAGAATATTTTGATATGCTGTATATAATAATGACTTAACATCAGAATCATATTCTTGAGTTATATATTGTGGTTTATATGAAATTTTAGCATTAGTTTCTATCTTTCCATTATCCACATTTTCTACTCCTGCAATCATTTTCATAAAAGTTGTTTTTCCTAATGCATTTGCACCAATAACTCCTAAAACCTCACCTTTTCTTATTTTTCCCTCGGAAACTTTTAGACGAAATGCGTTAAAATTTTTTTCTAATTCTGAATATTGACTAATAATATTGTTTAAAATAAAATCATCAATAGGATTGAATGTATCAAATCTGAATTTTTTCTCTCTAAATCTTATATTTTCGGAGGGAATAAAACCGTCTAGAAAATTATTGATACCTGCCTTCGTAGACTGTAAACTGGAAACAATTCCATAAGCTCCAGATTCACCATATAGTATATGAATATAGTCCGATAAATAATCTAATAAAGTTAAATCATGCTCGATAACCATAACTGTTTTTCCTTTTGAAGCAAGATTTTGTATTACTTTAGCTACGGCTAATCTTTGATAAATATCATTATATGATGATGGTTCATCAAAGAAATAGTACTCTGCATCTTTAATTGCAGCAATAGTGACGGCTAATCTCTGTAATTCTCCTCCACTTAATTCATTTAGGTTTTTATTCAGGGAATTTTTCAAACCTAGTTTCTCAGAGATTTCATCTGCAGTTTTATTTTCATCAAATTTCTTTAAAATTTCATCTACAGTTCCTTTGAACACCTTTGGTATTTTATAGATGAGCTGAGGTTTTATCGACACTTTAAAATTCCCATTAGCAATGCTTTCAAAATGTGACTTTAATTCAGAACCGTGAAATTTTTCAATAACATACTCCCATTGAATATTTGAATCATAATTGCCAAGATTAGGTTTAAGATTGCCTGATAATATATTTACAATAGTAGATTTGCCCATACCATTTCTACCAAGCAGACCTACAACAGAACCTTTCTTTGGAGTCGGTAAATGATAGAGCCTAAAAGAATTTATTCCATATTGATGAATTTTATGTTCACCCAATTCTTTTGGTAAATTTACTATTACAATTGCTTCAAATGGACATTTTTTAACACATATTCCGCAACCAGTACATAGATCTTCGGAAATTACTGCTTTAGCATCTTCTTCCCTTTGAACAATGCATTTACCCCCTGTTTTATTTACTGGACAATAAATAATACATTCTAATCCACATTTTTTTGGTTTACATAATTCTTCATCCAAAACTGCTACTCTCGCCGTTGATTCAGGGTTTCCCATTTGTTTATATGTTTTACATTTATGTATTATATCTCTTGCTAGGTTGCATTTTTGATTGTTGTTAAGTGTGTTTTGAAGGTTTAAAAACGAATAAATTAACCTTATGATACTTTTTATTTAGCCGGTCATAGTGGCAGGGCGCGACCCGGACTCATACCGAACCCGGAAGTCAAACCTGTCGTCGCTGCCTAGTACTGACCTACGTGAGTGGTTGGGAAAGGGCAGTGCTGGCGTTCTAAAATTATAAATTATATTAAAGGATGTTAAATTTTATAGACCTTCACTCATAATAAACTTGATTATTGTTCGTATCCCAAAACCTGTTGCTCCTGGTGGATTATATGTTTTTGACAAACTTCCTTCCTGGTTCCATGCTGTTCCTGCAATGTCAAGATGTACCCATGGTGTATTTTCTACAAAATTTGACAAAAAAGCTGCTGCAGTGATGGCCCCAGCAGCTCGTCCTCCGATATTTTTAATATCTGCATTTTTACTTTTTATCTGCTCATGATGATCCTCTAATAATGGTAATTCCCACATTTTTTCATCGGTAACTTTGGATATGTCAAGAATTTTTTTGATTAATTTTTCATCATTACCTATTATGCCTGCTATATTACTACCTAGTGCTATAATACAAGCTCCTGTCAACGTGGCCATATCAATTATTAGTTTGGGTTTATATTGCTTAATTCCAAAGGAGAGTGCATCTGCAAGTATTAATCTACCCTCTGCATCTGTGTTAATGACTTCCACGCTTTTTCCATTATACATCTTGATAATGTCACTAGGTCTGTAAGAAGAATTAGAAGGCATATTTTCAACTGCAGGAACTATTCCAATCACTTTATGTTTTATTTTTAAAGAAGATAATGATTTCATAATTGCAATAACGTTTACACCACCGCATTTATCAAATTTCATTTCCTCCATTTTCTCACTTGGTTTAAGCGAGATTCCACCAGAATCAAATGTTACTGCTTTACCTACAAGTAAAATTGGATTCTCTTCTTTTTTAGTCCCTTCATATTTCAATACTATTAGTTTAGGAGTATTGATACTACCACCTCCTACAGAAACTATTCCGTTTAATCCCATATCTTTCATAGAATCCAGACTTATAACCTTAGATTTAATTCCTTGATTTTTTAAATCCAACGCTATTTTTGCAAGATATTCTGGCGAACATTCATTAGGAGGTAAATTACTGATTTCTCTACCTAAATTCACAGATTGACATATCACAGATGTTTCATTGATTATTTTTTGAGATTCTTTTGAATTTGATTCTATCAATATCGAAACCTTATCGATAGTATTATTGTTGTTGGAATTTTTAAATTTTTCAAATGAATAAGATGAAAGTATAATTCCTTCTACAAATGATTCCATTATATCTTTAGAGAAATTAAATGTAATAATAGAAAGTTCTTTTATTTTGAATTCTTTTGCATATTGAATTATTTTTCCAGAAATGATTCTTGATTTTTCTGTATTAAATTCATTTTTGTTACCTAATCCTGCAAATAATATTTTTCTAGCGGGTAGTTTTGCAAATGTGTGTAATTCATTCAATAGTCCAAATTTATGAATATTGGAAATAATTTCTTTTCCTGCAATACTTATTTCCTCATTGAATTTATTAAGTAAATCTGAATAATCTTCATTGAGAAAACAGCCAATAACCAAAAGTTCTGTTCTTTTTTTACTTATCTTTGTTTCATCTGCTATAATTTTTAACATAAATTATGAAAAACAACGATAATATTTTAAATTATTGAATTGAGTTTTAATTGCTGTGAATACTTTAATCATTTCTCCAGCTAGATTTTTATCTTTCTTTATATTTTGTTTCTCTATGCCACATTTGTGGTTTGAAGGTATTGATATATGATATTTCACATGCGTTACCTAGATCTAAAAAGAAAAATTCAAGAGATTAGAATTAATGCTATCAAAGGAATTGCTGAAGCAGGATCCGGACACCCAGGAGCCTCTTTTTCTGCTGCTGAAATCATGGGTGTATTATATTTTAGGGAATTACGTCATGATCCTTCAAATCCCACCTGGGCAAGAAGAGATTATTTTATTAATTCAAAAGGACACTCGGCTCCAGGTTACTATGCAACGTTGGCAGTAGCGGGATATTTTCCAAAAAATGAAATGAAAGATTTAAGGAAATTTGGATCTAGATTGCAAGGTCATCCTGTAAGGTATTCAAAACTTTTAGAACATCATTCTGTACCCGGAGTAGAATATTCTGGAGGCTCAGAAGGTATAGGTCTTTCTGTTTCAATTGGAATTGCTTTGGCAAATGTTATTGATAATAAAGATAACAATGTGTATGTTTTACTAGGTGATGGTGAGACAAATGAAGGTCAAGTATGGGAAGCTGCAATGACTGCACCTAAATTTAAATTAGATAATCTTGTAGCAATTTTGGATCGAAACAAAATTCAACAAGACGGGTTTACCGAGGATATAATGCCTCTGGATCCAGTACGTGATAAATGGGTGGCTTTTAACTGGAATGTAATAGAAATTAATGGACACAAAGTTGAACAAATAATGGATGCATTGAACAAAGCTAGTGAAATCAAGGATAAACCTACTATTATAATTGCAAATACCGTAAAAGGAAATGGGATTAAACATATGGCTAATAATCCTCAATGGCATGGTAAAGCACCTCATAATTTGCATATTCCATTATTAATCGAAGAATTAGAAGGAGAATATATGATAGCACCCTCAATAATCGCAGGGGAAAAAGAAAATTATGAAGAAAAAATAAAAAAAGTTGAAAGAGGTGGAGCAGACATTATACATTTAGATGTGATGGATGGAATATTTGTCCCTAATATTACGTTTTTAGCAGATACAATTAAAAAATTAAGACCAATAACCAATATACCCTTTGATGCACATCTAATGATTGAAAAACCATACGACCATATTGAGGAATATATAGAC
>Ga0256867_10000296_pt1 | contig 19329 bp, 24 predicted proteins | sample RVTome_15_FD_185939 | JGI IMG/M metagenome (GOLD analysis project Ga0256867, IMG submission 185939) | Soil microbial communities from uranium-contaminated site in the Upper Colorado River Basin, Wyoming, United States - RVT150D86 (HiSeq) ... | reverse complement strand
CACGCCCGCGCGCTCGAACGGCCGCACGAACGCGAGCCCCATGGCCGAGGCCAGGTACGGATCCTCACCGAAGGTTTCCTCGGTCCGGCCCCACCGGACATCGCTCGCGATATTGAGCACGGGCGAAAGGGCCTGGCGAATTCCCCGGCTTCGCGTTTCGCGCGCGATGGCGGACGCCACTCCGGCCATCAGCCCCGTATCCCAGGTGGCCGCGAGCCCGATCGCCTGGGGAAACGAGGTGGCGCCGGGCTGGGTCAAACCGTGCAGCGCCTCCTCGAATGGAATGATGGGAATGCCCAGGCGGGTCCGCGTGCTGAAGAACTCCTGCGCGGCGTTGATCCGCTCGGCCAGCGCGCGGGCCGGCTGGATCGAATCCGCCCCATTCGGGAACGGCCGCGCCTGCAGGCCGAACACGCCGTGGGAGTATCGCTCCGCCCCCTGCACCAGGTCACCGGCAACCATGAAAAGCTGCCAGAACTTCTCTTCCGGGGTCATCCGCCGGAGCAGGTCGCGCACACGGGCGTCGACGGACGCGGACGCGTCCTTGTAGAGCGGCTGGGCATCGGGTCCGCAGCTCAGGCACCCCAGCCAGAGCATCGGGCCGGCCCACCACCGTACCCACCATTGCCCACGGAGCCCACCCGGTTCCGGGATGGTCACCCGCCGGCGTAGAGCCCGACGCGAATCGCGCGGGGCGGTGCTACGGCGTCCTCTATATGGATGCGGAGCGACTGGACCGGCCCGGGGTCGAACCGGTCCAGCCTGCGATAGCCGATCGTGAGGCCGCGCGCGACGTCGCGCCAGGAGCCGGCCGCACCGGCTTCCACACGATAGCGCGCGATGTCCTGCCCCCGCGAGATGTCCTCCTCGAGGCGCAGCAACCCCGCGGTGACAGTGCGACCCAGATCGACGTCGGCGACAGCGGTCCGCGAGCCGGTTCGCCGCCACCGGACGCGTCGGCCGGTCGCCAGATCCTCCGCGAACAACCCGGTGATCCGGGTGTGGAACTCCTCCATCCGGGTGACGTCGTTCGCATGAAACAACCCGTCCGGCCCGGGCGGGACATTGAGCAGCAGCTTGGAGTTGCGGCCGACCGACTGGAAGTAGACGCGCTCCAGCTCGTCCACCGACTTGACCTTCGAGTCTTCCGCCGGATGATAGAACCACCCCGGCCGGATCGAGGTGTTGGTCTCGCCGGGTCGCCAGACCGTTCCGTTCGGGTCGCCGTGCTGCAGCGCGTCCCGTACCGCATCGCTCCAGACTCCGGGAAACGGAACGATCTCCGGGTTGACCGGTGACCAGTTCGGATCGCCGGCCTCGCCGCGCTCGTTGCCGATCCACCGTACATCCGGCCCGGCATCGGAGAACATTACCGCGCGGGGCTGAAGCCGCCGCACCGTGCCGAAGAATCGGGGCCAGTCGTACTCCTGACGGCGGCCGTTGGGCCCTTCACCGTTGGCGCCGTCGAACCACATCTCGGCGAGCGGACCATACCGGGTGAGCAGCTCGGTCAGCTGCGCGACGTAAAAATCGTTGTATCTCGGCGAGTCGCCGTAGACGCCCGCGTTGCGGTCCCAGGGGGAGAGATAGAGCCCCGGCCGGAGCCCTTCCGCGCCGCAGGCGTCCACGAATTCCCGCACCAGGTCGCCGTTGCCCCCGCGCCAGGGGCTGCTCGCGACCGAATGTCGCGTGACACTCGTAGGCCAGAGGCAGAACCCGTCATGGTGCTTGGCGGTGAGAATCATGGCGCGGAATCCCGCGCCACGGGCCGCGCGAGCCCACTGCCGGGCATCGAGACGGTCCGGATTGAAGATCGCGGGGCTTTCCTGCCCGTCGCCCCACTCCCGGTCGGTGAACGTGTTCACTCCGAAATGCACAAAGACGGCGAGCTCCTCGCGCTGCCAGGCGAGCTGGGAGGCGGTCGGCCTGGGACGGGAGCGCTGTACGGAGAGCGTGCCGGCCCGGGGCATCGCCGCCGCCGCGAGCGTCGCGGCCGCGAACTCGCGGCGGGTTAGGGCACGTGGGCCCGGGGGGGTCACCAGCGCCACCGGATACCCAGGCGCAGCGGGACCCACTGGAGCCAATAGTGACCTGTTCCGTTGGCGCCGGCGATGCGCATCACCCGAAGGTCGGTGCCAAGGACCCATCGCTGCCCTCCGGTCTGAATTCCAAGTTGTGCGGTCGGATAGACGGAGCTGAAATCATCGCCGACGGCCAGCGCGGCACCGATCGGGCTCAGGATCAGCTCCACCCGCTCAGCGGGCGCGAAACTCACCGTGGCATAGGTCGTCGCCCATTCCTTGAGCTCGCCCGACTGACCCCGACGGAGCGTGACCCCTTCGAACGGCCCGACCGTGAGCGACGGCCCGATCCGCCAGCGTGACCCCGCCGCGAACGAGTACCGTGCGCCCACGGCGATGGGCTCTCCGTGCAGCGCCAGCTCGTGGTCGCGAAGCCCGGGACCGGCCTGCGCCATGGCCTCCCGACCGCCGGCGGCGGCGAGCAGCAGAAGCGCGGACCGAAGTGTCCGGCTGCATCGAGCTGGCCATGTTGTGCGCGGCATCACGAAGAATACGAAGGTGCCGGGTGGAAGACCACGCGGCGCCGGCGTGGAAAGCTTCAGGCCTTCCGGAGTTGCTGGGCGACGGTGCGCATGGCGGCATGGATGCGCGGCGGGCTGGCACACGCGAACCCCATGACGAACCCGGGCCGGGGACAAATCCGATAGAACGGGCTGAGGCACGCGAGGACCACACCGGACTCGAGGCAGCGCTGCGCGATGGTGCGCTCGTCCACCGCCCGCCGGAGATAGACCGTCAGGTGCATCCCGCCCTCGGATTGCCCGACCTCCAGCTCGTCCGACACCGTGTCGAGAGCAGTCAGCAGGGCGCGGCGCCTCCGGTCGTACTCCACGAGCAGCCGCCGCAGGTGCGTGGCCAGGTGGCCTTCGCGGATGAACTCCGCCAGGGCGACCTGCGTGTGGCCGGCCGCAAAGGCATCCATCGCGTGCTTGGCGGAGTGCGTGGCGTCGATCAACCCCGGAGGAACTACCATGAACGCCAGCCGGAGGCCCGGGAACATCATCTTGTTGAACGTGCCGAGGTAGATCACCCGTCCCGCCGGGTCGAGCGCTTGCAAGGCGGCCAGAGGTCGTCCCGTGTATCGGAAGTCGCCGTCGTAGTCGTCCTCGATCACCCAGCCCTGCTCCCGCTCGGCCCACCCCACGAGCGCGGTCCGGCGCTGGAGCGGCATGAGCGCGCCGGTCGGGTACTGGTGGGACGGCGTCACGTAGGCAAGACGCGCGCGGGCGTTGATCGCCAGCGCGGCAGCCACGTCGAAGCCGTCGCGGTCCACGGGCACCGGAACGACTTCCGCCCCGGCGGCCTGGAGGAGCCGGGAGGCCGTGGGATAGCAGGGATTCTCGACCCAGGCCGTGTCGCCGGGATCGAGGAGAATCCTCACCGCCAGATCGATGGCCTGGTGCCCGCTGCTCACGATCACCACCTGCTCGGGCGAGCACCCGACGCCGCGAGTACCGGAAACGTGCGCGGCAATCGCCTCGCGAAGCTCCGGAAGCCCCGCGGTCGGACCGTACGCCCAACCGGACATACCGGGACGCTGCAGCGCTTTCGCTACGAGCCGCTGCCAGATCTGTCGGGGGAATAGTTCCAGCGCCGGAATCGACGGGGTGAAGGCTCTCCCGATCAGCGGCTCGCGAAACCCGGGAAAGGAGGCCATGACCATACCGCGCCGTGAGAGCGCGGCCGGAGCGGGATTTCGGGCCCGGCGCCGCGGCGCCTCAGGTGGCTGCTCCCGCTCCGGAATATCCCGGGCGACGAACGTGCCCGATCCTCTTTTCCGGATCACGAAGCCTTCGGCTTGCAGCTGGGTGAACGCCCACTCCACGGTGTGGCGCGACACCCTGAGGTCTCGCGCCAGGATGCGGGACGACGGAAGCCGGGATCCGGGAGCCAGGCTCCCGCTCATGATGGCTCCACGGATCCGGCTTTCCACTCGAACGATGAGCGGCTGCGGGCTCGATCCGTTGGGCTTGTCGAGGTCCAGGATGAGGATAGACGCGGGACGACGCACTCAATCTACCCGTCGTCGCGGAGACGCTGACGGAGCACGGAGCCGGCCACCGGTCGGGATCAATTGCGAAACGTGCTGAAGAGCAGGCCCTGCGCCTCCTGCTTCAGATGACATGAATAACACGCGTGCCTCGCCCCGTCGTCCAGGGCGCGATCGGTCCTGCTGTCTCCGCGAAACTCTTCGAACCCCCAGCCGCCCGTCTCGGGGAATCGCTTGCGGTCCTTGTGCATCACGTCCACATGACGGCGAGCCCCCGCCGAGATGGCGTTGCCCTGGGTCCGGGCCTCGAACAGGTCGAACACGACCACGGAGCCGTCGGGAAACTGCCCGGTCCGATACCCTGCGAGCGCCTTGTCGTTCGCATAGATGTGGTGCAGGCCCGCGAACCGGCTCGTTCCCTGATCGAGGGTGCTCGAGACGTGCACCCATCGCCGGTATCCGTCGGGGTACGGGACATCGGTCCAGGGGGTGAGACTCGCGGCGGCAATGACCGTCAGCGATCCCGCGAGCACGATGCCCGCAAGCAGGGCGAGTGGCTTGCGCAGCACGCCACGTGAGGATCCCGGCAAAGCGGGCATGGCTACCTCGTGAGTGGGTCGGCCGGGGGTGGGCCGGGCACCCTCCGGCGCAAGCACCGGGCCCGCCGCCTGGAATGGCGGAAGTAGTTGTCCCCCAACGCATCAGGCGAGGGCCGAACGGGGGCGCCTGCGGTCGGTTTGCTTCGTAACCGTGTCGATCCGACACGGCGGCGATGGACCGCGACGTTGCCTGTGGGGAGACGGGAGAGAGCGGATTGCAGAGTCCGCACGGCGCCTTTTGCGGATACGGGAACGCTCGGAGCGGTTTCCGCCGGACCACTCACCTCCTCACGACCGGTCCAATGCGCCGGCTAGCGGCAAGCAGAACCATCGCCTGCCGCCCGCCACTGGTCACTCGTCAGGGGTCACTATCACTGCTTACCGCTCACTGCCTGCGCGGTGCCGTTGATGAACGCTACCAGCGCGGCGATCTCCGGCTCCTTGAGCTCCAGGTCTGGCATCCGTTGGGTGCTGTTGGTCGGGGTCCGGATGGAGGGGTCTTTGAGGTACTTCGCGAGGTAATCGGCCTGGAAACGCCGGCTGGTCAGGTCCGGACCCACATCGGCCAGCGTCTCGGCGCCGACGCTCTGGTGGGTATGGCAGGTGACGCAGCCCTTTGCCACGAACAGGCTCCTGCCGCGCTCGGCGGGGTCCATTGCCGCGACCCGCGCGTTCCCGGCAACCACCCGGATAGGCAGGAGCTTGCGGTTGCTGTTCCCGAACCCGCTGCGGATCATGATGGCCCAGTTTCCCGGCTCGGGCAGGGTAATGGTCGCGGTGTATTGACCGGCCTTGGTTCCTGCGACGGCCAGTGCGGTCCGTTCGAGCCGCCCGAATTGTGCCTCCACCCGCCCCTTCAGACCCCGGATGCGTTCAACACCGTGTTGTCGCACGGTATAGGTGAGGTCGACCGGCTGGCCGGCCACGATGTGCTCGGGAAGGTCTTCCACCGTGATCGTGGCCCACCCGCCAAGACCGGCGCCGAGAATTGGCGCGGCGAGTAGTGCTGGAAACAGGAACGAGAGTGGACGCGCCGTCATGGGGGGCTCCTGTGCCGTGTCGGGAGTGAAGCCGGCGCCCGGGCGGGATGCCCGGCGCCTCTGGGTGCCAATGGTGGTTCGATGACGGAACGGGACTGCGGGTTTGAAGGAGGGGTTACCGACGCTCCGCGGGGGCCTTCGCCTTGAAGAGTCCAGGTCGGCGGGGTGGACGGTAGTGCCGCCTGGCCTGGTCGGGCTCCGGCAACTCGTCGCCTTCGAGCGAAAGCCTGACGGGCCGGCCCCGTTCCGCCGAGTCGAGCAGGGCCCGGATGATGAGCGTGTCGTTCAGTCCTTCCCTGCCGGATGGCTCGGGCTCGCGATTGCGCTGGATGCACTCGGAGAAATACTCGAGCTCGGGCGCGAACTGGTCGCGGCGCGGGTAGGTCTTGTGACTGGTGCGCTTGCCCCGGGTGACTTCCTGCTCCAGCTCCTCCCAGATCTCGTAACCGGGGTCCAGGGTGAGATGCCCCTCGGTCCCGATCACCCGGTACCGGGAGATCTTCTGGGCGCCGAAGCTCACCACGAACGTCGCGATCCGATCGCCCGGGTAGCGGAGCATCGCGGCGGTCATCTCCCCGACTTCCGCAAAGCGAGGATCAGGCCCCGTGGCGGTCATCGCCTGCACCTCGACCGGCTCCGCCTGAAACACCGACCGTGCCGCATTGATGCAGTAGACCCCGATGTCGTACAGCGCGCCGCCCCCCAGTGCCTTCTGCAGCCGGATGTCACCTTCGCCCACCTGCATGGTGAACTCCGACGTGAACATCCGCACGTCGCCGATCCGGCCGCGCCGCAGCTGCTCGACAGCCTTGAGGTTGGCGGGATCGAAGTGGAGCCGGTAGGCGACCATGAGCTTCACGTCCGCGGTCTTGCAGGCCTGGATCATGCTCCGGCACTCCGATTCGGTCACCGCCATCGGCTTTTCGCAGAGGATGTGCACCCCGGCTCGGGCCGCCCGCTCGGTGTACTCCCGATGGAGCGAGTTGGGCAGCGCGAGGTATGCGGCATCCACGGCCCCGCCGGCAAGCAGGTCGTCGTAGCCCTCGTAGGTGGCGCGGTGCTCCACTTTGTACTTCTTGCCGAGGGCCTCCAGCTTGTCCGGGTCGTCGCTGACGAGGGCCGTCAGGACGCTGTTACGCCTGGCGTGCGCGAACGCGGGCAGTACGGCGGACTGGGCGATGTAGCCCAGCCCGACGACTGCGTAGCGAATCCTGTCGATCATCCGCGCGGGGGCGGGTTCGTGCTTCCCATCGGCGCGGCGCTGTCCCTGCGTGGAGCCAGACTGTCCGTCATGGGCGCAGGCCGGTCCTGGTCGGTGATTCTGATCGCCTCGATCTTGTCACTCGACGCGGAGGGATGGGTCAGGACGATCGTGACGCTCTCGCCCGCGGCGAACTGCATCTCCGTCATCCGAAGGAGCACCGTGTTCGCCTTGCCGGCCCGCACCTGGATCATGGCTGCGCCCGGATTGATCTCGCGATAGTTGGGATCTCCGCCGAACGCCACGTCGTCGAACAGCGGTTCCTCCGCATTGTTCACGATCACGTCGATATCGCCGGCACGCGGCGCGGCATGCACGAAGCGAACCCGGGCCTTGGTCGCATCGCCCTTGTCGCCGTCGTCGCGGAGCGTCTCGAGCTCCACGCCACTGCCATCGTCACTCGGCACGGCGACCACGGTGTAGTACTTGCCGTCCAGGACCAGCTCGGCGTTCTTCGCCAGCGGCTCTGCGGCGGGCTGATCGGCCGGCATCGCCTTGAACTCGGGGCGGTTCTCTTCGATCTCGCGATAGGGTGTCACATCCTTGAAGGACACCTGCGAGAACATCGACCCCCGGTCTCCGGCACTCACGGTGAGATCGGGCGCGTTCGGAGCGGCATGGACGAAACGAACCATGGTCAGGTCGTCGGGATCGGCCATCGCGGTCGTGTCGCCGACGCGGGCAAGGTCCCCATCCTCCCGACGGGCACACCCCGTCGCCGCTCCCAGCGCCACAAGCGACAGCATGATCGTGCCGCCGCGCCTCGGTATCAGTGTCATGGTAACCCTCTTTCGAATGTCGGTGGACCGGACCCCGGCCCGCTGCGATCGCGGGCCGGTCCCGGCCAAGTCATACCACCCGCCTGCCCTGGATGACGCGGACCAGGAAAAGGATGATGGCCCCCACCAGGAGGATGTGGATGAAGCCGCCCATCGTGTAGCTGCTCACGAAGCCGAGCAGCCAGAGCACGAGCAGAACGATGGCGATAGTGGTAAGCATGGGCTCCTTCCTTTACGGTTGAGGTATCGGCCACCAACCGCCGGCGTCAGAAATTCGCCCGGCTCTCGGCCGCGAACATTTCATCGAGGTCGCGCTCCACCTGGTCACGCGTGTTGCCGTACAACTCCTGAATGCGTCCGATCAACTGGTCCCGCCGGCCCGCGATGACGTCCAGCTCATCATCGGTCAGCTTGCCCCAGCGCTCCCGGACCTTTCCGCGCGCCTGCTTCCAGTTTCCTTCGAGCCAATCGCGATTCATCGGTCCCTCCAAGGTTCGCCGGACCCTGCAGATGTTGCGCGGGGCGGTCCGGGCTTCCCGCGTCCGGAGACGTGCCGGCCCGTGCCTCCTGGGCCAGCCGCTCGTAATCGGTCCGTATAGCCTCGAGACTGGACGGATCCAGTTCTTCGAGGTCGATGATCTCGTTCCGTGCACCCCGCACGGCCCGAATCAGTTCGTCGAGCTTGATCTGAATGGCCCCGGTGTCCCTGTTCTGAGTGTTCTGGATCAGGAAGACCATGAGGAAGGTCACGATCGTGGTGGTGGTGTTGATCACCAGCTGCCAGGAGTCGGTGAACCCGAACAGAGGACCCACGGCGAGCCACACCACGATCAGGAGCGCGGCCAGGCCGAAGCTCGCCCCATGACCCGTGATCCCCGCCACGCGCCTGGCGAACCGGCCGAACCAGTTCGACCCGTTGGGGTTGTTCGGGGCAGGTGCCACGGCTTCCCCCATACCTCACCCGAGCTCCAGCGGATGTGACTGGGCGCGCACCATGCTCACCAGCAGGAGCCCCAATGCGGCTCCCACCAGGTCTTCGCCGAAGGAGGAACGTCGCGCCCGAACTCCGGCCAGGACGGCCGCCACGGCGATCGAAACCGTTACCCCGAAACGGATCACGCGACCTCCCTCTCTTAGCCACGAAAGCGCGGCCGCATTCCAATGGAACGCGTTCGCGCCTTCGACTGACGGTGCCCTCCGCGGCCCGTTCGACACGGCGGCCCGGCCGGTCCGCCGGGCCCGCTCGATCCAGCGTCATGCGCTTCACGCGCAACTCTGAGCGAGGAGACGCCCCTTCGGTCGCCTCGCACACACCCAGGGGTCGAACTTGCGGCAACGGAATCACCCCAGCGTGAGGTTCTGAACCTCGGTGAGCTGTTCGATCGCGTCGCTGCGCGGAAGCGCGTAGCGGTGCTGCAGGAGCGCGAGAAAGAGCTCCTCGTCGTTTCTGGAGGCCTCAATCTCGGCCTCTGTCAAATCGGGCCAGCGGGAGACTGCCTGTGCCTTGAATCGAGTCCAGGTCTCATCATCGTATTCGTGCTCGTATTCGCCGGGCATTGTGTCAGGCTCCTTTCGCTGGTGGCGTCGAGCCGGAAGAACCGGCACGGAGCCACAAAAGAAAAAGGCGCAGGAGCAGTTTGCTCCAGCGCCTTCCACCCGCGGACCACGATCTCCGCGCGCCAAGGTTGGACCGCGCGCCTGCGCACGCTCCAGTTGCCACGTTAGCGCCCGAGGCGCCGAGCGTCAATAGAGACCGGAATGCGGACGTTGACAGCCGGAGGCGAAATTCTTAGCGTATGGGTCCAATCGGCATCGGTGTTCCGGTGCCCGCTTCACGGGTGAGGCTGTGCCTTACCAGTTGGAGGCGCATTCATGGCGGAACGCCGCCGGAGTGCGCTTTTTGTTTTATGGATCCGTGGAACCGGCACGCGCGCCGCCGCCGCCGGCTCGTGACACTAACCCGAGAAGGAAGGAAGCACGATGAGCCTGAACTCCCTGCAGGATCTGATGGTGCACAATCTCAAGGACCTTTACAACGCCGAACGCCAAATCCTCGGCGCTCTCCCACGAATGGCCAAGGCAGCGCAGACTCCCGCGCTGAAGGAGGCACTCGAAGACCACCGGAAGCAGACCGAGACCCACCTGGCCCGCCTGGAGGAGGTCTTCGGACTCCTCGATCTGCCGGCCCGCGGCAGGTCATGCAAGGCCATGGAAGGCCTCCTCGCCGAAGGCAAAGAAGTGCTCGAGGAGGACGGAGAGGATGTGGTGAAGGACGCCGGCATCATCTCGGCGGCCCAGAAAGTCGAGCACTACGAGATCTCTGCGTACGGCACGGCCGCCACGTACGCCGACCTCCTCGGACAGGAGGAAGTGGCGCGGCTCCTGGCCGCTACCCTGAACGAGGAGCGGGAAACCGACAGGAAGCTGAGCGCGATCGCGGAAGAAGACATCAACACCAGGGCAATCGCCGTCGGAGCAGGTAGCGAGGAGGAGATGGAGGAGGATTCGGGATCAGGCCGTCGCCGCCGCTGATAGCGGACGGGTGGACCCGGCTGCCACTGGGGGGCGCAGTGGCAGCCGCACCCGGAAGTCGGCACCCCCGTCGGGCGGATCCACGATCTGGATCTCCCCGCCGAGGGCGGTGAGCGATCGTTTTACGATGGCGAGCCCGAGACCCATGCCGCCGGTGGCCAGCCCCGACTTCGTGCTGTAGAATTCCGCAAAGATTCTCTCCCTTACCTGCGCCGAGACCCCTGGGCCGTGGTCCCGGACCGACAGGTGAAACATCCTCTCGTCCGACCATGCGGTCACCTCCACGGTGCCGTTCTGGGGCGATGCCTCCACCCCATTCTGGATCAGATTGAAGACGACCTGCCGGATCAGCGCGTCCGGGTGCAGGAGCAGCTGCGGCGCTCGCTCGGTATCGGTCCGGATGCGGACGGAGGACGATCGATTGAGCTGATTCAGCAGCGCCACGGCGTCGGCAATCGCGACCGACACCGAGCTTTCGCCCTTCCCGGCGTGCTCGGCGCGGTAGAGCCCGTAGAGCTCGCGGGTGACACCCGCGATCCGCGCGATTTCCCGCTCGATCGCACCGACATACCGGTAGTACCGATGCTCCCGCGGCACGGCGTCCTTGAGCAGCGTGAACGAATTCTGAATGCCGGCCAGCGGATTATTCACCTCGTGCGCGACCCGGGCGGCCAATCGGCCCAGCGTGCTCAGCGTGTCGAGCTCTCGCAGCGCGGCCTCGGCCTGTACGCGCTCGGTGACATCCCGGCCCTCCAGGAGAACCTGGACCACCGCGCCTTCGGGTCCGCGGATCGGCTTGACCGAGAGCTCGACGGTTGCAGAGCCCGTTTCGATTCCCTGAACTTCCTCCTGATACTGCACGGTCCGTCCGCGCGCCGCCTCCGCACAGGCCTCCTGAAGTCGCCGCATCCGGTCGGGCACACCGGCCCACCATCGAGTTTGCCACAGCGGCACGGCGTGCACGTCCTGGAGGCTGACTCCGCCGAAGTCCAGCACCGTGCGGTTGGCCTCGAGCAGGGCTCCGTCGACGCCGAGGAGGATCTGGAACTGGAACGTGCTGTCGAAGATGACGCGGAAGCGACGCTCGCTTGCCCGCATCGCCTCGGCCGCGGTGCGCCGTTCGGTAATGTCGGCATAGATGCCGAGGACGCGCGTCGGGGTGCCGATCGCAGTCCGCTCGACCACGCGGGCGCGATCCACGATCCAGTGCCAGGTCCCGTCGGCGGCGTGGATGCGGTATTCCATCGCGAGCGAGTCGGACTCACCGGCCAGATGGGACCGCATCGCCGCCTCGAGGGCCGGGAGGTCCTCCGGATGAATCCGCGCGAGCCAGGAGCGGACGGTGGCCGGCGGCTCCCGAGGCCCGTATCCAAGCCCCCGCCACATCGCACTGCGCAGCATCTCATGGGTCTGGACGCCCCACTCCCAAACCCCGTCGGTGGGCGTTTCGAGAGCTCGGCGCACCTGACGGCGCTCCGCGGTCCGGGCCAGCCGCCACGAGTGCTGTGCCAGGAAGAGAACGAGGATCAAGAGCCCGCTCGCCAGGACGCCCAGGCCCAGCACGACTCCCGGAAGGGGGGAGCGGGTCGGGAGCTGCTCCGCCAGGGCGCGCCAGACGAGGACCGACGCGGCGACGCCGGCCGCGCCCGCGATGATCACGAACCAGCGCGGCACCGCAGCGATCGAGACCCCGTGTCGCCACACCATGGCCACGAGCCGACCTCGCGGGTTAATTGACGTCGAGCATGACTTGGAGCTGCCGGCGCAGCGTGCCGAGCGCTTTGGACCGGAACGAGCTCTTGGTGTCCTCGAGCACCTTGATCGTCTCGCGGACCGCTTCCCGCAGCTGCAGCCCGCGAGGACAGTTCAAGAGCTGGCACGGGTGTGCCTGGGCCGCCTCGCAGCGGGTCAGTGCCCGTCCCAGCTGATCGATGTCGCGCAGGGACCCGGCGATATTCTGAAGGGTCATGTCCAGAAAGGCCTGGGCGGAGGTCGCCGGAGTGGTCGGCAGGGTCGGTGAGCACAGCGCTTCCAGGGCCGTGCCCGCTGCCTCGCCCATGCCGGGCGCGTGATACTCCGAGTCGGAGCGAAAACGGGCGATGGCGGCGTCGGCCTTGGCGAGGAGCGCGGAGAACTCCACCGGCTTCACCAGGTAGGCGGAAACGGCCAGATCGATGCAAGTGATCGTCGACGGCACGGACGGATAGGCGGTCACCACGATGATCGGCAGACCGTCGCCTCGCTCCGCCACGCCCTTGAGGAGCTGCAAGTCCTCGTTGCCCTTCATCTTGATATCGCTGACCAGCAGGTCGTAACGCTCCGTGCTCACCCGGGCGAGGGCCTCCCCTCCATCCGGGACAGCATCGCACTGAAACCCTTCTCGCTGCAACAGGTCTGCGGTGGAGAGCCGAAAGGTTTCCTCATCGTCGGCCAGGAGGATCCGGCCGCGACTGTCCCCGTGCAGCAGTGTCGTCATATCGACCCGCCTTGCTGAACGCGTCAGCGGCTCCGCAGTGCCCGGATGGTATACGGCCGCCAACAACACGACGGCTCGGACCCGCTTCCTTGCACGGCACGCCGGAGCCGTCCGAATCCAGGCCGCTGTGCTTCCGGTAATCGACTGGTCCGTCTCGTTTGCATGGCTCACGAGGAGAAATGATGCGGACGTATCTGTTTGGCCTGACACTGTCCATGAGTGTCCTGACCCTGAGCGCGAACCCCGACTGGACCGCCCAGCTCGCACCGAGAGGAGGGTCGGGGATTCGTGGCTCGGCGAGCGTGGAAAGCGGAGGCGGCGCCGCGCCGATGCATCGCGACACCATGTACCGGGATTCGGCCCGCAGGGACACAACCACGTATCCGATGGATCAGAGCGGAGGAGGAGCTGCCAGAGCCTCCGTGTCGGTCGAAGGCGCCAAGGCTGGCGGCATGCACATCTGGCACGTCCACCAGGGCCGGTGCAGCAGCGAGCCCGGCCCGGTCGTGGGAGATCAGAACGCTTATCAGCCCATGACGGCGGACGAGCGGGGCCGCGCCTCGGCAACGGCCATCCTGCGCGGTGTGACGCTCCAGGAAGGCGAGGAATATTCGGTGAGCGTCCACAGCGGTGCGGCGCCGAGCGACCTGGTCGCTTCCTGCGGTGACCTCAGATCATCGCGCGGAGTGCCGGAACGAAAGTAGCGGCTGGACCATCCGGTGATGCCCGCCGCGGCCGTGGAGGAGGAGCAGGCCGCCGAGGACGCGCGTCAGCGCGGTGACGCCAAGCCGAGTGTAGAGCAGGGCGCCGACCAGACCGCCCGCCGCGCTCAGCAGGCCGAATCGGACGAACACTTCCCGGTCGATTTCCCGCCTCAGTCGCCAGCACCGGACGCCGGTCGCGAGCGCGTGCGGAATCGCGACCGCGGCCACCGCGACCGCAGTTCCCAGCCGCGTGGCGAGCAGCGGCGTGAGCAGGCTCCCGATACCAAATCCGACCACGGTCGCCGTCGCGCCGGACAGGATGGCGACGATGAACAGCAGGGCCTGGAACCAGGTCACTCGACCGGTCTCGTGCGCCGGCGGCCTTTGGCAGGGGAAACGTCGACCAGCAGGGCAATGATCAGCCCGACCACGGGCCAGAGGGTCCACTGCCCGGCGAACCAGTGCTGCACCGCGGAATACCAGAGGAGAGTGGTGGGAAGGAAGATGAAACCCAGCACCGGCCAGAGGATCGTGGCGAACATCCCGTCAAACCACCGGCTGAAGAACCAGAGCACGGCCACGACCACGCGTGGCGTCAGCAGCGCGAGGACCACGAAGAGGCAGGGCACTCCCCGTTACACCAGCTGCGGGATCGGAGCGCCGCGCGGATTCCACACGTGCCGCTCGTCCCGGCAGAACCGGAGCCACGCGTAGAGCGCATCGTACAAGTGGAATCCGCAGCCGAGCAGCTCCTCGTCGTCCCGGTACAAGTGAGACAGGCCGAGGGAGATGGCCAGCAGCCCCGACGATTGGGGAGCGAGCTCGGGGCGATCGGTGTCGGCGCCACGCACGATGACCGCCAGCTCGTGGAGGGCCGGTTCGTCGAGGCGGTATTTCGCCAGGAAGGCGTCGAAGCTGCAAAGCGAGCCGTGATGGCTCAGCTCGACCCCATCGACGTCGAACGGAATCGCGCCGGTCGCCGCGGCGCGAGCGGTAACCTCCTGCGCGGGCACGAACAGGAAGTCGGGGTGCCGGTCGATGAACCGCGCGATCAGCCAGGGACAGGCGACCCGGTCGATCTTCGGGCGCTCACGCGTGACCCACTTCATGATGACCTCCTCAACCGCTCAGCGCGGCGTCGAGCTCCATCGGGACTCCGGCGAGGGCGCGAGAGATGATGCAGTTCTTCTTCGCGTCTTCGGCCAGCTCGCGGAACTTGCCTTCGTCCATTCCCGGCACGGCTCCTCGGATCTTGAGTCGTATCCGCTTGATGGCGAACGCCTCACCAACCTTGTCCAGCTCCACCGTGGCGCTGGTATCCAGACTGGTCGGGGGATGTCCCGCCTTGGTCAGGCCGAGGGAAAGGGCCATGGTGAAGCAGCCTGCGTGGGCCGCTCCCAGAAGCTCTTCCGGGTTGGTTCCCGGACTGCCCTCGAAACGCGTGCCGAAGGAGTATTTGCCCTCGAATGCTCCACTCCCCAGGCGGATCGACCCCTTGCCCGCCTTGAGGTCGCCTTCCCAGCGCGCTTCTGCTTTCCTCTCGATCATGATCCGCTCCGTTCGGGTCTCGATCCAGAACCGCCCCCCTGGCAAAGTCTACGCTGCTCCGGTCCCAGCGCCAGGGTCCCGGCCGAAAACCCGACGCCGTCCGCTGTGCCGAGCAGGAGTGGGCGAAATAGCCAGGAGGGTCCGCGGCACTGTCAGGCGAGCCGGGTTGGGAGCCAGACAAGGACCTCGAGCTTCCTGGAGAAGTGCACCAAGGGCGGATTGCCCGATACCGGCAGGTTGTGCACCGCCAGCATGTCGTTGTGTCTCACGTTCACCACTGCCGCCTGGAGCGGCCACGGCGCGTGATGGATCTCGGCGCGGTACAATCCGCCGGAGCCCGATTGCGCATACAGGCAGTACCGCTCGGTCAGCCAATGCTCCAGGGTATCTGGCCGCGCGTGGGCGACCGGCCCGGTCGGCTGGTACGTCGCATGGAATCCGATGCCGGATCTCCGATCGGAGTGGTACTCGACCTGGGTTCCGGTGTGCCACGTCGACATCGTCGCGTGAAGATAGGGAAGGTGATACACGGCCCGCGCCGCCAGGACGGCCAGCCGGCTGCCGGCGTCGAGACTGAAGAACCAAACCCCGGGACGGTCGCCGCGGGTAACGTACGTTCGCACGTTGAGCTCGGGGAACGTGGAGGTCCCCGGAATCCCGGGCCAGCCGCGCAGCGCGACACCCGACATCCAGAACGGCGTTACCGCAATCCAGGCGCTGCCGTCGAACTCCTGAACCTCTAGGGACGCCGGGACGAGGGAGCGCAGGAGCTTCGCCGGAACCGGCCAGTGCAGAAACGCGAGGTCGTTCCAGCTCTGCCGGCCGATCCACGATCGAACCGGCAACGGCCAGGGTCGGTGCGCCGTGTGCTCAAGGGAGGGGTGCCGCACTGCGGGAGGGAACGTGAAAGGTGAGCTCGAGCGTCTCCCCCGAACGTAGCGCCGCCCACTGGGCGAACAGCCGCCCGCGGCGCTCCCGAATCCGGTCGAGGGCCGCGTCACTCAGCTCCAGGTCCAGCGCTCGGCCTGACTGCGCGGCGTAGCTCGCCGTGCTGCTCGTGAGCTCGTCGATCGACCACTTCGTGCCCGAAGCACGCTCTCCGTCGAGAAACCCCACGAGGAGCTCGGTCAGCAACGCCTGGGTTGGAAGCTCACCGCGGGGCCAGGGCCGTCCGAAATCCGTGATGTCCCATCCTGCGGCCACGAGCCCGAAGAAGCCCTGGTCATACCCCAATTCCGTCTCCACGGCGAAGTGGGTCAGGTCGTGAAGCGGAAAGAACCTGCCCTGCGCACCTTCCTGACGCTGCCAGGTCACCGAGCCGTCGGCACGCCGGCAGCTCAGAGCGGCCGAGCCGTCCGCCCGCTTCTTGATCAGAACGGTGAGCTCGCTCACGAACCCGGGCGCTCGAGGTAACGTGCCGGGATAGGATTGTCGGGCCGCTCGCCTTCCCAGAAAACCGTCAGGATCCACCACCGCTTCCCGTCGTTCCAGGCCTGGATGCTGTTGATCCCTCGGGCAAACGGGGCGGGGTCCGCAGCGGCCCTGCGGCTGTCGTAGCTGCTGAACAGGTGCGCGATTCCGCCGTACTGCTCGGTCCTCCGGCCGATCTCACGCTCGAAGAAGCCGCTTTCCTCCAGCCGCGGGCCGATCCCGGTGATGAACTCATCCACCGTCATGATCCGAATCGTTCCGGTGCTGTCGGGGCGCGGCGTGGTCGGGATCAGTTGTGCCCCGGGCACGAACAGTGTGCGCATGCGGTCCCAGTCCCTCCGCTGTCCCGCTGGGCCGGAGATGACGTCGTACAGGGCGGCAACGATCGCGTCCAGCGAGCCGACATCGGCAGGCCGCGCGATGGGGACGCTCTGCGCGGCGAGGAGGGACCCGCCGAAGGCTGTCGCGGGTGAAGATCCGCCGACGGCCCCGCCGGTGCCCAGGAGGAGGACGAGAACGAATGACGCGCGTGGCCGCATGGCAATCTCCTTCGGGGTGCGTGCACGATTCCAGGGCGAATGGTATCCGGCCTGTCGCGGTGTGTCGATCCCGGCTTGCAGGCGTCGTCCCTGAATGGAGACCAGGACGAGGTAGGGATCACATCGTGGGAATCGGCAATCGCGTGTCCGAGCTCGCCCGCCTGATCCGCGCCGGCCATGGCCGGCGGGTCGCGCGCGCCGTCGCATCACGCCTCTGGTCCCGGGACATCGCGGTCGGCCTCCGGCACTCGAATGGCACCGGCACGGCGTTACGACCGGATCCGGACCCCCACCAGCACCATGCGCGGGTCCGGCCCGCCCACCCCAAGCAGCCATTGGTGGCGGAGCTCGACCCGGATTCCGACTCGCGACCGGCCGCCGAGCTCCATGCCGGCGCGCAGGTCGGGGCTCACGTAGGTGAACCCGAGGTCGAATGCACCCAGCCCTGCACCGACGAATGGACGAACGAAGGCACTTGACGGAAAGAACGGCCGTTCAAGTGCCAGTCCGAAAAAGACACCGGATGGCGGGCAGTTGTCAGGACAGGACTCGGTCATCCGTGAAACCGCAGCGTAGGTGGCAATGCGGAAGTGCTGAACCCCGACCTGGAAATTGAGGCCCGCCAGGTACCGGCTCTTGCGCGACAATCCCGGCACGAGGAGATCCTTGCTGAGCCAGCTCCCGATGCCGACGAACGGCACCATCGCCTGCTCGGATGCCCCACCCGGTGCCTGGCTCTGCAGCGGAGCGCTCCATGCGAACGCGAAGATCGCCACGGCAGCCGAGGCCGGTATCCGCACCTGCACTACACGCCTCCTCTCAGGAGATCGTCGAGGTCGAGTGGGCGGGTAAACATCCGGAGGCTTCCGTCCGGGGCGCGCGGCCAGTCCTCGGCGGGCCGGTCCCGGTACAGCTCGACGCCGTTCTGATCGGGATCGCGCAGGTAGAGCGCCTCGCTTACCCCGTGATCCGCCGCGCCGTCGAGCGGGATTCCCGCGCGCGTAAGCCGCCCGAGCGCCTCCGCGAGGGATGCGCGGTCCGGATACAGAATGGCGACGTGATACAGCCCGGTCGAACCCGGCGGAGGCGGGGCGCCCCCCGCGCTCTCCCAGGTGTTGAGTCCGATGTGATGGTGATACCCGCCGGCGCTCACGAACGCGGCCTGGTGGCCGAGACGCGTGGTCAACTCGAATCCCAGCACCCCGCAATAGAACCCGAGGGCGCGATCCAGGTCCGCGACCTTGAGGTGTACGTGCCCGATCCGCACGCGCGCGTCGATATCCCCCGAACTCCCGCCCGCGGTCATGAGGCGGGCCCGAACGCGTCGGCGTAATCCGCCATCGCAGCCCGTACCACCTTGGCCGCGTGTGAGCGTCCATAGGTGCGATGAATTCGCGCGCGCGATGGCTGGTTCGGAATGAGCTTGTACGTCTGGAAGTAGTGCTGCAGCCGCTCGACCAGCACTTTCGGGAGATCGCGAACGTCCCGGGCCTCACCCCACACATAATCATTGTGGAGCACGGCGATGATCTTGTCGTCCGCTTCCGTGGCGTCGACCATCTGCAGCCCGCCCACTACGCGTGCGGTCACCAGGATCTCCCCTTTGGTGATGGGACGCTCGCTGAGCACGCAGATGTCGAGCGGGTCGCCGTCACCCCGGCGCGACTTCGGCGACAGTCGGCGGACCCGGTCGGCGCAGTAGGTCTGCGGAATGAAGCCGTACAAGGCCGGGGGATGGGACGATCCTCGCTGCGGCCGGTCGATGCGCAGGTAGCCCGAGTGCTTGTCGACCTCGTACTTCACCAGGTCGAACGGAGTTATCTCGATGAAGGCGAAGAGGAGCTCGGGGGGCGCTGGCCCGATGTCCAGGCCGTGCCATGGATGAGGTCGATACCGGCTTGGGGGTCTCGGAACCCGTTCATCCCCCATGCACCCTCACTCCTCGGGTGGAGTCATCAGCGGCGGCCCTGGTCCCGAGCGGGGCTCCCCCGCTCAACAGCGCACCGAGCACCTGGAGGCACGCCAGCTCGGTCTTTCGGTCGGCATCGCCGTCCAGGTCCCATGCCGTCACGGACACGGCCACGATGCGGTTCGTGCGCGCCAGGCCGGCGGACAGCCCCAGGGCGTCGGCGAGCCGCGGCCCGCCGGCTGTCGCATACCGCATGGCCGGCGCGTCGGCGGGATTCAGGAAGTCGGTATCGAAATGGATGAACAACGGCCGGGCCGGCGGGAGCGCCTCTTCCACCCCGGACGGATCCGGAACGTGACGGACCGCGGAAGCCCGCAGCAGCTCGCGCTCGGGGAGGTCCAGGTCCCTTCCGTCGGACAGCACCACATCCTCGTCCGGAA
>Ga0256867_10000295_pt1 | contig 19331 bp, 17 predicted proteins | sample RVTome_15_FD_185939 | JGI IMG/M metagenome (GOLD analysis project Ga0256867, IMG submission 185939) | Soil microbial communities from uranium-contaminated site in the Upper Colorado River Basin, Wyoming, United States - RVT150D86 (HiSeq) ... | reverse complement strand
GGATAGGGCGCTCCGAAGGGCAACCCCGCTCGGGAATCTGCTGGGTCGCAGCTCGACAGCTGGGCCTCCCAGCAACGCTGGCCACCGTGAGCCAAGCGGACGTGCCCATCCGCTGGTCCTCCACGCACAGCGGGGCGGCCGGCTAGTGCCGTGACCATGAACGTTCGCCCGTCCACGGCGAGTCAGGATCGTCGCTCGCAAGAACGCACGACGAAGGAAGTCACCAGCACTTTCAAGGAGGAGGACGCCGCGAGGGGCGATCCTGACCGGCGTGGTGGGCGCAAACGTTTGTGGTCACGGCACTAGCTCGGAAACGCCGAAGCCCCTGACCCCGACGCGGCGCGCCGTCGAGCACCTGGGTCACCAGCGCCGCCACCGGGCTGCGTTCCGCCCGCGTGAGGGAGACGTGGCCGAACAGCGGGTGGCCCTTGAGCGTCTCGATCACCGAGACCACGCCGTCGTGGCGACCCACCCGCAGGTTGTCGCGCTGGGCGACGTCGTGGGTCAGCACCACCCGGCTGCCCTGTCCCAGCCGGCTGAGCGCGGTGAGCAGCACCGTGCGCTCGAGGTTCTGCGCCTCGTCGATGATCACGTAGCTGTCGGTCAGGTTGCGGCCCCGGATGTGGGTGAGCGGGAGCACCTCGAGCAAGCCCCGCCCGAAGACCTCGTTGATCACCTCGGACCCGGCGATGGCCTCGAGTGCGTCGGTGACGGCCGCTCCCCACGGCATCATCTTCTCGGCCTCGGAGCCCGGCAGATAACCGAGGTCCTGCCCTCCGACGGGGAAGATGGGCCGGAACACGATGACCCGGTTGTGCGTGCGCTGCTCGAGCACGGCATCGAGCCCCGCCGCCAGCGCCAGGACGCTCTTGCCGGTGCCGGCCGGTCCGCCCAGGCTCACGATGCCGACGGCCTGGTCGGCCAGCAGATCGATGGCGATGCGCTGCTCGGCCGAGCGGCCCCGCACGTCGAACATCGCGCGGTCGCTCCGCGCGAGGTGGATCCGCTTGTCGTCGTGCACACGCCCAAGGGCGGACTGCTGCGGTCCCGCGTGAAGCACGAGGCCGGTGTTGCACGGCAGGTCCCGGGCCTCGGCCAGGTCGGCGACGTGCTCGGAGAAGAGGTCGTCGATGACCCCCCGCTCGACGTCGAGCTCGACGACGCCGTTCCAGCCGGTATCGATCGCCAGCTCGCTGCGGTACTCGTCGGCCTCGAGCCCCACGATCGAGGCCTTGAGCCGCAGCGGCAGATCCTTGGTCACCACCGCGACCTCCCGCCCCTCCGAGGCCAGGTTGCGGGCCACCGCCAGGATCCGGTGGTCGTTGGTGTCGCGGGTCAGTCCCGCCGGGAAGCCGGCCATCTCCGTGTGGTTGACCTCGACGCGGACCGTGCCGCCCCGGTTGTTGGCGGGCATCGCCTGCAGGAGGGACCCGTGGCTGACCCGCAGGTCCTCCAGCATCCGCAGCGTCTGGCGCGCAGCCCATCCCAGCTCGGGGTGGTGGCGCTTGGCCTCGAGCTCGGTGAGCACCACCAGCGGCACCACCACCTCGTGCTCGTCGAAGCGTTGCCAGGCCGAGGGATCGGCCAGCAACACCGAGGTGTCGACGACGTAGGTGCGGCCTGAACGTGGGCGGTCGATCACGGAACCCCCAGTCATGACGGACGGGTCACCGGCGGCCAGTCAAGCCGAGCCCCGGCACGCAGGCGCGGATGGTGGATCCGGTCAGACGGAGGATGGAACGGGCGCTGGCGACGCGCCGGGGCCACCCGTCACCAGGACCACGTGCAGGGCGGTGGGACCGTGGGCTCCCAGTGTGAGGAGCTGCTCGATATCGCCGGTTCGGCTCGGCCCGGTGACGACCACCAGCGACGGCGGCAGCGCATCGTCCCCCGACCCCAGGCGCCGCAACACGTCGGCAGGAGTCGCGAACAACCTGCTCACGGGCACGACACACAAGTGAACGGACGGAAGCAGGGATGCCACCCGGCCGCCGGCCCGGCGGCTGTCGAGCACGACCGATCCCGTGGCGGCGATGGCAGCGGTCGCGGACGTGACGCCCAGCCCGGCGGCTGCGGCCGTGGCGGGTGTCGCCGGTGCGACACCCACGCCGCGGGCCGCGAGCCGGTCGCCGACGGCTCGGGCCTCGGGTTCGGCGGAGGCGACGACCGGCGTCCCGTCGCGTTCGCCCAGCTCCGCGACGATCCGATCGAGGAGGTCGTCGGGCACGTCGTCCTCGACCACGTGACAGACGCCCTCGGCGTGGGCGACGGCATCGGCAAAGGTGGTGACGAGGTCGTCGGGGTCGACGTTGAGGTAGCGGGCCTCGGGCACGGGGTCGCCGGGCGATGGTGTCGGGGGTGGCACGTGGACCGGGTTGGGGTGGATTCCGCCCGACAGCAGGTCGCGCGCCGGGGCCAGGAACCGCTGCCTGTCACCGTGCTCGGTCCCGGTCATGGGTCCACCATCCGTTGCCCGAGGCAATAGGGACCGGCGCGGGACTCTCGAGGCAATCCGGTCCGGGGGCCGGTCCTCAGTGCCTCGAGAATGTCGGCGCGGTCCTTGTTGCCTCGACTCACAGGCCCTCCCGCCAGAGGTCGCGGAAGCGACGCTCGGCCGGTCGCGGCACCGTCCGTCCCGCGCCCCATGAGCGGCCGACCGGAAGGCGCCCGGCCAGTGGCGCCACCATCCGGCCCCACGTGGCCAGGCGCGTCGTGGCCCCGTAGCGCCGGGCGTCGGACCACGCCGCCGCCCACGCGTTCCACGCCGCCCGCTCGGCCGCGCCCGCCCCTTCAGCCTTGCGGCGCCGCAGCGACAGCAGCAGGTCCTGTAACGGAATCTGCACCGGGCACGCGTCCATGCAGGCACCACACAGCGTCGACGCGCCCGCCAGCTCCGCCGCCTCGGGCTGCTCGTGGGCGAGTAGCGGCGTGAGCACCGATCCCATCGGTCCGGGGTAGACCCAGCCGTAGGCGTGGCCGCCCACCTGCCGATAGACGGGGCACACGTTGAGGCACGCGCCGCAGCGGATGCAGGCAAGCATCTCGTGGTACTCGCCGGCCAGCATGTTGCTGCGGCCGTTGTCGAGGATCACCACGTGCAGCTCGTTCGCCCCGTCGGCCTCGCCGTCGCCGCGGGTGCCGGTGACGATGTTGGTGTACGACGAAAGCCGCTGCCCGGTGGCCGAGCGCGCGAGCAGGGCCAGGAGCAGCTCGGCCTGGGCCCAGTCGGCCGCCAAGCGCTCCATGCCCAGCACGACGACGTGGACCGGGGGGAGGGCGGTCACCAGGCGACCGTTGCCCTCGTTGGTGACCAGCACGATCGACCCCGTGTCGGCGACGGCGATGTTGGCGCCGGTGATGCCGACCTCGGCCGCCAGGAACACCTCCCGCAGCCGCCCGCGGGCGAAGCCGACCAGTTCCGTGGGTTCGGTGCCCAGCGCGGGTTCGGCACCGACGGCATCGACGAACAGGTCGTGGATCTGGTGGCGGTCCCGATGCAGCGCCGGGGCGATGATGTGGCTGGGTGTCTCGTCGGCCAGCTGGATGATCCACTCGCCGAGGTCGGTCTCGACCACTTGGGCGCCGGCGGATTCGAGCGCCGTGTTGAGGTCGATCTCCTCGGTGGCCATCGACTTGGACTTGGCGACCCGGGTGGCGCCGTGACGCCGCACGACGTCGACGACGTAGCCGCGGGCCTCGTTTGCACTCGGCGCCCAGCACACATGCCCACCCCGGGCCAGCACCTCGTCCGCGAAGCGCTCGAGCAGGCCGGGTAGGTCGGCCAGGACCTGCTGCTTGACCGCCCGGGCGGCGCGCCGCAGGCCGTCGGGATCCTCGAGTTCGCCCAGTCCCTCGAGGCGGTGGGTGGCGAAGCGGTCCACGGCGCGGGCCACGTTGGTCCGCAGGCGTTCGTCGGCCACCGCGTCCGCGGTCCGGCGCCGCAGCGTCGAACGCGGACCCATGAGATGGTGGCCGGTCACGGCCGGGCCTCCGCCTCGCCGGGGAGCGCCGCGGCCAGGACCTCGGCCAAGTGGCGGACGTGGATGGGTGTGCCCGTCGCGTCGGACCGGGTCTGGAGGTGCATGAGGCACGACGTGTCGCATCCCACCACGAGGTCGGGCTCGACCACCGCCAGGGCCCGCAGCTTCTCGTCGGCCATCGCCACCGAGGCCTCGGGAAGCTTGACGCTGAAGGTGCCACCGAAACCGCAACAGCGGTCCGCGCCGTCCCACACCGCCGCATCGCAACCGTCGACGGCCTCGAGCAGGGTGGCAGGCTGGTCGACGATCCGCAGCTCGCGGAGCATGTGGCAGCTCTGATGCAACGCGACGCGCACGGGACGGTCGAGGCGGAGCGGCGGCAGCGCATCGGCCCGGGTGGCCAGGAGCTCCGACAGCTCGTAGGTGCGGGCGCCGACTCGCTGAGCCCTGCCGACAGCGTCGGCGTCGCCGACCACCTCGAACAGCTCGGGCCAGAACTGGCGGACCATGGTGGCGCAGGACCCGGCCGGTACCACCACCGCATCGGCGCCCCTGGCGAGCTCCGCCTCCAGCGCGCCGAGGGTGGCGCGTGCCACCTTGGCCGCCTCGCGTGCGAAGCCGGCGTTCCACGCCGGTTGACCGCAGCACGTCTGCGCCAGATCGCAGGACACGTCGCAGCCCGCGGCGCGCAGGACACGCACGCTGGCCTCGCCCACCTCCGGAGCCACCACGTCGACGACACACGTGATCATCAGCGACACCCGCACCGGCTCAACCCTAGGGGCCGACCGGCCGCGAGCGTGACCCGTACGCTCTTGGCTCCATGCCCACCCGCCCCTGTGCGTTCTGCGAGATCATCGCCGGCAGCCGGCCGGCCCACATCGTGCTGGACGACGAGGTCGTCGTCGCCTTCCTCGACGTGCGCCCGCTGTTCCCCGGCCACACCCTGCTGGTTCCCCGCGAGCACCTGGAGACGCTGGCGGACCTGCCCGCCGAGCGGGTGGGGCCGTACTTCCAGCGGGCGCAGCGCCTGGCCGGCGCGATGGAGGACGCGTTGGGTGCCGCCGGATCGTTTGTGGCCATCAACAACCGGGTCAGCCAGAGCGTCCCGCATCTCCACACCCACGTGGTGCCGCGCAACCCCAAGGACGGCCTGCGCGGCTTCTTCTGGCCCCGCACCCGTTACGCCGACGAGGCCGAGGCGGCCGCCGTCGCCGCCCGCATCCGCGAGGCAGTCGCGCGCGTCCACTAGGGCTCCAACCGGAGCGACGGCGCTCCGCCGCGCACCGTCAGAGTGGCCGGCACCCCCAGCAGCTCGAGCGGGTCGGTGTCTCCGAGGTCGGCCGTCCGCAGCGACACCACCTCGCCCTTGGCCGGGCCGGCGACGATCGTGATCTCGATCCCGATCGAACCGTCGTCACTCGTCGACGCGTCCACCACCAGGGCGTCGTAGGTGCCGTCGGCCAAGAGGCTCACGCGAAGAGGTTGCCACCCCGGTTCGCGGCCTGACCGGACGATCGCCGGCCGTGTCCCGCGCGCTCACCGTCGCTCGGGGCATGCTGGAGCCGGTGACTGGCCCAGACACGACCGTTGGCAAGCTGCTCATCGCCGAGCCGATGCTCGGCGACCCAAACTTCGAGCGCACGGTCGTGCTCATGATCGAGCACCGGGCCGAAGGGGCTCTGGGGGTCGTGCTCAACCGGCCGAGCGTCCTGGAGGTGGGCGCCGTGCTCGAGGAGTGGGCCGACCTGGCGGCGGCGCGCCCGGTGCTCTACGTCGGAGGGCCCGTTGAGCCCAACGGCGTGCTGGCGCTGGGGCGTCGCCGTGGCGACTGGGTTGTCCCCGGCTGGTCGCCCGTGGTCGGCGACGTGGGGACGATCGACCTGCACCTCCAGCCCGACGAGGTGTCGCCCGGCGTGACCGGGATCCGGTTCTTCGTCGGGTACTCGGGATGGGGAGGCGGCCAGCTCGAGTCGGAGCTCGCCGAGGGCGCCTGGCTGGTGGTCGACGCCGTCGCGGACGACGTGTTCGCGCCCGATCCCGAGACCATGTGGCGCTCCGTGCTCCGCCGCCAGGGCGGCAAGGTCTCGATGCTGGCCGACTTTCCCGTCCACCCCTCGCTGAACTGACGCCGACGTCGGCCGCGCCGCTAAGGAGCCGAGCGGATGGCGCGGGTCGTGCAGTCTACGCGGGGGAGTTTGGCGGTCGACCACGAGCTCAACAGCTCGGCTCCCCGGCAGCGCTGACCACCGTGCGCCAAGGGGACGTGCCTATCCGCTCCGGCCCTACGCGGCCGTGCCCACGTTCAGTGTGCGCAGGGCCGTGACCATCAGGTCGTCACGCCGCCCGACGTAGGCGCTGTCGTCGGGGTCGAGCAAACGGGCGATGGTGTCCCGGTCGTCGGGAGCCAGGCGGTCACCGAGCTCGCTCAGCGCGGAGCTCAGGTGGCGCTCGGCCACCTGGCGGCCGAAGTCGTCGAGCGGTGGGGGCACCTCGGCGAGGAACGAACGCGCACGAACGTCGACCAGCCCCGCCCGCCGGAGGCCCTCCGGCCAGCCGTAGGGCAGCGGGGGCCCGCGCAGCTCCCCGCGCATGTCGGCGAACCAACGGCTGCGGGCCTCATCCAGCCGAGACTCGAGCCCGACCCGGCCCAGGCCGACGTCGAAGGGCAGGCACCGCACCGGCAGGCCGCCCTCGACCAGCGCCAGCCGTCCTCCCGGCCGCAGCAGCGCCGTCAGCGTGCCGATCGCCGCCTGCTGGTCGGGCAAGTGGTGGACGACCCCCGATGCCCACACCAGATCCGCCGATCCTGTCTCGACCGGCAGCGCGTCAACGCCGGCGCAAGTCCACCCGAGGATCTGCCCGGCGAGCCCCGCGTCCGCGGCCCGGCGGCGAGCGATGGCGAGGAGCCGCGGATCCCGATCGAAGCCCGTCACCACGCCCGGCCCCAGGGCCGCGGCGAAGGCACAAGCGGCCCCGCCGGCCCCACAACCGACGTCGAGCACCCGCTGCGGGGGACCCGATGCCCCGGGACGGTCCGACGTCTCGACGAGCCACGCGACGGCGTCCGCCACCCAGGGGGCGTCGAAGCGGGCACTGGTCTCCAGGTTGGTCAGCCACCACTCGGCGAGCTGCTGGTCGATCGTCATGGGGCAGTCCCTACAAGGTCGATGGTCATCGGGGCCGTCGCTACAGGTCGGTGATCGCCTTGAACGCCTCGCCCCGCGGGATGCCCGCGATCCGGCCGTGGGCAACGAGCCGTTCGTTGACCCGCGCACGGAAGGCGGCGAGCTGAGCCACACCCTCTGCCGACTCCAGTTCCACGAACATCGTCGAGCGCAACTGGCTGCGGTGGGCGTCGAGCGCCGCCAGCTTGCGGGTCACGGCTTCGTCGTCGGCTTCCTCTACGTGGTCGGGTTCGTCCGCCTCGAACAGCAGGAGCGCCGCCGGGCGGTGGTGCTCGACGGGCTGTTCGGGATAGAAGTGGGGATCGCGGGCGGCGACGACGCCGTCGACGGTGAGGAACCCGGCATGACGGTGGTCGGGGTGGAGCCGGTAGCGCTTCCAGGGGTCGTGCCCCAGCACCACCTCGGGCCGTAGGCGGCGGATCCAGTAGGCGACCTCGCCGCGCTGGCGCAGGCCCGACTCCAGCTCGCCGTCCGGCCAGCCCAGGAACACGACCTCGCCGGTGGCACCCAGGGCCTTGGCGGCTTCCCGCTGCTCGTCCCGCCTCAGGGCCACGAGCTCGGTGAGGTCCTGGCTGGGGTCCCACGTCCCCTTGGACCCGTCGGTGCACACGAGGTGGTGGACGACGCAGTCGGCGGCCGCCCACTTCGCCAGCGTGGCGCCGCAGCCGAACTCGACGTCGTCGGGGTGGGCGCCGATCGCCAGCGCGCTGGCCGGGACCGGGAGGTTCAGGCCCATGCTTCCCGGCCGTCGGGCACCCGCCCGGGCTCGGTCGGGCGCGTATCGGGGTCGAGCGTGCGTGAACGTCCGACGGCATCCGCGCCCCTGGGCCAGGCGAGGTCTGCGGGTACGTCGACGTCCCACGCCAGCCGGTCGTCGCGCACGATGCGCGCGGGCAGGTCGAGGACCCGCGCCTGCGCCCGATGGCGGGCGAACGAGCCGGCGCCGTAGGAGAACCGGAACCCCGCGGCGGTCGGCACGACCAGCACGTTGGTGCCGTCGAGCCGACGGTCCGGCACCAGAGTCACACCGGGGAACGCCGCCAGCCAGTCGAGCCGCGTCGCCAGCGGCAGGTCGGCGTGGGCCACCACCGCCATCGACACCCCATCGGCATGCAGCGCGGACACCCCGTCGGCAACGGCGCCGTTGAGCCCCCGCCCCGGGCACCACACCACCCGAGCGCCGGCGGCCTCCGCCCATTCCCGCACGTCGTGGTCGTCGCACACGACGATCGCCGGCAGGGGACCGGCGGCGGCCAGCACCACCGCGGCCATGCGCCGAGCCAGATCGGCTCGCTCGATCGGGTCGAGCGCGCCCGCCAGGCGCAGCTTGGCGGCGCTGAAGGCCTTGACCGGAACGACCACGGCGGCCGACGTTGCCGACGTCACGCGCCGCAGCGTATCGGGGCAAGGCCGGGCGCCACTTCAGTGAGGATCCGGTGACGGGCGCTCGCGGGATGACGTCCGCGAGGGTCCAGTAGCTTGACGAGCATGCCGATCCGCGTCGCCGTCGTCGGTGCCGGATCGTGGGGAACCACGGTTGCGGCACTTGCCTCGCGCAACGCGCCCACCATCCTGTGGTCCCGCCGCCCCGAGCTGGCCGACCAGATCAACAAGGACCGCCGCAACGGCGACTACCTGCCCGACTGCCCGTTACCGGCTGAGCTGCGGGCGACATCGTCGTTCGAGGAGGCGGTCTGCGCGGCCGACGTGCTGGTCATGGGGGTGCCTTCGCACGGCATGCGCACGACCCTGCAGGCGCTGGCTCCCAGCCTGAGACCCTGGGTGCCGGTGGTGAGCCTGGCGAAGGGCCTCGAGGAGGGCACCCAGCTGCGGATGACCGAGGTCATCACCGCCGAGCTGCCCGGGCACCCCACCGGTGTGCTCACGGGCCCCAACCTGGCGCGCGAGATCATGGCCGGTCACGCCGCCGCCACGGTCGTGGCGTTCTCCGACGACCACATCGCCGCCGAGCTGCAGCGCATCTTCGCCACGGAGCTGTTCCGCGTCTACACCAACGACGACGTCGTGGGCTGCGAGGTCGCCGGTGCGCTCAAGAACGTGATGGCCATCGCCTCGGGTATGGCCGACGGGCTCGGCACCGGGGACAACACCCGCGCCGCCGTCATCACCCGGGGGCTCGCCGAGATGGCCCGGCTCGGCCTCGCCATGGGCGGCGACCTGCTCACCTTCTCCGGGTTGGCGGGCATGGGCGATCTCGTCGCCACCTGCATCTCCCAGCAGAGCCGCAACCGCTACGTCGGTGAACAGCTGGGACGCGGCCGGTCGATGGACGAGATCGTTACCGAGATGCGGATGGTGGCCGAGGGCATCAAGACGTCGGCGGTGGCCGTCGCCCTGGGGGAGCGGCACGGAGTCGAGATGCCCATCGCCCAGGAGGTGTTCCAGGTGATCCACCAGGGGCGCCCCGCGGCCGAGGCCTACCGGGGCCTGCTCCGCCGCGCCGCCCGTTCCGAGCGCCACGGCATGGGCTCGCGCCGTGACCCCTTGACGTGAGGCAATCGCGAACGGTTCCGGCGGGCCGAGGCAATCGCGAACGGTCTCCGTGAGCGATTGCCTCGCCCGCCCTCCGACGTTCGCCATTGCCTCGGCCACAACGGCGGGAGGCGGACGGCCGTGAGTGCCCGTGCGTTCGTGCTGCGCCGATTGATGGGCCGCCTGCGCATCACCGACGACGTGGTCCGCCACCTGACGACCTTCCAGCGCTTGGGCGAGACCATGGAGGTCGAGCTGCCCGGCGAGCTGATGCCGATCGGTGCCCGCACCGTCTTCCGGGCCCTGCGCACCCGCGGTGCCGCCCAGATCGGCCCCGACTGGGTCTGGCCCTACTGGCTCGAGCGCCAGCTCGATCCCAGCTCGCCGGCCTTCGTGCCCCGCGGCCACTTGCCGTTCCTGACCAACATGACCCACCGCAACTGGACCGCCGTGGGCAACCTCGACTCGCCGTGGGAGGCCATCGTCGATCCGCGGGGCCTGGTCACGCCATGGTTCGACGGCTGGTCCTTGGACTGGTGGGTCGGCGCCGACGATCGCTGGCACCTGCCATCGCGAGAGGTCAATGTGCGCCAGCGGCTGGTGGCCGACACGCCGGTGGTGGAGACGGCCATGCGCGTCCCCGGCGGCGACGTGATCGAGCGGGTCTACGCGGTGCGGCGCAGCTCGACCGAGGGTGGCGGCGAGCTGGTGGTCGCCGAGGTCGAGAACGCCACCAAGGTGCCTGTGGCCCTCGCCCTGGCCGTCCGGCCGTACAACCCCGAGGGACTGTCGGTGATCGAGCGCCTGGGACTCCACGACGGCACGGCCGTGACGGTGGATGGGCGTGTGGCCCTGCTCCTTCCGAAGCCACCGGCCCGGGTGGCGGCCTCCACCTTCCACGACGGCGACTCGGCGGGGACGGTGATGTCGGGTGCCGCGGGCGACCGCTGGCGGGGGCCGGTACGGGATCCCGCGGGCCTAGCGCAGGCGGCGTTCGTGTACCCCCTGGCCCACGGTGCGACGTTGCGGGCCGCCATACCCCTGGTGCCCGAACGCCGCACCCGGCGCCGGGGCGAGGCCCGCCGAAGGGTGGCCCACGCTCCCACATTGCCCAAGGCGCTGCCGCCGGCCGAGGCCGTCGCGCGGGGCTGGCAGTCGCAGAGCGCGCGGGGCCTCCGGCTGGTGCTGCCCGATGACCGGTTGGCCTCGGCCGTCGACGCCAACCGGCGCTTCCTGCTGCTGCTCCACGACGGCGACGAGATCACGCCGGGGCCCTCGACCTACCACCGGTTCTGGTTCCGCGACGCCGCCTACCTGCTGGCGGCACTCGACCGCTACGGCTACCACGACGAGGTCGCCCAGGTGCTGGGCTCCTACCCGGGCCGGCAGCACGGGGACGGGTTCTTCTTCAGCCAACGGCAGGAGTGGGACGCCAACGGTGCCGCCCTCTGGGCGCTGGTCCAGCACTGGCGCCTGACCCGGGACGCGGCGCTGGTCGAACCCATGGTGGGACCGATCGCCAAGGGCGTGCATTGGATCGACCGGAAGCGGCACGCCCGCAAGGCCAAGCGGAACGATCCCGCGTTGCGCGGGCTGCTCCCGGCCGGGGTGTCGGCCGAGCACCTGGGCCCGTTCGACTACTTCTACTGGGACGACTTCTGGGGCGTCGCCGGGTTACAGGCGGGCGCCGAGTTGCTGCGGGCCATCGACCAGCACGACGCCGCCGCCGAGGCCGAGCGGTTCGCAGCCGCGATGTGGGACGACCTCGACCGCTCGTTGGCGCTCACCGCCGAGCGCCTCGGCACCATCGCGATCCCGGCGGGACCTCGGCGTCGCATCGACTCCGGCGCCATCGGGTCGCTGGTGGCGTGCACGCCGCTCGACCTCCTGCCGCCCGACGATCCCCGGATGGCGGCCACCGCCGATCTCATCCGCCGGCGGTTCACGCTCGACACCGCGCCGCCGCCAGACATGGCCGCCGACGGGGGCCGGGCATTCTTCCAGGGGATCAGCCACACCGGGCTCGGCACCTACCTCACGTTGCAGCTGGCGGCGGTTGAGCTGCGGGCGGGCGACCGGCGCTGCCTCGGTCGCCTGGCCTGGATGCTGGACGCCGCCTCCCCCACGTGGACCTGGCCCGAGGCCATTCACCCCCGCCTCGAGGGCGGCTGCATGGGCGACGGGCACCACGGATGGGCCGCCGCCGAGTTCCTGACCTTCGTTCGTGATCTGCTGGTGCGCGAGGTCGAGGGCGGGGTGGCGCTGGCGTCGGTGGTGCCCGACGGCTGGTACGGCCAGGGCTGGGAGGTGCACGACGCGCCGACCGCCGCCGGCCACGTCTCCTACGCGGTCCGTTGGCACGGCGACCGGGCGGCGCTGCTTTGGGAGGTCACACCCCACTCCAGCCCGAGCGGCAGCGCAGAGCAGGCCAGCGGGACCCTCCGGCTGACCGCTCCGGGGATCGACCCGTCGTGGTCGACGATCGAGCGCCGCGGCGAGGCGTTGCTCGGTCCGGTGCCGGCACCGCCGGAATCCTCCGCCGCCCCGGGAGCCGCCGTCGGGCGCGGCCGCTAGGCCAGGCGGCAGAGGACCGGCATCGATCCGATGCGGTTCTCGTTCATGTTCTTCTGCACGAACGACCAGAAGGTGGGCTTGGTGAACATGCGGAACCACAGCCGGGGTACGCCATAGTCCCAGCGGGCAAGGTTCACGAACGCGTACTCGCTCTCACCGGTGGGCCGCAGCACCGTCGAGTTGTCGAGGCCCGTCTCGGTCATGAACCATCCGGCGAGGTGGTCCCAGAGCTTGAGAGCGGCGTCCACGTCGTCGGCTACGAAGTAGTTGACCAGGAACAGCCCGGGCCGTGTCTTGTCGACATCGGCGATGCACTTGACACAGCGGGCCGGCATCGCGTGGGCCCGAGTGGCCCCGGTGTCGAGCTCCTTGCGCAGCTGCGTGTAGTGCTCGGTGGCCTGGACCGCCGTCAGCTCCTCGGGCGACGTGGTCTCGACCAGCACGATCACGTCGAACCTCGCCGGGTGCTCCGCGTTGCGGGCATACCCCGCCGGAGGCGGCGCCAGCACGCTTCGATACACGGTGGCCCGCTCGACGGCATCGACCTGGGCCAGGTCGGCCGCCGCAGACTTGAGCCGACCCAGCAGCGCGGTCTTCGTGTCCGACGATCCGGGGAACGGTCGGGGCCCGGTCGGCGGTTCGACCTCCGCGGACAGGAGCAGGTAGCCGAGGCCGGGCGGATCGACGAGCGTCGGCGGACGGTACCTCGGCCTGGCGTTGACGATGGTGGGATCCATGGGTCCCTCCCTTCTCGACGGACATCGCGTGTACACACCGGACTGCCCGTCGAAGCGATCCTGTTGCTCGCAGACTGGTGACCGCAATATCGTTGAAGTGATGCCAGCAAAGAGATCTCAAGTTGACGATCCAGACGACGGGCTTCCGGTGTTCCCCGGGTTTCGCGAGATGGCGGAGAGCCGCCGCCGGTTGCTCGGTGAGCTGGTGAACCAGCGCCAAGCGCTGGGGCTGTCCCAGACCGAGGTCGCCGCCCGCATGGGTACGTCGCAGTCGGCTGTTGCCCGCCTCGAGGCGGTGGCCGGCGACGTCAGGCTGTCGACACTCGAGCGCTACGCGGACGCGGTGGGCCAAACGCTCCGCTGGTCACTGGAACCCGCGGCGGGGCGGGTCGGGGGCAGCCGATCACGCGACGACAGAGTGCGCCACCGATGACCGCCGCCGGCACACCCCCGTGGCTGCCGCCGGACCCGCCACCCGAGGTGCCCGTGCCGCCGGGCATCCCCCCACGCCAGCCCGGCCCGCGGCCGGTATACCCGCCCGTACCCCAGGTCCCGATCCCCGGCGAGCCACCGGCGCCCGGCGACTTCGGGTCCGCCATCTACGCGGAGCTGCTCGAGCGGCGCATCGTGTTCGTCCGCAACCGTCTCGACCACGACGCCGCCACCCTGGTGACCGCGCAGCTCATGACGCTCGACGCCGACGACACCACGGCGGTCACGCTCGTGGTCAACAGCAGGGGAGGGCCGGTCGATGCCGTCGCCGGCCTCCTCGACACCATCGGCCTGCTGCGATGCCCGGTCGACACCAGCTGCGTCGGGCGCGCCGAGGGCACGGCCGCCCTGGTCGTGGCGGCCGGCACCGGCCGTCGACGCTGCGGATCGGGAGCCACGTTCCGCCTGCGCCTTCCCGACCTCGAGGCGGCCGGCCCCGCCGATCGGTTGCGGCGGGACGTCGAGAGCGCCGCCCAGCTCCAGCGGGGGCTGGTCGACCGGCTCGCCGCCATCACGGGGCAGTCGCGGGCACTTTTGGAGCGGGACGTGGAGCGCGGCCGCCTGCTGACCGCCGACGAGGCGGTCTCCTACGGGCTCGTCGACGAGATCTCGGGTCGGTGACGAGCGCCAAACGGTTCGATGGACTGCCGGCGCCGGGGGAACCCTCAGTCCGACAGGGCCGCGGTGGCGATGCCCCAGGGGCGCAGCGTGAAGGACCCCTCGAACGGCGCCGTCGGGCGGCCGCGTAGGTCGACGAGCCAGCCGCGCCGGCCGTCGATCGTCACCTCCACCGGCTCGTCCCGGGGGTTGAACACCCGCACGGTCAGTACGCCGCCGTCCCTCCCGACCGCCGAGACCACCGCACCTTCCACCGTCAGGGCGGTGCCGGCGGCCGCCAGATCGGCTTCACCCGCGCCCGGGACGTCGGGCGGCTCGACGACCTGGAGCGGCACGAGCACCTCGTCCGCCAGAGCGAACGGATCCACATCGCCGAGGGCGACGGCGTAGCGCCGGGTGAGACGCTTCTGCAGCTGCGGCCCCTCGAGCCGGATCAGCGGACCCGCCGGCAGCGGGCGGGTCGGCATCGGCGCCTGTGACAGCATCCCGGTGCACCGCAGCAGCGTGAGCGCCAGTTCGTGCGCCTGCCCGCCATGGATGTCCACGAGCTCGTACTCGGCCACGCCGTCGTGCACGACGGTGAGCCCGCCCGCCTGGACGAACCGGAGCGCCGGATAGGTGGGCAGCGGTGCCTCGGTGGGGCCGCCCTCGGCGTCGAGCCCCCGCTCGACAGTTCCGAATGCTGTCTCGGCCCGGGAGCTCGCGGCGGGCGTCGGCAGTGGGAGGTGGGCCCGCAAGCGGTGGTCGCGGCTGCGGTTGTCGATCGTGGTCTCGACCCGCACCGCCCGTTCCCCTGCCCGCAGCTCGAGCTGGGTGACGACCTCGTGCGCGACCTCCCCGGTGCGCCGCTCCAGTGCCTCGCCCCGCGCCGGCCAGCGGTAGCGGGCCGCGATCCGTGCCCGGGCACGTAGCGGTCCCCGCTCCAGCACGTCCACGTCCACCGATTCGGGCTGCTCGACCACGCTGTCCTGGGCGGGCGGGCACCAGTTGTACGTGTCGCCGCAGTCGCCCCCGTCGACGAGGCGGCCGAGCCCCGCGTGACCGTCGATGGCGTAGGTCCCGTCCGTCGGGTCGACGGCGACCGTCACCAGGCCGTTCGCCAGTGTGGGCCCACCTTCCGTGTCCTCGGCGGCTGCGGCCTCGACGCCATTGCCCGCACCCTCGGCCGTCCAGCCCCTCCAGCCGAACCCGGGCACCTCACCCACGTACGCCAGGACCGTCACCTGGACCGGCTGCCGGACGCGCAGCCGCACCGGCCCGGGGTCGGCCAGGCCGGCGAGGGCGACGCGGGTGTCCGGCGACACCAGCGACCCCGTCCCCTTGCGGCGCGCGGAGACCAGGACCTCACCACCGGCAGACTCGAGGCTGAACCCGGTGACGGTTCGCATCCACTCCAGCTCCTCGGCGGCGGGGACGACCAGCTCGGGCGGGCCCTCGAGCAGCACCGACTCGGCGGGCCGGGACCGGAGCAGCTGGGTGCCCAGCGGCGCCTCGGCGGTCGCGAGGGTGAGCCGGACCAGGCCGCCCCGGGGCCGGGACGTGGGGTTGACGATCAGCGGACCGTGGTGGCGCACCCGGCCGGCCAGGTGGGTGAGCGCCCGGTTGGCCAGGCCGTCGGCGATGTCGGCCGCCTCGGCGTAGCGGTGGAGCACGGCGTCGCAGACGTCGTCGATCGAGCAGGCGCACACCGAGTCGTGGGCGGCGTTCAGGATCAGGTCACGCCAGGCTTCGTCGAGCAGAGCCGCTGGCCAACGGTCGGCGGGCAGGAACAGGGCGGACAACGGTTCGGCCAGTCGCTCCACCGCCCGCTCGGCCCCGGCGGCGGCCTGGCGCACGTCGACCCGGTTGGAGGTCACGCCCATCAACACGTTGGCCCGTGCGCCGGCACGGAGCTCGCCCCGCCAAGTCGGCAGGCCCTCGGTGGGCGCCGTTGCCAGGTGCTCGGACAGCGACACGATCCGCAGGTCGAGGTCGCTGCGGAGCCCGTTGGCCTCGGCGACCACCCTTCCCAGCCACGGCTGGGGCATCTGGTGGTCGCTGCCGTTCATCCACAGCAGCGGACCGACGAGCAGGTCGCCCCATTGCCGGCCGAACCCGTCGAGGGCGGCGGCGAACGCCTTGGCGTCGTCGGGCAGCGCCGAACCGTTTCCGTATCCCTGGGGCAGGTACTCGGCCCGGACCGTGGAACCGTCGGGTGCCTGCCACCAGAAGCCGCTGCGGTCGATGGCGGCGGGCACGCCCCGCCACACCACGGCGTGCTCGAAGCCGAAGCCCGCGAGGATCTGGGGCATCTGGGCCACGTGACCGAACATGTCGGGCAGGTAGCCGACTTGCATGGCACCGCCGAACCGGTCGGCCGCCCTCAGGCCCCGCTGCAGGTTGCGGACCAACGTCTCGCCCGAAACGAGGAACTCGTCGGGCAGGGTGTACCACGGTCCGATCGAGATCCGGCCGCTCCCGACCAACCGCCGGAGCGACTCCTCGGCCTCGGGCCGCACCGCCAGGTAGTCGTCGACCACCGCCAGCTGTCCGTCCAGTAGGAACCGGGCGTACGCCGGGTCGTTCTCCATCTGCGGGATCAGGTCGTCGAGCAGGTCGACCAGCCGCAGCCGGAAGGTCTGGAACGACTGGTACCACTCACGGTCCCAGTGGGTGTGGGGAACTACGTGGACGGTCCGTTTCGCGCTCTCACCTGCGGTAACGGTGCCAGTCGGTGCGGTCATGAGACCCCTTCGGTCCTCAGCCAGTCCTCAGTAGTGTGACCCAAAGCATCGTCGACCACCGCGGGTGGGCGGTCAGTCAGCACCTTGCCCGAGCCCTCGCTGTCGGCTGAGCACGATGGCCTGGGAGCGGTCGGCGACGTGGAGTTTGGTGAGGACGTTGGACACGTGGTTGCGGACCGTCTTGGGGCTGAGGACGAGGCGCCGTGCTATCGCCTGATTGTCGAGGCCTTGCGCCACGAGGTCGAGGATGTCGAACTCCCGCGGGGTCAGCTCGGCGAACGGGCGGCTCGAGGCGCGGCGGCGAGTCATTGCCAACTCCGTGACGGCTTGGGCCATGTCGTGGTCGAGCACGACGTCGCCGGCTGCTGCGGCACGGAGGGCGTGTTCGAGGCGCTCGGGATCGGTGCCCTTCACGAGGTAGCCAGACGCTCCGTCGCGCAGCGCGGTGAGCGCGGTGTCGTGATCCTCGGACATCGTCAGCATGATCACCTTGATCGCGGGGTGGTGGGCCGCCAGCCAGCGGTTGATCTCGAGGCCGGAGCCGGCGCCCAGCCGGACGTCGAGGAGAACGACGTCCGGGTCGGCCGACGACACCAGGCCCGCAACCTCGTCGGCGCGCTGCGCCTCACCGACGACCTCGATCCCCGCCATCTCGGCAATGGCGACGGCGAGCCCCATGCGAAACATCGGGTGGTCGTCAACGATCGCCACGCGCAGTGTGGCCGTTTCCCGGTCGCTGTGGTGATGGCCGGGCTCGCTCATGGAAGCGCGGCAGGGAGCTGGACATGCAGGTGCGTCCCGCACGTCAGGTCGGGGATGAATCGCACCGCGCCGCCGAGCTCCGCCGCCCGCTCGCGCATCGCAGTCAGGCCGACGCCGGGGGTCCGGCCGACGTCGATGCCGATGCCGTCGTCGATGACGTCGATCTCGACCAGGTCGTCCGTCTCGATGGTGATCCAGCAGCGTGCCGCATGAGCATGGCGCACCACGTTGGTGAGCGCCTCGGTGACGATCCGATAGGCCGTGACCTCGACCACCGCCGGGAGCTGCCCCGGGGCGGATGGCAGCGAGAGGTGAATCTCCAGGTCGTCGTCGAGCTTGCGGGTGAACTCGGTCACGGCACCGATGAGGCCGAGCTGATCGAGCGCGGTGGGGCGCAGGTCGCGCACGATCCGCTTGATCTCGTGCACGACCCCGTCCACCTCGTCGGCGAGGCGCGCGAGGAGTGGGCGGGAAGGGCGCGGCGAGCCATTGCCAACGGTGTGGTCCAGCTGGCGCACCGACGTGCGGAGTCCGAGCGAAACGCCGGTGAGGGTCGGGCCGACCCCATCGTGCAGGTCGCGCCGCAGCCGCCGGCGCTCCTCCTCGCGTGCCGACACGACAGCCAGGCTCGAACGCCGCAGGTCGGTGGCCAGGCGAACCCAGCTCACCGCCAGGCTGAGCGGGCCGGCGAGCTGGGCGAGCAGCCGCCGGTCGCGGGCCCGCATCAACGGCGCCTCCCCCCAACCGACGACGAGTCGACCCACGACCTCGTCACGGTGGCGCAGAACCACGTCGTGGCGGTGCTTCGTCTCACCTCCGACCGACGCGGCTCGCTCCCACCCGCCACCCGGCAAGGCCACGTCTATCGCGATGGCATCGAACCGGAGGCTCTGCTCGAGGCTGCGCACGAGGGCGGGCAGGGGGTCGTCGCCCCCGTCGGCCCCGACGTGATCGACGATGCGCTGCACGACGGCGAGCGGATCGTCGCGCGACCCGAACACGAGCTTGTCGACGAGGTGGCGGATGCGCTGCCGCGCCGGCTCGATTGCCAGGGCGATGGCGCCCGTTGCCGCGACCAGCAACCACGTCGGACCGCTGCCACCGACCAAGCGACCGAGGCCGGCCACGATGACCGTGTAGATCACGACGATCCCGACCGCGAACAGGGTCCACTCGAGGGTCTGGTGGGAGAGCCGCTCCGCGCCGGATGGGGCGCGCCGGAGCTCGTAGATCAGCGACCCGACCACCAGCAGCGGCACGGTCGCCAGAAGCAGGAGCGCCCACACGACGTCACGGCCTGCGAACGACCAGTTGACGATGTCCAGGCCGTCGGGCACGACCGCCAGCCACGCCACGACCGCTCCGGCGAACAACCAGCCGGCCAGGGGGTCGTTCGTCGCCCGACGTTGCTGCCACCAGCCGACGCCGAGCATGGCGATCCACACGACCCCCACGAGGCCCACGAGCCACGAGGCGGCCACATCGGTCCATCGCCAGCCCGCCGCTGCGGACACCACCACGCCGGTCGTGGCGGCAAGCCCCGCGAGCAAGACCGCGAGGGACCGCCGACCCGACCGCCACGCGGCGGGGATCAACGCACAGGGGACCAGCGCGACCAGCACGGCGGCACCGAGCGGCCGCGCCCACGTTTCGGCATCGGCCAGGGCCCGCCAGCGTGGCGGCCCGGCGGTCGACGCCTCGTAGCCGCGGTACTGGACGGCCAGCGCGACCACCACCGAGCTTGCGCCGACGATGAGGAAACAG
>Ga0256867_10000294_pt1 | contig 19332 bp, 19 predicted proteins | sample RVTome_15_FD_185939 | JGI IMG/M metagenome (GOLD analysis project Ga0256867, IMG submission 185939) | Soil microbial communities from uranium-contaminated site in the Upper Colorado River Basin, Wyoming, United States - RVT150D86 (HiSeq) ... | reverse complement strand
CGGATCCCCGGCGTCGCGCAGCCCGACGAAGTTGACGCCTTTGACCACCCGTCCGGCGGTCACGTCGAGGCAGGGGATGACGCGCTTTGCTAAACCCACAAGAAACCTCTAGCCACAGGGAACACGGAGATCACAGAGATCGGAACCTGATAATCCTGCTGGCAATCGCTGCGGCCTCGTTCGTCGTGGTCTCTGTGTTCTCCGTGGCTTAGTCTTTCTTGCTGATCTGGTCGGCCAGCTTCTGCGCTTCCGCGAAGTTGAGCTTGCCCTCGTAGATGGCACGGCCCGTGATCGCGGCGATGATGCCTTCGCCCTCGACGGCGCACAGCGCCTTGATATCGTCCATGCCGTTGATGCCACCGCTCGCGATGACGGGCGCGGTCAACTGGCGCGCGAGCGTGACGGTGGCCTCGATGTTGACGCCCTTCATCATCCCGTCGCGGCCGATGTCGGTGTAGATGATGGCCTCGACGCCGTAGTCCTGGAATTTCTTCGCGAGGTCCGCCACCTCGTGGCCCGTCATCTTCGACCAGCCGTCGACCGCGACCTTGCCGTCCTTTGCGTCGAGCGCCACCATCACGTGGCCCGAAAACGCCGTGCACGCGTCGTGGAGAAAGCCCGGCGTCTTCACCGCGGCGGTGCCGACGATGACATAACTCACGCCCGCATCGAGGAGCTTCTCGATCGTGTCGAGATCGCGCACGCCGCCGCCGAGCTGCACCGGGAGCTTGTCGCCCACGGCACCGATGATCGCCTTGATCGCGTTCTCGTTCTTCGGGCGGCCGGCTGCCGCGCCGTTCAGATCCACGACGTGCAGCCGCCTTGCGCCCTGGTCCAGCCATTGCCGGGCCATGGCGCCGGGGTCCTCGGAGAAGACCGTGGCGGTGGACATGACGCCCTGCTTGAGCCGCACGCACTTTCCGTCTTTCAAGTCGATGGCAGGAATGATCAGCATGGTCAAGAGATCAGGTTGTGGGTGAAGCGGGCACCGGTTGCGCCGCAGGGCGCGCCACCGGTTGCCACGCCACGAAATTCGCCAGAAGCTGCAGGCCGGCCGCCTGGCTCTTTTCCGGATGAAACTGAACCGCGAAGACGTTGTCCCTCGCGCAGGCACAGGCAAACGGAACTCCGTAGACCGTCTCCGCGGCGACGACCGCGCGGTTTGCAGGCTCCGGGAAATAGCTGTGCACGAAGTAGAAGCGCGCGTTCTGCGGAATGCCATCCCACAGAGCATGGGGCCCGGTCTGGCGCGCCTGGTTCCACCCCATGTGCGGCACCTTCAGCCGCAAGCCTTCGGTATCGGTCATCTTCCCAGGCGGAAAGCGCCGCACCTCGCCCGGGAGCAGGCCGAGGCCCTTGATATCTCCCTCATCGCTGCGTTCGAACAGCATCTGCAGCCCTATGCAGATGCCGAGAAACGGCCTGGCGCGCGCAGCCTCCAGAACCGCCCCGCGCAGGCCCCGGGCGTCGAGCTCGCGCATGCAGTCGGGCATCGCGCCCTGTCCCGGGAACACCACGCGCGCCGCGCGCCGGATCGTTTCCGGATCGCTGGTGACGGCGACGGAGAGGCGCGGGGCCACCCGCTCGACGGCCTTTGCCACGGAGCGGAGGTTGCCCATGCCGTAGTCAACCACGGCGACATCGATCATGGCTTCGACGGTTTCAGGTTCAAAGTTCCACGTTCAACGTTCTACGTGTTGCGCTAAGGCCTTGGATTCGAACTTTGAGCCTTGAACTTTGAACCTTGAATTCGAAACGGGCGGCGGCCCTACAGGGAGCCTTTGGTGGAAGGCACGCCTTCCACGCGGGGGTCCGGCTCGACGGCGGCGCGCAGCGCGCGGGCAAACGCCTTGAACGCCGTTTCCGCCTGGTGGTGGGCATTGGTGCCACTCAAGTTTTCAAGGTGAAGCGTGACGAGGGCGTGGTTGACGAAGCCCTGGAAGAATTCGTGGACGAGGTCCACGTCGAAGTCTCCGATGCGCGCCCGGGAGAAATTGATCCGGTACTCAAGTCCCGGACGGCCGGAGAGGTCCACCACCGCGCGCGAGAGCGCCTCGTCCAGCGGAACGTAGGCATGGCCGTAGCGGAACACGCCCTCCTTCGCGCCCGCGGCCTTGGCGAAAGCCTGGCCGAGCGTGATGCCGATGTCTTCCACGGTGTGGTGGGCGTCGATGTGAAGATCGCCCTTGGCCGATATCTCGAGGTCCAGGGCGCCGTGGCGCGCGACCTGCTCCAGCATGTGATCGAGGAAAGGAACGCCCGTGTCGATCGCCGAGCGTCCACTCCCATCGAGGTTCAGCTTCACCGCCACCCGGGTCTCCCGCGTGTTGCGGCTTACTTCGGCTTTACGCATGGTGGAGCCCGCAGCAGTGCGGCGCGATGCGCGCAAGTTGGGCCTCGGGGATCAAGCGTTGAGGGATTGGGTCAATGCGGCGAGAAAAGCGTCGTTCTCTTGCGGGGTACCGACGGTCACCCGCAGGCAGTTCGCCAGCAGGCGGTGGGAACCGTGGAGACTCTTGATCAGTACTCCGCGTTGTTTCAATCCGTCGAAAACACGCTCCGCGTGGGTGACTCTGAACAGTATGAAGTTGGCGTCGCTCGGATAAGGCGTCAACCCCGGGACATCCTGCAACTTGCGCATCAGGCGCCCTCGCTCAAGCTTGATGGCAGCCGCCTGTTCTGTCAACACCGCGCCGTGCTGGAGCACCTCGTTCGCGACCATCTGCGTGAGCGTGCTGACATTATACGGTAATCGCAGCTTGTCGAGCTCGGCGATCCACTGCGCGTGCCCGGCGAGCACGCCGAGACGCAGGCCCGCGAGGCCCAGCTTCGAGAGCGTGCGCATGACGAGAAGGTTTCTCTGGTGTGGCAGCTTTGCCATGAAACTGCTGCCGGCGAAAGCGTAATAGGCCTCGTCGACCACCACCAGGCCCGGCGCCGCGCGAATGACGCGCTCGATCGCCCCGGCGTCGAAGAGATTGCCGGTGGGATTGTTCGGATAGGCGATGAAGATCAGGCCGGGCTGGTGCTCCTCTACCGCTCGGAGCACGCGCTCGATTTCGAGCGCAAAGTCCTCGCGCAGCTCCGCTCCGATATAGCGCACGCCCGCGAAGGCCGCGATCATGCGGAACATCGTGAACGAGGGCTCGACACCCAGCACGACAGCTCCCGGCCGGGCCGCCGCGAGGACCAGCATTTGTATGATTTCGTCCGAGCCGTTGCCGAGCAGCATCTCGACGCCGTCGGGCAACGCGAACGACTCGCGCAGCCGGGCCTTCAACCGTCGTGCGCCGGGATCGGGATAGCGGTTGAGCGACGCGCTCTCGATGAGCGTCGCGAGCCGGGCGCGAAGTGCGGGCGGCAGCTCGTACGGATTCTCCATCGCGTCGAGCTTCACCATCCCGGAGCTGTCGGGAACGTGGTACGCCCTCAGCGCGCGGACGTCGTCGCGAATGATCTCTTCAGGTGTTTTCGCCATGGTTCAAAGCACAGACACAAAGGACACCAAGGACACGAAGGCATATCCGAACGTATAGCGACTCGCTCCGGTTTTCCCTCGTGTCCTCCGTGTCCTTCGGGTCTAGGCTTTCTCAGCCTTCATGCGGTATTCGGCCGACATTGCGTGCGCCGTCAGCCCTTCACCTCGGGCAAGCTCTGCTGCGATGGCGCCGAGCTCCCGCGCGGCTTCCCTGGAAATACGAATGACGCTCGACCGCTTCTGGAAATCGTAGACGCCGAGCGGCGATGAAAAGCGCGCAGTGCGCGACGTGGGCAGCACGTGGTTCGGGCCGGCGCAGTAGTCGCCCAGCGCCTCCGAGCTGTAGGGCCCCAGGAAGATTGCGCCCGCGTGCCGGATCGACGGGAGCAGCGCGTCCGGGTCCCTGACCGCGAGCTCCAGGTGCTCGGGCGCGATGCGGTTGACCACATCGCAGGCCTCGCCGAGGTCGCGCACCGCGATCAGCGCGCCGCGGTTGCGCAGCGCCGCGGCGATCACGACGCGCCGCGGCATGCTCGTGAGCTGCCGCTCGATGCTCGCAGCAACCGCTTCGAGAAACTGCGAATCCGGCGTGATGAGAATCGACTGGGCGAGCTCGTCGTGCTCCGCCTGGGCAAAGAGATCCATCGCGACCCAGTCGGGGTCCGCACTCCCGTCGCACACGACCACAACCTCCGAGGGGCCGGCGATGAGATCGATGCCCACGACCCCGAAGACCCGCCGCTTCGCGGCCGCCACGTACGCATTGCCGGGCCCGACGATCTTGTCGACGGCAGGGACGGTTTCCGTGCCGTAGGCGAGCGCTGCGACGGCCTGCGCGCCGCCGATCGTGAATATCCTTGCGATCCCGCAGATGGATGCGGCGGCGAGCACGAGGTCGCTCCGCTCTCCGCCGGGCGCCGGCACCACCATGATGATCTCGCCCACGCCTGCCACCCGCGCCGGCAGCGCGTTCATGATCACCGTTGATGGATACGCCGCCTTGCCGCCCGGCACATAGATTCCCACGCGATCGAGCGCGGTGACGCGTTGTCCAAGCTCCGTGCCGTCCGCATCGCGGTAGCTCCACGAGGCGACAAGCTGCTTCTCGTGGTAGACGCGCACGCGTGCAGCGGCCGTTTCGAGCGCGCGCCGCGTGCTGGCAGGAATGCGCTCGAGCGCAGCACGCGCCTCCGCGGCCGTGACCTCGAGCGCCGCGATCGACGTCGCCTCCAGCCGGTCGAGGCGACGCGTGTGGTCGATGAGCGCAGCGTCGCCGCGCGCCTTTACGTCGGCGATGATTTCCGCCACCGCGCTCTCCACGGCAGCATCCTGCGCCGACTCGAAACGAACGAGCTCACGCAGACGGGCATCGAAGTCGGGCTGCGCGCTCGCGAGGCGCCGGATCGTCGTCATGTCAGCGTGCGCGGCGAATGCGTGCACCGAGCCGGGAGAGTTTTTCCTCGATGCCCTCGTAGCCGCGATCGAGATGGTAGACGCGATCCACCGTTGTCTTGCCTTTTGCGATGAGCCCGCCCAGGACGAGGCTCGCGGAGGCGCGAAGATCGGTTGCCATCACGCTGGCGCCGTCGAGCCCGGCAACGCCCTTGACGACCGCGGTGTTGCCCTCCACCTCGATGTCGGCACCGAGCCGCTTCAGTTCCTGGACGTGCATGAAACGGTTCTCGAAAATCGTCTCCGTGACGCGCGCGGTCCCCTGTGCGACGCTGTTCAGCGCCAGAAACTGTGCCTGCATGTCAGTCGGGAACGCCGGATACGGCGCCGTGCGCACATTGACCGCGTTGAGCGCGCCGTTGGCCCCGGCCGAGACCCAGTCGGGGCCGGTGCTGACGTGGGCTCCGGCCTCGCGCAGCTTGTCGAGCACCGCGTCGAGGATGTCCGGACGCGCGTCTCTGAGGGTGACTCGCCCGCCCGTCGCCGCGGCAGCCACCAGGAAGGTGCCGGTCTCGATGCGATCCGGCATGACCTGATAGCGCGTTCCGTGCAGGCGCTCCACGCCCTCGATCGTCACGACGTCGCTGCCGGCACCCCGGATTCTCGCGCCCATCGCGTTGAGGCAGCCGGCGAGATCGACGACCTCGGGCTCGTGCGCCGCGTTCTCGATGACGGTCGTACCGGACGCGAGCGCGGCCGCCATCATCAGGTTCTCGGTGCCCGTGACGGTGACAAGGTCGAGGCAGATGCGAGCGCCCCTCAGGCGCTTCGCGCGCGCCACGATGTAACCGTGCTCGATGGCGATATCGGCGCCCATCGCCTGAAGGCCCTTGATGTGCTGGTCGACGGGCCTCAGTCCGATCGCGCAGCCGCCCGGGAGCGATACGCGCGCCTCGCCGCAGCGCGCCGTGAGGGCCCCGAGTACGAGCACCGATGCGCGCATGGTGCGAACAAGCTCGTACGGAGCGACCGGCGCCGTGATCCGCGTCGCGCTCAGCTCGACGCCCAGCCGCTCGTCAACCGAGATCGTCACGCCGAGCTGGCCCAGGAGCGTCAGCATGGTCGTCACGTCGCGAAGATGCGGGACATTCGCGACGACGAGCGGCTCCGTCGTGAGCAGCGACGCGCATAGAATCGGGAGCGTCGCGTTCTTCGCCCCGGACACCCGCACTTCGCCGCTCAGTGGAACGCCGCCTTCGATGACGAGCTTATCCACGGCCTTCCTGCCGCCAGTCCTCAGGGGTGTAGGTCTTCATCGAGAGCGCGTGTATCTCGGCACGCATGCGCTCGCCCAGCGCGGCGTACACGAGTTGATGCTGCTGCACCCGCGATTTTCCCCGGAAGGCGGGACTGACGATCACCGCCTCGAAATGATGCCCGTCGCCTTCAACCTGCAGGTGCTCGCAGGCAAGGCTTTCGGCAATCCAGCCCTTGATCTGATCGGGATTGAGCAATTTCTGCGCGCTTCCGTGTGGTTACGTGTGCCGTGCTCCTGGGACCGCGCGTCGTGTCCGGGCCCGGGCTCAGCGCCCGCTCAGCAACTCGGTGACGCCGTAGAGCTTCGCGAGGCTCGTCAGGTTCGCCGGCAGGTTCAGGTACTCGATGCGGCGCCCGTGGCGCCCCGCTTCCCGCCGCCATTCCAGCAGAAGGCTGACGGCGGTCGAGTCGACCTCGGTGACACCCGCCAGATCGACGCTCACAGCGGGCGCCGTAAACCGATCCTTGCCTTCGGCGAGCAGCGCCACGACGTTGGACACGTTGATCGGCCCGCGCACTGTGCAGCGGCCCTCGCGGCATTCGATCATTGCCCGGCACCCTGGGTCTTCTGCGCGAGCTGGCGGTTCTTGCTCTCAAGGGCACTGACGAGCCCGTCGAGCCCGCCGCGCTGCACCTCGCTGTTGAACGTGCTGCGATAGTTCTGCACCAGGCTGACTCCCTCGATTGCGACATCGTAAACCCTCCAGCCGCCCACGGTCTTCTCCATGTTGTAATCGACCGCGACGGGAGGGCCGTTCAGCTGAACGATCTGCGACCGGACCACAACGTCGTCGTCGTCCGGGCGCATCCGCAAGGGCCGGTACGAAATCGTCTGGTCGCGATACGCGGTGAACGCGGTCGCGTACGTGCGCACGAGCAAGGTCCGGAAATGGCCCGTGAGGGCATCTTTCTGCTGCGCGCTCGCCTGCCGCCAGTTCTTGCCCACCGCCAGGCGCGTCATGCGCACGAAGTTGAAGTGGGGCAGCACCTTGCTCTCGATCAGCTCTATCACTTTCGCCGGATTTCCCGTATAGGCATCCCGGTCCGCGCGCAGGATTGCGATCACCTCGTCCGACACGCTCTTGGCCAGCACGTCCGGGGCCACGATGCCTTGCGCAAAGAGCGGCTGGCCGAGCCCTGAAAGAAAGGCCAGCACCGAATACGTCAGAATTCTCGTCATTGCTTCACTCGCTGCGTGTCCAGGTTATCCATCATCATTACGGCCGTGTGCAGGGCGCCCCTATTTCGTGCCCCCTTCGGCGGCCTTGTTGTACAGGAACTGCCCGATCAGTTTCTCCAGGACTACCGCGGATTGGGTGATCCTCGCGACATCGCCGTCCTTGAGCATCGCGCTGTCGCCCCCCGCCTCCAGCCCGATGTACTGCTCGCCGAGCAGGCCGGACGTCAGTATCGATACCGACGTGTCCTTGGGGAACTGGTAGCGGCGGTCGACCTTCATCGCCACGCGGGCAACGTAGCGCTGCGTCTCGAACTGGATCTCGTCGACCCGCCCGACGACGACGCCCGCGCTCTTGACCGGTGCGCGCACTTTCAGCCCGCCGATGTTGTCGAACTCCGCGTACACGCGATAGGTCTCACCCACGTTGAACGTGGCGCTGGCGTTTCCCACCTTCAGCGCGAGCACCAGTAACGCGACGATGCCCGCGACCACGAAGATCCCGACCCATAAGTCAAGAATCGTTCTTTGCATAGGCTCAAATCCCCGTAAACATGAATGCCGTCAGCACAAAATCCAGCCCCAGGATGGCGAGAGACGAGGTCACCACGGTGCGCGTGGTCGCGCCGGAGACGCCCTCCGCCGTCGGCGGCGCATCATAACCCTCGAACAGCGCGATCGCCGTGACCGCGATGCCGAAGACCACGCTCTTGATCACGCCGTTCACGATATCCTGCCTGAAGTCGACGGCGCTCTGCATCTGCGACCAGAACGCGCCGGCGTCGACTCCTATCACCACCACCGTGATCAGATAGCCTCCGAACACCCCCACCGCGCTGAACATGGCGGCGAGCAGGGGCATCGATATGACCCCGCCCCAGAAACGCGGCCCGATGACGCGCGCGATCGGGTCCACCGCCATCATCTCCATCGCGGAAATCTGCTCGGTCGCCTTCATGAGCCCGATTTCGGCGGTCATCGCGGATCCTGCACGGCTCGCAAACAGCAGCGCCGCGACGACCGGACCAAGCTCGCGGGTGAGCGACAGTGCGACGAGCGTGCCGACAGCCTCCGAAGAACCGTACTTCTGAAGCGTTTCATAGCCCTGCAGGCCCAGCACCATGCCCACGAACAGGCCGGACACGATGATGATGATGAGCGAGAGCACGCCGGTGAAGTAGATTTCGCGCACCGTGAGACCGAAGCGGCGAAAGGCTGTCGTCGAGCGCAGCAGCGTGAGCAGAAAGAAGCGGCTCGCATAGCCCAGCCGCCAGATTCCGTCCACGACCCGATGGCCAATCCCGCGCAGGCCGCTCACGAGCCGTTCAGGCACGCGCATCTCCCAGGCCGAGATCGGCCGCATACGCCGAGCCGGGGTAATGGAAGGGCAGCGGCCCGTCCATTTCACCCCACACGAACTGGTGCACGAAAGGCGCAGTCGAGTTGCGGATTTCGTCCGGCGTTCCGGCGGTCACGACCGCCCCGTCCGACATGAAATAGACGTAATCGACGATCTTCAGCGTCTCCTGCACGTCGTGGGTGACGATGATGGAAGTCGCGCCCAACGCGGCATTCAACTGGCGGATCAACTCGCTGATCACGCCCATCGAGATCGGATCGAGCCCGGTGAAGGGCTCGTCGTACATGATGAGCATCGGATCGAGAGCAAGGACCCGGGCCAGCGCGACGCGGCGCGCCATTCCCCCGGAAAGCTCCGCCGGCATCATGTGCTGCGCGCCGCGCAAGCCCACCGCGTTGAGCTTCATCATCACGAGGTCGTGGATCATATCCTCCGGCAGGTCCGTGTGCTCGCGCATCTGGAATGCGACATTGTCGAACACCGAAAGGTCGGTAAACAGCGCGCCGAACTGGAAGAGCATGCCCATCTTGCGCCGCATCTCATAGAGCCCGTCCTGGTCGAGGTCGTTCATCAGCGTTCCGGCGACGCGCACTTCGCCGCTCGTAGGCCGCAACGCCCCGCCGATGAGCCGCAGCAGCGTTGTCTTGCCACAACCGCTCAATCCCATGATGCACACGACCTTGCCGCGCGGCACGGTCATGTTGATGCGCTTGAGAACGGGACGAACGTCGTACGAGAAATTGACGTCCTTGATTTCAACCAGGTTTTCCATCGTGACGGGCGCGGCTGGAGGCGGCCAATTCTAAACCACAACACCGCAGCCGAACAGCGCGGCGAGCGCGCGTGCTACCGTGGCGTGCGTCCATTGGAGTTTGCGCAACCGGCTGGCATCATATCGCGACCTCCCGCGGCCATCGCCGGCATGCGCTTCGACCTCTTCTTCGAGCTTTCCAATCCCCCTCAGTTGGGCCTGAGCGAAGCCGAGGTCTACGCGGAAACGCTGGCGCAGGTCGAGCTTGCCGACCGCCTGGGTTACGGTTGCGCCTGGCTCGTCGAGCATCATTTCCTGCGCGGCTACTCCCATTGCTCCAAGCCCGAACTCGTCCTCGCAGCGGCCGCGGCCCGCACGCGCGCGATCCGGCTTGGCCACGCCATCGTGCCCTTGCCGCTGCACCATCCGGTGCACGTCGCCGAGCGCCTCGCCACCCTCGACGTCCTCAGCGGCGGGCGCCTCGAGGTAGGCATCGGACGCGGTTTTTCGCCCCAGGAGTACGCCGCGTTCGGCGCCGACATGGCCGCCAGCCGGGCGCTTTGCGACGAGGGGCTCGCGATTCTCCGTGAAAGCTTTGCGCGCCGGCCGGTGACCTTTCACGGCCGGTTCTACCAGCTCGATGCCCTCGACATCGTTCCTCAGGTGCTCCAGCGCCCCCATCCGCCTTTGTGGGCTGCCGCTGTCAGCCCTGACACCTACGGGTGGGCCGCATCGCATGGGCTCGGAATCCTCGCCGGACCGTTCAAGCCGTGGTTCATGGTGAAGCACGATATCGGGCGCTACGTCGCTGCCTGGAACGGTTCCGAGGCGCCGCGAATCGGCATGACGCTCGGCGTGCTGTGCCTGCGTGATCGCCGCCGCGCGCACCGGCTCGCCGCTGACGCCTTCCGATGGTTCTACGGGGAGCTCTTTGCGGCGACGCTACCCGTGCTCGAGCGCAGCTACCCGAGCTACGAGCAGCTGCACGAGCTGGGACAGTTCCGCGCGCTGATGAAGCTCGGGGTGGATCTCGGCCTGCTCGAGACTTTCGGCCTCGCCATCGTGGGTGATCCGGCCGAGTGCCGCGACAGGCTGCGCAAGTATGCTGCCAGCGGCGTAACGCATCTCCTGCTGGCATTCGGAGCGGGCGCGGTCGAGGGGACCGTGGTGCGCGAGTCTCTCGAGCTGTTCGCGCGAGAAGTCATGCCGGCATTGCGGCAGGATCCGGCGTTCAACGCCCCGGATTCGGCAAGCCCGCTCGCGAGCTGAGCGGGATCGCTTCGCGCCCGGCAGCCGTCTCGTGAAACGCGGTTGACAATGAAAGTCTTCGTAACCGGCTCGAGTTCCCGACTCGCGGCTGCGCTGCTGCCACGATTGTGCGCGCAGCCGGGCATCGAGCAGGTCACCGGTATCGACCTTGCGCCACCGGCCTATCACCATCCGAAGTTTCGCGCGTCGGTCGCGGATTTTCGCAGCCCGGAGCTCGAGTCGATGGTTCCGGGGCACGGCGGATTCGTCCACCTGGGCTTCGTTGTCCTGCGCGGCAGGTTGCCGGAGCAGGCGATGTTCGACATCAACGTGACCGGGAGCCTGAAGGCGTTTCATGCCGCGCGCAGGGCGGGCGCGCTGCGGCTCATCCACCTCTCGAGCGCGGCGGTGTACGGGGGCGGCGTGCATCTACGCGAGGACGCGCCCCTTGCGCCACTGCCGGGATTTCTGTACGCCCAGCACAAAGCGCACCTCGAGCGGCTGCTGGAGCTGGAGTTTCCGGAGTGCGTGCGGCTGCGTCCCCACGTCATTCTGGGGCCGAACGCACAGCCCGTTCTGCGCCAGCTTCTCAACCAGCCCTTCCATGTGCGCTTTCCTGAGCCGCAACCCCTGCTGCAATGCGTGCACGAAGACGACGTCGCGCGCGCCGTGTGTTCGGCGCTGGAACGCAATGTCCGCGGCGCATTCAATCTCGCCACCGAGGACAGCTTCAGCTTTCGCGACGCGCTTCGGCGCCGGCACCGACTGACGTTTCCCCTGTCCCCGTCCGCGGCGGCCGCCTTTGCGCGTTTTGCGTGGCGATTTTTCGGATGGGGTGGGGAGCCGGCGTGGGTCGACGGACTGACGCGCACGCTCCTCATCAATTGCCGGCGCGCCGCCCTCGAACTCAACTGGCGCAGCAGCCGCAGTGCCATCGAAGTCCTGGGTCAAACCTGACGGGCCCGTGCGGCAAGCTTGTCCACCGCAACTGCTTGGGGGCCGACGCTCAGCCGCGCGACGAGCGGCTGAGCGCGGCGAACGCGCGCCTCGCTTTTCTGAAAGGATTCAATGCCCGATGTTCAGGCCCAGGCTGCCCAACATGCGCCGCGTCGGGCCGAGACATTGAGCGATGAACGCCCGCCGCGCCGGATTTCCGAGAGCCCTGCGGCGCCAGGCGTCGCCAGGCGTCAGGCCGGCGAGCTCGTAGAAGCGCGGCGCCGGAAAGTAGCAGACGTTGACCAGGTCGCCAATCAGCGCGTGCGCAGCGCGGGCCAGCACCACCCGTCGCACGGCGCTGCTGCGGCCGACAAGCGTCTCCAGACGCTCCCGCGCGAGGGCAATATGCCGCGCCTCGTCGACAATATGAACGGAAAGGATCTGCCTGACAGCCGTGTTCACGTGCTGCGCGCTTTGCCGCACCACGCGGTTGAACTGGTCGGGCACATGCTCGGCAATGACCGCGGCGAGCCAGAAAAGCGCGCCCGTCAAAGGCAAGCGGCGCGCGAGCAGGCCCGAGAGCGGCGGCGGACGCCATGCCCGTTCCGGCAGCGGCAGGCCGCTTGATTCGATGGCCTTGAGGAACATCAGGCTGTGGCCCGCTTCCTCGCGCATCTCGTGCAGTAGATACTCGTGCTCGCTGCGGGCGAGGCCCGGCTTGAGACGGCGCGCGAGCCGCAGCAGCAAGAGGCCCTCGAGCCAGAGGCCGCACAGCATCACGTTGATGAACTCGTACTGCGACAGGCGCCGCTTGACCGTGTCGGAGAGGATGGCGTACTCCGGCAGGCCATGGAGCGAGAGCGCCGGCTCGGGCAGCCACGCATCGTCGAGACTGAGCGCCCCCCACTCGATCAGTGCGAGCGGGTCGCGGTAGGGCGTGCTAACGTTCGAGAGTTGCCGCAGCAGTGCGGCATCGAAGGAAGACATGATCGAGGATTATAGCCAACGCGGCCGACCGCGCGTCCAGTTGTGACCCGCTGGGCTTTGGGATACCGTAACGTGAAACGTCACTGCGCGTATTCTGGATGAGCGACGCCGCGCTGCGTTTCGAACAAGTGAGCAAGCGCTTCGGCGAGGTCCCCGCCCTGGACGATGTTTCGCTCGAGGTGCGGCGCGGCGAGTGCTTCGGGCTCGTCGGGGTGAACGGGGCGGGCAAGACGACGTTGATCAAGTGCCTGCTGGACTTCTGCGACTCCGACGGGGGCCGGATCGAGATTTTCGGCATTTCGCACCGGGTGACCGCCGCGCGCAGAAGTCTCGCGTTCCTTCCGGAGCGCTTCAACCCGCCGCATTTCCTGACGGGCCGCGATTTTCTCCAGTACATGATGAGGCTTTACAGGCAGCCGTACGATGAGCCGCACGTCAAGCAGATGTTCGCCGCGCTCGACCTTGACCCGGCCGCACTGGGCAAGGCGGCGCGCACGTATTCGAAGGGGATGACTCAGAAGCTCGGGCTTGCGGCGTGTCTCCTCTCCGGCAAGGATCTCTACGTGCTGGACGAGCCGGCGAGCGGCCTCGACCCGAAGGCGCGGGCGCTTTTCAAGCAGGCGCTGCGCGTGCTCAAGCAGGCAGGGCGCACGGTGTTTCTGACCTCCCACGCGCTCGCCGACATTGCCGAAATGTGCGACCGGATGGCGGTGCTTCACGCGGGAAAGCTGAGGTACGCCGGCAGCCCGGCCGAGCTCGCGGGGCGTGTTGCGGGCGGGGACCTCGAGCAGGCGTTCCTCGCCTGCATCGCATCCTCCTGATGCGCGCCCGCGCGCCTGTAAAAAAGCCTTTGCGATACAATAGCGTTGCCTTAACCGAGGGGACACAGTGGCGAAAGCTCCGTCAGAGAAGCCGGATCTGCTGATCGTCGACGACGATCCGTTGATCACGGACACTCTCAATTTCGTGCTGGGACGGGACTTTAACGTCTATGTCGCCGACTCTCGCGCCCGGGTGAAGAACCTGCTGAGGCAGCTCGACACGCCGCCCCCGCTTGCGTTGATCGATCTCGGGCTGCCGCCGACTCCGCACCGTCCTGACGAAGGCTTCCGCCTGGTGAGCGAGTTGATCGCCTACTCGCCCGGCATCAAGATCGTGGTGCTGTCGGGGCAAAGCGATGAAACCAATGCTCGCCACGCGCGCACCTTGGGCGCGATCGAGTTTGTGGCAAAGCCTTGCGAGCCGGAGACCCTCAAGGGGCTGCTGAAACGCGCGCTCGAGATAAGCGATGCCGAGCTCGGGGCGGCTGCCGACAGCGGGCTCCTCGGGAAGAGCCTGCTCGTCGAGAAGCTGCGGCAGCAGATCGCGCAGTTCGCCAACGCGCCGTTTCCGGTGCTGATCGAGGGCGAATCCGGCAGCGGCAAGGAGCTCGTGGCAAGCTCGCTGCATCGCATGAGCCAGCGGGCGTCGCGTCCGTTTCTCGCCCTGAACTGTGCTGCCATTTCGCCCACGCTCGTGGAGCCGACTCTCTTCGGATATGCAAAGGGCGCCTTTACCGGCGCCACCACGTCGCGGTCGGGCTACTTCGAGGACGCGAAGGACTCGACGCTCTTTCTCGACGAGATCGGCGAGCTCCCTCTCGAGCTGCAGGCGAAACTGCTGCGGGTCCTCGAGAACGGCGAATACCAGCGCGTGGGCGAAACGCAGAGCCGGGTTTCAAACGCGCGCGTGGTGGCGGCGACCAACCGCGACATGCGCCAGGAGATCCGGGCCGCCCGCTTTCGCGCCGATCTCTACCACCGGCTCTCCGTGTTCACGATCAACGTGCCGCCGCTGCGTGACCTGGGTGAGGACAAGCGCATTCTGCTCGATCATTTCCGCGATTTCTACGCAAAGCAGGCGCGCGTCAACCCCTTCGAGCTGGACGCCAGGGCGCTGGACCTGTGGATTGACTACAGCTTTCCCGGCAACGTTCGCGAGCTGCGCAACATCGCGATCCGCCTCACCACGAAGTACAGCGGCCAGAGGGTCAACGCCGAGCAGCTCCAGGCGGAGCTCGACATGGAGAGCCTCGACATCGAGCTGCCGGGGCTCGCGGTCGGCCAGGATTTCAAGGCGGTGTTGGAGGCCGCGAAGCGCCACCTTCAGCTGCAGAAGGGTTTCAACCTGGACCACACCATCGGCCAGTGGGAGCGCGGCTACATCGAGGCCGCGTTGATGATTACACAGGGCAACCTCACGCAGGCGGCGAAACTGCTCGGAATCCATCGCACCACCCTGTATAGCAGGATGCAGAACTATGCGGACAGCGGCGGCGAGGCTGCAAATGCGGCGCGGCCGGCTTCCAAGTAGGAACGTGCCGGGAGCCCGAAGGTAACGGCCTGAGAAGCGGCGATGTACTACAGCCATTTCGGACTGAACCAGCCGCCGTTCAAGATCACCCCCAACACCGATTTTTTCTTCAGCGGCGGCAATCGCGGCCCCGTCCTTGAGGCGCTCATCTACGCCATCTCACAGGGCGAGGGCATCATCAAGGTGACGGGCGAGGTGGGCAGCGGCAAGACCATGCTGTGCCACATGCTGCAGGCGCGGCTGCCGGATCACATCGAGAGCGTCTACATCGCGAACCCCAGCGTATCGCCCGAGGAGATTCTTCAGGCGATCGCGTTCGAGCTTCAGCTTGGAGTTTCACGCGATGCATCGCGGCTCGAAGTAATGCAGGCGCTGCACGATTATCTGCTCAAGCGGCACTCCGAGGGGAAGCGCGTGGTGGCGTTCGTGGAAGAGTCACAGAGCATGCCGCTGCCGACCCTGGAGGAAATTCGCCTCCTCTCCAATCTGGAGACGAAGAACGACAAGCTGCTGCAGATCGTGCTCTTCGGGCAGCCCGAGCTGGACGAGAACCTGCGTCAGACCAACATCCGGCAGCTGCGTGAGCGCATTACCCACAGCTTCCGGCTCGCGCCGCTGTCAGCCGCCGAGACCCGGGAGTACCTCATGTTCCGGATGCGCGCAGCCGGATATCACGGGCCGGAGCTGTTCTCTGATCCCGTGATCAATGCCATTTCCCGCGCCGCCCAGGGGCTCACGCGGCGCGTCAATCTGATCGCGGACAAGGCTCTGCTCTCGGCGTTCTCGGAGAACACGCACACGGTCAAGCGCAAGCACGTGGATGCGGCCGTGCGCGACAGCGAATTCAGCGCCTTGCCGGGTGCGCGTGCCGGACTTCGACCGTTCTGGGGGATAGCGCTGATCGCGTTGGGAGCTGCAGCCGGCGTCGGGATTTACGTTGCGTTTCAAGAAAACGCCGCCACGACCGGCGCGCCCATCGCGACGGAGGCGAAGGGTCGTATCGCGCGGCTTGAAGAACCCACGGAACCGCGGGTGGAGGCCGGGATGCCCATTTCTCAAAACCCCTCGGCCAAGCCGGACACGCCTGCATCGAGTGCCCGCGCCGACGACACAGCGGCGCCTTCCGCGACGAAAGCGGCCCCCGCGCCCCCGCGCGTCGCGAACAAGGCAGCCCCGAGCGTGACGGCCGCCCCGGCAGATGTTCAAACGACGCCGAAGCCGGCGCCCGCCCCAGACAAACCGGCCGTCGCTGAGGTCAAGCCAGCGCCCACGCCGGCCCCCGAAGCCAAGGCAGCCCCCAAACCAGAGACCCCTGGGTCCACCCCCCCCACCCGTGTTGCATCCGCCCCACAGAAACCGGCCGATGCCCTGGCCAGCACGCTGCCTTCAAAAGTCATTGATCCAACTGATGTTCTTGAGTCGAGGATCGCCGCGACGGGTGACTGGCTGGCGCGAGAAGCGCCGGAAACGTTCAGCATTCAGCTCCTGGGAACGAATGATGCGACATTGCTAAGGTTTCATCTCAATGAACTTGGAAAGCTCATTGAAATGAATAAGATTTTTGTGTATCGTACTACGGCGAACCAAAGGCCGTTCCTAACTGTTCTTTTTGGAAGCTTCAATAGTTATCGTGCGGCTCAGGAAGCGCTTGATAAACTGCCGGAATCACTGAAAGAGAATCGGCCGTTTCTGCGCACGGTGGGAGGAATTCGGGAGGAAATCGCACGGCTGGCAAAATCGTGACCCCAGCCGGGCGTCGAACCCGCAACCGCAAGGGATGGCTCGATCAGGGGAAGAACAAGGCGATGGCGTCAGCAGCGGAACCACAAGGCGTGTATAGCTCTTCGGAGCCAGCAGTATCGGACACCGTGGCATCGAAGACCGATGTTTTTCCGGTCCGTTTGCCGCGATTGATCGTTGCCGTCGTGGTGGCTCTCATTGCGGGCTGTACAGCGTACCGCCCCTACATCCCGGAATCCGACGGCCATATCGAGAAACCCCAGGCCAAACCCCAGGCCGACAGCGCGATTCCTCCTCCGGCGCGTGTCAGCACGTTCGTGCCGCCGCCCAAGCCCGCGGTCAAGCCGCAGACCTACACGGTGGTGGTCAACGAGGTGCCGGTGAAGGACCTGCTTCTCGCTCTTGCGCGCGACACCAAGCAGAACATCGATGTTCACCCGGGCCTGACGGGGCTCGTCAACCTGAACGCGATCAACGAGACGCTGCCGGCGATTCTCGAGCGCGTTGCCAAGCAGGTAAACATCCGCTATCGGGTGGAAGGCAACACGATCATCGTTTCGCCTGATGTGGCCTACGTCAGGACGTATCGGATCGGTTACGTGAACATGGTTCGCGATACGACCTCGACGATCGGCGTGACAGGCGAGATTGCCTCGGGCGGTACTGCCGGGGCGGCAGCAGCAGCAGCAACGGGTGCAGGGACCAGCGGCTCGAGCACGATTGTGCGCACCACTTCACGCAACGATTTCTGGGAACAGCTGCGCGAAAACATTCGTTCCATCCTGAATTCGACTCGATTGCAAAGCCTCGACGCGCAGGCGAGAGCAGAGCGCCTCGCGCTCGTCAAACAGGAGCAGGAGTTGCGCGCAAGACAGATGGAAGCCGCGAGCCGCGCGGGACAGGGCGCCGCAAACCTGTCCTCCTCGGTCATCGCCGCGACCGGGGGCGCGCAACGCACCTCTCTTCTGCCGGATGACGTCGTGGTGAACCCAATCTCGGGCACCGTCACTGTCAACGCGACCGAAAAACAGCATCAGCTGATCCAGCAGCACATCGACAGCATCGTCACCTCGATGCAGCGCCAGGTGCTGATCGAGGCGACGATCGTCGAAGTGCAGCTCTCGAACGCCTACCAGACGGGGATCGACTGGTCGCGCGTTTCGCAGAGCGGCGGAATCGCGTTCACCCAGGCCCTCCTCGGCAGCAACCTGTCGACCGCACCGTTCTTCGCGCTCTTCTACAACCAGAACAACCAGCGCGAGGGTCAGGTCCAGTTAACGGTCAAGCTCCTCGAGCAGTTCGGCAATACGCGCGTTCTGTCGAGCCCGAAACTGATGGCACTCAACAATCAAACTGCCCTGCTCAAGGTCGTCGACAACGTCGTCTACTTCGAGATCAAGTCCGAGACCACGCAGGCTCAAACGACGGCGTTGAGCACGGTGACGACCACGCCTAAAACGGTTGCGGTCGGCGTCGTGATGGGCGTGACCCCGCAGATCGGGGACGACCAGCGCGTCTCGCTCACCGTGCGGCCGACCATCACGCGCCTGAACCCGCAGCAGCCGTTCGTGGACGATCCGAATCCGACGCTGTGCAACCCGCCGGGAGAACAAAGCAACTGCATTCGCAATCCGGTTCCTCAAGTGCAAACTCGCGAGATGGAGTCCGTGTTGCAGGTGGCCAACGGGCAGGTCGTGGTGCTGGGCGGCCTGATGCAGGACGAATCTCAGCGCACGCGTGACCAAGTGCCCCTCCTCGGAAACGTGCCTGATATTGGCGACGCCCTGGCATTCCGCAATGACCAGGTCAGCAAGAGCGAGCTCGTGATCTTCATTCGCACGACCATCGTGACCAATCCAACGCTCGCGAGCGACGAGCTCAGGTTCTTTGAGCGATTCCTGCCGAAGCCCGAAACGCCGCCCGACCTCAGCCGCGTGCCCTCCAGCCTGCGCCCGCCACCCGGCGACATCCTGCCCCAGCCAAAGCCTGCTGACGCCGCGCAATGAGCCTCTTGATGAAGGCCTTGGAAAAGGCCGCCAGGGACCGCGGAGACGCGCGCCAGGAGGCGCCGGCAACCGCAAGCGCGGGCGCCGCAACCGCGAATACGGAGCTATCGTTCGAGCCCCTGGCGACGGAAGGACCGGGTGCGCCGCAATCGGCCTTTGCAGCTCAGCCCCAGGAACGTGTGTCGAGTGCCGCGCGCGATCACGCACAGGCCGCCACGGTGCTTCAGGCCGGCGCCCGATCGCAGCCGTCGGAAACGGGCAGCTTGCTGCGCAGCCCGCTTCTAGTAGTCGGCGTCATTGCAGTCCTGATCGCGATCGCTTTTGCCGTCTATGTGGCGCTACAGATACTCCAGCCAAGTCCCTTGGTCCGACCGTCTCCCGTCGCACCCAAGGGCCCGTTGCCCCCATTGACGCAAGCGCCCGCCCCCGAGCCCCCGGCACCCGTGCAACCCCCGCTGCCAGCGGCCGCAGTGCTCGCACCCGAGGCGGTCACGGGCGCACCGGCGGCGGCTGAATCCGCACCCGCTCCGGCGGATGGTCCAGCGGTTGCCTCGGCGGCCCGTCCGGCGCCAGGCCGCCCTGCGCCAG
>Ga0256867_10000293_pt1 | contig 19341 bp, 14 predicted proteins | sample RVTome_15_FD_185939 | JGI IMG/M metagenome (GOLD analysis project Ga0256867, IMG submission 185939) | Soil microbial communities from uranium-contaminated site in the Upper Colorado River Basin, Wyoming, United States - RVT150D86 (HiSeq) ... | reverse complement strand
CTCTGTTGAACCAACGTCGCCCATCGCCACGGAATGCTCGAATCGTCAGTCCGGCCAGGATCGTTTGAACCGCAACGAGCGCCAGCAGCAGCTGCTTCCCGTACCTGAGCAGAAAAGGCGATCGGACCTCGATGTCGGGCGGGTCGAAACCGAAGAGTATGTACTTGACACCCTGAGCAACTTGCGGCAGCCATGATTCATCTGCCTGGTTGTTCCCGTTGGTGAGTGCAACAAATCCGAGGTCGACTTGGGGCATCATCCAGATCACCGAGCGATAGCCGAACGCGCCGCCGGTGTGGACCAGAGTGACCAGTCCGGCGAGGTTCTCGTCGATGTCTGGCCCGAAGGAGGCATCCGCTACAAGCCCACCTGCGTATCCGACATCGACCGGATAGTCCGCGGGGAGGTCGATCTCAAGGCTTTCCGGACTGTGCAGCTGCTCAATCGATCCTCCCGCCACCACCCGGTGCCCGTCATATAGCCCATCTTGGAGGTGGGCGATCAGGAAGTGGGCGAGATCCTCAGCCGTCGAGTACATAGTCGCTGACCCCGTCAGACCTCGCGGTGTTGGTTGATCGAAGGGGCGATAGCCAAGGCCCAACCAGTGATAGTGGCCGTCTGCCACATCCTGGCGACCGTCGTTTGGGCCGACAAACGAGTGGCCCATGCCCAAGGGGACGAATACATGACTGGCGACATAGTCTCCGAACTCTGTTCGCGAGACCCGTTGGACGATCAGGGCCAAGGCGTCATAGTTCGCGTTCGAATAGGTGTAAGGCGCATCGGGTTCCAACAGCGGGCCGAGACGTTCGATGTTGGTCTCAAGGCTGGAACCGAGATGACCCACCCAAGGCTCATTGCCCACGTATGTTGTCAAGCCGCTTCGGTGATGCATGAGATCTCGAACGGTTACAAGTTCACCCTCGGGCGCTAGCTCAGGCAGGTATACAGTCACGGGGTCATCTAGATCGACTCGCCCAACCTCGACCTGCTGCATAAGCGCCACCGCAGTGATCGATTTGCTAACCGAGGCGATGAACAGCGGAGTGTTGGCGGTCATAGGAACTCCCGGGCTGGCTTCGCCAAGCTCAAACGTGGACACAATCTCACCATTGTGGACAATGGCCGCTGCCAGGCCGGGCCTCCCCGCCTCCGACAAACGCAGCTCCAAGTAGCGCTCGACGTCATCGACAGTCGATCCGGTAACAGGAGGCAGTGGGTCCGCTTGAGCAGCTGCAGAGTCAGAGGAGGCGCTGATGGCAGCCACGATGACGACTAACACAAGGAGGCCAGGGACTCGTCTCCCGAAGCGTTGAAATGCTCTCATCGGACCCCGCACAGCCTATGAGTAAGTCTCACCCTAAGTCCCTGAGTTGTCTGGCATCCTCGGTCCGAGATGCCTGTCAGGCCCTAGACAAACCAGCGCATAATGCGCGCTGCCGAACACTGGAACCGTCGTCATCACCCGTCCGAGAACCGGCAATATGCGCTATCTGAGAGCAGCGCCACCGCGTGCTTCGATCAGGCGTCAACGCCCCCGCTAGAGGGTTGGCGGAGGGGTGCCGTACGCTGTCATGCCAAATCTCACGCTGGCTCACGACGGTCGCGGCACAGACGCGGCACGACACGCTGAACCGTGGATGACTCCCTGGTCAGGGAGTCTTGACCTCTTGTTTCGCAACGAGGAGGTCACGGGTTCAAATCCCGTCAGCTCCACTGAATGCCCTGGTCAGGGCGATTTCGGCGAGCGCGTTAGCTCGCCACTCATACAATTCTGTCGCTCGCGGCTCCACAGGCGATCCACAGGATTCAAGTCGCGAAGCACCTCGCAGGCAGCGAGGGGGTCACAGGCTTCGCGCTCGTCGAGTTACACCTTCTACGTGTCATTGGGTCATCAAACCTGCCCGACACTCACGTGCAGACCCTGCCGGTGCTCGAGGATTGCTGCAATCTTGGCTGACGTAACCGTGCAACGAGCTCGCTCCTTCGCCGCTCACTTGGTGCGCTCGAGTGGTCGACCGGCCGTCCAGAGACGATTGCCGCAAGAGGACCCCAACTTGCACCGCAGAAAGCTTCGAGAAGAGCAAGCCCAGCGATCTCCGGGCCCCTCTCCCGGCTCGTTCGAGGATCTCGACGTCCAGGAACCGAGCGGGGGTTACGTAACGGCTCATAAAAACCGAGGGCCCGGCTCCAGCCGGGCCCTCGATAGTCAGTTGGTTCCTCCTATCTCACGGATCGACGACGATCACGCAGGTGATGGTTTCCGGGTTGGACGAGAGCAGTTCATCCTCGAAGGTATTCGAGGCGTCCCACCCTGTCGCCGGAGTCGAGTCACCAACGCCGTCCGTGGTGGTGCAAGTGATGCTCGTGGCGCTGGTCTCGCCCGATCCACCGTCGCGGAAGTTGACCTGGAGGTCGTAAAGAGGCGCGTTGGTGAAGGTCACGATGCCCGTTCCCGTCGGCAGGCTCGTGGTGCAGTTGGTTCCCTGAACCGCCTCGACGGACAGGTCAAACTCGCTGGCGGAGCCGTAGCCGGACGGGGGAGTCACCTCGTTGACGGTGTACGTGCCGGGAGCGAGGCCTGAGACGCACACCTCACCGGCGTCCGCGTCTTCGTCCGGTGCTCCGGCCGTCTCGTCGTCGGTCACATTGAAGCTCGTCGTTGACGGGTCGGGCCCTTCAACAGAGAAGACCGCTCCCGCGTTCGCGACGGCGCCTCCCTTGGTGCTGTCCTTGTGGATCACGATGGCGGCGCAGTTGACGGTGACCGCCGCATCGTCAGAGCCGGTCCCCGCGTTGTCCGAGGTGAACGTGGCCGTGTTGTCGTACTGGCCGCAGTTGTCAGCGGTAGTGGACGCGCTCAGGTGTACCGAGAGCGAGCCGCCGCCGGCCGCCAGTGTGACCGGACCGCAGGAGAGCGACTGGCTACCGTCGCTGCCCGAGATCGTGCAGTTCGGGTTGTCCGGGCTCTCCGTCCAGTGGACGGGTGTCGTACCGGTGCCGCCGGGCAGGCTGTCCGAGATGGTGACGCCGGTGGCGTCGGCGACACCACTGTTTGTCACGGTGATCGTGAAGCCGATGTCGCTACCGGCGTTCACCGAGGCGGCGTCCTCGGTCTTGACGATGCTGACGTTCGGGGTCTTCCTGACCTTCCACTCTTCGAACCCACCCTCACTGCTGTAGCCGCCAGTGCCGAAGTTACCAGTGGTGCCGGCCGTCGTACCCCACTTGCTGTAGAGCACGAAATAGGTGTCGGCGTCCCACGTGTGGCCGGCCGTCGGGACCAGGTAGCGCAGGTCGCCGCGACCCGACCCCTGGTTCACATCGTTGATCAGGATGTCGCCCGAGAAGTCGTACTCCTGTGTGGCGCCCGCGGGGAAGCCACTCGGGTCAACGTAGCCCACGAGGTTCGGGTCGGTCGTGAACCAGATCTCGACCTCGTTCAGCGAGATGCGCTTGGCATTGTTGCTGTCGTTGATGTCAACGAACAGCTCCCAACAGGTGGCCGTGCCAGTCCCATCACCGTCACAATCGACGATAGGGATTGCGTTCACCTTGATGGCATGAGTCCAGGTCCCCGTCTTCGTGTCGAAATCGACCGCGCCGTCGGTGTTATAGCCCTTCTCCGTAGGGCTGCCCTGCAGGCGCACGAACGGGTCGAAGAGGCCCGTCCCGGAAGCCTGGTTGTCGGCCGCGCTGCCGATGTACTCGGCAGACGCATTCCCGAGTGAAATGAGTCCCGTTGAGGTGTTTTTGTTTGGTACTGTGAGATCGTACGTCCCACTATCGCTGACGAGGGCGAGCGCCACCGAGGTGATCAGCCCGATCATTCCCAGCGTCAGTGCGAAGACCACAATCCGGGGCATTTTCCTTCGGTGGCGAATCGCTCGGTGCTTGCCCCTATTTCTTCTAACCATATCTAGCCTCCCTATTTCCTACCTGCTGCGTATCTATGCGCCCGTTACTGAAGTCGCACAATTTGCTCCCGCCCTAAGAATCACCTCCAGTATCAGACCAGGTTCGTCTCCGGTCGCTTCGTGGTGCCCGCTTCCACCACACGTGATCGAAGCATGCCAAAGTGACCAAGAAGTGACATCGAGTTGAAGATCCGCCCTTGTCCCCCAGATTGATGTGGCGGGGCCCCCCCTTCGCCCTCCTCGGTGAGACGCATCCTTGTCTTACCTCCCGCGTACCAGTGGGTCGTACGACCCGATTCTCACTCTACGCGTTCGGCCACGCCCGAGCAATGGAGACAGGGTGAATTCCTGAATACGGCGACCTCCCGTGTTAGCTCGTGACTCGGTGTCGGCGCGATGGGGCCCCCTTCGCCTGTGCGCGTCTGCCGGTGCGATGAGGCTCGGGAGGTCTTTCCACACGCATGGGAAAGAACCTCGAAGAAGGAGGTTGTAGATTGGGGTCGTGGCAAAACGACGCTGAGTCGCGTAGGCGGTTTCGGACTGGCTTCAGATCGAGCGTGATTGCATCGGGCGGCGTTCAAGGTCTTCGGTGGAGGGTCGAGGTCTCACCTATTTCTCACGCTGTCTCGCTACGCTCGGTCCACAGCCGCCCCACGGACGAGCGAAAAGGTGTCGTTTCCCCTGGTCAGAGTGGTTTGACCGCATCTTTCGCAACGAGGGGGCCGCGGGTTCAAATCCCGCCAGCTCCACTAAACGCCCTGGTCAGGGCCATTTCGGATGGCTCGAAAGCTTGCCGGCGGGTACCTTCTCGAGATCCCTCGCACCATGGGTGCCCCACATGACGAAGCCCGTGAAGCACCTCATTTTCTGCGAGGGTGTCAACGTGGAATGGCTCGAATCCTGAAGGTTGTGGGTAGGGGAGTGGAGGGCCGATGGCTGGTGGTCCCACCCGAGAGCGCATATTGCCGGATAGCGCGTGGGTGATCCGGTTGGCTCGGAGCTTGGTGGCTGAGCGTTATGCGCTGTTGTCCAGAATCGACTTCAGGAACTCTTCGATGATCGGGGAATGTCAGGATTGCCACCTTCCCTCGACGACTACCTCATCGCCAACACCGGGATCCCCGCCAGCAGGGTCCACGCCAGCACGACAACACGCTGAGACCAGCACGCCGAGCCGCCGAGGCGCCCCCATACCATGGGATGGTCTGCGCGTCCTTCCGTAGCGACAACCCCTTACCGCGCAGAGTCTGTCCCTTCTGAGGGCGCGGCTCGACTGTCAAGGAAGTCGTTGACCAGATGAGCGACCTGGTCGGGTTGGTCTATCCAGGGCACGTGACCCGCATCCTCGATCACTTCGAACTCGGCATTTAGCATGCGGTCGGCTATTGGTTGTCCTTTGGACGGCGGTGCGGTGAGATCCGAAGCCCCCCACACGAACAATGTTGGCGTTTTAAGGGAGGTGAGAGCCTCTACCAGCATCTGGTCGGCTCTCCAGCCACGGAGTGAGATCAGGGAACGAAACATCGTGTAGGCGGTGAGTGAAAAGTCGGGCAGATTTCCAGCAGCGAACTCGACCTCGGCCAACCCTTTCGGGACCCGTTCTGGATGAGCAACCAGGGTCGGGTAGACGCGGCTACGGAACTGGTCGACATCTTTGAACTTGAGACGCCGGATGATGCGTTCTGTTACTGGGTTGGCCCAGAGCCGAAAGAACACCGGGACCTCCCCGCCCAGACCCGCAGGGTGGCCAATCAAGACAAGACGGCGGACACGTTTCGGGTGAGCGGCAGCGAATGCGATGGCGAAGTAACCGCCCATCGAGTTGCCGACGACGTCGACCTGATCTTCTCCGAGACTTTCAACTACTTCGTCTGCCCACTCCGCTGCGGCATCCCTGTAGCTATCGACCTTCCGGTAATCGACAGGATCGCTCAGACCACATCCGGGACGGTCAGCCACCACAATCCGACCATCGAGCCGACCAGCTAAGACAGCCCACACCGAACCTTCTGATAGTCCTCCGTGGATGAGAAGCCGGCTGGGCGTCCCCTCACCGGAGACCATCACATAAGTAGATCGGCTGGAACGAGCCACAATCCGGCGGCCTTCACCATCAAAACCCTGGTCAGCCATGAACCCCAGACGTTTCCGTTCGAAGCCGTCCCTCTGCGAGTCAACATCCTTCGTCATAGCCACCTGCCCACTGCGACCCTACCGTTCCCTATCGCTTCAGGCGTATGGGGTGATCGTTCCATGGATCCTGGCCTCTCCACGGGTCAACCCAGTGCCGGAGTCGACATCCGCCCCCGATACGGATAGCTGGTCTCATCCAGGGGCCGGGAGCGGAACGCTTCCACCTCATCATCGATGTCAGCACAGATCCGGCTCACCGTGGACTTGGAGATTCCGGTGTCCACACCGAGCGCTTTCACCAGACTGTCGACCTTGCGGGTCGAGGTGCCGGTCACATAGGCGGTCATGATCACCGCCCACAACGCCCGATCCACCCGACGTCTCGGCTCTAACAGCGACGGGAAGAACGACCCCTCCCGGAGCTTGGGGATCTTCAACTCGACATCTCCAGCCGGCGTCGACAGCATCCGGGTACGGGCCCCGTTCGGCCGGTTCGTCCGGGTGTCGGCGCGTTCATGGGGCGCCGCCCCAATCGCCTCGGTCAACTCAGTGTCGATCAGCTCCTGCAGCGACCGCTGCAACAGTTCACGGAACAGGTCCCGAACTCGGTCACCACCAAGTTCTGTGATCAGCTCACCAATTCGTGCATCATGTTCACGGGCCATCGTGTAACTCCTCTCGAGCTCGTGGTTTGAACTCGCTGAGGGTCGCCCGGTGGCCCGATCAAGTCACGGACCCACCCCTAGTTACACCACTCGATGGGACGCATACGATGGACCAGCCGTTGCGTTCAGTGGCGGCTCAGGCACAGGCCAAGGAAAAGCGAATAGAAGCTTGCGCACTCCTTTCTCCTTCCTGCGTCGGAGCCCATGTTGGGTGAGGGCTGTCGCTCGGAATTCGCTCGCTCGAACGGTGAAGGATCGCCCTGGAAGTGGGCGTTAGGGACCTGTGGCTGGGCACTCTGCGCCGAGATAGGTCCGGCATTCCTGTTCGGTCAAAGATCTCGGTGCTCGAGAACGAGCGATTTCAACGAGTTCGTCGACATCAAGGGTCAGCTCATGGACGATACCGCCTTCCACGGGGACTAGGAGACGGTCACCCTCCAGAGACCATTGGGGCTCATGCAGCGGGGCGACACCAATGTCCACTACGTATATGCGGCGGCCTGCTTCCACGTCCCATATCGCCAGTTCGCTGCTGGCGGCGTCGGCCGTGACCAGCCGCTTGCCGTCTGGGTTGAGTACGGCGCCCTGAATGAATTCGCCGGCGTCGATGTCAAGGAGGATCGCAGAGGAAGGATCGTCGGATGAGAGTGCCTCGTCTACGTCCCAGACTCTCACCGCGCCAGAGAACACGTCTTGGACCGCCACCCTTCGACCGTCTACGGATAGGGAAACCGCCATTGTCGCACCGTTGAACGGGAGCGTGGCGATCTTCTCGGACTCACGGTCGATGTCCCACACAGTGAGGCTCCGATCGGTGTCGTTGCCGTCGACTACCAACACGATCGGCTTTTGTGGGTGGAAGGCGACGTCGAAATACCAGGTGAAATAGGGACTTGGATCTCTGTTCCGGATGGTCCCGACGTGCGCCCACGACCGGGTGTCATAGATGTAGGCAGCCTGAGAGTCACCAACGATGAGAAGATCAGAGTCGGGGCTGAACGAGCCGGGACTGCCGCCAGGTTGGAGCACTGCGATGGTCTCGTATGTGAAAGCGTCGATGATCTGGGTGCTCCTGGCGTGCTGAGTCGCTGCGATGAACCGGCCATCGGGGCTCACCACGACCTTGTCTGGTGGTGGAAGCGGGCCGGGAGGGGGGCCCTCCGGGACGGGCTGGTGAACCGAGGCGAGGATTTCTCCGGTTGCGGCGTCGATCACATCGACAACCTTTGAGTCACCGTCGGCCCCTATGGTCACCACCCGGTCGCGGTCTGGCGTCCACGTCGCATTGCTGATCGACCGACCGGTGCTGTATGAGGCCACTTCGACCCCCCCGCTGCGGGCGAGGTCCCAGATCCTTACTTCGCTCCAAAGCGCGGCCAGTGTGTCTCCCTCCGGCCCGAACTCCACGTCATGGATCCTGGCGGTTGCCCCGGACAGGAGCTGGACTTGGGCCCCGGATTCGACGTCGAAGATCCTGACCACCGCATCATCTCCCGAAATTGCGATCCATTCGCCGTTTGGGCTCCATTCCAGATCGATGTTTCCTGTTCCCGCTGAGACGTCGACGACCATCTCCTTCGAGGCGACGTCCCACACCTTCAACTGCTCGGGTCCCAGAACGGCTACTCTCTGTCCGTCCGGGGAGAACCTGACGAAGTCGTTATGGTGTCCCAGGTCTCCGAAGTCGATGACCTTCATGCCTGTCAGGACATTCCAGACAGAAGCATGGAAGGTCTCCGGCTCCGCGACGAGCAGCAATGGCTCAACGGGGCTCATGTGGGTGCCAAAGACGTTTGTGTCCAGTGTGAGCCGCCGAACTTCTGTGTTGTCTTCCACGTCCCAGATGAGCACGCTGTCGCTTCTACAGCAGAAACGTTGGGCTCCTAGATCGGAGACTGCGAGCAGCTCGTCGTTGGCTCCGAAGGACGGAAAGGAGTATCCGGCCCGGTCCGGGGGGATTTCGGCGAGGAACTCTTCCGTGGCCAGATCCCAGATCATCGCCGGTCCTTCCTGGTGCGTGATGGCCAGAAGGTGACCGTCACTGGACCAAGACATCCCATTGATTGCTCCATGTCCAGGGGTGATCGTCGTGACTTCGTCCTCGCTGGTCGCATCTCGCATGAAAATGGATGTTCGGTCGCTGTCTTCGATGGTGGCGATCAGGTTTGTCGAAGGATTCCAGGCTATGTCTTCCGTCCCGGGAAAGGACCTTGGCACAGGTGCCGACAGCAGAACCTCATGGAGGGCCGCTGTTGCGTCGTCGACCACCGCTCCACGGGGAGCGGTCTCCATTGCTTCGATGGCCAAAAGGAGGGCGAGCTCGGGATCGGTCACCAGATTGCTCTTCGCGCTGGCGATAAGAGACCTGGTTTGCGCGACCCTCGCCTGGTTGACTGAGACTATGGCCAGACTCACTGCTACCACCGTGAGCACGGCAAGAAAGCCGACGAGGCTCCATCGTCTTCGTCGTAGTCGTCTCTTGGTTTGATCCTCATGGATCCGACTGGCGTCTAGGAACCTGCGTTCTTCACGTGTAAGCGGAAGCGGGGTTACTCGACTCCACGATTCGAACTGTTCGAGACGACCACCCAATAGCAAGCGTTCTTCGTTCTGACCGGATTCGTGCCATTCGCGGACCGCTCCATCTAAACGACGGTGTAAGTGCAGATCCTCCCTACGGCTCTCAACCCAGTTTCGGAGCCGCTCCCATTCTCGCAACAGTGCCTCATGAGCCACCTCAACGGTGCCGCCTCTGGTGAGCGGATCTCGATCGAAGGTGAGTAGACGATGCGCTCCGAACCGTTGCATCACATTGTCGAGCGTCGCCGCCTCGATACCAAGAGCACCGAGCTCGGTGCGGCGGACCCTGCGGCGGATGTCGTCGGTGTTCTCATCAACAGTGACGAGACGAAGAAATACGTACTCGGCAGCGGCGCGTTCCTTCTCGGATAGGGCGGCAAACACCTCCTCGGCGCGCCTTCCCAAGGCCCCCGCCACGCCACCCGTCTCGTGATAAGCCTCGAAGGTCAGTAGCCGGTTTCGGTGACGATCGGCGAGCTCGGTCAGCGCGTGCTGCATGAGCGGCAGACCACCGGGCTCGTCCTTAACATCCGCCACGATCCGGGCGACCAGACCGGATTCGAGTTCGAGACCGCCCATGCGGGCCGGCTGGCTGATCGCCAAGGCGAGTCCGTCCTCGGAAGGGACTGACACCGGCACAAGACCCGCCTCCATTATTGACCCGAAGTCGTGAAACTCCAGCGGACGGTCGAAGTAGTCGGCGCGGAGGGTGATCACCACGTGGAGGCGGCTGGCCGGATCGGATGTGGCCACGGTCAGACTATCGAGGAACAGACGCCGGAGCTCTGGGTCTTGAACCGTGGAGAACAGCTCCTCGAACTGATCGATCAACAGGAGAAGTTGGGTGTCCTCACCTGGGAGCGCCTGTTTGGTGACCCTGAGCAGACCCCTCTCATCCGACATGAAGTCGTCGAGCAACCCGTCGACTGGACCCACCGAGACCCGACTGAGTGCTCTCGCCAACTCCTCGAAGGGGTAGGCGCCGGGAAACATGTCGGTGATAAGCCAGGTGTTCGACCCGCCGACCGCTCCGGCCCGGATGGCTGGGACCAGTCCTGCCCTGACCAGACTCGATTTGCCGCAGCCGCTGGGGCCGACTACCGCTACGAGACGATGCCCACGGACGCTTTCGATGACTCTCCCGGTGAGGTCATCACGGCCGAAGAAGTGGTCGGCGTCAACCTCCTGGAAGGCGCGTAGGCCCTTATATGGGTTCTCGACGGCTTCAGAAACAATGTCGAGGTCGGATGCCGTCCGAACGACATCGACACCAAAGACCCGCCGCAGATCCCGAATAAAGTCTTCGACGCGTCGATAGCGGTCGGTCGGGTCCGGCGCCGTGGCGCGGTCCAAAACGCGGTCGAGGCCACGTGGGATGCTCTCGTTCTTGCGACTAGATCGAGTGAGCAGGCCGCCGATCATCCTTCCGAGCGCAAAGATGTCATCACTGAATGCTGGCGCGCCTCCGATGGCGAAATCGGCGAGATAGGCGTTGTTATCGTCGTCGAGGAGAACATTGCTGGGAGTGACCCCGCCATGGGCCATCCCCTGGCGGTGGGCGTAGGCCAAAGCAGTGCCAATCCCCTCGATGACGCGGAGGGTCGCTGCGGGAGACCAGTCTTCGTCTGAAATCCGCTGCGCCATACTGCCGCCCCGAGCGAGCGGCATCACCAGGTAGGCACCGGCCGGCTCCCGCCAGAAGTCGTACAGACCGAGGATATGCGGATGTTCCAGCCTGGCCACGGCCCGGGCGTCCTCCTCGAAGCGGCGGATGAACTCGGGCCGGTCAGCGATCTCCGAGCCGATCACCTTGACGGCTACCTCGCGCCCGAGTGAAGGCTGGTAAGCGCGGTAGACGACCGTCGAATCTCCCGTTCCGATCACGTCTCTCAGCTCTATACCCCGAACTGCCCGGCCGGACGGTTCATCACCGGATCTGGCGACCCGGGGCGCATCGAGAGCGGGATCCTGGCCGAGGATCTGTACCTCCAAGGCCTGCAACTCCGGGGAAGGATCGATCCCCAGCTCCTCGACAAGGAGGTCCCTAGTCCTGGCGAACGCCCGCAATGCGTCCGACTGACGGCCGGATCGGTACAAAGCGACCATGTGCTGCGCCCGGAGCTTCTCGCGGTATGGATGCTCGCGGGTCTGGGTGTCGAGCTCCGCCACAAGTGTGTGGTGCCGGCCGAGGGCCAGATCGGCGTCGATCCTCTCCTCGATGGCGGTCACCCGCAGCTGCTGGAGACGCTCGACCTCGGGCCGCAGGGTGATGACGTCGTTGAAGTCGGCGAACGGTTCTCCACGCCACAAGCCGAGGCCCTCGGCGAGGATCTCAGAAGCATGACGTTGATCCTCCGGGATGGTCTCTCGTGCCTTCTCCACAAGTCCCTCGAACCTGACGGAGTCCACCTGATCCGGTTCGAAGACGAGCTGATAGCCATGGCCGGTCCATTCGATGGACTCGTCGAGAAGACCTCTCAGCTCGGAAACATAAGCCTGCAGGGTGTGACGGGCTCGATCCGGCGGCTCATCACCCCACATCCCGTCGATGAGACGATCCGGTGTGAGGACACCGCCAGGCCGGGTCAGCAGCAAAGCGAGTACCAGTCGTTGCTTGGGTCCCCCTATAGCCACTGGATTCCCCTCCGCGGTGACTGTCAGCGGCCCAAGTACCGCATACCGCACATCTAGCAGCATACGCTCAAACGTTCAGGGCTGGCACGCGACACATGGCGGCGAGCGCATGCCAGCCCGATATGAATGTCCCCTCAGCTGATCTCAGATAGCGTGATCTTGACGGCCTTGACGTCCGGTTCCACCCTGGTGAGATGGAATGCGAACCTTCCTCCGTCCTCCAGATCGCCCTTAGCGTCCATGATCAGACCAGGGCTGTGATGTCCCCCGCCGCCCAATTCGGGGGGAAAGGGAATCGGTCTGAGCGTTTCGTTGAAGTGGTCGGCCACGCCTTTCCGCAGGCCCTCCAGTCCGGCCAGTTCTCCGATCGTCAAGATGCCATCCGCCGCCGCAGCAAGCGCCACATCCAGTGGCACGAACCAGACAGGTACGGCGCTACCGGTCGAATTGTGGATCTTCGGCGGAGCGGAGCCGGGCTCGACCTCCCACAGTGTGAAACCAGAGACGGTCAGGTCACAACCGAACGAGTCGAATGCGAAGAACCCCAAGAGGTTGAAGTCCGGTGGGATGCAACCAGGGTCACGGTAGAACACTACGGCGGCCCACTCTCCGTCGTTGTAGAAGACCGGACCGGTGGGTTCCCCAACCCTCGCGTATATGGGAGCACCAGGATCCTCTGCGGATGGCCAGGTGGTTCGGACCAGCCCCTCACCTGCGCTTGCGGCCGTGGCCGGCAATGTGGCAAGTGCCATCAGGAGCGCGATGAACCCCGCCCCAAGCTTCTGTTTCTTTATCACGTCGACCTCCTGTTGTCGCTAGACCTCTCCCTTCGAGGTCATGTTGCGGATCATTCGAGGTGTCGCTCGGAAAACGCTCGGAACCAAGAAGAACGCTGCCTCTTCGTCAGGAGGACGAGGCGAACGGGTCCCGCTCCGCTCTTTTCAATGCCCGGCCATAGATGACACCCCTACCCGCCATCCGATGGGCTCGAGTGATGTCAGAAAGGCCACGAAGCCGACAGTTCCACCAAGATTTCCCCGCTCAAAGGATTCAACGACACCCCCACGGGTTGCATCTCCCAAGCCATCGGCTGAGATCAGGGCGACCGAACGCGGCTGACGCGCGTACCACAGCACCTCCTTCGTGACCCCACCACGCATAACAACAATTCTGAGCGAATAACGAACATTTCAGGAGGTGACCGCTATCGGCACATCTGGGCGCTCAACTGGCGTGAGTCCGTTCAGTTCTATTCTCCGCACCTTCGAGAGGTTGCAGGTAGATAGCCTTCGCCGATGCCTGAGTCGTCGGTTCATGTCGAAACCACGGTGCTTCCTTCTGGAGACCTGACTGACCTGTGGATTAGGGATGGAGTGTTCGTAGAGGGTCCTATGGATGGCCCCACCATCCATGCAGGGGGTTTTGCGGTTCCTGGGTTGGTGGATGCTCATGCCCATCTGGCTCTGGCGAGCCCGGCGCCAGACGCCGACGACGATGAACGGGCTCGTGCTTCGGCTCGAGCCCATCTCGACGCAGGTGTGCTGTCGGTGAGAGAACCGGGTAGCCCCAACCACGCTTCTATCCGGTTAAGCCGCTCGGATCGGCTTCCCACTGTGGTGACGGCGGGACGTTTCCTGGCAGCGCCGGGCCGCTATTTCCCGGGTCTGGCCAGGGAAGTACATGACGACATGCTGGTCTCGGCTGCTATGGAGGAGCTCTCCCATTCTGGGGGCTGGGTGAAGGTGATAGGCGACTTCTTCGACGAAGCAGGTCGCTTCTCAACCAACTTCTCGACCGAGGCACTGCGGGAGACAGCCCTCGAGGTTCAGGGGGCTGGAGGTCGGATAACGATGCACGCCATGATCCCCGACTCGATCCAGCAGGCGATCGAAGCCGGCTTCGACGGTGTGGAACACGGCTCCATAGTCGAAGACGGACAGGTCGGAGCGATGGCTTCGAAGCAGATCACCTGGACACCCACAGCACTGATCGACGATGTGCTCAGGGAAAGTGCAGAGGAGATGCTCGGATCCGATGGTGCATCATTCCTCGTTTCCGGTCTCGAATCGCATGGAGAGTCAATCCGTCAGGCACACGAGCTCGGGGTCAGGATCCTGGCAGGCACCGACGCCGGAATGAATCCACATGGTGTGGTGGCACGAGAGATTCGTCTCCTCCACTCCTTCGGGCTGTCTCCTACCGCCGCTCTCGCCGCAGGGTCCTGGGACGCCAGGATGTACCTCGGGTTGCCCGGAATCGAAATAGGTGCACCAGCCGACCTCGTGATATTCCCCGACGACCCCCGCGGTGACCTGGCTGTCCTCGATCACCCCGCATTGATCCTCCTCAGAGGCGAAATCGTTCGGTCCAACGAAAAGGGCCGACTCAACTGACCTGAACAGCCCAACCAAGAAACCGCCCAGAACACGAGATATGCACGTGATACCGGGCAATAACGAGCATATCGGGAAGTGCGCGATAGCGGCACCTAGGCGTTCTGTCAGATCTACGAGCTCTGAGATGAAACAGCGGCTTCTTTGCGTCTGGATGGCCTCTGATACCCATTCGAACTCGTTATGTGAGCGGTATTCCCTCGGATCCCAATCCGTGAGCGGCTAATTCAACCTCAGTAGTCGAGCTGCGCGCTCGAGGTTGTCTGTTCCATGCGAGGCGTTGGTGCTGAAGAGGATCTGTGTGGCGCCCGCTTCTTCGTAGCGTTTGATCTCCTCGAGTATGTAGTCGTCAGAGCCGATCAGAACCCCGTTTTCGATCTCCGCTAGGTCTTCACCGAGCAGATCGGCGGCTTGGTGAGCGTTTTCGTAGATGGCGATGTGAGCTGACCGGCGTATTGACGAGGGGTCTCGATCGGCCTGCTCCGCGCTTCTCGTAAGGACTTTCACCTTGTGCGCGAATTCCTCCGAGGAGAGCCCGAGGGGCGCATCCCAACCGTCCGCAAGTCGACCCGCCATCGGGATGACTCGCTTCTCCCCGACACCTCCGATCCATATTGGTAGTCGCTCTTGCACAGGTGGGACGGGGAGCTCAGCTTCTGTCAGCGTGTAGTGCTCGCCCGCCATGGAACCTCCGCCGTTGTGCAGCAGAAGATTCAGAACCTGGACGCCCTCCTCGAGCTTGTCGAGGCGCTCCGAAGTGCCAGGGAACTCAATCCCGAAAGCGCCGTAGTCGCCTGCCTCCCAACCGGCACCTATGCCAAGGTCGGCGCGACCATCCGACAGATGGTCCACCGTGGCGACCGCGCTGGCCAACACAGCCGGATGACGGTATCCCATTGCATAGACAAGAACTCCCACGCGAACCACCTTGGTATGAGAGGCCAGCGCCGCATGAGTGGCAACCGCTTCGAAGGGGCCATCGCCCTGCACTATGCCAACGAAGTGATCCCAGCAAGAGATCCAACCAAACCCGAGTTCCTCGACTCGGGTCCAGAAAGCAATCAGGGTCGCCGAATCCACGTCTTCGGTCCCTGCATGAACCCCATACAGCACTGTCACCAGCTTCGAACCTACTCGATCGGCGCTGGGATCGGTGCTGTTTTTGCTTCCGCGTTGTCGTTGTTGGGAGTATTGGTTGCCCTCGCTGAGATCGACGAGGTGGGGGGCCTTCTGCTTCTGACCGGTCTTGCAAGCCTGGTGGCTGGCCTCGCAGGTTTCGCCGTCGTGCGCCAAGTACGCGCGCAGATCAACTGATCCCGAGCGAAAACGCATATTTCTCAAACCGTCCGGGATCGGCACATCTGTGCGCCTGGTTGTGTCTATTTCGTCGGTTGGAATCCGGGCATCACGATGTAGAGGCTCTCGGCTTCTGCAAACCGTTGACCATCGACCGTTCCAAAGCCCTTTACCTGGACTTTCCGGTCCTCGATTGAGGTGATCGACGCTCGAAACTCGAGGAGTTCCCCGATGGGCGCAGGTGCCGAATACTGGACATCAAGGGTGGCTGTGTAGGCGAGCACTCCCGTAGCCGGGATCGTCTGGCCGAGGACCTCGTCGAACAGGGCGGCGACTATTCCGCCATGGGCTATGCCTGGGAAGCCTTCGTGTTCGGGACCCAGAGTGACTCTCACCACAGAGTCGTCGCCCTCAAAGGTTGCCTGCGCTCCCAAGCCGATTGGGTTGGCGGGGCCTGCCACAACGGAGTCAACCGGCCGGGGGTTCTCCAACGCTTCGGCCCGGATAGCGTCCTGATCCAGAGTACTGATAGCTGCTGCCACGCGACCGATTGGACTCTCGCGTAGAGGTTCCTGTTCGACTAGCCGCAATAGCGGTTCGACGGCGACCTCAACTTGGCGTAACACCTCGGCGGACGGACGGCGCGCGGCCAGGTCGTGGCCCAGCTGCCGAAGGAGCCGTGCTGTCTTTTCTCGATCCTGGATGCTCGCCATCGGATCGACACTACCGCCGACCTTGGAACCTGTGCCACGCTGGTAATGAGAGGGTTGAAACCCGTCCTAGATCAACAGTTCTGAGCGGATAACGAGCATTTCAGTACGTGCCCACTATCGGCACTTATTCGTCGTGGTGGTGTCGTCTGTTGGTTAGACGCCGTCCGGCCTCGTTCGGGTAGGTTCCCAGTCCGAGGAGGCAGTCATGTTGGCACCAGGAACTGTTCTCGATATAGGTGATCATTCAGTCGAGGTCATCGCGAGTCCTGAATCGCAGAACGACCGATACCTACTCCGCATAGAGGCAGACCCAGGAGGGCCAGGCATCAAAGGCGACTTCCCTCACATCCATCCGTCCCTCGTGGAGAGCTTCAAGTGCGTATCTGGAACAATGGTTGCCAGAGTCGGCCGAACCACGAGTGAAGTTGCCGTGGGAGACAAGGTTGAAGTGGCCCAGGGGGAGGTTCACGGGTTTCTCAACACAGGAACCGATCAGCTGGTCGTCGAATCAGAAGTCATCTTCCCAAACGGCTATGACCCAAGTCTTGATCTCATGCATTTTGCTGAGCTGTACGACCGACTCAAGAGAGAACGACCAGTCAACAGCAAGAGCGGTGAACCACCGACCCTGCAGATGGCGGTCCTGACCCATGACTGGCGGAGAGTCATAAAGCAGCCAGGCGTCGCCGGCCTACTTGTGCCGACTCTTGCTGCGGCGGGCAAACTCGCCGGATACCGCAGTAGACCCTTTGCAGAAGGGTCAGGTGGCCGCACCTAACGACAAGCCTGGGCGGATAACGCCCGTTTCACGCGATGCGCGATATCGGCATCACTTCGGCGTGCGGGGTAGGTCTGCCCAGGTCCGGGTGGGAGACCATTGTGCTTCAGGTCCAGGCGCTGATGTACTCGGCCGCCTGATTGGGGTGATAGAAGATGCTGTGGCTCGCTCCTTCAAGAACGTCAGGGATTTCGTTACGGAGGGCAGCCAATCCCATCGCGACGGCTCCAAAGATCGGAAGGGAGGCCGTTCCATGGGAGAAGCGAAGGGTGACAGGACAATCTGCAATCGCATCTGGGTCGAAGCTCTCCTTTGTCAGTGGTAAATCTCCACGTATGAGCGACTCGGCGTTTGCATCAGTTCGACGGACGAACCATTCCTTGCCAGGTGGTGGTGTGAACAGAGATGTCAGGTCATCTACGGAACCGACTGCTTCCCGCCCGAGCGCGTTGGTCGCTCCCTGCCAGTCGCCAGGATGCGAAATGAGATGGTGGTCGACAGCGCGTTCGACGCGACGTCGGAGCACCTCACCACCTTCCGCTATGCCGAAGATCCCGGGCTCGTAGGAAAGGACCGCTTTCAACGGGTTGGGGTTTCGGAGGGCAAGCCTCAGGGCAACGATGCCCCCGGCGCTAGCTCCCAGAACCACGACGTCGCCCAGGTTGAGACGGGTGATCAAGGCCGCGGCGTCGTCAGCGTGCCGAGCTGAATCTGAGGGCCATTCGGCGTGGTCGCTTCGTCCGGTCCCTCGCCGGTCGTAGGTGACCACGGTGTTGAACTCAGCGAGTCGTTCTGCGATCCCCCGGTACACCTCGGAGTCCTCGTCGGCTGCTCCTATGAGCAGCACGGGGGCTCCCGAGCCGCGGACCTCGGTGTAGATCCGCGCCCCGTCGACCTCAATCCATTCGACGGTCGGCTCTGCTGCGCCGAACAACGCGTCTGGATTCATATCGGATGATCCCGTCACTCCTATGACACTATGCCCTACGTCGAGACCGCACTCGATGGAACGCAGATCACCAAATATGAGCGAATAACGAGCACCACAGAAGGTGCCCGCTATCGGCACGTAGGCGCTCGAGTCGCGCGTTCATCATGTCCTAGGTCCATTCATACGTTCGCTCAGGTCAGATGAGTCATGGGGAAACACCGCGTCGGCTAGGCATCGGGCTTCCATCCTTTTGGCACCAGCAGACCCATATCCCGATAAGGGTGATCAATAAGGACGGCGACCACGCCTGGTTGGTGTTATGTCCTCGCTCGATCTGTACGAAGGGTCATGGCTAGGTCCAGTGAGGGTTTCGAGCGTTAACTTGCCTTCGGCGTCCTCCCAGTGGCCGTATAGGACGATGCTGAGGATGGGCTCATCGAACCTCTGGAAGGCCCTGTCGACGTCTTTGGCGGAGATCCGTCGTTTGATCGTCTGGTCCGTTGCTGCAACGTATCCGGCCGGGATTTCGACGTCGGGCCACGGGAGCTGCCATGCATCGTCGACGAGTTCGGGATCGATATCGCGACGTTCCGCCTTATAGGCCGGGGTCTTCCCGCGATAGTTCCCTTGGTCGTCGTACAAGATCTCGAAATAGGGTCCAACCGCTAGGGCCCCACTAGCCGGAGTTAAGCCCGCATCGAATACCGAGCCTGAGAAACGGACGATCACTCCTCGGGTTCTGCCGCCGATGTTGAGAAGCTTCCAGCTCCGATGGGTCCGTCCCAGGCCACCTCCCCAGTATTGAAAGAGGGATGGACCGTCTCCGCGGAGAGTCCATTCCTCTTGCGAGGCTGTGTGAAGCAGAGGATCACCATCCATGTAGCGACCAGTTGAGTCCGTATCTGACGTTGTTGTCACCAGTCAAGCAAAGGATTCAGGTAGTTCCCGAGTTCAAGCATCTCCCGATGGAGTTCACCGTTGATGGCGATTGTTTCCACCAGGTCGAGCAGAAGCACGTCGATGCTGTCGACTGGCTCGATTCGCTCGCAGGGCACTCCTTCTGGATCTGGTCCGATCCACCAAGATGCGTACGTCGGCAGGTTCGAGCCCAGAATGTCGCCTTCTCTACGGTCACGGGTTCGAAAACACCGAGACCCTGATGACCCACTATCGGTCTGACACCGCTCAGAACAGCTGATACCGAGCAATAACGCACACATCCGGAAACCGAGCAGAACGGCACCTCGTGCTCTGTCTTCGATGGTGCTCGTTTCGAGTCTCTCGGTCCTGGTGGGTTGTGT
>Ga0256867_10000291_pt1 | contig 19394 bp, 21 predicted proteins | sample RVTome_15_FD_185939 | JGI IMG/M metagenome (GOLD analysis project Ga0256867, IMG submission 185939) | Soil microbial communities from uranium-contaminated site in the Upper Colorado River Basin, Wyoming, United States - RVT150D86 (HiSeq) ... | reverse complement strand
GCGCTCGGGCGTGACCGGGATCCTCTCCAGGCCGAAGAGGCCGAACGCGTCGATCAGGACGCCCATCGCCAGCTGACCCGCGATGAGGAGCCCGATTGTCGCGAACGTCCCGATGCGCGGCGCGGTGAAGGTGATCGAGGTGACCACGATCGCGCCCATCACTCCGCCGAGCCAGAGCCAGGCCGGCTCGCGGATGCTCTGACCCAGGTTCCCCGGTCCCTGGCGGACGATGAGGAGCACGGCGCAGACGATCAGCGCCGCCGCGATCGAGCCGAACGCGGTCGCCTCCAGCACCCCGATCCGCTTCCCGAAGGCGCCGCTGACGGCGACCTGAACCGACCCCGCGAGGCCGGCGACCAGCGAGAGGAACACCGCAACGGAGGTCGCGGACACGGCGGCGAGGATACCGCCCGCGATTGGGCCGCGCGGGCCAAGGTGCGCGCCGCGAGGCGGGGGTAGACTCGACGCCATGGCCACCCGGGAGCGAAGCGCGACCGACGCCGTCGTCGAGGCGCGAGAGCGCTACGTCGCCGCCGGCGTCGCCACGCCGCCGCTCGTCGTGGCCCGCGCCGAGGGCGCCCGGGTCGAGGACGTCGACGGCCGGACGTACATCGACTTCGCCGGCGGCCTCGGCTGCCAGAACACGGGCCACGGCCACCCCGCCGCCGTTGCCGCCCTCCATGCCCAGGTCGACCGCTACCTGCACCAGTGCTTCATGGTCGGGATGTACGAGCCCTACGTCGAGGTCTGCCGCCGTCTCGCCGAGCTGTCGCCCTGCCGCGGAGCCGACCAGAAGAGCCTTCTCCTGAACTCGGGCGCCGAGGCCGTGGAGAACGCGGTCAAGATCGCACGCGCCGCCACCGGCCGGCAGGCGGTCGTCGTCTTCGACCGCGCCTTCCACGGCCGCACCCTGCTCGCCATGACGATGACGAGCAAGGTCGTGCCCTACAAGCGAGGTTTCGGGCCGTTCGCGCCCGAGGTCTACCGCGCTCCCGCCCCGTACCCGTACCGATGCGTCACCACCGACGACGCGATCGCCGGGCTCGAGGCCCTCTTCAAGTCCGATGTGGATCCCCAGGCGGTCGCCTGTGTCGTGCTCGAGCCCGTCCAGGGCGAAGGCGGGTTCGTACCGATGCCGCGCGACTTCCCCCCTCGTCTGCGCGAGCTGTGCGACCGCCACGGGATCCTCTACGTCGACGACGAGGTGCAGAGCGGCGTTGCCCGCACCGGCCCGGTCTGGGCGATCGAGCACTACGGCGTCGAGCCCGACCTCCTCGTCTCCGGCAAGTCGCTCGGCGGCGGGCTGCCACTCGCCGCCGTCACCGGCCGGAGCGAGGTGGTCGATGCGGTCGGTCCCGGCGGCCTGGGCGGGACGTTCGGCGGGAACCCGCTGGCCTGCGCCGCAGCGATCGCCGTGCTCGACGAGATCGTCACCGAGGCGTTCCAGCAGCGGGCCCGCGAGCTCGGCGAGCGGATCCGGGAGGCGCTGGACGGCATCGCTTCGCGCGTCGGCGCCGTGGGCGAGGTTCGCGGCCTCGGCCCCATGCTCGCGCTCGAGCTGGTCGAGGACCGCGAGACGAAGGCTCCGGCGAGCGGCCTCGCCGGCGCGACTGTGGCGGCCGCGCGCGAGCGGGGGCTCATCCTGCTCACGTGCGGCCTCTACGGCAACGTCGTCCGCATCCTCGTCCCGCTCGTGATCGGCGACGAGGACCTCGCACGCGGCCTCGAGCTGCTCGAGTCCTCGCTCGTCGCCGCCTCGGCGAGCGCCTGACGCCCGGATCGGGAATCCTTCCCGCGACAGCTGCGAGGGAAGGGGGACCGGGTGGTCAGGGTGTTCATGGTCTACGAGGAGGAGCCGGACGCCGAGCGCTACGAGCGCCACGCCGAGCTCTGCCGCGCCGTCCCGGGCGGTGTCTTCCGGCACGGCAAGGTCTTCGGCGCGCCGAGGGGGGAGCCCGCCTACCTCTACTACGCGGAGTGGGAGTTCCCCGACATGGAGGCATTCAAGGCGGCGGCGCGCACGGAGGAGTTCATGGCAACCGGGAAGGACGCCATGGACATGGGGATCCCGTTCCAGGTCCACTTCGCCACGGTCGAATGAGCGAACCCGACTACCCGGCGCCGCGCGACCCCGCCAAGCTCGGTTTCGAGGCGATCGTCTACGCGAAGGCGCCGCCGCGGGCGACGATCACGCTCAACCGGCCCGAGGTCCTGAACGCCTTCGACTTCCGCATGCTGCGCGAGCTGGCCCGGGCCGCCGAGGACGCCTCCTGGGACGACGCGATCCGGGTCGTCGTCGTCACCGGCACCGGCCGGGCGTTCTGCGTGGGCGCCGACCTGAAGGCCTGGAGCCGCGACTACCTGGGCAAGCCGGACGAGTACTGGAAGTGGTTCGGCGCGTTCAAGGACGCCCACGACAAGCTGCGCGAGATCGGGAAGCCGACGCTCGCCCGCATCAACGGCGTCTGCGTGGGCGGCGGCAACGAGCTGCAGATGGCGTGCGACCTGTCCGTGATCGTGGACGACACGTACATCCGCCATGTGGGCCCTCAGCACGGCTCCGTCCCGGCGGGCGGCGCCACCCAGTGGCTCCCGATCATGGTCGGCGAGCGCCGCGCCCGCGAGATCATCCTCCTCTGCGAGGAAATCCCGGCGCCGAAGGCCGAGGCGTGGGGGCTCGTGAACCGCTGCGTGCCGGCCGCCGAGCTCGACGCGACGGTGGACGAGCTGGTCGAGAAGCTCGCGGCCAAGCTCCCGCAGACGGTGCGCTACACGAAGCAGCAGCTGAACTTCTGGCGGGACCTGGCCTGGCACGAGACCGTCAACCACGCGCGCGACTGGCTGGCGCTCTCGATGGCGACCGAGGAGCCGAAGGCCGCCGTCGAGAGGTTCCTGGAGAAGCAGTGAGCGTCGTCCTCGTCGAACGCGAGGAGCCGATCGCGGTCGTCCGGGTCAACCGGCCGGAGGCCTTGAACGCGCTCAACGACGAGGTGATGGGCGAGCTCGTGGACGCCCTCGCAGCGCTGGACGACGACGAGGGGATTCGTTGCATCGTCCTCGGCGGCTCCGAGCGCGCCTTCGCCGCGGGCGCCGACATCGGCCAGATGGCCGAGGCGAGCGCGATGGAGATGTACGAGGCCCGCCGCATCGACCGCTGGGACGCAATCCGCCGCGTGCGCACGCCGCTGGTCGCCGCCGTCTCGGGCTTCTGCCTCGGCGGCGGCAACGAGCTGGCGATGGCCTGTGACCTGATCGTCGCCTCGGAGACCGCGCAGTTCGGCCAGCCGGAGACGGGCCTCGGGATCATCCCCGGCGCCGGCGGCACGCAGCGGCTCACACGGGCTGTCGGGAAGGCGAAGGCGATGGACGTCATCCTCTCCGGCCGCTTCCTGACGGCTGAGGAGGCCGAGCGCGCCGGCCTCGTCGCCCGCGTCGTCGCGAAGGAGGCGTGGCTGGAGGAGGCGAAGCGCGTCGCGCTCGCGATCGCGGCGAAGGGCCCGGTCGCGCAGCGCCTCGCCAAGGAGTCCGTGAACCGCGCCTTCGAGACGACGCTCGAGACCGGCCTCGACTACGAGCGCAAGGCGCTCTACCTCGCGTTCGCCTCGGAAGACGCCCGCGAGGGCCTGACGGCGTTCACGGAGAAGCGCAAGCCCGACTTCGAGGGCCGCTAGCCGCGGCGGGTCTGGCGGACGGCCCAGCCGACGACCGCCCCCGTGATCCAGGTCGCAAGGTTGACGAACGAAAAGAAGGCGACCTAGGGACTCATCCAGCGGCCGAGGACCTCGCCGCACTCCCAGCAGGGCTCGGTCCGGGACGACTCAAGCCAGGCCCAGAGGAAGACGCCGAGGACGAGCGGGATTCCCAGGACAGCGATGAGGAGCATCCGCCGAGGCGTTCTGGCGAGGGCGTATCCCAGAGCCCAGCGATGACAGCCGCCTCGGGGCCCAGGACCAGGACACCGAGCAGAAGTTCATGCATCAGCTCCGGTCGCTCGATCGCATACTCGCGATATAGCAGACAAGCGATCGCCGTTTCAATCAAATCACTGCTCGGCCGCGCCTGCCCACGGGCCCACGCCGTGGGGTCAGATCTTGCAAGCGAGCCCGAGACATGTCCTTTGCGCGAATGCAAGATCTGACCCCAGGGGTTCCGCGCGCCGGAATCGGCGGGCCTCTCCCGGCGTTCCTGAGTGACGATGGCGATGCCCTCGCGCTGGCACGACCCGCCTCGCCTCCGCACGCTCGAGAACGACGGCGAGGACGAGCGCCACGCGACCTGGCTCGAGCTCTTCTTCGACCTCGTCTTCGTCGTCGCGATCGCGCAGCTCGCGGACGGGCTCACGGAGGATCCGAGCCTCCGCCAGTTCCTGATCTTCGCCGGGCTCTTCGTCGCCGTCTGGTGGGCCTGGGTGGGCTACACGTTCTACGCGGACCGCTTCGACACGGACGACCCGCCTCACCGCGTGCTCATGATCGTCGGGATGTTCATGGTCGCCGTGCTCGCCTCGGTGATCCCGGACGCGTTCCACGGCGAGACGGCCGAGTTCGCGCTCGCCTACGCGGGTGTCCGGGCCGTCGTCGTCCTCCTGAACGCCCGCGCCTGGTGGCACCTGCCGGCGGCCCGGCCGCTCCTGAACGTCTACATCGCCGCCTTCTCCGCGAGCATCGCGCTCTTCCTGGTCTCCGCCGCGGTCGAGCCGCCCTACCGCTACTGGCTCTGGGCCGTCGCCCTGGCGATCGACCTGGGGACGCCCCTGGCGAGCCAGGCGCGGATCCGCCAGGTTCCGATCCACTCCTCCCACATCCCGGAGCGCGTCGGCCTCTTCACGATCATCGTCTTCGGCGAGAGCGTCCTGGCGGTGGTCGTGGGGACGACGACGGTGAGCTGGGGGCCGGAGTCGGCCGCCACGGCCGCGCTCGGGTTCGCGGTCGCCGGGGCGCTCTGGTGGATCTACTTCGACTACGTGGACTCGACGATCGTGATGCGGTCGATCACCGCCGGCCAGGTCTACCTCTACTCGCACCTGCCGCTCCTGATCGGCCTCGCCGCGCTCGGCGGCGGGATCAAGCTGGCGATCAAGGCGACCAAGGACACGGGGCTGACCGAAGACGTCTCCTGGCTGGTGGGCGGCGGCGTGGCGCTCTTCATGGCCTCGGTCGCGGTCATGCACCTCGTCACGAACGTCTCGCGGCGGGACGTCGACCTGTGGCTCCGGGTCGGCGCGGCCGGGCTCGCGCTCGCCCTCGGGGCGGTCGGCCCCGACATCGGCATCGTCGCCTTCCTGGCCGTGCTCGCCGCCGTGCTCGCGGGCCAGGTGATCGTCGAGCTGGCCACCCACGGACGCCACGTCCACGCCGACGGCGGGATCGAGATCGGCTAGACGTCCAGCTCGATCGGAACGAGCTCGAGCTCGAGCCGGGCGCCCTCGCGGATCACGGTCGCCTCGACGCGCTCGCCGATCAGCTCGCCGACCATGAGGCGCTGGAGATCGTCCGCCCCCTCGACCGGCGTCTCGCCGACGGCCACGATCAGGTCCTCGGGACGGAGGCCAGCCTTCGCGGCCGGGCTGCCCTCCACGACCTCGACCACCTCGACGCCGGCCGCGCGGCCGAGCTCGCGCGCGAGCCGGGGAGGCAGCGGCCGCGAGCCCCCTGCGATGCCGATGTACGCCCGCGTGAAGCGGCCGTCGCGCATGAGAGCGCCGACGATCCTGCGGGTGACGTCGTTGATCGGGACGGCCAGGCCGAGCCCGACGCCCGCGACCGCCGTGTTGATCCCGACGACGCAGCCCCGGCCGTCGGCGAGCGCGCCGCCGGAGTTGCCCGGGTTGAGGGCCGCGTCCGTCTGGATGACGTTCTCGACGATCCGGCCCGCCGCGCGGGAGCGCACCGGGAGCGAGCGCCCCAGCGCCGAGACGACGCCCGCGGTCACCGAGCCGGCGAAGCCGTGCGGGTTGCCGATGGCGACGACGAGCTGGCCCACGCGCAGCGTCTCGGCGTCGCCGAGCACCGCCGGCACGAGCCCGTCCTCCTCCGAGCGGAGCACGGCGAGGTCGGAGAGCGGGTCGGCGCCGACGACCTCGGCGGCGAGCTCCCGCCCGTCCACGAAGGACGCCTCCACCCTGCCGTCGGTTCCGGCCACGACGTGGGCCGAGGTGAGCATGAAGCCGTCCGGCGTGATGACGACGCCGCTGCCGCCTCCGACCGCCCGGCGGCCGCCGCGAACCCGGCGTGAGACGCGCAGGTTGGCGACCGACGGCGAGAGCTTCTCGGCGATCGTGACGACGGCCCGCGAATAGGCGTCGAGTGCCTCCTCCTCGTCGACCTCGCCCGTGGAAATGAACGTAAGATCGGCCATCCGGTCAAGCTACCGGACACCGGCAGGTCTACCGAGGAGCGCGATGGCAGAGGTCGAGACGACACGCGACGGCGCGGTGCTGACGATCGCGCTGAACCGGCCCGACAAGCTGAACGCCTTCGACGCCGCGCTCCACAAGGCCTTCGCCGGGGCGCTGAAGGAGGCCGCCGCGCCGGAAGTGCGCGCCGTCGTCCTGACCGGCGCCGGGCGCGGCTTCTGCGTCGGGCAGGACCTCGCCGAGCTGAGCGACGGCGAGCGGGACGTCGGCGGGCTCCTGCGCTCGCGCTGGAACCGCCACGTCCTCGGCCTGCGCGGGCTCGAGAAGCCGGTGATCGCGGCGGTGAACGGCGCGGCAGCCGGGGCCGGCCTCTCGCTGGCGTGCGCCTGCGACCTGCGCGTGGCCGCCGACTCCGCCGCCTTCGTCCCAGGCTTCGTCAACGTGGGGCTCGTTCCGGACACGGGCGGGTCGTGGCTCGTGCCGCGGCTCCTCGGCTATGCCCGCACCTTCGAGTGGATGTGCTCGGGCCGGAGGCTCGGCGCGGACGAGGCACTTGCCTGGGGGCTCGTCTCCGAGGTCGTCCCGGGTGAGGAGGCGCAGTCGAGGGCGCAGGCGCGCGCGGCCGCGCTCGCGGAGCTCCCGACGCGGGCGATCGCGATGACCAAGCGCCTGTTCGAGCGGGCCTCGCGTTCGAGGCTGGAGGACCAGCTCGAGCTCGAGGCGCAGCTTCAGGTCGCCGCCACCCGCACCGACGACTTCGCCGAGGGCGTCGCCGCCTTCCTCGAGAAGCGCGAGCCGCGCTTCACGGGGACCTAGGCTCCCCGATCAGGCAGTCGCCGAGCCCGAGCTCCTCGGCGAGAGCGTCGGCCTCGGCCTCGGTCTCCCGGGCGCGCTCGGCGAGCACCACGACTCGCTCCCGCTCTCCGGCTGCGGCCGCCTTCGAGAGTCGGCGCGCGTTGAGAGCGGCGGTCTCGTTCAGGTGGAGCCAGACCCCGAAGTCGCCGCCGTCGGAGTCGGGCGGCACCAGCTTCCAGAGCTTGGCCGTGCCTTCCTCGATCAGCTCGGCGATCCGCTCGGTGGACTCTGCGAGCTCCGAGAGCGACCGCGGCGTTGCGAGCCCGCCGATGCGCGCGTCATAGTCGGTGCAGACGGCGTTGGCCTCGTCCATGAAGTCGTCGCCGTTTCCGCCGTTGCAGCCAGCGGTCGCGAGGACGAGCGCGCAGCCGAGCGCCCGCCACCAGGTCATTCCTCGGCGTGGAGGTCCTCGCCGGTGTCGATGCCTGTCGGCGAGCAGTCCTCGAACCCGAGCTGAACGGCGAGCGGGTCGGCCGTCTCCATCGCCTCGTTCACCCGGCCGAGCCCGGCTGCGACGGCGGGCTCGTCGTGCAGCCCACCGGCCGCCTGCACCTCCCGCATGGCCTCGGCCATCTCGGCGCGGAGCCCAAGCCAGTCGCCGAAGTCCTCGTCGAGGTCCTCAGGCGGCCCGATCAGCCGGAGCTCGTTGACCGAGGCCTCGAGCAGGTCCGCCAGGTCGGCCCCGGTCGCGGCCCACTCGTCGACGTCCAGGGAAGGCGGCGGGATGAGCTCGAGCTTCGGGCCGTAGTCGGCGCAGACCGCGTTGACCTGTGCGATGAACTGAGCCTCCGCCTCGTCGTCGCCGTCCCCGCCGCACGCGGCGAGCGCGAGCACGACGACGGCAGCCGCAGATGTGAGACCCGTTCTCATCTCCCCGCGCCGGAGCATACTTACCCGGCCTTGCCGCAACCATGAGGAACGACGACGGCCGGCTCATCTGGCCGGCCGTCTGCGCCTTCCGGGGCTGCCGCCGCTGGCTGCTCCCGGAGGCGATCCTTCTGGGGGTTTCGAGTCGCCGCGTGTCCCTCGTTGCAACTCGGTGGTGGGTACGAGTCTCACCATGGGCGACCGAAGGATGGGAACGGTCGGCGGGCGGTATGAGAGCGGTATGCGCTCTGAGAACTCGTTTCAGCGCGTGACGTCGTACGTCAGCACGGTCTCGAGACTGACGTTGCCGGCCCTGTCGGTCGCCGTCACGAGGTAGGTCACCGTGACCGGGCTTGAGGGCGATCCGGCGACCGCCGCGACCGTCACGGTGTAGCTGCCGCCGCTCCCCGCGGTCCTCGTGTACGGGCCCGCGGCCGACGGCACCGTCCGGGTGGCCGTGATCCTCGCGCTCGGCTCGGCGGAACCCGTGATGCGGTCCGCCTGGCTGCCCGTGCGGTCGACGTAGCTCGCAGTCGGGGCGTCCGGGGCGGCCGTGTCCTTGGTAACGGTCCTCGTCCGGGCTGAGGACGTGTTGCCCGCCTCGTCCGCGGCCGTCGCCGAGACGACGACGGAGCCGTCGGGAAGCCCGGACGCGTCGATGCCGTCGAGGGTGACCGTGCCGGCGCCCTCCGTGGCCGCCGCCGCCGCCGAGACGGAGACCCCGCCCCCGGTCAGCGTCACGGTGACCGTGTTCGCCGCGACCGAGGACGAGGCCAGGGTCACGCGCACCGAGACGGAGCCGCTGTTCGCCCCGTTCAGGTACGCGTTGCCCGTGCCGCCGCCGTTGGCGAGGACGACCGCGCTCGGCCGGCTCGGGGCCGACGAGTCGGCGCGGGCGGTCGCCGTCGGGCTGTCGACGCTCTCCAGGCCGCCCACGGAGACCGCGCGCACCCGGTAGGAGTACTGGTTGCCGTTCGAGGAGGACGTGTCCGTCCAGGACGTGCCGGTCACCGGGGTGGGCGTCCGCTTCGACCAGCCCCCGCCGGTCGAGCGGTAGACGTCGTAGCCCAGGAGGCTCTCCGACGTCGCGGAGGCCGTCCAGGAGACCTCGATGTCGGCCGCCGGCCGAGGCGTGGCGATGACGGACAACGGCGCGGCCGGGGCCGCCTCGAAGGCGACCGCGTAGTCGCGGTAGAGCCACGTCGAGCTCGCGAGGCTCAGGCGGAGCGTGCCGGCGACGTCGTCGGCGCTCGCCGCCGAGGTCGTGAGCGACACGGAGCTCGACGCGCCGGGTGCGAGCGTCGCACTCACCGTTCCGGACGTCGCGAAGCGCGGCGTCGCCACCTGGTCGCCGACGAAGGCGAGCGTTGCGGTCCGTGTGCTCGAGCTGACGTTGCGGACCGTGAAGACGTCCGTGACGGTCTGGGGCTCGTCCACGAGCCCCAGGTCGATCGTCAGCCCGTCGACGTCGCCCGCCGCATCCGGCCCGGGCGTGACCGCGAAGTGGTTGGAGAGCCGGTCGGCGGTCACGACGTTGCCGCCGCTCTCGAGGCTCGCTGAGAAGGAGGCCGCGCTCAGCCGCGTCACGGCGCCCACGGCCACGACCACCGCGGCGGCGGCCAGTGCGACCAGCGCGAGCCTCCGGGTCGTCACCGCGCCGAGACCTCCGGCTGCTTCCGGCCGTCGTCGCGCCAGATCGCGCGGAGGAGCGCGACGAGCACGAGGCCGGCCACGAGAAGGATCAGGACGGTTCTGGCCTCGCGCGTCTTCGCGTACCAGAGCGCGTAGCCGGCGTACGGGAGGTCGAAGGCGACCCGCCCGCCCCGCTCCCCGAGCGCGATCGTCCAGGGATCCCGTTCGAGGTTCGCGTCGCCCTTCGTCCGGTAGGCGAGACCGCCCTCGGGCCGCTCGGCGGTCTCGACGACGCGGTGCGTGACGAGCCGGCCGGACTGATACGGGTCGGAGAACGTGATGACGTCGCCGACCTCGATCTCCTCTGCGGGAACGCGCTCGACGAACGCGAGGGAGCCGACGGCGAGGTCGGGCTCCATGGAGCCGGAGTAGACGGCGACCGGCCGGTAGCCGGCCAGGAAGAGCCCGACGTAGGCGACCGCCGCGAGGACGGCCAGCCCGGTGACCAGGCCGGCCGTCCTCTTCAGCACCGTGGTGAGCCGCGTCTGCATCTGCCGTCTGCTCCGGGGGCTCCGACGCGCGAACCTACGCCTGCGTCGCCGACCAGGTGAAGCTGGCGGAGGCCGACTTGCCCTGGAGGGCGTTGTCGCCCGCGTCCGATCCGGTCGACGGGAGGGAGACGTGGAAGTAGAAGGTGTGGGCGCCGCCGTCCGAGGCGAAGGTGCCGAGGTCGACGGAGCCGAGCCCGTCGAGGCCGCCCTCGTAGATCTTCGCGTCGGCGTCGCCGTCGTCGTCCTTGTAGACGACGAGGTCGAGCGCGGGGGCGAGGTCGCCGCCGGCCGAGCCGGAGAGGACGTACTCGCCGGCGAGGGAGCCGCTGTTCGTGATCGTGACGGAGCCGGAGGCCTCGTCGCCGATCGCCATACCGGCCGCGGAGAAGATGGCGCCCGAGCCCGAGCGGTCCATCTCGAGCGTGCCGGCCGCGAACGCGTTGTTCGAGATCGTCACCGGAGTGGCGGTGAAGTTCGCGTAGGTGCCGCCGGCCGCTGCGATCGAGACTGCACCGATGGCGGCCGCGGACAGGGCGATCTTCTTGGAGATGAGTGTCTTCAGTGTCTGCATGTCCATGTCCTTTGGTCGCTGGGGGAGTTGCTGCTGCACTCTCGTCATCGGCGATGAACGCATGGAAACGGGGAGCAGTCGGTATGCGGCCCGTATGGGAGGCACGCGGCCCGCGCCGCGACGCACGAGGCGGGCGTATCACCGGCTGTCGACGAGACGGGCCCGCAGGCCTCCTCAGGGCGCTCCGCAGGCGCCGCAGTGGACCGCGCCCACCCGGCGGGTCGCCGAGCACGTCGCGAACTGCCGAGCGACTCGAGGCGGCCGGCCCGCTGCCGCTCGGCCGCGATCCGCTCGCCCGCCGCCTCCGCCGCCGGAGTGGCGGCCGCGACCTCGTCTCGCGCCACGGCGACTTCCAGCTGCGCTTGCTCGTACGCCGCCTGGGCGTCCTCGTAGGCCCGTTCGAGGGCGCCGGCGGGCTGGTCGGCGTCGAGGGCCGTCCGGTAGGCCTCGCGCGCGAGCTCCATCCGGTCGCGCGCCGCGAGCTCGCCTTCCTCGGCGGCGAAGAGCCGCTCGTCGGCGGCGGTCAGGCGCGCGACCGCGGCGGCGTCGGCGGGGCTCGCGGCCGCCGGCTCGACCGCCGCCCGGATCGTGTCGTCGACTTTCTGGTAGCTCCAGATCGCACCGAGGAGCAGGAATCCCACCAGGACGATGGCCAGGAGCTTCTCGCTCTTCGTCGTTTGGATCTCCTCGACATCGACGTGGCGCGCTCAGCGTGCTCATCGCCGCGGGGCTCGGGCTGCGCGCGCTCGTGGCGCGCCTTCGGCAGTCCGTGATCAGATCGTCTTGAACTGCTCGAACGGCTGCCGGCAGCTCTCGCAGTAGCGGATCGACCGGCACGGCGTCGGGCCGAAGATGTTCTCCAGCTTCGTGTCCGTCGAGCCGCAGTACGGGCAGCGGAACGCCTGCGCGTCGAGCTGGACGAGCGTCGGGCCGGACGCGGCGCGCGGCTGTGGCGGGGCGAAGCCCGACTCCTCGAGCTTGCGGCGGCCCTCCGGAGTGATCCGGTCGGTCGACCACGAGTCGTCGAGGACGACGTCGATCTCCGGCTCGGCGCCGAGGGCGCGGACGGCGTCCGCCAGCTGCGCGCGCATGACCTCCTGGGCGGGGCAGCCGAGGAACGTCGGGGTGAACTCGACGCGGACGTGCTCGCCGTCCACCTCGACCTCGCGGACGACGCCGAGGTCGACGAGCGAGATCACCGGGATCTCCGGGTCGGCGACCCCGGCCAGCGCTTCCCAGACCTTCTCCGCGGTCACCATGCCGCACCCGGGATGGAGCGACGGACCATGGTCATCTCCTCGTGGAGCGCGGCGAAGCTATCCTCGTGCGCGCCCCGGTCGACGGCCGCGACCTCGTCGCGCCCGACCAGTTCCGCGAGCCGCCCACGTTGCCCCGGCTCGAGGACGCCGAGGGCGTAGGGCCAGAGCCGCTCGACCGCCGCCTCGAAGCGCTCGTCGCCGCCGAGCTTGTCCCGCCACATCTGCGCGTGCATGCGGTGGTAGGCCTCCTCGCGATCCATCTTCGCCGCGAGGCCAGAAAGCTCGTCCCAGTCGGACTCCATGAGGTCGGCGACCCTGATCGCATCCGCCGTCTCGTAGAGCCAGTGGCGCGCGACCGTGGCCGCCCAGTCGTGGACGAGCTGGAGCTCGACGAAGGGCGCGCAGCGGTATTCCTCGGGCGCGCGGTCGAAGGCGAGCGCGTCCGCGTCGCCGCCGAGGACGCCCGCCGCCAGCTCGTAGAGCGCGCGCGCATGGCCGATCTCGCCCTGGGCGATCGAGGAGAAGGCGACGTCCTCCTCCAGGAACGGGGCGACGCCGGTCCACTCGGAGTCCCGCCAGCCGAGCACGAGCTCGTCGTCGGCGAAGGCGAGGACGGTCTCGACGAGGGAGCTAGGCGGTGCCTGCGCGCTCACGGGCCTCCCTCAGCTTGACCTTGAGCGAATAGCCGTCGACGCGGCGGTAGTCGCGGTCGAAGACGTCGGCGACGTAGGGGTCCTCGATGTCGCTGATCTCCTCGCGGGGCACCACCCAGAGCGCGACCGACTCGGCGCGGCGGCCGTAGAACTCGACCGCGTAGGCCTCCGCGAACTCGCGGTTGGGGGCCTCGAGGGAGCCGCCGTGCGTGAACGGCTGGCCCTCGCGCTCCTGGCGAAAGACCTCCCAGATCATGCCGCGTCGGCGAGGACCGCCCGGCGCACCCAGGCCGTCTCCTCGCGCGAGGCGCGCCGGAGGCCGAGTCGCCGCTCCGTCGCGGGGCCGTGGCCGGTGACGACCCACTTGAGCTCGTCCCAGTCGGGCTCCGTGTAGTGCCAAACCCCTTCGTCGTCCTGGCGCAGCGCGGGGTCGGGGACGGTGAGGCCGAGCTCCCAGATCTGCGGGACGTAGCCGTCGAAGAACTGCTGGCGGGCCTCCTCGTTGGCCTGGCTCTTGATCCGCCACTGGTACATGGGGTCCTGCTCGGCCGGGATCGGGTTCCCGTGGAACTGCATCAGCGGCCCCCACCAGCGGTCGAGCGCCTCTTGCACGAGCTCGCGCTGCTCGTCGGTGCCGGTCATCAGCGCCAAAACGACGTCGCGGCCGTGGAGGATGTGGAACGACTCCTCCCAGCAGATCTTCTTCATGATCCGGGCGTAGGGCGCGTAGGAGCACTTGAGGAGCGCCTTCTGGGAGATGATCGCGGCCGCGTCGACGAGCCAGGCGATGACGCCGACGTCGCCCCAGGCCTTCGTCGGGTAGTGGAAGACATTGTGGAACTTCGTCTTGCCGGCGATGAGGTCGTCGAAGCAGGCCTCGCGCGGCTTCCCGAGGTCCTCGACGACGCGGTAGATGAGCTGGCCGTGGCCGACCTCGTCCTGCACCTTCGCGGTGAGGGCGAGCTTCCGCTGGAGCGTCGGCGCGCGCAGGATCCACTCGCGCTCGGGCAGGACGCCCATCAGCTCCGAGTTGCCGTGCATCTCGATGAACTTGATCAGCGCCTTGCGGTAGTCGTCCGGCATTGGGTCACCGGTCTCCACCTGGCCGCCTTCCCTGACGTAGGCGCGGAACTCCTCCTCGCTCATGCGCTCCAGCATCGGACCCCTCCCAACCGAACGATCGTTAGTATGGGCAGGGTACCATGACCCGCCGCGAGGAGCTTGCGCGCGAGGCCGCCCGCCTCTTCGCCGAGAAGGGCTACCACGGCACGTCCATCGGCGCGCTCGCGGACGCTATCGGCGTCCAGAAGGGCTCGCTCTACGCCCACATCGACGGCAAGCAGGACCTCCTCTTCGAGACGATGCGCCAGGGGGCCGAGGCCTTCCACGGGGCGCTCGACGAGATCCCTGAGGACCTCCCGGCGACGGAGAAGATCCGTCTGGCGCTGCGCGCGCACCTGCGCGTCGTCGCCGGGCAGCTCGAGTTGGCGACGGTCTTCGTCCAGGAGTGGCGCTACCTCGAGGACGAGCGGCGCGAGCAGTTCGTCGCGGAGCGGCGCCGGTACGAGGAACGCGTGCGCTCCCTCTTCCGGGAGGGGCGCGAGCAGGGCGAGTTGCGCTCCGACCTGGACGAGAACATGGCCGCGCTCCTCTTCCTCTCGGCGGCCAACTGGGCCTTCACGTGGCTGCGGCCGGGGGCCGACACGGACGCCCTCGCCGACGCGTTCTACGCCCTAGTCGTGGACGGCATGCGCGGCTACGCCACCCCGTCCTGAGGAGCGCTTGTCGGGGCTTGACCGTGGCCCTTGACAACCGCCCGCGCCGGGCGGAGGATCGGCTCGCTCTCCTGGGACCACCGTCAGTCGACTAGGGGAAGGGGGACCAATGAGTCCACGACCGTTGCTCGTGGTCGTTTGCGTTGCCGTGCTCTCGGCGATGTTCGTGCCGGGGGCGGCCGTCTCGGTCGTCCAGCACGACCACGACGCCGTCGAGTTCGACGTGCGGACGGGCAAGCTGCCACCCACGAGCGCCCAGCGCAGGGCCGCCAAGAAGATGGGCGCGGCCGTCACCTGGAACCGGCTCGGAACGCCGGCCTCGCTCAGCAAGCGGGGGAAGTTCCTGGCGACGGGGATTCGCGGGAAGAACGCCGTCGCCGCGGCAAGGACCTGGCTGAGGCGGAACACCGCCGTTCTCGGGCGCAGCTCGCTGGCCGGGCTCGTGCTCGACTCCGACGCGCGCATGGCCGCGAGCCGCGGCCACGCGGTCAACTTTCGTCAGGTGTTCGACGGGATCGAAGCGGCGGAGGGCGGCCTCGTCACCGTGGGGATCACCGGCTCCGCCGCGAGGCGCTGGAAGGTGGCCTACGTCTCGTCGTCGCTCACACGGTCGACCGAGCTCGCCTCGGGCTCGATCCGGCTGTCGGCCGCTCAGGCATGGGCCCGGGCCGCCGAGGTGGTCGGTGAGGACTACTCCGCCGCGGACATTCACCAGGGGAAGCGCTTCGGCGGCTGGCAGACGCTGAACGTCGAGGGCGCCGACTCCGTCCAGCGCGTCAAGCTCGTCGCCTTCCCGACGCCGCGCGCCGGCGTGGTGCCCGCCTACGAGTCGCTCGTCGTGGACAAGTCGGCCGCGACCGCGGAGCGCGTGTTCGTCGACGCGCGCGACGGAAGCTTGCTCGCGCGCTTCAACCTGGTGCACAACGTCGCCGAGCAGTCGGTTGTGCCCGTGACGATCCCGTTCTCCGGCGAGCTCCCGCCCGTCAACGGCGGCTGCGCCCCCATCCACGGGCCGTTCGCCGTCGGCGCGGGAGTCCGCTTCCTGCGCGTCTTCGGCGACGCCGACGGCGTCGGCCAGGACATCGTCCTGCGGCTCTACTTCGGGACGACGCTCATCGCCGTGGGCGACATCTTCATCGAGCCCGAGGTCATTCACTACGAGCCCACGGGCGGCGTCCCGGCCGGGAACTACTCGGTGGAGGTCTGCGAGTTCGCGGGCCAGCCCGGGCCGGTCGAGCCGCGCACGTACACCGGCACCTTCACGATCGACGACTCGGCCGCGCCTCACCCGTATCTGGCGCGGTGGCAGGTCTTCCCGGCGAATCCACCGCTCGCCACGCTCCCGGGGGACCCGTGGGGGAACCCGAGCACCGACACCCGTGAGCTCTGGTGCTGGGAGCCCGGCGAGGCGGCCGACTGCGACCGCGTCGTCGGCAACCTCGCCTCGCGGGGGCCGTGGGACTTCAACTTCAAGGCAAACGCTCCGACGCTGACGACGATCGGGAACAACGCGAACGCGGCGACCTCCTGGACGCATCCGTTCCTCCCGAGCCCGCCGCAGTTCCGGCCGACGAGCGCGTCGCGGGACTACCTGTCCTCGTGGACGAACGACTGGTTCACGCGCGACTGCGAGCCGACGCCGGGCGCCCCCGGGGCGACCTGGGACGACTCGGCAGCGACCGTGAACCTCTTCGCCATGCACAACCGGATGCACGACTTCGCGTACTTCCTGGGCTTCACGGAGCGGAACTGGAACGCTCAGGACTTCAACTTCGGCCTGACCGAGACGTTCCGGGAGAACGATCCGTTGCTCGGCGACGTCCAGTCCGGAGTGCTCGTGGGTCAGCGGGACAACGCGAACATGATCACGCTGCCCGAGGGCATCTCTCCGATCACGAACATGTACATGTGGCAGTCGCTCGCGGGCGCGTTCTACGCCCCCTGCGTCGACGGCGACTACGACATGGGTGTGATCGGCCACGAGTACACGCACCTGATCGAGAACCGCATGATCGGCAAGGGCCAGTCCCGCTCCGGCCATCACGCGGGTGCGATGGGCGAGAGCACCTCGGACCTGACCGCGATGGAGTACCTGAACGAGAACGGGTTCGTCCCGACGGGCGACGAGAACCCGTACGCGGTCGGGACGTACGCGACCGGCAACAAGGTGCGGGCAATCCGCAACTACGGGATGAACTTCCCGCGCTTCGGCGCCGTCCCGGAGCCCGGCAAGCAGCTCATGGTCAATGCGCTCAACTTCAGCGACATGGGCTACGACGTCACCGGGCCGCAGGTCCACGCGGACGGCGAGATCTGGAGCAAGGTCAACTTCGCGATCCGGCAGGCGCTCGCCGACAAGTACGACCAGCGCTTCCCGCCGGACGACCCCGACCTCCAGTACGCCTGCGCCAACGGCGAGCTGCCGCCGCAGAGCTGCCCGGGCAACCGGCGCTGGATGCAGCTCGTCTTCGATTCCTACCTGTTGATGCCCACGAACCCGTCGATGCTCCAGGCTCGCGACGCGATCCTCGCCGCGGACCTCATGCGCTTCGGCGGAGCGAACCAGAAGGAGCTCTGGCTCGAGTTCGCCAGGCACGGGTTCGGCAGGAACGCGGTGAGCACGAACACGACCGCGAACACCGACACCGATCCCGCGCCCGACTTCGAGCCGATCGGGACGACGCCGGCGACGATCACGTTCCGGGCGCGGGAACGCAACTCGAGCACTCCGGTGGCCGCGCGGATCTTCGTCGGCCACTACGAGGGCCGCGCCTCGCCGATCGCCGACACCGATCCGGCGACGATGGGTGCGAATCTCGACGACGTCGCCCGCTTCGCGCCGGGGACGTACGAGTTCGTTGCCACGGCGCCCGGCTACGGGCACGTCCGCTTCCGCGAGCAGATCCGGAGCGGGAAGAACCGGACGATCACGCTCAGGTTCGCCACGAACTGGGCCTCGGCGAACGCCGGGGCGACGGCGACCGGCGACACGAGCGGGGCCGACGCGGCCGCGCAGGCAGCCACGCTCCGTAACCTGATCGACGACACGGAGTCGAGCTCGTGGGCGACGCTGGGAACGATCGACGGCGCCGGCAACCTGACCGTGGACGGGAAGCGGGTCACCGTCGACCTCGCGGGGACGGCCGCCCAGCGGATCCGCCACGTCCAGGTGAGCGCGTTGATCGGCCCCGGCCACAACCGGTTCGCCGCGCTTCGCCAGTTCGAGATCTGGGCGTGCAACGCGGCGGACGGCGGCGACTGCTCGAGCGACGCGGGCTTCTCGCTGGCCTACACGAGCTCGGCGGACGCCTTCCCGGGCGACCCGCCGCGGCCCGTCGCGCCGCACATGATCCTGCGGTCGTTCGACATCCCCGACACGCGGGCAACGCACCTGCGGCTCGTCGTGAAGACGAGCCAGTGCACGGGTGGCCCGCTCTTCCAGGGCGACCAGGACGCCGATCCCGCGGTCAACGCCGACTGCGACTCGAACGTCCCGGCCGGCAACTCGCGGGCGTTCGTGCGCGCTGCGGAGCTGCAGGCGTTCAGCGCCTCCTCCCGGGCCGACTAGGACCCACTCGCTGGACGACGGAGGGGGCCGCTCGGCCCCCTCCGTCGTCGTGGGCGCGACTACAGTGGCGGCGTGCCGAGCGCGCTCATCGTCAACCCGGGGGCGTCGCGCGTCACGCCCGAGCTGACGGTGGCGGTCGAGCGGGCCCTGGCCGCCGGCGGCGCCCAGGTCGACACCCTCCTGACCGAGGGGCCCCGCCATGCCGCCGATCTGGCGGCCGCGGCGTCCGAGTCGTACGACCGGCTGTACGTCTTCGGCGGCGACGGGGTCTTCAACGAGGTGGTCAACGGGCTCGAGGCCGACGTCCCTGTCGGGTTCATCCCCGGCGGGGGGACGAGCGTGCTCTCGCGGGCTCTCGGCCTGCCGCGCAACCCGGTCGATTGCGCCCGCGTGCTCGCCGCCTCGCGCCGTGAGCGCCGGATCACCCTGGGGCGGGTCAACGGGCGCCGGTTCACCTTCAGCGCGGGCCTCGGCCTCGACGCCGAGCTCGTGCGCCGGATCGACGAGCTCGGCCGCAGCGACGGCAAGCGGCCCGGCGACGCCGCGTTCGTCCGCGCTCTCACCGGCCTCCTCGCCGGGCGCCGCGGCCGGCTCCAGCCGGTCCTGACCGTTCGCGGGCACGGCCGCGCCGCTCTCGCCCTAGTCGCCAACTGCGACCCGTACACGTATGTCGGGGCGATCCCGATCCATGCGGCCCCCCAGGCCCGCTTCGACCTCGGGCTCGACCTGGTCGCGCCCCGCGCCGTGGCGCCGTGGGAGCTCCCGCGCCTCGCCGCCTGGGCGTTCTCGGGACGCGGGCAGGTCTCCTCGCCCCGCGCGCTCTACCTGCACGACATGGACGAGATCGAGGTGGAGTGCGACCTGCCGCTGCCGCTCCAGGTGGACGGCGAGGACCTCGGCGACGTCGCCTCTGCCCGCTTCGAGGCGGAACGCGGCGCGCTGCGCGCCGTCGTCGGCGATACCTAGGAACACGTTTCGAGACGAAGCCCGGTGCCGCCGGGCCGCACCCCCGGCGGCGAGACGTCATCCCGAAACGTATTCTTAGGAGGTGGCACAGGTGCTTCCGGCCGAACCGGGCGTTCGGCGGATCATCGGCGATGGGGAAGAGGTGGCGGACGGCGAGATCGAGGGTCTCGGCGACGCTGCGCTCCTGGACCTCTATCGCGGGATGGTCCTCCTGCGAACCTACGACGAGCGCTCGCTCGTCTACCACCGGCAGGGACGGATCGGGACCTACGCGATCTTCTGGGGCCACGAGGCGATCCAGGTCGGCTCGGCGCTTGCGCTCGCGGACGAGGACTGGATCTT